>Ga0208030_1001252_pt1 | contig 15125 bp, 14 predicted proteins | sample MalvirDeepMed_M9_FD_184246 | JGI IMG/M metagenome (GOLD analysis project Ga0208030, IMG submission 184246) | Marine viral communities from the Global Malaspina Expedition - Malaspina viral metaG DeepMed_M9 (SPAdes) (version 2) | ecosystem: Environmental > Aquatic > Marine > Oceanic | place...
GAATTAGATATTGACTGTCTTGAATTAGAAAGATATATTTTAAATATGAAAGAAAAAGATTCTAAAGGTAGAACTATTAGTAATGTTGGCGGATATCAAAGTAATCCTTTAGATTTAAATGATAAAAATTTTAAAGTATTTTTAGATAAATTATTATTAAAATTAAAAGAGTATAGTTCAATATTTGAAATTTCTTTAAACACAAAAATACATGATTATTGGTTTAATATTAATAATCTTAAACATGGTAATAAACTTCACAATCATAGTGGTGCATTTTTATCAGGAGTTTTTTATGTTAAGATTCCAAAAAATTCTGGAAAATTATATTTTCAAAACGTAAAAGCATCACACGATAATTGTTTTAAATCAAAAACATTAAATACCTATAATAAATATCGAAGTAATTATTATAACATAACACCTAAAGAAAACCTGTTAGTTTTATTTCCTGGTTGGTTAGATCATTTAGTAGAAAGCAATAATAGTAATGAAAATAGAATATCAATATCTTTCAATACGGTGATAGAATAATATGAATGAAGCTCAATTATATGGAATCTTTCCTACTCCAGTAATGATTGCGCATTATAAAAAAATAAATGAAGTTTTAGATGTTGTAAAACAAATGCCAGAAGAAAAATTAAATATTACTGGTTATTTTGGAACTATGGATTATGAAATTTTAAAAAATCCTAAATTTGATGATTTAAATAAATTTATTTTAGATGCTTTAAAAGTTTATGTAGCAAATGTTTATAAGTATGATTCTAAATTATATATTACTCAATCTTGGATTAATAGAAACAAAAAAGGAAAGGGTCATCATGAACATATTCATTCAAACAGTATTATATCCGGAGTTTTATTTTTAGGTGATACAACAACTTTAAAAGAAGGAGAAAAATTTCCTCCTATTAAATTTTCAAAAGATACACTTAATGCTTTACAACTTCCTTTATTAAATGATGATAAAAAAACTTATGAAGTAACCTCATTTAATAATCCTTATCACGCTTTTGATTTTTATCCTGGAAATTTAATGTTGTTTCCAAGTTCTTTACGTCATAGTGTTCCTAATAATGAAAGTAGTGGAGATAGATATTCACTATCTTTTAATACTTTTTGTACAACTTTAGGAGACAAAACTCAGCTTAATCTTTTAAATATTCCTGTAGCTAAAATTTAAGAATTGAAAAATCTTTCAATCTAGTATAAATACAAAGCAAGTAATATAATGGAGTTATATGCTACAAAAATTAGGTTTTGCACCCGGATTTAATAAACAAGTTACGGAAACTGGAGCTGAAGGGCAATGGTTTGATGGGGATAATGTACGTTTTAGGTACGGAACTGCTGAAAAAATAGGTGGTTGGTCCCAATTAGGACAAGATAAGCTTACAGGAGCTGCTAGAGCGTTACATCATTGGGATAACAATGCCGGTATTAAATATGCCGCTATTGGAACTAATAGAATTCTGTATGTATATTCAGGTGGAACCTATTATGACATACACCCAATTAGAGAAACTTTAACAGGAGCTAAGTTTACTAGTACATCTTCATCAACAACAGTCACGGTAACATGTACCGGAGCCCATGGTTTATTAGAAGATGATATTGTTTTGTTTGACAGTGTAACCGGAGTACCGGCAGGATCAACTTACAGTAATGCAACTTTTGAAGACATAAAATATATGGTTACTTCTGTTCCAACAGCCACTACTTTTACAATTACAATGGCTACTCAAGAAACAGGGACACCGTTAACTACAAGTGACGGTAACAGCACTTCTATTCTTTGTTACTATAACGTAGGGCCTTCGCAACAATTAGGTGGCTTTGGTTGGGGTACAGCACTATGGGGTGGTACAGCTAACGGACCAGCAACTTCTACATTATCAACAACGCTTCCAGACGATGCTACTACGACTGTAGTATTAGCAAACACTTCAGCCTTTCCTGCTTCAGGAGAAATTAGAATTGGATCAGAAGATATAAGTTTTACAAACAATGACACGGGAACAGGGACCTTAAGTGGAGGAGCTAGAGCAGTTAACGGAACTACAAGAGCAGCTCACACTGGAGGTGCTACAGTAACTAATATATCAGACTTTGTTGCATGGGGAGAAGCTTCTTCTTCTGACTTTACAATTGATCCGGGTTTATGGATTTTAGATAACTATGGAACAAAATTAATTGCTCTTATATATAATGGTGCATGTTTTGAATGGGATGCATCTCCGTCAAACGCAACATCAATTAGAGCTACAATTATTCCAAACGCTCCAACTGCATCGCGTCATGTATTGGTATCTACACCAGATAGACACTTAGTATTTTTTGGAACAGAAACAACAGTAGGCAATAGTGCTACACAAGACGATATGTTTATAAGGTTTTCTTCGCAAGAGAGTATTGATCAAACAGATTCGTATACAGTTAGAGCTAACAATACTGCAGGCACACAAAGATTAGCAGATGGTTCTAGAATTATGGGAGCTATTAAAGGTAGAGATGCAATTTACGTTTGGACAGATACTGCATTATTTCTTATGAAATTTGTTGGCCAACCTTTTACTTTCTCGTTTGAACAAGTAGGAACTAACTGTGGACTGATAGGTAAAAATGCTTGTGTTGAAGTAGATGGTACAGCTTATTGGATGTCAGAAAATGGATTCTTTACTTACGATGGTCAATTAAAATCACTACAATGTTTAGTAGAAGATTATGTTTATGACGATATAAATTTTACATCTAGAGATTTAATAAATGCTGGATTAAATAATTTGTTTGGTGAGGTAACTTGGTTTTATTGCACAGCAGGATCAGACGTTGTTAATAGAATGGTAACATATAATTATTTAGATTCTCCTGTATTTAAAAGACCTATATGGACAACCGGTAGTTTACCGCGTGCAGCCTGGCAAGACTCAGCAGTATTTAATAAACCACACGCAACTTATTATAATCCAGATAGTAATACTTCTTATGATGTTATTGGTAATACGGATGGATGTACAATATACTATGAACAGGAAACAGGGACCGATCAAATCGATGCGGGTGGAGTAACTACGGCAATTCTTGGCACAATTACTTCTGGAGATTTTGACATTACACAAAAAAGAGCTTCTACAGGAGCGGTTGTAGGAATGCCAGATCTTAGAGGAGATGGAGAATTTATAATGAGAATTAGCAGATTTATACCAGATTTTATTACACAAACAGGATCTACTCGAGTTAGTTTTACTACTCGAACGTATCCAAATAGTTCTTCAAGTACTTCAAATTTTGATATAACATCAAGTACAACTAAAAAAGATACAAGAATAAGAGCTCGGTCAATAGCTTTAAAAGTATCTAATACGGCAGCAAGTCAAGATTGGAAACTTGGTACGTTTAGATTAGACATACATCCTGGGGGAAGAAGATAATGGTAGCATTTTATAACAAAGCTGATCAAGAACTTTACAAAGACTATCAATATCTCCCACAAGAACAATATAGATTGGGTCTTAATTTACCAACAAACACAAACACGCAAGCAGAAGCTGTTAATACTGCATTTGGTATACCAGCAACTAATGCTTTTACAGGTAGTGGTTATGGTGGCAACTTAACAGGCGGTAATGCTTTTGGATATGGAAGCGCAGTTAATCCTGTAGCTTTAGGCAGCTACGATGATCCAAGTTATTTTGGAGGACTTCCTGGTAATGTTCAACAATCCGGTATTCCCCGTAATTTTATGTATGACATGGATCCTAATTATGAAGGTGATGACTTTATGACTGCGTACCAAATGACGACAGGTAAAAATAAAGAACTGCCGGGGTTTGCTAATTTTGCGTTGAGTTTTTTACCAGGCGGTAATTTTCTTAGAGGTAAAATAGAACAAGGTTTAAATGATCCTAGACTAGGTCAACCTAATTACAGAATAGGTGGAATGGATAATATTCAGAAAGGTCAATACAATATGCTAGCAGGTCAAGGTATGTTGTTTGACGGCCCTGGTGGCGTAAAAACTTTAACAGGTAAAAACTTTGCAGGTAAAGGTTATCTTGAAGGTCAGATAGATATTTACAATAAAGAATTTACAAAATCAGATGGAACTATGATGACTGAAGAAGAAATAACAGATTTAATAGCTAAAACAAAAGCAGACCCAAGAAAACAGTTTAAATATAAACAAATGTTAGAAGCGTCTGCAATGTATAAAACAAATAAAGCACAAGAAAAATTTGCTGCAGAACAAAAAGCAAAACAAGAAGCAGCAGCTCTACAGGCTTTTGAAGATCAAAAAGCTAGGAGTGGTATTACTTCTGGTGCTAATGATGGTAGATATGAAAATATAGATAATAGAGACAGAGGGGGTCAAGGTGCTTTTGCAGAAGATAAAACTTCAATGAGAAGTGCGGGAAGATCTTATCGAGATGCACAAGGTAATGTTGGTTATTCTAGAGGCAGAAAAGATGGTGGTAGAATTGGATATAAACATGGAGGACTAGCAAGTATATTATAATGGCAAAAATTGTACAATCATTAACTAGAGCTGAAGAAGAATATAGCAGACAAAATTTACAATCATTAGTTAGAGATCTTGATGGTGTAATAACGAAATTAAACTCTTCATTTCAAGATGAAGTTAAACAGGAGATAGAAGCTAAAAGTTTCTTTATGGAATAATGGCAGTAGTAAACCAATATAAATTTTACGGTAAAACAACAACAGCTGCAGAGACTGTAACAATGCTTTCTCCATCTGTTAATGAAACTATTATTATAAAATCTTTAAGAGTTACAAATAAATCAGGTTCTAATACGCCAACTGTAACTATTAAAAACAACGCATTTGAGATAGTAAATACACAAACACTAGTAGCTGCTACAAGTGTAGAGATATTAACTTTACCTTTAATTGTAGAAGGTGGGACTGTATTATCTTATACTACAGCTGGCACGGTATCTGATGGTGTCGTATTTGGTATTAGTTATCTCAATATATTAAAGGAGAAAATAGACTAATGGAAATAAAACAAGCAAAAGTAGAGACAACTTATAGACACAAAGAAACTGGTGAGCTTTTTAAGGAAAGAAAAGACTGGGAAAGCAGAGGTTTTAAGAATGAGGATATGGCACAAGATGTAAAAGTCATCATGCCTCCTCTTGATTTGTTAGCAAAAACCAAGTAAACATAAGAATTAAGGTAAAATTATGGCAATATCTAGAATGCAAGAACCGCAGCAAATCCAATCAGGAATAGGATCTTTACAAGATCCAAGACAAGGTTACTTTTTAGGTAAGATTGTAAAGAAAGCTACTAGAGGTATTAAAAAAATTGCTAAAAGTCCTATAGGTAAACTAGCCTTACTTGGTGGAGGAGCTTACTTAGCTGGTGGATTTATGCCTGGCGGAGGCGGACTTACTGGTGGTTTAGGAAATTTTAGAAACCTTGGTAGTGGTATTAGTGGTTTGTTTAGAGCACCTCTTACAAGAGGAGCTACTGATAAAGGTGGTTTTTTAAGAAGTTTAATTAGAGATAAAGATGGTACATTTAATTTAGGTAGAGCAGCATTAACAGGACTAGCTGGTACAGCTTTAGCAGCTCCATTTTTTATGGGTGGCGATGATGAAGAAGAGGAAGATATAGAAGTTATGGATGTTGCAAACATTAGAAACATGGCAAGAGATTATTACAGAGATCCTACTGGAAGCTCTTTATCGTTCATGCCACAAAAACAATTTGTACAACCTAATTTTTATGCAGCAGCTGGTGGTAGAGCAGGATTAATGAATGGTGGTGATGCAAGTAATGCACAAGCAGAACAAATGCTTATGGCAGAATTTGTTAAATACAAAAATAAAGGTGGCACATTATCTTTTAAACAATTTGTAAAAGCAGTAATGCAACAGCAACAAGCACCTGAAGGTGCAGGTATGGAACAACCACAAGAAGTTATGATGGCTGCTAATGGCGGACCAGTGCCAGGATCTACAGTGCCTGGATATACAACACCAGCAGGATATAATAAATTTGATTATAGATCAGGTGGTGTAAGAGTTAAAGCCCAAGAAGGTGGCATTATGGAAACTGAATCATCAGAAATGATTGACATGGGTGGTATGGAAAAAGATTTTAGAAACGAAGGTGGTTTTGTAGCGTTAGGTGGTAAAGAAAGAGCTGACGATGTGCCTGCTAGACTATCAAAAAATGAGTTTGTATTTACAGCAGATGCTGTTAGAAATGCAGGAGGCGGCGATATAGATAAAGGCGCTGAAGTTATGGAAAATTTAATGAATAACTTAGAACAAGGTGGTGAAGTTTCTGAGGATTCACAAGGATTAGAAGGTGCGCAAGCAATGTATGATCAACAACAAATGTTACAATCGAGGGTAATATAATGGCAATAGCAGATTTTTTAGAACCGGCAGTAAAAGATTACGCAACACAGGCAACGGCCACTTATTCGGCCCCTATTAACACAGGTACTTTTACAGGTAGACAGTTTGTTGCTGGTGAAGATCCATTACAAACACAAGCTATCAATATAGCTTCTCAAGGTGTTGGTTCTTATCAACCATTTTTACAAGCTGCACAAACTGCACAACAACAAGCAGCTGGAACTGTTGGTGGATTGGGTGCTCTAACAGGAGCGTCAGCTTACCAACCATTTATGTCTCCATATCAACAACAAGTTATTAATACAACTCTTGCAGAGTATGACAAACAAAGTCAAGCAGGTGCGCAACAGATTAGAGATGCAGCAGTTGGTTCAGGAAATTTTGGTGGTGGTAGAGAAGGTGCAATGTTAGGTCAATATCAATCAGATGTATTAGGTGACAGAGCAGCACTTCAAGCACAATTATTACAACAAGGTTTTGGTCAAGCACAACAAGCAGCAGGTCAAGCTTTTGGTCAAGGTGCACAACTAGCAGGATTACAATCAGGTTTAGCTGGCCAACAATATGGTTTATCTAATTTTGCACGACAAAATATGGGTCAAGATGTTTCTGCATTAGGATCTCTTGGTGCATTAAGACAAGGTCAAACTCAAGCTATGTTAAGTGCTGATCAACAAGCAGCACAAACTGCAGCTTACGAACCTTACGGAAGACTTTCACAATACGGCAACACATTAACTGGTTTAGCAGGTGGTGTATCAGGACAACAGTATGCACAACCAGCAGCACCAAGTCCTTTCTCAACTGCCTTATCTACAGCGTTAGGTGTTGGTGGATTGTACGGAAAAATATTTGGGTAATTAATTATGAGACCATTAAATAGACCAATGTTTAGATACGGCGGCCCTATTAAAGAGGGTGTTATGTCGGGCATCAGAGAACAAAAAAAAGATGGTGGTATGTTATTGGTTGGTCAACATCCAGATAGATTTAAAGATTCGAGTGGTAGAGAAAAACACGTAGCACCTATTGTATATGGTGCAGGTTTAGGACTAGCAAGATTAGCGCCTCTTGCAATGAGAGCAGGTCCTGCAGCAATGAGATATGGTAGAAAAGGTGTTCAAGCTTTTAAAAATTTATTTGGTTCAAACGTACCTAAAACAGTTCAAGTTCCAAAAATGGGTCCAACAAGTCAAGGTAGTGTAGTTACTAAATATTCAGGTCCATACTCAGGACAAGTTAGAACTCAAGCTGTTGGTCCAGGAACAGGTCCAAAAACAATAAATGAATTTGTACCTAATCCATTTGGTCGATATTTATCAGGGACTATGTCAGGTAAAGTTGTAACTGGTTTATATAAAGGAGCAACATCTCCTACAGCAGTTGGCCTTACACAAAAAGCAGGTAAAGCTATTTGGTCTGTTGCAAAAGATCCTATAACAATAGCTTCTGCTGCATATTATTTTTATCCAGATGGCACACCTAAAACAGATAAAGAATTAGAAATGCAAGGTCCACCACCTCCAGGCGGTTTACCAAAATTATTAGAAGACACTGACAAAAAAGGTGGTGCAGGTAGCGGCGTAGAATTAAGTCCAAAAGAAAGACGTGCAGCTCAGGTAGAAAAATATAGAGACATCATGGACATTAAAGGCATGAACAAAGAAGCTGCTTACGATTCTTTAATTGCAGCTAGTCAGCTTGTTAACCAAGCAGGTGGAGATTTAAAGGGAGCTATAAAAGATGGTAGTTTAATTAATCAAATTATACAATCAACAAGTAAAGCATTTGACAAACCTAAGAAAACTAAAGATGCGATTGATACTCTTATACTTAAAGGTGAGATTGAAAAAGATATTAAAGCTTCTGATCCAACAGCACAACAAAAAGCTAAGTTAACTGAAAAACAAATACAAATTGCTGATAAAACATTAGCCGGAGATTCATTTTCAGATATTATTACTGAAAGATATAAAAAAGGTAAAGTACCAAGAGGAGATGAGTTAGCTGGTATACTTCGTGCAACAGAAAAAGTAGATGTTACAACAATTGATTCAACTAAAATACCTTCTGGTGTAGACCCACAAACATTCTTTGAATCACAAATTAAAGAATCTAAAAAAGCAGGAACTCCAGTAAGTCCAGGGTACTATGTTATAAGTGACAGGGTACTTATTGTAGATGTACAAGGTAACGTAACCCCACTATTATAGGAGGGTAAATGGCTACCATCTTTGATACCAGCGCATACTCACCACAAAACAAAGTAGGTACAATAGAATCTATGCTATCAGGTGTAGCATCAGGTTTAATTGCAATACCAAAAGGTTTTTTTTCTTTAGGTGCAAGTCTAATGGACCTTGGTGTTAACAGTGGTAAAGCTGCTGCAGTCGAACAATGGTTTGATGACCTTACAGAATTTGATGAGAAAGCAGAAGCAACAGCTGCTGGTAAAATTACAGAAGCATTAGTAAATATAGGTATACCTGGTGGATTAGCTTTTAAATCTGCAAGTGGTATGGCAAAGACTGCAATGCTTGCAGGTAAAAATAATAAGTACGTTAGATTAGGAAATAAAAAATTAGTTGATGCAGCTGATGAAGCATTAGAACTTACAGCTAAAGGTAAGGGTAGACAGTTTATAGCAGGTGCAATTGGTGGTGGTATTGCAGAAGGTGTGTTTGTAGGTGATGCAGAAGCTATTGGTACGTTTGGAGATTTGTTAGGTGGTCCAACTAAAATAGATAGAAGTGACACGGACCCAGATGCAACAAGAGAAATATTAAACAGAATTAAATTTGGTACAGAAGGTGCATTGTTTACAGGTATTCTTAGTGGTGCAGGTACAGTTATTAAAAAAATAACAAACAGGAACAAAGGATTAGACACAGCTAACTCTGAGTTAGATAGATGGATTGATAAAGTTGCATCAAAATTTAGAGCACGTAGTGGTAAGACACAAGAATTTTTTGATGTAGAGAGACAATCTATTGGTGCGCAAGCAGCTGATGCAAACGTCGCCCGAAATTTTTCTAGAGATCTTGATGTTGATATAGATAGATTATTTCCACCAATGCGGACTGTATTTAATAAACAATCTGCAAAAGAAAGAACACAATTTTTAGGTGATGTAAACGATGCATTATTATCTGGTGAAGCAAGACTTGGTGACGATGGTGTTGCAGCATTTGGTGATATGGACGCTGCAATGGTACAAAAAGTAAAAGATCAAATAAGAAAATTTGCACCTACCGCAGACAAAGCAAAAGAATTAGAAATTTCTATTCTTGGTGGACTGTCAAATATGAGAACAGCTTGGTCTAAATTATTTTCTAAACTAGGTGGAACTTTAGATGCTGCGGACATACAATCTTTTAAACAATTGTTTGGTGGTAAATTTAAAAACTACCTTGGTTCTACATATGATATCTTTCAAGACAAAAGTATTTTACCATGGTTAAGATATAAACCTGCAGCTGAAGCTGTAGAAAATGCTAAAACATTATTTAAATCTAGTGCAAAAGAAGCAGGTAAAGATCTTACAGATTTAGAAGCAGAACAAATTGTTAACAATGTATTAAAAACTTCAGGATTACCTAAAGGTTTAAGAATGGACAAACCTTCTGATGCATTATTTAATATACCAGACTTTTTTGTAAACAGAACTGCATTAGATGATGCAGTTAAACGTGGTGGTATTGCTAGAATATCAATTAAAGATTTAGAATCTGCTGCAGATAGAAAAGTAATTGATGATTTATTTGGTAAACAAAAAAATCCTATGCAAACAATGATAGGTGGTATGGCTAAATTATCTTTAATTACAAGACGTAATTTATTTTATGATGATCTTATAAAAAAGAATGATGAAGTAGTTGCTAATTGGACGGCTGCCGCTGACAAACAAACTGTATCGCAACCCATGTTTGCTAGATCAGAGCAAGAAGCTAGAGCATTTTTTGGTGATGACTATAGAAGAATACAACCTATTGATCCTGCGCAAACTTTAAACGTAAACATTGCATCAGGTTCAAGTAATCCTTTTGGTGACGTTGCTAAACCATTTTTTGCAAGACCAGGTATTGCAGATGCTATGGAACAAACTTCGTTAACTACACAAGGCTCAGGTATACTTGGTAGAATATATGAAAGTTTAGTACTATATCCTAAAGCTACATCACAGATAGCTAAAACAATTTTATCACCAGTAACACACTTACGTAACTTTGTAAGTGCTGGAGCTTTTGCTGCAGCAAATGGTATCTTACCAGCAGCAGACTTAGGTGCAATCAAACAAGCATACCAAGCATTACAAACACCATTAAAAGGTACAAGACAACAAAATGATTTGTATCAAGAGTTGTTAGAATTAGGTGTTGTAAACTCTAACGTAAGACTTGGAGATTTATCTAGACTATTAAAAGATGTAAACTTTGGTGAGACTATGACATCTGACAAAGGTATGAGAATGTTATTAAAACCATTATCAAAATTAAAATCTGTATCACAAGATTTATATACAGCTGAAGATGACTTTTGGAAAATATATTCTTGGGCTATAGAAAAATCTAGACTAGAAAAAGCATATGAAAACGTTGGTTTAGTTAGAGGACAATCTTTTAAACGTAATGGTGTTGATGTTAGATTAGATGAACAATTTTTTAAACAAGAAGCAGCGGACATTGTAAGAAACAATATACCTAACTATGATTATGTATCTGATTTTGTAAAAGGTTTAAGAAAATTACCTATTGGTAACTTTGTATCTTTTCCAGCAGAGATAGCTAGAACAGGTACAAATATTGTAAGACGAGCACTAAGAGAGATAAATGAATCAGTAACTTTAGCTGATGGTACAGTTGTAAAACCTATGCAAGGTATTGGATATACTAGATTAATGGGCTTTACGACTACAGTTGCAGCTATACCAGTGGCTACAACAGCAGCATTCCAGGCCCTATACGACGTCACAGACGAGGAAAGAGAGGCTATCCGTAGGTTTGCAGCCCAATGGTCAAAAAACTCTACATTACTACCTATAAAACAAGAAGATGGTAGTTTTAAATACATAGATTTTAGTCACGCTAATGCATACGACACATTAATTAGACCATTACAATCAATAGTTAACGCTGTTCAAGATGGTAGAACAGATGAAGATGGTATGATGGATGACTTTGCAAAAGGTATGTTTACAGCTATGTCAGAATTTGGTCAGCCATTTATATCAGAATCTATTTGGACAGAAGCTGCATTAGATATTATAGCTAGAGGTGGTAGAACAAGAGAGGGTTTCCAAGTTTACAGTCCAGAAGATACAGCAGGAGATCGTAACAGTAAAATATTTGCACACTTAGTTAGAGCGCAAATGCCTTTTTCTTTCGATCAATTAAAAAGATTAGATAGATCTATAGAATCTGTTGATGTAATTACAAAAGGTAAGTTTGATGAATACGGTCAAGAGTTTGAATTTGGTGATGAGTTTCAAGGGTTGTTTGGTTTTAGATCTGTAAAAGTAAATCCTGATAGAGCAATGAATTTTAAAGTTGCTAACTTTCAAAAAGGTGTAAGGGATTCAAGATCATTATTTACTAGAGTTGCATTAAAAGGAGGACCTATTGAACCAAAAGAAATTGTAGATGCATACATAAATGCTAATCGTGCGTTATTTGATGTTAAAAAAACTTTAAAAGGTGACATAGATGCTGCACGATTATTAAATATTTCTGATACTGGTTTAGCAAATTCGTTAGATAGAATTTCTGCTGTTGAAATAAGTAATATTGATCAAAATTTTTTTACTCCATATTCTTTATCTTCAGAAGTTCTTTCTGCACTATCTGATAACGCTGCAAAAATTGGACAAAGAAACCCAATGGAAGTAGCGGGAGAAGTTATTTCTAATTTAGAGTCACAATTTTCTAATTTAAACTTAAATCTAGCTGAGTTTCCTGTTTTTGAAAATCCATTAGAAACTATTATGCAAGACACACCATTGGGTCCAACAACACTTAATTTACCTAGCATTAACAACGAAGTTGTGTCAGCACAAGTGCAAGGCAGTAATTATAATAACTTGACAACAGAACAGAAATTAAGTTTACTATTTGGTGGTAATTAATATGGCTAAAAATGCATTACAAAAAATAGAAGACCATGAAAAGCTTTGCAGAATTATGCAAAAGCAAACTCATGATAAGATAAACAAGCTTGAGCGTCAAATTAACCGCGTAGAAAGTATATTATTAGTGTCTACTGGAGCGTTGATCTCAGGTATGGCCTATGTTATATTTGCTTTAATTATTAGATAAAAAAATCATGCAGCTTAGTAAACACTTTACTCTTAAAGAGATGACCAAGTCGATGACAGCCCAACGAAAGGGTATAGACAATACACCAGGAGCAGGTGAGATTAAAAGTCTAGGAGATTTATGTTATGAAGTTTTGGAACCGCTTCGTGCGCACTTTGATAAACCAGTTACGATTACCAGCGGCTATCGTAGCGAGGCGCTGTGTGAAGCGATCGGCAGCAAAAAAACGTCGCAACATGCAAAGGGCCAGGCGGTCGACCTAGAAATTTTTGGCGTGCCTAATATTAAGACAGCTTATTGGCTTCAATCAAACGTAGATTTCGATCAATTGATCATGGAGTACTACGACAAGGATGATCCTACAGGCGGATGGGTTCACATAAGTTATCACGAATCAGGTTCAAATAGAAAACAAGTTCTTACTTTTGACGGAAAAAAATATTCTGAAGGACTTCCAGATATGGAATGGAAGGGCGGCAAAGTAGTTGGTTAAATCCAAGCTTTTAATTCTTCTCCCATAATTTGACTAGCAATATCTACTTTTTTCTTTAGAGCTTTAACAATTCTTTCATCAACGGTATGTTCACACATAATATCAATATACGTCATCGGATACTTTTGTCCAATACGATCTATTCTAGCTTCTGATTGTTGTCTTTTCTCAAGATCATAACCATTAGAATAATATATCATACTACTAGCAGCTGTTAACGTAATACCATAACCACCTGTCTGTGTTGTACCAATAAAATATTTGACCGGTGAATTTGGATCTTGAAATTTTTCTATATTTTTTTGACGTTCTGACATTGGGGTCAAACCGTAGTAATCTACAAAACTATTTTCGCCAAATTTTTTAGATATCTCCCGGATTATCCTATTAACATCTCGTTGCCAATGCGCCCATATAACAACCTTTCCTTCTATTTCTTCTAATACATTCATAAGTTCTGGTAATCTATTAGAGTCTACTTCTTTTATAGTGCCATCATCTGCAGTAAAATGACCACAAGTTATCTGCTGTAATCGCATTAATTGTGTCAAGACTGTAGCGGTAGTCATTATCTTACCATCCATTTGTGCAAGAGCTAAAACTTTCATTTGTTTGTATAGTTTAGTTTGATCTGGTGTAAGTTGGACTGTACGTTTAATAAATGTTTTTTCTGGTAAATCTAAACAATCATCTTTTAGTACACGATATGAAAAAGCTTTTAGTTTTTCTGATAATTCTGCAAGGTGTTGATAACCAGTTACAATTTGTACTGATCTACCACCAAAATTAGCTGTTTTCATTTTAGCATACCTTGTTCTAAACGTATAATAAGAACTATGGCCTAGTAATTCTTTTTTAAGAAATTCACATTGTTTGTATAAATCTAATGGGGATTTTGTTACAGGTGAACCTGTAAGAATTCTTTTATATGGTGCATATTCTCCTAAAGAACATATATGTTTAGTTCTTTTAGCGTCTGGATTTTTAATAGTTGTAGACTCATCAATAGCCATCATTGTTCTATGACAACGTAAAAATTTAGCTGCAAACTCGACACCTTTTTTAGTAGAGAAAGCTTCTACATTCATAATTAAAATATGTAAATCTTCTCCTGGAGCAAACATTTTATCTAATTCTTTTTGCTGTTTTTGATTAATCATTGATTGCCATAATACATCTGTATATTCTACATGCTCTGGCATATGTGTAGGTAGTTCTTGTTCGTACCAATTTTTGTACACACCTTTTGGTGCCACAATTAGGACACCATTGATTTTGCCGGCGTCATATAACATAGCAATATTATCAATCAGTACTTTTGATTTACCAGTACCCATTTCCATAAAATAGGCAAAGTACGGCTTGTCCCAAGAAAGCTCTAATGCTTTTAATTGATGAGCATAAGGCTTCGTCTTAAATTTATATTTCATAATTTTCTTCTTTCTAGTTGACATCTATATAGAACATCCTATATTGTTTGTCAATGTTAGAAAGAAAAAAAATAGTATATGTTATTCAAGAATTGCCTGGAACTAAAGCAGGTACTCCTAAAATAAACATTATGAGTGCAAGAGAGTATGGTGATTTTAATTTTTTATTACCAGAATTTTCTCAAATAATATTTTCTCCTGGACCTTTAGTTTTTAAATTAAGAAAACTTTTAAAAGATTATACTCCAGAAGATTATTTATTATTAACAGGTGATCCAGCTATTATTGGAATAGCATGTTCTATAGTTTCTGATTTAACAAACGGTAAATTTAATTTACTTAAATGGGATAGACAGGAAAAAATGTACTATCCTTTAAAAATAAACTTACATGAGAAAGGAAAAATAGATGAGTATCAAACAAACAATTAAATTCAAAGAAGAAATAAACTTTGAAGAAGATCAAAGAGAAAATTTAGATGGTGCAAATG
>Ga0208030_1001253_pt1 | contig 15120 bp, 20 predicted proteins | sample MalvirDeepMed_M9_FD_184246 | JGI IMG/M metagenome (GOLD analysis project Ga0208030, IMG submission 184246) | Marine viral communities from the Global Malaspina Expedition - Malaspina viral metaG DeepMed_M9 (SPAdes) (version 2) | ecosystem: Environmental > Aquatic > Marine > Oceanic | place...
ACGCGCGTGGTTCGTACATCAAACAGGTAGGGTTGTTGCGACTAGCGTCTGAAGAACGCATGCGATCGTTTCATTCTGCTGATATAGAAGTGGAGGACGAGTGAAATCTCTACCGCTTTGGTTGAGACCTAGAGATCTAGCCACGCATTGGGGTTTAAGTGAGAGAACTATTCAGAGGTATGTGCGGCAAGATGGATTGCCAGCTGCGTACTATGGCCGAAGAATGTTGCTCAACATAGGTGTTGCAAACTCGTGGGCCAACCGTCGCAGTTGGGTCAGGCAACGGCTTCGCGAACGAGGACGGTTGCATGTACTCAAGAGCGTTGGCAAATGAATGTAAATATAAAATCAGTCATCGGCGTGACCAGGCGTTCTGGTCACTGATCCCGCCTCCCAGACCATCCTGTTGAATCGAGGCAGCGAATGGTCTGGGAGGTTTTTTGTCGTTGATAACCATGAGCGTTTACTACAATGATAATGAAGAGTATTGCTGCAAAGTGTTGAGGGCGCGGATTGCAGACGGAAGCCTGCCTGATGGTGTGGTAGACAGCAGGAGCATTAGCGATGTGCCAGCAAACGAACTCAAACAATACAAACAGATCCACCTGTTTTGCGGCATCGGAGGGTTTCCCCTTGCACTTGAATGGATCAACTTTGGGCGCGATCGCTCAATCATTACGGGCGGATTTCCATGCCAAGACATCTCAACCGCAGGAAAGGGAGCCGGACTCGAAGGCGAGCGCAGCGGACTCTGGTGGGAAACGCTTGCCGCCATTAGCGTGGTTCGACCCGAAATCCTCTGCTTGGAAAACGTTTCAGCGCTGCTTGCTAGAGGGCTGGACGTTGTTCTCGGATCGTTGGCCCCGCTCGGGTATCGTGTGCAATGGCATTGCGTACCTGCTGCCTACGTTGGCGCGCCGCACCGACATGATCGAATCTGGATTGTCGGAGTCCGGGAAGATATGGCCGACACCGATGGCGGCGGATGCCACCCAACATCGCACCCCAGAAGAACACTACCAGCGACAAGAGGAGAAAAAAGCCGCAAACCCCAAGTTGGGAGGACTTCACAAGCCATTGATAACCGCGATTCTCGAACGCCAAATGTGGCCGACACCGAGGGCGAACGAATGGAAGGGAACCGGCCCGCTGGGAAGCAAAAGCCACAAATACCGGCTGGGGAAAAAATATCTGGACGCCACAGTTCAAGAGGCGAACCAGAAAACTGGGGCGCTGAATGCAGATTGGGTATCCATCCTGATGGGCTACAGCCTGGATTGGACGATTGTGGAGGATGGGAATGCGGAGTCCCACGGGTCGCCAAGGGGCAAAAAGACCGGGCCAAAAGATTGAAGGCATTAGGCAACGCCATCGTCCCCCAGTGTGCAGCGTTCGTACTAAAACACGTTTTAGACACGAAGGAAGTTGATTCACATGACTCCGACACAACGAACACTTAGGCAGATGAGAAACGAAGGTCGGACGTGCGGTATCGTGGAAAAATGGAATGGGAATGTCGGGCCGCATGGAATCAGGCAAGACCTGTTCGGGTTCATCGACATCATTGCGCTAGACGTGTCTGAGTACCCAGGCATCATTGGAGTCCAGTGCTGCGCCATGTCAGGAATGGCTGCACACAGAACCAAGATTTTGGAAGAATGTCACGAGGAGGCCGAGCTGTGGCTGGACGCAGGAGGCACGATAGAGTTGTGGGGATGGCGAAAGTTAAAGCTGAAGCGTGGCGGGAAGGCAATGCGCTGGACGCCCTCGATCGAACGGATCACGAAGCAATCGTTTACTTCTCCAGCGGAGGTCGCCAATACCGCTGGCAAGAGAGGTTGATCTGCCGAATCTCGCGGGTCATCACCAACTCCACATTCATCCACTGTGCCATCGCAACTGGCGGATTGGCTATGGACCCCACGTTCTCCAGGATCTGGCTGGGTGATGAGGATAAGTACCTAGCCTCCCACCGGAATCTGGTCGCTGCGGTTCTGGTGCCGATGTCAAAAGAGGTGGATCTGAACGACCACTTCGATGGTTCATACCGATTCCGCTGGGCCAGCATACCCCTCTTACTCGCGACGAATGGTCGGGTCTCGGCTGGCCCGCACTGCACCTCTGTGGTCGCCGGAGCCCTCAGATCTGGGGGAGTTGAAATTCCACCCTTGATTTGTTCCCCAGCTAGACTGTATACTTTCCTAGTGAGGAAACGCCGGTGCCGGGCACTTTTAATGAAGAACCGATCTTTCCAACTGGTTTGCCCGCCACCACATCGGAGTTGTTGACTGGTCTGGATCGCTGTATACCCATCAGGCCCTTTTTCAATCCAGAGGCTTTGGACAGCGAGACGGAACGACTTCGTATCGCACGCGAGTGTGGCAGACGCCAGCTCGTGGATGAACTACTCGCTATTCAGCGTCAGGCTGAAAAGCAGAGACGAGGGCGTTCTTCGCATGGGTGATGCCGTAAGCTCAATATTTGGCGTCAAGGGTGACGAGGGCGAAGGTGTTCTCAACATCCTGAATCCACAATCACTTCGTGACGCGATCCGAAAGCCACCTCGATTATTTAACCGCATGGATCTGGAAGAGGCCGAGCGTAAGCGCCTGATGGAGGAGGCCCGCCGGGTCGGACGTGCGTCTGTGACCACACCTGCTGCTGGTATATCCTCGACCAAATCGAGCGGAGTTTCCATTCCCATATCCTAGTATGGCCCATATAAAAGAAACATTTGACCGCCTCGATCAAGAGGGCTTCAGGTACAACACCCTCCGAACCGCTCGTGAATGCGCGGCCCTGACCAAACCTTGGATCCAGCCACCCATCGGCCACGACCAAGGTCAGCAGCTGCCCGACACCGAGCAGTCGCTGGGTGCTCGCGGCATTGCCAATCTGGAAGGCAGGCTGCTCCTGGCTCTTTACCCGCCGGCCCAGCAATGGTTCCGGTTCGAGCTGAACCCGGAAATCAAAAACCATCCAGACTCCGTACCAGGAGGGCTCGCGCAGATCCAGCAGTGGGAGCAGGAGCTGTTTGAGCAGGCGGTGATCATTCAGACCAAGTTCGAGTCGATCGATATCGACCGCAGATCTCGACGTAGATCTGGGTTTCGGTCCAGAAAACGCATGGCGCTCAGCCAGCTAATGATCACGGGTGACGTTCTAGAGCAGCTCACCACGGATTGGCGGCTGAAGATCTTCCGGCGGGACCAGTACGTCACGAAGAGGGATTCCGCTGGCGACGTGCTGCTGCATGTGATCTCCGAGAAGATTGACCCGCTGGGCCTGCCGCCTGACAAGTTCGAGAAGACCGGCCTGAGCATGGATGAATCCATGCCAATCGATAAGCGGCTGCAAACTATTTACACGATGGTTAATTGGCAGCCTCTGAGCAAGAGGTGGCTGGTAGAGCAGGAGGTCAATGGCAACATCATCGCTCACGATGATCCTCGTCTCAGCCCATACTTTAGTACGGCGTTCGACCTAGCACCGGGCGAGAACTACGGGCGTGGGTTCGTGGAATCGCTGCTGGGAGACCTGCGGTCCCACAATGCCCTACGGCGGGCAAAACTCGACCACGCTGGACTAGCGTCGAAGATGCTGTTTGGTGTCGATCTTGGCAGTCGAGTAACTGAGAGCGACCTGACCCAGCAATCTGGTGGGTTCTTCAGGTGCAAGGTAGCTGGCGGCCATATTCAAGATGTGGGCACGCTCAAAATCGAAAAGATTGCCGACTTCAGTGTGGTGCAGGCCGCTGACGATGCCATCCGAAGTGACCTAGCGAAGGCCATGATGGTCGAATCAGAGATTCAACCGCGAGGCGAGCGGGTAACTGCCGAGCAGATTCGCCGCATTGCCCTCGAATTGGAGGGCGCTCTCGGTGGTACATACACCCCAATCGCCGACGACCAGCAGATTCCTCTGATCCAGAAGGCCATCGAGCAGGCTAGGAGTCAGAAGCTGATCCAGCCGATCCCTGAGCACGCAACCCGTGTTGCGTTACTGACCGGCCTAGCCGCCCTGTCCACCCAAGTCAAGCTGGGTCAGATGCTGACCTATGCTCAGATCGTCCAGCAGCTCGGGCCTGAACTCCAAAAGAAGATCGACCTTCGGGTGATGGCAGACATCTTGGCACGCTGGAGCGGGATCAATGAGCCGGGGTTAATCAAGACCAACGAACAACTAGAGGCCGAGAACGCAGCGTCTCAGAGGCAGGCAATCGAGATGGCTACTGCACAGCAGGCGATACAGTCTGCGGGTGCCATTGCCGAGCAAGACGCAGCCCAACAGCCTCAACCGGGACCACCAATCCCGGCCCTTCCTGGGGGGCCGGCAGCCGCAGCATAAGGAGGATTACTTATGGCTGAAGACGGAACGGACACCGCCACCGCAGATTCACCAGCAGATGCTCCGACAGATGAAGCATCGGCATCGGTCTACGCCGGGAAATTCAATGGCGAGGCGGCATTGGAGGCGGGTATTCGGGAGCTAGGCAACTCCAAGTTCAACTTGGGTTTGCCTGATAATCAACAGCTGATCGGGTCGGTGTTCGTCGATGCCGGCGCCGCAGAAAATTTCTACAAAGGACTAGAGAGGGCTCAGAGTAAAGGCGGCACCGCGAACGCTACGCCGGAGCCTAACTCCAGTCCTAGCAGCGGCTTACAGGACGCCAGCTCAGATACGTCCTCGCCGCCACCGAGCCCAACCTCGCAGACTGGGGTGACGCTTCCAGACGCCCCTTCTGTTGCCGAGGAGGACAACATCCAAGGCGTGATGAGGAAGGCTGGTTTGGATCCCCTAGAGGTGCTCGGGCACTTTGACGAGCATGGGCAGATGTCAGATGCCCACTACGCTCAGATGCAAAAAGTCGGGTTCTCCAAGGGCGTTGCGAACCAGATGGCTCAGATCACCCTATCCGACATCAAGGCAACGCAGGCTAAGTACAAGGATCAGTGCGTTCAGCTGTGTGGAGGATCCGAGGATACGTTCAATGAGGTGATCAATCGCGCTGCTACGCACTACAGCGACGAAGATCTGAAGGGTGTTCGGGAGGCTCTGGAAGACCCTAGGTACTGCATCAAGACCATGAAATCAATACTGTATGACTTGGGTGTCCAGCCAGCGCCAGCAACTACAGCGACCGTTGAAGATACTGCGGTTTCGCCTGGCAGTTCTGCTGGCTGCACAGACGCCGAGGACTACTGGAAGACTTTTGCCAAGGCTAATGCTGGTGATCAAAACGCCGTACTTCGTCTCGCCCGCACTCCACAGAGCCTGCGGGATACCTTCAGGGAGTAGACACTATGCCTAGATTCAAGCCCACGAAAGAGCAGCTCGAGCAGCTGGACCGATGGAATTCCAGCTACCGATTCACCAACTCCGTACAGCAGGGGATCGAGGGAAAGCCGGAAGTCCCGGAGTGCCTCTGCGAGATCGTTCATACGGTCACTGGGCATTCTTGGGCCAAGGGTCCGGGGATCAATGACAACGCCGCCTTCACCGTGGCCATGATCAATGCCGCCCAGCAGCATGGGGCCAATCCGGCAGCCGACGATCTAGCCGACGAGAACAGGAAATTGAAGGCCCAGCTCAAGTCCATGCAGGAGGAATCCGAGGTTCACCAGGACGTTCGGGAAAAAATCTTTGAAACTTCTAGAAAGAATGACTATAGTTTGTTGAATGTGGCCCAGCTGATCGCCCAGTTCGAGGAACGGGGTGATCCGGTGCCTGATGGCGACCGCCGCATGAAGTCATGGAGGTCGTTAGCCATCAAGGTGTTGGAGAAGTTGGACCGCGAAAAGGCAGGCTTTGCCACGGCGCCAACTTGATGGACACCGAGCAAGGCCCTCCTGGCTGAGATTGCAGATCGCAGCCGCAGACTGATCGCCGACAACTTGCATCTCTAGGCGAGCCCGTCAGGACAACTCGCCGCGAGCCGGCAGCAGCCTGGGACAACTCCGATCAATGTCGAGACCAAAGTGCGTCGTTTGGTTTTGAAATTGTTTAATTCGGAGAACCTCCAATGGCAGATTCTAATGCTGTACGGTTCTTGGCTAAGTCTGGAGTCGATGCCGAACTTGCCCTGGAACAGATGTTTCAGGACATGGTCATGGTATCGTTCCGGGCGCATACCATTCTGTGGAACAGCGTCAATATCGGCGCTGGCGTCTCAGTTCCTGGTATTAACCAAGGCAGGCCGGATCCTAACGTGGTTGCTTCACGCAGCATAACTGAAGGATTTAGTCACCAGTTCCTCCATTTTGGCGAGGACACGGACCCAGTTGAGCATACCCCAGGCACTGAACTACTTGGCCAGAACTACGTTCTAGACGAGGGCAACATCACTGTTGATGATATCCTCGTGTCTCACCGAGAAGTTCCTCTAGATCAGAAGATGCTCAGTCATTTCGACATTATGCAGCAGGTAGCTGCATCAGTTGGTCGAAGTCTGGCTGTGTACTTCGATAAGAAGATGATCATCGTTGGCCTGAACGCAGCCTATACGGCGGCGCTCAACAAGGATGGTCTTAGTGTCTATCCTGCTGGCAACGTCGTCGAGCGTGTAGATGCGCAAGGCGCTTACGGTTCCACGGGCGCTTACCCGCCCACAGCCACGGGTGCGGATAATTTCCGCAGCGATGTGGCGGAACTGGCCAGTCTGATGGATATCGACAATGTACCGGAAGGACCGATGAACCGATTCCTGTTGATTACTCCGCAGGCTCGGCGCGTCCTTTCGTTCATCACCAACTCGGCGATCTTCGATCGAGACCTGTCGCGTGTTCCGAACTCGTTGAACGAGCGTGCGATCGGAATCCTCGAAGGATTCACCGTGGTGATGACCAACCACATCCCGAACTCCAGCGTCACAACTGGGCCGTCGAAATATCAGATCGAAGCTGCATTCGACGGCAGTGGTGAAGGCGAGCCAGTAGCACTGGCGCTGTGCGGAGCCGGCGAAGGCAACGCAGCGATCGGGTACGTTCACGCTGGCGGCGTCCAGACACACATCGAAGACGACCACCGTCGTAATACGACGTTTGTCAAGGCGCAAATCCTGCACGGTGCGGGAATACTCTCACCGTACTGCGCTGGCGTGATTCACGTTGATGCTTCTTAACCTCCAGAGCAAAGGAAGATATTATGACTCTCCCAGTTAACGCGGAGCATATGGTCAAACTGCTCTCGCGAGGATCCCAAGAGGCTCTGTCTAGCTCGTACCGGAATTGGTACGTCGAGACAGATGACTTTTCATCGTTCGATGCAGATGACGATTACGTCGTTAGTAATAGCTTAGGTGGCGGTACCACTGGAACGGCGGATGTAATTGATGGCGCATTCGGAATTCTGCAAATCGACTCAAATTCTGGAACTGCTGACCAAGGTGCCCAAGTTCAGCATAAGACCGAGACCATTTTGCCTGCTGCAAACAAAGGTCTGATCTTTGGCTGTAGATTAAAGGTCACCGACACGATCTCGAAAAGCCAGATATTCGCAGGTCTGTCCATTTTGGACACGACTATGTTCGATGCTGGCGATAATACCAGTACCGACCACATCGGATTCGAGATGAATCAGGCCACTCTGGCGGCAGCGTCAGGTCGCGTTGACTTCGTTGCCGAGAAGGGTGGTGCTAGGACTTCCGTTTCGACCGTGACGACGTTAGTCGAGGACACTTACATCATTCTCGAGTTCTATGCTAATGGACTCGATACGATCACCCCGTTGATCAATGGTGTAGGCGGTACAGGCATCACGACAGGTTCAACGCATACTCCTACCACTGAGATGGCAGCAACATTCTGCTGCCAATCCGAGGGTACTGATGATCCGATCCTGAGCCTTGACTGGTATTTCATCGCGCAAGAGCGATAAGAGGTGTTTCCTCCTTGAGCCCTCGCCCCTTCACCAGGGGGGCGGGGGCATTAAAAGGTTTTCGACATGAGATATTTTCGAGCGTACAAAAACTTCTCAGGCACGGCGAGCGATCTAGATCTGTTTGACGCCGCTGGTAACACGCCAGCCTTGGTTGAGGGCAGTTCGTATGTGATCACCACCGTCTGGGCGAACGACAGTGCAGCTGGCGATTTGTACGTCTGGATCGATGCCGATGACGACAACAGTGCTGATGATGCCAACATCATATACCGCTATAAGAATCCAGCTAACGGTGGATTCAGCCATCTATTCGGACAGGATTCGTACTCAGGATGGCGATCCAAGGAGATGGCGTCTGGCGTATCAGCTATGCCGATCGTCGTGACAGGTGCAAGCGGCACGATCAACGCAGGCGTTGTGGGCTACATCGTCGATCCGTGATCCATAGGAATTGAGATGACTGGGCTGCTTCAGAACAATCTGCTGCTTCGTCCAACGTCCTTCCAGTTGGCTAAGACCCTGGGCGCTACTGCGGCTTGGGAATTTACCGAGGCCACTGGTGACGCCATAGACGACATCGGCAGCAATGACGGCACGATAACCGGGACGGCCCAGGGTGCTGCGGCGATACATGCTACGTCGGGTGGAAGCTACGATTTCGATGGGACCGGCGATGTCGTTGAAGTGACGAAACATGCGGATATAGATAACATTTTTGACGGCGGCGGGTCTATCGAACTCTGGGTTGACATTGATAGCGACGGCCAAGGCAACTCAGGTCGAATAATTGAAAAGCGAAGTCCCAGTGGTCTGCTTGGCTGGTCCCTATGGACCGAAACAGAATCAGGCGGCAACGTGGCCTTGGCATTTAGGCACGACAGAGCGACCGATGGCGAGTGGACTTCCGCCGTAGACATCGCAATCAACACTGTCCATCACTTGGTTCTCACATACGACAAGGACGACGCAACTAACGATCCTATTCTGTACGTTAACGCTGTGGCTAGAACAGAGGGTAGCGGGTTGACGGAAAGCCCAGAGGCTGCTGGCAGTGCCAAGGATGATTCATCGAAGGATCTGCATATAGGCAATCAAGATGGACTGGGATCGTCCTTTGACGGCCAGATTTCTGGCGTGCATCTGTACAAAACCATACTGACAGCGGCTCAGGTCACAAGCCTTTATGAGGCGGGGAAGCGGTAATGGTAACACTAGATGCCGTAAATGAGATCCTCGAAGTCCTCGGCGAGACGCCTATCACTACTGTTCCGACCAGTAATGACGGAACGGTCGAATGGCGTGCCAGCGATACGCTGACCAAGGAGGCGACTCGCGTGCAGGGTGAGAACTGGTGGTGGCATCTATCTGAATTCGACGTTGATCTAACTATCCCTGATGTAGAGATCGCGGTATCGGGTGGCAGCGGTGTATTCACATATGGCGAAACCGTGCGAGAGACAAGCACGAACGCCACTGGCACTTTTGATGTGATCCACAACGACAAGATGTATCTTCGGAAAGTCAGCGGCACTTTCACGGGAAGTCAAACGCTGACTGGCCTCACCAGCAGCTCGACCAGGACTGGTGCCGCCTACGCCGCAGTCACTTCAGCTCCTCTGGGCGTGGACTTCGCTAACTGGCTTCGCATTCGCCGGCATATTGATCACCGCAATCAGACGATCGAGGACAAGGAGTTCGCAATCAAGGACGCGATCGGTGCCGCCGATAGCACGGGACGATATCGACTGCTCTTTGATCTGGACAATAACGATTACACTTGGGACGAGAAGATGCGGGTAGACCGTTTAGTCAAGAGGGACTTCCAGGATCTGCCAGATCGTTTGACCGATTACGTTCTAGCTCGAACCAAGATGCGATTCCAGAAGGCTGAGAAGAGGGGCCATTTAGACCACCTCCTCATCCAAGAGGAGATCTTACACGCTCGAGCAGAGGCGTTCACCGAGAACCATCAAGCTATGGGATGGCGAGGGAACATGCTTCAGAGCATGGAGCACCGAAACATCCTCGGGAAAGTGAGGATGAGTGTATGACTAATCCTCGTTTGGATGATGTGATCTCTAAGCAGATGGATATGGTTCGAGATGCAACCACGTCTTCCGATGTGATCACGAGGTTTAACGAGCTGCTCCACGAGCTGAAGTTCAACAGGATTATGAAGCATGACTACGTGACTGGGCGCGGCGTAAAGAACTGGATCTTGACTGACGAAAAGGGTGATCCGTTTCGTATAACCGAAAGCAAAGACGCCCTGTTTACTAACCGTGGTGCCAACTTAGTGGATGAAGACGGGGAACCATTCTGGGATAATTGACATGCCTGAATTCAGAGACTTAACTGCTGCCTCAACGCCTGCTCAGTCCGATTGGCTGGTCGCCCTTCAAGACCCTAACTCGGCTTACGACTACGCTAAATCCGCGATCACCAATATTCCTATTGCCCGCAGCCAGATTACGCAGGAGGCGCTGGAACGCTACCCCATAGCTCTAATGAGTGGTGTCCGTAATGCTGACGGCACGGTACTCGATGCGACTGGTGCGTCTACTAAATTCAAGATCGTCCCTGGAGGATACGGCAGCGGCACGCTTACCTTGCAGGGGCGTAATGCGAACAGCAGCACGCAAACCGACACGCTCATGTTTGAGTTTCCTATCCCTCCGGAGTACGACGATGACGACGATGTTCGCCTCGTCGTGCATTGCCGAGTCAACGATTCTGCCGGTACGGTGGGAACTAAGACTATTGATGCAGAGGTCTATGAACTCACAGACGCAGGGGCGGTTGGTTCGGACATTTGTGCGACCACGATCCAAACGATGAGTAATTCGTTCGCAGACTACTCATTCACAATTACCGACAGCGGTCTAGTTGGCGGCGATCGGTTGATCTGTTTTGTCCGAATAATTATTCAAGAGACTGCGGGCGGCGGAAACATTTTCTCGTTGATAGGGTCCATCGAAATGCAGCTGGACATCTTGGGATGATATGCCGGAACGACAAACCACATTACGGATACCCAGCGTCCACGGCGGCATCAGCCACCAGCCTGCGCATCTTCGGTTCCCCCACCAGGTCGAGGTCTCTGATAATACGATGTCTGACATTGCCAGTGGTACGCATAAGCGGCCAGGTAGCGAGTTTGTCAAGGATATTTCTGGTGACACCGGAACCGACTCTAACGGAAACTACCGCCTCCACCTCATAGAGCGGGACGAGAACGAACGATATTTAGTTGTCTACGGCCAAGGCGATCTTTTGGTCTATGAGATCGTAAACGAAAACACCATCCTTAAGTCTACGGTGACGATCAGTAGTGCAGCTGCTGCCTATCTAGCCAGCGGCACTCCGACTTCTGACGACCTTCGGTTGGAGACGATCACCGACCTGACGGTTATTCTCAACACAAAGGTCGCTATTGACCTGAAGACTACCCCGTCTTATGTGGTCACGCGCGGCTATAGAAACTTCGAGACGATGGTCAGGGACACTCTTAATGTCAACGACTATGCTCGAATACGCGCTGACGAACCTGGAGACGAGCAATTCTGGCAATATACCAACGGTGGCGAAACTGCGACCTTCGCTCACACTCGAATGGAGTCGATGCGGGACAATGAGTGGTCTCGCCCCAACGGTGCATGGACCGATCCTGAGTTGCAGAACTTGGGGTTCACCGTGGCGTTTCAGCGTTTTGATACCAATGGCACCAGTGCTACATGGAACGCCAGTGCCAAGACGCTCACTCATGCCAACATCAATGGCTACAGCCTTACGCAAGGCGAGATGGTGAACGTCACGGGTGGAACAGGAGTGATAGCCGGCTGGTACGAAATTACTTCAGTGTCTGGCACTGCCCTGACTTTGGAGAATAGGAGGGATGTGGACGGTGACGGTGAACTTAAACCTGTTGCTGACTCGAATAACACAGACACGACGTTCGCCGGTATCGGAAAAGAAGTTGATATTCAGCTTGACTTTGACCAAGTCCGTTTTGAGAGAATGCACGATATTGCTGACGCGATTACCGAAGAGTTCAGGGATATCGGGATTGACGCCATCGTGGCTTGGAAGGGTGTTGGGTCCAAGAGAGGGTTCTTCCGGCTTACCAGTCCGTACAGGGGCTCTAAGGCTACCATCACAGGCCCGACATTAGGGCCATCGGGGACCACGCCTCTGTCTGGTCCCGGCAGACCCTTCAACCCCAATGTGGTCAATGCCGGTACTGGTACAGCAACTCTAGATCAGCTCGCCCCTGAAGACCGCTGGACTCGCGTGTCTGCTCCGTCAGACGACGATGGCGTGCCAGACGAAACCACCATGCCTCTCAAATTGCAGCGTGATACCTACGCTGGAGACGGTGCGACTGCGGCCACGTTTACCTGCGACACGATCCCTTGGGTGTCACGAAAGAGTGGCAACAAGATCACAAATCCGGCGCCCAAGGCATTTGATGCTGACGCTGCCGGCAACCAGAGGAAGGTAGCCGACGTTCTGTTCCTGCATAACCGACTCTGGCTGGCTGCTGGCGAGAGAGTGATGGCTAGTCAGACTGGAGACTTCTTCAACTTCTTCCAAGAAGACCATGACAATCTGGTGGATTCAGACCCCATTGACCGAAACATTGCGGGTAGCTCCGACTCCGTGAACTTCATCGATTTCATGGTTCCGTTCCGTAGGAGCATGTTGATCTTCTCCAAAGCTGGTCATCAGTTCGAGGGTACGACACCTGACGTGATCTCGCCGAGTTCATTTCAGGTCGATGCTTCCACGTCCTACAAGACGCTGTCCATCAGGCCGAAGGATAGTGGATTATTCATCTACTTCCTGGCAGCGAAAAAGGACGTGTCTGCGTTGATGGAGTACTTCTTCGACGACGGCCGCGCAGCCAACGATGCGGCGGATCTCAACCGTCATGTGGCCGGGTTGCTGGACGGACCCATGCGGTCCATATGTACGCTTCCCAACATCAATCGCGTCATGGTTCTGCCTAAGAACTGCAACGAGATATTCGTGTACTCATCTTTTTGGCAGGGCAACCAGAAGGAGCATTCCGCATGGGACCGATGGGTGTTTGATTCTAGCTACCGAATCAACGATATAGCCTCCGTCCGAAACGATCTCTATGTATTGGTCGAGGCGCCTTCGGGCAAAAACATCATCGAGATGATCCCGGTGGATCGCCAGTTGCTGGAGACGATTGCCCTATGAGCAAGACTGCCATCTTCATCCACGGGTTCAACGTCTGGGATGGTGGCCGGGCAACTATCGGCAAGTTCATTCCATTCTGGGAGAACGTGCCGTTCAAGTGCCATGAACTGCAGTATGGCTGGCGAGGACTTATAGGCGTCAGGATCTGGAACAGAAGGACGGCAAGGCGATTGGCCGAACTTAGCAAGGTGATCGAAGGTGAAGTCGTGGCCGTGGGTCACAGCAATGGATGCGCGATCATTCATCGAGCAACTCGTATTCCCGGTAATCGAATATCTGGAGTCGTCTACATCAATCCAGCATTGGACCGGGATATGATTCCTGGCCCGAAGGTTAAGTTCTGCCACGTATGGCACAACGAAGATGACAAGGCGGTGAGGTGGGCGAGGATACTGATGAAGCATCCTTGGGGTCCGATGGGTGCCTACGGATACATGAATCCAGAGAACATTCCACCGGACGCTCGCGTCAAGAATTATGACACTGGTAGGGGATTCGAGGTTGCCCGCGCCAAGGGGCATTCAGGTATTTTTCGGAGGCCAGAGGCTCTGGCTTTCTTTGGCCCCAAGACTGCCGACGAGGCGGCTAAGGAGATCGCTTGAGTAACAACCTCGTGGATACCAAGTTCATCACAGTCGGAATAGGACTGCTGATCCAGGCGGGCGCGGGGCTGTGGTATATCGCCTCCGTCGATAGTCGAGTAAACCACAACAATTACCAAATTCAAATGATGTCGAAAGAAGTGACGCACAACTCAAGGTTCGTTTTAGATTGGCCTTCGGGCCGGTGGGGTTCCGGCGCGCTTCCATCCGACGTGAAACAAGACCTTAAGATTGAGGCACTAGAAAAACAAGTCGATAAGATCACGACCAAGTTGTATAACGGAGGTCTCTCAGGACAATAGTGATGTACTTAATGATCGTCATGTTGGCACTATCTGGAAACAATGAACTGCTCCAACCTCCGGTGCAGTCGAGCGAGAAGACGTATTGGATTGACTCGCCACGCCAGCTGCCGGTCACGCTGAAGGATCGGGTTCAGTTCCGGTATCCCAGCGAACAAGTAAAGATTGCCGAGAAAATAGACGGAGTATCGACGGAGATGATTGAACGACGTGTCGATGCAACTAGGATCGTGTACCAAACCAACTTGACTCAGATCATTGTGTCGGTCTGTGCCATGATCGGTGCGGTATTCCCAGCGATCCTTGGCATCAAGAAGTGGAAGAAATCTCATTGACGAAAGGAACGAGATGATTCAATCAATTATTGCCAATGTACCTGACTGGATTCAAGCGTTGAGCGTACTCATCGCTGCGGCCTCTGTTATAGCAGCGGCCACCCCTACACCCAAAGACGACACGGCGATCGGGAAGGCGTACAAAATTGTCGATCTTCTCGCCGTCAATTTCGGTAACGCCAAGAAGTGAGCTTGCCAGGAGATTAGCTGATGGGAATGATATATACCGCGAATCTTGTGGGTTTCAGTTTCGCCAATAACGGCGCGGTAGACCTTTGGGAGATCACGGCACCAACCGATGCGGTCGTGGTCTTGCATAGCGTCTATATCGGTCAGGATTCGGACTACGCCGACGCACAGGCTGAAGGATTAACAGTCAGTCTTACCCGATACGCGACTGCGGGTGTCAACGGAACCGCCCTCACTCCCGCTCCGCATGACACGGGTTACGCAGCTGCTGGCTCCACGGTGGATAAGCTCAACACCACGCAGGGCGGCACGCCAACCGTGGTGTTGTCGGATTCATGGAACATTCAGATCGGATGGCAGTATCGACCGTCGCCGGAAGAACGAATCGTGATCTCTCCAGGGAAGATTTTGGCGGTTGAACTCCCAGATTCCCCGGCAGATACGATCGTCATTGATTCATCCATTACTTTCGAGGAAATTGGTGGTTGAGCATGGTCGCTCCAAGACGATGGGTTCCTCCTGCACGACGCAGGCCATTCAGGCCACCGGCGCGTCGGGTGCTGCCATCTGTGGCTCCAGACTTTCCGT
>Ga0208030_1001259_pt1 | contig 15073 bp, 15 predicted proteins | sample MalvirDeepMed_M9_FD_184246 | JGI IMG/M metagenome (GOLD analysis project Ga0208030, IMG submission 184246) | Marine viral communities from the Global Malaspina Expedition - Malaspina viral metaG DeepMed_M9 (SPAdes) (version 2) | ecosystem: Environmental > Aquatic > Marine > Oceanic | place...
CAATATGGCAGGGGCTGCGTATATCACTTTGGATCGAAACCAGATTGTACATTTTAGACTCAGAACCTCAGATCCAGGATACTATCCTTATGGGAAATCCATAGCCTCTTTAGCTATTAGAGTCTTCCGCTCTTTAAAACTGATGGAAGATGCAATGCTTATCTACCGTTTAGCCAGAGCCCCTGAAAGACGCATCTTTTATATTGATGTAGCTAATATGCCAGCTACAAAAGCTGAGATGTTCATAGAGAAGGTTAAAGAGAAGTTTAAGAAGGAAAAATATTACGATTCTAATAGCGGTACTATTGATGCGAGATATAACCCTCTCAGTGCAGATGAGGATTTCTTCGTCCCTACCAGAGGAGCCCAAGGAACCAAGATTGATACTCTTCCTGGTGCTCAGAATTTGGGCGAGGTTGATGATGTTAGGTATTTCCGAGATAAACTTCTGGCAGCACTTAAAGTTCCTAAAGATTATATTGTTGAAAAAGATAAGTCTCCTGAAAGGAAGGCCAATCTTTCCCAATTAGATGCCAAATTTGCTAGGGTAATTGGTAGGGTTCAACAACAAGTGGAAATGGGATTAGAACAAATCGCCAGACGCCACCTTGCTCTAGTAGGTTACCCTGCTTCTTTAATAAAAGAGCTTAGAATTCAACTTCCTGATCCTAGTGATGTCTTCACCAAGCGAAAGATGGAAATTGATGAGCAAAAGGCGCGGGTTGTTCAAGCTGTGGTGGGTTTAGGTATTTTCCCCAAATCTACCATTTATAAGGAATTCTATGATATGACGGATCAAGAAATTGAACAGATGAAGGAGGAATTAGAAAAGGAGCAAGAGGAAGCCACCCAGCAGGAACAGGAGATGGCAGCGACACAACAGGGCATGGACCAGGAGGGTTCCGATATGGACATGGAGCGTGAGCAGGGTGGTAAGGACATGGATACTGCCCGAGGGGAAGGCGAGAAACAATCTGATCATGAGCGGCAGATGGAAGTTGAAAAACAAAAATCCAACAAACCTAAGAGGGAGTCTGTAAATTCTAGAATGACGGCTACCTTAGTTAAATTAAAACAAAGAATCCTAAAGGAATCAGGGTCTAATGGAACAAAATTAACCTCTATCGACAGGATTATCTCTAGAAATACGGTAAATCACCAAAAGAATGGACGATTAACCTAACTATATAAACATAGCCTATAATAAAATATTAAGGAGTTAGAAATGTTCGATCATTTATTCGAAAACAGAAACACTACAGTAACAAATCTTCTAAAGCTTGGTGATTGCTTAGGGAGATCTTTAAGAGAAAATCTTGAGATCTTTTCTATTGATAGCGAGAACAAAAGCGTTGCATACTTAACTGAAAAAGGTAAAGTACTCTCAGGTAAATATACTTTGGGGCCAGACATACTTTTGGAGGATATTAAAGTACGCGATTCCGATACTTTCACTGATAATAATATTTTTGATTCTTTTGTCAATGAAAAAGTATCTTACTTTGTTGGGGAATTAAACTCTAATAAGTATGCTGAAGCCAATACTAGTTTTAACGATATTTTATCTCTATGGGAAAACAGACTTAAGTTTGAAAATGTTAAAAAGAAGCTAGAAGAGAAGGCTGCTGTATTTTCAGAAGATCAAACTATTATTGGAACTACAGAATTTAAGAGATTTTTAGAAGTCGCTCCCCAATTTATAGATTTTTTAAGTGAAAATAGAGAATTCGTTCTTAAAGTTAAAGAAATCGAAAATGCTATTAAACTCTCTAACTCAGTTTCAAAAGCTTTTAATTTCCCCAAACTATCTTATAAGAATCTGCTAGAAGATGGGTCTTATAAAATTTCTAGAGGGGTAGAAAAATCTGTCTACGATCTTATTTGTAAGCAAGAGCTTGTGAAAAAAGAGCTTTTGGAATCCAAAAAGGGTTTTGAGGATGTCTGGGCGACCAATGCTCATATGGGAAAATTAGCTTCTTTAATTTTTAACGATGATGAAGATATAATTTTAGAAGCATTGGTAGAAGCGGTTATTGATATTCCTTATTTAGCCCTTACTACTAAGAAACAACTCTTCGAAAGTATAGAAAATTCCCTTAGTATTGGAGATACTGCTGCTGTTTCTACTAAAGAAGTAAAAACCTTTGTTTCTAATATTTTTGAAATGAAGAAGCCTCTAAAGCAGGTTGTTATTAATCTTTTGAATGAAAAATATGGTATCAATGTGCAAAATCTGAAAGAAACTGCGACATTTGAAGCCCTAGCTAATACTCAAATTGTTATTTTTGAATCTTTATCAAGGTTAGCTCCTAAAGGAAGTGTTATAAAAGAAAGCCTTTCTAATTTAGGAAAAATGTTGAAGGGAAAAAACGGAGTAGAGGTTATTGATGTTAATGAACTACTCCAGAACTGCTTTGAAGCCTGTGAGTATGATATATTTTGTAATGATTTTACGCTTGCCGAGGAATTTTCTTTCGAAAACATCCTCGATGAGTCGGTAAATATCTCTGAACTCTTAGAAAAAACTAAAGAAAGACTTTTATTAGACAAGAAGAAAAAGAAGAAGAAGGGTAAAGAGGATGACGGGGATCAGGTTCCTGCAAATAATGACGATAATCTTAGTCCTGAAGACAAGAAAAAGAAGAAAGCTGCCCAGGATGACGAAGATAACGATGATGCGTGCCATACCGACCATGAAGATGATTCCATAAGGTCAGCGGAAAGTCACCTAACCAAAGAAGAGGCAGAAGGAACTCCTGAGGTGGAAGAGAATCCTGCCGCTGAGGCATCTCCTGAAGCTGGAGTAGATCCTGGGGCTGAGGAGCCTGAGGCCCCCATTTCTAAAGAGGATTTCTTAGAAACCCTCAAGAGTATGGAAGAATTACTTAAAGGGGTTAGTCCCGATGAAGATGAAGAGGATGAGGATGAGGATTCTGAAGAGGCTCCTCCTCAAACAGATACAGAAAAATCTGAGGACTAGTAATTAATGCCATGTACCGCAGGATATGCCCCTCTGATTGTATCCTCAGTAGGGGGCCAATGTAAAATTGTAGAGTTACCTGATGGGGAATGCTTATGTGCTCCCATTTGTGGTTTAACAGGGGGCAATACAGGAGGTACAGGTGGTACAGGTAGTACGGGTACCACCCCTTTTACAGTTACTGTTTTCCAAAAAAATACTAATGGTTCTGTGGCCCCTTCGCTGCCATCGGGATCCCTCACATCGGGTAATGAGTTTGTTTTCACTTTCGCTACTGGGGGTCTAGCCACTAATGGGGACGCAAATTTAAATAGTTGGACGTTAGCTGCGCCAAGCGTAGCGGCTGGTGAGTACTTATGGGCAACCTCTGCTTATATGACAACAACTTATCCTATTTTCACAACAGCTTCTTTTTATAGCAACAAGTGGGTCGCCGCAACGGTTAGAGGTAGTGGAGGTCCTACTGGTCCTACAGGTACTACAGGTCCAGGTGGAATGGATTATAACTTCGATCCCACTACGACTGTGGGTGACCCAACCCCAGGATATGTAAGATTTAGCAGTGTTACTTTTGCGAGTATAGGTACAGTATGTGTAGATGATGAAAATGGTGCAGGAAAGGATCTAGTAAATTGGCTAATGCAATTAGAAAATGTTACAGGATCTGTTAAGGGTGTTATAGCTTTTGTTGATACCTTTCAACAGCAAAACTATGCTCTATTTAATGTAACTGGAACTACTGATAAGACCAGTTATGTTGAGTATGCTGTTACTCCATTGGTGGGTTCTAATGCAGATGTTACTGGCATATTCTCTCTTGATACTCCTATTAGTATGTTTATCAACGGAGTAGGAAGTGGTAGAGATGATGAAATTGAGTCCTCTGTCCCCTTAGGATGGGCTAATGCGGGAGGAATATCTAATCCTCCTGGTATATTCAAGTTTACTGGACCTGCTCCCACTGGCTCCCAATATTTAGCGTATTTCCAAAGTAATGATGGAGGGTCAGGGGGCTATCATCATCAAACCCCGTTTTCGATGACGGATCAGGGCGGCGATGCTGGGCTGATATTTGGCAAGTCGGGACCAGGATCATGGGAGGAGCAACGAGAAGACGGATCCACGGGAGCGGCACCCACTACTGTCTATGTTGGAGTAACTATGGGTTGTACTGGAACTGCCACAATGCAAGCAGACAGTTTATACCAAGGCAGTGGCTACAAGAAAGTTGCAGATTTAGATATTACAGCCATTGGAACAGGTGTGGTACCTATTGAAGGAGCAACTTGGAGTCCAGGTGGGGGAGATTTTGCTGTTGATGCGTATTCTTATGGAATAAAGAATGTAGCCACACTTTATATTAGTAATGGTGCTACTGTTATTGATATAGGTGCTGGAGGGGAATTTATTGTATCTGGGACGGATGCAGCCAATAAAGCTCTTTTCTATATAGCTGATTCCGATGGTCAGGTAGGAATTGGTACTACTGGTCCTGGGCAAGCTCTGGATGTAGTAAAGCACGATACGGGAGCCATAGGAATTAGAGTTGAAAGCAAAGGTGCTTCTACTGCTTCTGATTCTAGATTTATAGCTAAAGCGGCTGCTTCAGGAGGGGATCCTCATATAAGATTCCTTAGACAATCAGGTCAAAGCTACTGTATGGGAATATCTAATGCCGCGTCAGATAATTTGAGAATTACTGATGCAGCTAACCTGGATTCTAATATAGCCGTAGAAATTGATGGGTCTCAAGATATTTGGATGCCTCAGACGTTGGCTGTAGGTCAATCGTCGGCAGCAGATAACGCTGCGGTTCTGGAGTTGGAAAGTACTACGCAAGTATTTTTACCCCCACGAATGACAACTTCACAAAGAGATTTAATTTCACCCCCAGCGGGTGGGGTTATATATAATACAACTACAAATGTCCTAAACTTTTATAATGGAAGTGCATGGGGAGCAGTTTAGAAATGAGTGATAAAAAAACAATTATTGGTAAGGATACATTAGTTCCCCTGGGAATGGTTTTAGCTATATGTTCTGGGGTGGTGTGGATGATCAGCCAATTAGATGCTATTCATTATAAACTGCAAACTATAGATGAAAAGATGATAGACCACTGGACCAAGCAGGATATGGAAAACTGGGGTCTACGATTGAAGATGGAAAACCCCACCATTACGGTTCCTAAAGTAAAAAAATAGGATTAGTCCACGAGATGGGCTTGTTTCATTAGCTGAACCACTCTATTGGTATAAACTCTTCTAAAGTTATTAAACGTATTAAGCATGTTTTCTAACGTAGTAATCCCATCGGAGCTTACATCATCATTTTCTAAAAAATTTGCTAATTCTGTATTAAGCCATTCTAAGTCAGATATCTCTGAACTATTAAGTTTGCTTCTAATTTCTTTTATTTCTTCTGGATTTTTCATAATACTGTCACCTCATGTCCTTCTTTTTGATAGTGTCGTTTTCGGGCATTAGAGTGTTCTCTAAGATACTTTTCTTTATCCATAAAATCATAGATGAAAACTCTATCTTTAGTATGGTGCCTTCGTAAAGCCCTCCCTAATGCTTGAAGAGTAGCTATCTCAGACTTCATTCCTCTGGCGTTGATGAAGTGGGTAATTTCTTCAATGTTGATACCCGTTTGGAGTATTTTGGTTCCAATGAGGATGCTACATTTTGAAGATCCTCTAAACTTAGCAATACTTTTATACCGTTCTCCGAGGGAGTCTGCTCCTTCCAAAAACTGAACGTCCCCACCTCCAAGTAAGTTTTCCAAGGTTCTTCCGTGATCAAGTGATTTGGTAAGAATAAGTATGCGTGCGGCTGTGTTTTTTTGTTTGATGTCATCTGTAATCCTTTTGATTATATTATTTCTATCATCATTATTAACAATGTAGGTATCGTATACCTCCAGATAGGGGAGATCGGAGTCTGCGCCACTAGCATTATAGTGCCTGTTAATTAATTGTATAAGAGGTCTTGCTAGTTTGCCTTCGCTTACAAGACCCGAAGTATCGACAGAATCCCACACAGGACCCAGAGATCCCTCTAGATTGAGTTGGGGGATAATATCAGGTGGGGGGGTGGCTGTGAATCCAAGACGATACAGGGCTTTAGGGAAGGCCCTGAGGGCTGCTAATGTAGTTTTCCCATTAGCAAACTCATGACACTCATCTACCATTAAAACTTCTGCTTCGTCCAGGTGTGTGTCTAGTATGCGTTCAATGCTTTGAACTGTGCAAAGCATGATATCCCCGTAAATATACCCCTCCCCAAAGCATAACCCCACATTATTCATTTTACATGTTTTAGTGAGAAAATCATAAGTTTGGGTTAGGAGCTGTTTAGCGTTAAAAAGAAGCAACATTTTCCTTCCTGCGAGTGCTTTTACCAAACCAGCCATAATTAGTGTCTTTCCTGACCCAGTAGGGGATTTTATGATTCCTCTTTTATTTTTCAGCCCCTTACGTATTAGTTCTTTTTGGTAACCATAGTAAGTAAACCCCTCAATATCCCAATCTTGGGAAGGATCCTCTAAATTTGGTGTTTCTATTTCGAGTTCAGGAGTGCAATTAATTTTTTTTAGGTCTTCTAACACCCTATTGAGCAATCCTGTCCTAAAAACACCGTCTTTAGAGATAAAATGCATTTTACCATCCCATCGTCTGTTCTTGTAAGCAGAAGAGTATTGGTATCCAGGAGATTTTTCGGAGTATAGGCTATATAATGCGTCTAATAGGTCCTGGTTGTCTGTTTTTATCTTGGAATTTAGGGTATTTACAAGGATTTTCATTAGACTATTATAGATTAGATACTTACATTTACTTAGGAGTATTTTTTATGAGTGATCAACAACCAATACCAGAGAAAGAGATGAATAAGTTATCTGACGATCAGATAATTGATAGTATATTAGCTAATATGCCATCTAATGATGAGGTAGCCATAGATTTACCATCTAAAAATAAATTTTATTCTCTTATTGACCCATCAAAGCCTGTAACTCTTAGACCTATGACTTTCGAAGACGAAAGATCCATGATTTCTCAGAAGGCATCCAATTCAGACATATTGAATGTAATTTTAGAGAGATGTATTTCAAATGTAAGAGTGCCTGAAATCCTCCAGATGGATAAACTTTACTTAGTAATGAAGCTAAGAGAAATTTCTTATGGAGATGAGTATAAAGCTACAATTACCTGTACTTCATGTAAAGAAGCTAATGAAGTTATCTTTAACTTATCCACGATGCCAGTGACCAGCGTAGAAGATGATTTAACAAATCCTGTAGTTTTTGAACTTCCAGTATTAAAGAAAGAAATTAAAGTAACTTTACCGCGAATTGAGGATGAGCACTATTTTTCCAACGCTGAATTTGCAGTTTCCAATTTGTGGAGATTTGTAGAGTCTATTGATGGTAACACTAAAAAAACTATCATATCCAAGATTGTTCCTAAGCTCCCACTAAAAGATGCCCATACAGTATTAGAATGTATCTCTGCATCTAAGTATGGAATAGATACTAAGGTAAGATTTGCGTGTGCTTATTGTTCTTTTGCTGATGTAATGGAGTTGCCTATTAGCACTGATTTTTTTACAGCGACCTAACATCAGGTTTTAATTTAAAAGATCTATTACATCAAGCCTATATACTTGTGAAACACTGTAGATTCTCATATGTTGATGTTAAAGAAATGTCCAGGCCAGAAAGAGCAACTTTCTTGGAATTTTTTACTAAAGAATTAGAAGAGCAAGACCGTGCAAGTAAACACAACCGAAGTTATAGATAGAAACAATAGGCCCAATGTTAGTCAGAGGATTGGATTACGTACCTTCTTTATGAATGATGGTGCGTATGTTGATCCTTACGAAATAAGTTCAGTTCAGCTTTTTGCTGAGTCTGCTACTCTTTCTCCTAATAGCGTATTAGGAGATGATAACCTAGTTACGGCTATCCCCCTTATGACATTTGCAGCTTCTGCCCCCACGGCAGGCGGGACTATGATTCACTGTACGCAGCCTGGAGCTACGGGGCCTTGTGAGGATGCTTTTGATCCCGACAACTATTACCCCGCTCCCACAGCTAGTGGAATTTATCGGTTGAGTGAGGGGGAGTATGTAGTGGTTCTTGATCAGATCGAAGCTTTGTCAGGTTGGGACTATACTACTGAGACCCAATTAGCTGCTTCAAGCTTATCTACTGTTGGTGATTATGTGGATCTTTGGGCTGTTAAGTTAAACTCAGCATCTAAGTACCAAATTATTACCAGTAAATTCAGTTTAAACGAAGATACTTTCTTTGCTTTTACTGAACCCCTTCTCCTTACTACTAGTAACAGGCTAATGAATAAGCATGTTAGGTATGGAGAAACTATTGATATTAAAGTAGGAACGGAAGTTACCATCCAAAATGAGGATGTAACTAAATCTATTCAAAATATTTTTAAGGAATCAGTACTTACTGATGCATTTATAACTATTAAGAAAGTTAATCAAAATCCTGCTTTTGATGGGCCCTTTACCGTAGTTCCAACCACTTCATTAGTAGGGGGGACTACCCCAATGGATATCACAGGAGATAACACCCTAATATATAATTGGGATACCACTACTACTATTGATGCGATGACTACGCAAACTTTCGGAAGTCCTACGGGTACTTACAGCGTTCAGGTCAAGTATACAGTCCTTAATCAGACGATCATAAGTCCACTGTTTTATCTCACAGTGTCGTAAGGAGGTGATTCATGAGATACGTGTAGTCGTACTCCTCAGTACGCAGGTTTACAAACCGCTCTAAGTCGAAGCCTTTTATATGAGCTTCGTTCCAATCTTTAACTTCCGAAGGGGGATGGCAGATATACAGGTCTGCCATCCTTTTTAACTTTCGAAGGTAATCAAATTTACTAACTCCTCGTTTGCCAGCATCGTCATTATCATACCCTATAATGATTTTTCCTTTAAAGTCTCTAAGAATTTCTACTTGATGTTCTGATACGGAAGATCCCATAGTACAAGTTGCATTTACCCCTTGAATTTGAAGGGATATAGCATCTAGGGGTCCTTCACATATTACTAAGTGGTCAGCTTGCGTATCGTAAGGATATAGAATTTGAGAAGGTTTAGGCCAGCCTTCAGAAGGGTTAAGGTATTTGGGTGTTTGGTCGCCCAACGCTCGTGCCTGAAAGTAAAAAATTTCCGAATCTTCTTCAAAGGGGATGATGAGGCGACCAGCATATCGTCCGTCAGTAGCAACATAATACTTTGAATCCTCAGTTTCCAAATTAAAAAGCTTGCGCTCGTATAGGAAAGTCCACGCTCTAAGAACGAGGGGGATATCTGATTCATAATCCTGGACGGTAACTGGGGTCAAGTGAAGTTCTTCTTCATCCTGCTGCTGGATCGGGATGTTGGATTCTATCTTTTTCGTAGAGTCTACATCAAGCTCTTTAAACAGAATGTCAGCTTCAGCTTGATTGTAGGTGAGCCCCTCTAGGAACGAGTAGATCTGGATGAAGTTACCTTTGTTGCCGCTTTTAAAACATTGCCACAAACCACTATCTAAATTAATACTCATATGACGCTTGTAGTCATTAGCTATAAATATAGAAGGGACAATTAACTCACGCTCTCCTGAGGATAATCTGGAATCCTCCTTGAATTTATTTGTTAAGTAGTCTCTAATAAATTGAGGTGCTATAATGTTCATTAATACAATTTCAGAATCTAAATCTAAGACATTTAAAGAATGTCAACTCAAGTATCGTTATCGTTATGTTGATCGTTTTAAAGAGGAGTCCAAAAATACTGATGCTCTTCACTTCGGTTCTTACATCCATAAAATATTTGAGGATGGCTACCAAGCCACAACACTCAACGACCTTACTGTTATAGCCCAAAGGGTGAAAAAAGACTACTCTTTCTCAGAATCTTATAATCCTAAGATCACAAGATGTCTGGAGAATTTCCTCAGGTTTAACGCATCCTTAGCTGAGACACTAGCTACTGAAATGATTTATGAAGTAGTGTATGACGAGGAAAAGGAAATTAAGCTTAATGGCATTATTGATCGTATTATAAAAGGTAAAGACGGAGGATATCTGGTCATTGATTATAAAACTTCTAAGAGGGAGTTGACCGAGCTAGACCTTTACCAGGACAGGCAGATGATGGGCTATGCGTATGCTGTGCATAAGACGCTGAGAGTACCTTTAAAAGATATTGTGGTCGCTCACTATTATCCCGTCACCAATAACTTCGTCACTTGTAAGTATTCTCCCAATCAGATTAAGCAATATCTAAGGGAGAAGGTGGATCAGATCTGGAAGATCCGCAAGATGAAGAAAGGTGATTTTTGTGCTATGCAGAATCAGTTCTGCAATTGGTGCGGCTATAAGGACATCTGCCCTGAGTTCAATTCAGGATCCTTATGCGAAGAAAGAATTAAACAAAGAGCCAAGACTTCCTATAAGAAGCGCAAGGCTGGCAAATACAATAAGAAAGCCTAATCCTGCGTAAAACAAGGCCCCCAGGAGGGCTCCAAAAGAACCTGTGGCATTTGCCATGCTGGCTAGGATCTGGTATTCTACGAGGTCATTTTCGTCTAGTTTTGTCATGATGTATTAGAGGGTAGTATATACTTATGTCTATTGATTCAAAGAAATTTTCTACTTGTTCACTAGAGTATCTACATTTCTTTGTAAGATAGTTAAAGAGGCTAGTTAATTTTAAGACCTTTTGTTTATTTAGGGATTCAAGTATCTTTATCTGAAAATGCTTTATAAACTTTTCAGAATATTTATACCTCCATTTATCCACAAAGTCTTTGTGTAGGGTATAGTTGATTAAATCCATAAAATCAACAAGATCTATATCGGTATTCATGATTACTTATTACAATATATTATAAGCAATATGGCAGAATTTTCCAAAGAAACTTTAAATTTTTTAGAGGAGGCGAGGGGTGAGGTTGACGCATACTTAACTCCAGAACCAACCAGTGGAGATCGTATTGTCCCAGGCGACGTATTTATTTTTAGATACACCCCTTTATCTGGTGAATTCTACAGACAGGATAGAGGTCGTTTTGCTAGTAATCAACGAGTTATTTTAATTGTAAAGTGTAAACGAGGGCCTGGGGTATTCCCAGGGAAAACAGGAAAACTTGTCAGTTGTTTCAAACTAGAGGAAAGTTCTACTGAGGTGGTAAGCATTATCCTAGATAACCTATATAAGAAGAGACGTAGAGCTTCTTATTATGGATTAATTACCCAAAGTCTTCTTAAGTTACTAGGTAACGATTCTTTTCGTACTTATAGATTAGAGGGTATGACTGATATGTATAAGTTTTCTTTAGGAACCCAACAGGTTAGATTTTAAATAGGGATTATTAAATGGCAGCAGGACGCAACAGACAGAGGCAAGCCCAGCGCGAGGCGGAAAAACACCAGGAGTTAATTGATGCTCTTACAGCTATGAACGATAATTTCAAAGAACTCAGTAAGGCAAATGAGGCTTTGGTTGCGGTTATTGAAAAACGTGAAGCAACCGCTAAGGAGGAGAAGGATAAAGCTGATAATATGATAAAAAGTTTGCACCAATTCACCGATAAGATCCCCGTTTTCGGAAAAGTATTCAGAAAAATAACCAGTGAGATAAAGCAAACTTTTGCCACTAGTTTTAAACTCCAAGAACGAGCTTTAGCTAGGGGATTAAATTTGGATGCTCTGCGAGATCAGATAGCCCCTCTGACTGATGAGATGGCAGGTTTTACAGGGGGAATAACAGACTCTCTTACGGCTTTGGAAATTGGAACCTCAATGTGGGAAAGTGGTTTAAGGTCTAATAATGTAGCAGTAGGAATGCTAGCTCTCCAGTCTAAATTGACTGGTGGGAGTCATAAGAAACTTTTACAACAAATGGCGCAAACTACCGCAGGTCTGGGGATGAACGACGCCCAATTATCACATTTAGCTAAAACAACTCAGGGCCTTAGCCAGAACTTTCATATAACTGGTGATCAATTAGTAGATGCGATGGCAGGGTTATCCTCTGATTTAAATGAGTTAGCTGCACTAGGGATAGGCGCGGAGATAGCAGAGGGTACAGGAGTTTTAGCAGCCGCTTTGACTCCTGGCATGGCACACTTAGCCCCCGATATTATGAAAGCTTTAACGTCGGGAAGTAACATGGTTCAAAATGCTATGTTGGGTGGGGCAGACGCTGTTAGAGCTGTATTAGAAAAGGGGACTCCAGGGACAGATACGATGAATGCCATTATGACCATGGGTAAACGTGCTCAAGAAGTTTCGGATCAGTATTCAAAAGGAGCATTGCATAGTAGATTTGCTATGGATCAAGCTGTGAAAGTTTTTGGTGATCAAATGCCCTTATATGCTAGAGCTTATACACAAATTAAAGACGCAGCCGACAAGCAGGGAAAGAGTATACAAGCCTATACGGCTGCTCTGGTAAAAGAACAAAAAATTAAAGATGATTTTGCCGACACCTGGGAGAATTTTAAGGCGAAAATATTTAATCCTATTAAAGATATTTTTATGAAGGTCGCCTCTTGGTTTATGAAGTCCATGATGGCATGGAAACCCTTAGCTGGGATTTTAGGAGTTTTGGTAGCTACTGTTGGTGTAATAGGCGGGATCATGGTGGCAATGACTGCACTGGCAGGATTACCTTTGATTATGAAGGGTATATCAGCAAGTTTTCAAATGATTTTGGCGGGCATAGGTAGGGGATTCGCGGCGATGGGCGCACAGGCAGGGGCTGGTGCTCCAGGTATTGCTGCGTTCGCTGTCGGATTTGTACCTGTTGCACTGGCTATTGCTGCGGTTGCTGCTTCTATTGGTGTAGCTGGTGCTGGGCTTGCTGCCCTATTCCATGGATGGTCTCCTGAAGGAGGGGGGAGTACTGCGGCTCAATCCAAGGCCACTACCCGAGTGGCAAGTGTTAATAGAGAAGCTGATGTGACAGTGGGAGCACTAAAAGCACAGATCTCCCAGTTGGAGAAACTGAATACTAATCTGGAGGAAAATAACCAATTGACTAGTGACCAGCTTAATTCCTCTAGGAACACAGGACAACAGTTACTAAATACTCAGAGAAGTGCCCAAATTAAAGACTTCCCATACCCCCAACCTTTGACAATATAAGGAGAATAATAAATGGTAGATAAACAAGATGTAGTGCCTAGACTGCTTCCTGAAAGAGCAAGAATAGAATTTCACTATCCAGATGAGAATAATACAATTGTATTTGTTCCTTTCTATGAGAATCCAGTGATCAAAGAATCTCAGTCTGCAAATTATGCTGATTACAATCCTATTGGAAGGGCTGGGTCACTGTACGCATATACAGGATCTCAATCTAGAAAGTTTAAAGTTAAAGCTACCTATACTCTTCCACACTTAGCCCAACATCCTATGGGTATAGCACGATTTTTAAGGTATTCGTTTGGGAATAGTAAAAAAGAACAACAACTTTTATTTACAAATATTAATAAGCCATCAGTAAGCCCCAAATCAGCTTTAGCTCATTCTTATGGTGCTTTTGATAACTATAGAACTTTACTTCTAGAGCATGTAGGGGACGCTAAAGCAAAGACGTTAGGTATTCATAAAATTCCTGCGAGACCAGGATCTGTTGTTGATTTTGATAATGAACAATCTCTCGGAGATCTCAGCTTCGCAGAAGAGAAATTGATTTTGGATTCTGAAAAAGCGATTGACGAGTCAATTGATAGGTCCTTGTATACTAATCAGGTTATTGATACTTTATTATTTTTTATGGTGTTATTTAGAACTTCTACTGTTAATAATGCGGATAATCCTGTTTTGGGTCCTCCCATACTTAGATTAACTCATGGGACCATGTATCAAAGCGTACCTTGTGTATGCAAGAGCTATAGTTTAGCATGGGAGGAAGAAGCTGGTTTTGATTTACAGACATTAACTCCTCGTAGATTAATAATTAATTTAGAATTAGAGGAATTACGGTCAGGAGATTTTACGAAGTATGATGAAACTGACATCATTAGAAGAAATAATCTAACAGGATGGGAGACTGCTATAGCGGCTCCTTATACTATAGATCCCACTAATCAAGCTCTTTCTCCTGGAAAAAAAATTAATTAGGTAATAATCATGACCACTAGAATAGGATCAAGATCAGAAGCAGGGCAAATTTTTGTTAACCATAAAGGACATTCAATCCCTACCTCTGTAGGTAGTCTTCAATACGAGGTTGTATATGGGGGGGATTTGGAGACTAAATTTTTTCCTAGAACTTTAGGAGGAATTCCTGCTGGATTTGGTCATCGACCAGAATTAATTGCTAATCTATTTTTAGACACCCCAAATTTATGGTGGGTTATTTGTGAAAGAAATGCTATTTTTGATGTATTCGAAGAGTTAAAGATGGGAGATACAATTTATATTCCTACTATTATAGAATAACTATTATGGCTTCTCCTCATCCCCCAATAAAAATTCCTACTGTAAATGTTGTAATCTCTTTAGATTACGAATTAATGAGGGAGTTTTTGGAAGAAGGGTCATTGCAAAAATTTAAAGAGAAAGCAATTTCTACAGGATCTCCTACGGCAATTTTTGATAATAGCATAAATTCTAATTTTATTTCATTAGAGCATGACTATGGTGTAAAAGACGGGGCTACTATTACTGTAGAGTTTCTTGATCCTACTTATGCTTTCGAAGCAAATACATCATTTGATATTGATATTGGTGCCATAACCTCTCTCCCCAATGATCCCTTCGCCCAGGCAGTTAAAGCTAGAAATCAACAACTTGAGAAGGAATTGGGACGGCGTAAGGGTACTGCTTATGGGCTTGCCACAGGTGAGGCTCATAAGGCTAGGGTAAAAGCACAGATGACGCTCAACAAACTTACTAATAGACTGTATGGTATCGGGGAAATTCCCCCACAAGATGTAGAACTCCTAAAGAAGAGAGTAGAGAATGAGATGCAAAAAGGAGAGTTTGGTGACACTGCCACCTCGCCGCGAGCCCTTCTGTATAGATACTTGAGAGAAAACAGAGTGGCGACAGAG
>Ga0208030_1001260_pt1 | contig 15071 bp, 16 predicted proteins | sample MalvirDeepMed_M9_FD_184246 | JGI IMG/M metagenome (GOLD analysis project Ga0208030, IMG submission 184246) | Marine viral communities from the Global Malaspina Expedition - Malaspina viral metaG DeepMed_M9 (SPAdes) (version 2) | ecosystem: Environmental > Aquatic > Marine > Oceanic | place...
ACCTCCGGGTGGAGGACCACCGGGTGGAGGACCACCGGGTGGAGGTGGATCACCTTCGGGTGGAGGACCACCGGATGGAGGACCACCGAGTGGAGGACCACCGGGTGGTGGTTGCTGGGTTATTCCAAGTCGTTTAAAGGAATCATTTACGGTTTGCGTTGCTTCGTCTAAAGGAATGCCTTCAGACACAAGATCAGCAACGATTTGCTCATGACGAAACCCTTCATCCAGGTAATCTAAAATAATTTTATCCGTTAGGGCATTTGCTCTGTCTATCCCTGCTTGAAACGGATCATCCGTTGGAAGAGGCGTTTGGGGACCGGGACCAACCCGATCTTCCACTTGTGGTATATCTTCCATAAAAGCATCGACCCCGCCATGCCGATTAGCGAGATCAACATAGTCTTGGTCGCTTAATTCAGACATTCGCGAGAGATCAATATTATTTGCCCTTAATATTCGCTGTTTTACAACATCAGGCAAAGATGGCGGCGGGTCTTCTACTTCCGGTTCTCCCGGGTCTTCCGGTTCTCCCGGGTCTTCTACTTCCGGTTCTCCTGGGTCTTCTACTTCCGGTTCAAGAATACGCTGGTCTTCTGCCCATGCAAGAAGACCCTCGTAACCCTTTTTTCCTTCATAACCTTCATCAAAAGCAGTCTGTGCTTCTGCGGAAAGCCCTACGGGTAATCCATCACCTTCCGGTTCTCCCGGGTCTTCTACTTCCGGTTCAAGAATACGCTGGTCTTCTGCCCATGCAAGAAGACCCTCGTAACCCTTTTTTCCTTCATAACCTTCATCAAAAGCAGTCTGTGCTTCTGCGGAAAGCCCTATGGGTAATCCATCACCAGGAGGATCTGATGTTTGGGTTTTATCTGTTCCTTCTGTATCCTCTCCTTTCGACCGAATACGCTGTATAATACGCTGTACCACCGGAAAGAGAGCTTTAGCAGTAAGCCCTGTCAAACCCCCTGTTAAACCCTGGTGGATCTCGATAGCTTTACTGATAGTTTTTATGATTTTTTCTTTATTCGATGTGCCACCTTCCCCGCCAAGTAAAGGATCAGTGGAGGGAGTAGCTGCTGGGGTTTTATCTGTCGCTTTAGGATCGACCTTTTCGGATTCCAAGACTGGCGTTTTTATAATTTCTTGCAATCTTGCAAGATCTTCTGGGCTTAACTTGTTTGCTGCATTGCTATTGCTACCATAAGCATCTAAAGCATTGATTTCTTCTACTGTAGCCTTTCCTTGAGACAGAATGCGCTGTGCCAACGCATTGAATCTTTGTTCATTTGCTTTCTCTTCCCTAATAGCCGCGTCAATATCATATGTTTCCTCCCATGGAGGGTCTTCGTCAGTAAGATCAGCCAATAAATCAGTAAGATCATCAGTGGACTGTGCAGAAGTACCATTTTTAATCCAACTGGTTTTGGACACATCTTTTATATCAAAGGGTGTTTTTATTCCGGGAGGTAATAACTTGGGGGAGAGGGAAGTTCCATCGCCCACAGTCAGATCAGGACCTTTTGCATACTGGGCAACAGTACCATTAAGATTCGGGTCAAGATACGGTGAAATATCGGAAAAACCATCAGGGGGGGGGGTGTCAAGCTCCCTTATTCCTGTAGAATACGGCTTGAAAACCTCGAAATTTTCTATACGTTTTCGAAATTCTGGATCTTCTATGCTCTCCCACAGGTGCTTAAAAAATGCAGGATTCCCTCTCTCATCTGCCGACAGAAGACTCAAAAATTCTTCTTCAGTATTCCAGTCCTTTGCCGTTGATCCTTCTTCCCCCAATTTCTCATCCTCGTCTCCCACCCTGATCTCAATCTCTACAGGTTTAACTAAACGCGATTGAGGTTTTGTCTCTTCTATGAACTGGTCTTGTATTTCTCTCTGTTTCTCTGGTCCCAGCTCCCGATACCCCTTTTGAAAGTGAATTGAAGTTTTACTCAACCATGCATCAAACTCGGGAGTAGTTTCAACTTGAGGCTTTGTAAGAATCTCAGTTAGAGGGTCTTCTGCTGCCCGTTTATCTGCTGCCCGTTTATCTGCTGCTCGTTTATCTGCTGCCCGTTTATCTGCTGCCCGTTTATCTGCTGCCCGTTTATCTGCTGCTCGTTTATCTGCTGCCCGTTTATCTGCTGCCTCATCAATTGATTTCTGTCTCCAGTGGACTGGAGGGTCTGGCTGCGGTGCAGGACGAGTTGCAGGTGTTCCGTTTGCCGTAAACTTTCCAATTCCCCCATGTCGAGACGCAAGGTCGATAAAATCCTGCTCGCTCAACGCAGACATCCTGTGTTCGCCTATGGCGTTCGCTTTTAATATTCGCCGTTTTACGGCATCAGATAATGCCATCTCAGATTACTCCTTCACGCCGTTTGCGCGTACGCCCAATTGAGCGATATACGCAAGTCGCCTTGCGGATAGACATCTCTTCATCGATTCCAGCATTGCGATATCTTAGTCTTATATGGGGATCATATCCATTCAGGTTTTGATCTAAATTCAAAACCTGAGAGGTGTCATCAGCGATTGCAGATATACCAATTTGAAAATCCGTTTCTATCGCTGCGTATGTTCCCTGTGGCTCTATTGTCTGATAAATGCCAGGAGAAGACTGCATAAACGCAGAAAACTCTATAGGAAAGGTCCCTTTGATATCCAAACTTGTCCGATTAAACAACCACCGAGGTGTCACATCTTCACCTTCAGGAGGGAGAGAAGAGGTCTCAAACCATCCGTCAATAGCTGTCTCTGTCGTCCCATCGGTATCTGTCAGGTTTGTCCCTGCTTCATTATATACAAAGCCATCGCTGATACCACCACTGTGGGGCTTGTTGTTAATATACGCGGCATATGCGCGTGTTGTCCCTGTCCATGGAACATAGAAATTACCCAAACGGTAATTATATACCATCCGGTGATTCATCGTAGTCTGCCCTCCCCCATAGGGAAGGTAAAAAATAATTTCAGAGTTTACAGGATCATTGACAGCGAAAGAGTTTTTAAGTGCAGCGGTGTTAATAGAATCCCAGTATCGCGATCCATCCAGAGGCTCTGACAGTTTTCTACTGGACTCTCCATCAAATGCATATATACCGTCTTCGCGGACATACAACTGTACTTCCCCAACACCTGGTATCGTCACTGTCAACAAAGAAGCATTGCTGATTGTTCCTTTTGCCTGTTTTGGCACCTGTCGATAGGGAACTACAGCATTACCTGTAGGAACCAGAAGCGTTATAGATGACTCTGAATGACATGTCATAAAATTGGACATAGACCGTATGCCCGTGCATATCGTTCCCAGTTGAAAGAAAGATGTAGAACCCCATGTCTCGATATCTCCAACATCACTGCGCCAAACATCTTCAGTACCCGTAGACGCGTTTGCTGCCCATGCTCTGTTGTTCCAGAAGTCCCAGTATTTTGCCCATGCAAAGCGACTGTTTACATCCAGAGCAGCAATATTGTTACCACTTGATGACCATTTAATAATTACATCGTTATTGACTCCATTATGACCTATCAACGTGCCAAAAGCATCTGCCATAGACCATCGCTTTCCTGCAGTAATAGTAAGCCCAGACCCTGAAAGATCATGAAACCCTCCATCGTCACCTGTATCTTCCCAGAACTTACCACCGGCTATCGCCCATACTTTCTTAGTGTCAGCGTCAAAAGAATGCTGACCCAGCGTATCAACTGTGGGATTCCCTGAAAGGGCTGAAGAGTTATATGGGGTTGTACCGGGACGCTGTCTCAGCGATCCATCTGGCAATACCCGCATATTTTCGCCATCATATATTTCCCTTGGATCAAGATCGTCAGAAGGTTTGGAAGCATTAAACCCTCCTATCCACGGTCCGTATAAATGGGAAGATCCAATTACAGGCATAATTCCCCTACGTGCTTAAAGATCCTTCGTTGACGTTGAAATTGAAACTCTGTCGGACAAAAATTTCTCCGGGACGTGCCATACGGTCAGGAGTATTCCCACTCTCTGCTTCAGCATCGACCTTCAGGCTATTGGCGATAGCGCGTTCGTAGAGTAAATAATCGGTCTGCTCACCGTTTAAGTCTCCAAGTTCACCCTTATACTGCGAAGAGATAAAATATATCATCGCATTCTGCGCCCATGGGGGCAGTGTCGTAGCGAGATCGGTGTCATCATTACTGCTCGTCTTGTCAGCAATAAAAGCGAAGTACCTATATGTTATTGTCGTTGTTCCATCGTCCGGTATAGGATACAAATCTACGGTCCAATATCCTGTTGACAAGTTGATCCCTGCAACATATACAGATCGGGGGTTACCCTCTTCATCCGCATCGGGATCTAACCGATCTACCACCGAAGCATCCACAATTTTCATTGTGTGATTATCTGTTGTGTTCACAAAAGACAGGGGGCGCATCACATCAGAAGCCAGAGAATAATTGCGCGTAGAGGCTGTAGTTGTAAATGTCGAAGATTTGAACAACCACCTCCAGGCACGCCTCTCGCTTAAGTCACGCAGTCCTACATTGAAATAATCTCGGGCGTTGTTCAAGAAAGAAGGAGTTTCCTCATTCAATCCTACACGCCTCAATGCCATTTCCATTACTTTTGTAAGCGTCATAATATTTACCGTATCCAACCCAGAAAAATCGTTTGTGTTGCTCCAGATCCGTTGGTGATTTTCGCTTTAATAGTATCTGCTCCTGTATCAAGCCACATCACACAGTAGTCGTTAGGGGGGTCTGCTGGCGTATCTGCTCTACCCTTCAGGACTATCTGAGAAAACTGAAGCAGAGTCCCGTCACCAGAAAAACCAGTAGCATCAATAATCTCGGAAACGCGCGAGAACTGTTTTTCTGATACGGGACCACGCGAAATTTGTTCTTCTGGCAGATGCCTGCGCAAGAGTTGTTTTTCTATCATATTCCGATTTCCCTACATCTGCGCAGAAGATACCATTTCTTCAATTTGCGCATCAGAAGCGCGATCCCAATTTTTTACGTTGCCATCCAACCACTGCTGTTGCCATGCCTGAACGGCATTTTCTCCAAGCTCTACAATGTGTTCAGGAGGGATAGGCAAGAAATCTTCAGGATGTGAGGCTCCCCCTGTAGCAAAAGACATGTTCTTGATCTCTTCATCGGTAACTCTTTTCTGCCTGCGCTTGGGAGCACCAATAACTTTTGACAGTCCTATCGCTTCTGCGAAAGCCGCTTTTTCTTCATCCGTAGCAGGAGCGAGAGCCTCGCGGATATCGTCAAGAGATATCTTCTGACGTGGGGCTTCTTCGGGCTCAGAGACTTCTGAAATATCAGGAACTGGTAATTCTTTAACTTTGGTATTCTGTTTAGCCATACCTGTCACATCCTTTTTTATAAGGGATGGGGCGTTATGCCCCATCCCTGTTAATATTGCACAGTCTGATTATGCTACCAAGCCCTGAAGGACTACGCCGACATGCCCCCCGTCATCGGGAGCAAAACAGGCGAAGCCAACCAGAGGCTCCGTTTCTGCGTCTTTAAGTTGTACAGCTCCAGCAACACCATCAGACAGTGTCAGATTGTCACCGATGGCAATAGCAGTATCTGATAGGATCGTAGCCACCCCAGCAGTCTGGAACCATCCGTAATAATTTGCAGTGAAACTTATAGGCGTAACACCTGACATGATGTAATCTGTCCCTGCGGTAGCAGCAACAACATTATACCACAGACTACCAGTAACAGCTACATCACTGGCAGTGGTAAGAGCGACAGCAACTGGATCGTACAACGTGAAGGTGACCGCATTGCTGTCTGCTGCGGTATTGCTTTTAATGCGATACTGGTGACCTTCTCCCGCATCATCAGTAATGTGCAAGTAGCCACCTGCATACTGATTTGCCGTTGCACTGCCTACAGTGCCGGAATCGGTGTACGTCACCTCGGTAGCACCCGCAGAAGCGGCTGTCAACTTACCATCGCTTTCTACGATGGCTGTTGCTGATACATCTTGAGAAACCAGTAGACCTCTGTTAATGGCACCTGCGGTATATCCATAACGGAATACGCGACCATCAGAAAGCTCTACCTTATCTCCGATATATGTCGTAGGAGTAGAAGATTCTTCAAAAATGCTCTGACCAGACTTATGTCCATCGCCAAAGCCCCCTACGCGATTAATACTGTAATTCGCATTTCTAAAAGACATGTTTCTTGATCCTTTCCCCTATGGGCAGGGTATGAACCCCCATTGGCTTGGGGGCAAGGGATTAATGATTATGATACCGATGTGCCAACACCCAACCTGCGAGCGTTGTTGGTGACCAGCTGGATGCCCACAACAATAAAGGCAACTTTCGCCAACTGGTTGGAAGGCTCTTTAAAAGGAGTCTTTGCGAAGTTCAAGGAGCGCTCAATAGAGAGCTTCAAGAACTTGCTGTTGAGGCAGTACAGGCGAGAGCTTGCGATATCGCGATCGTACCATACCTCAGAGTTGCGGAACATCAGATTGTTGCCTGACTTCTGCGTGCCGATACCTTTGCCGTCACGCTGCTCGATACGGGCATATCCTGTGCCTTCAAGGATGTCTTCATACTGACCAAAAGTTGTCAACGACAAGATAACACCATCGGGTTGCGTATTGCCTTCCGAGCAGTTGTTATAAAGCGTTCCCAAAGCTTTTAAGCCTGTATAGGATGGCGTAGAAGATGCATCGAAGTCGCCAATGCTCTGTGTCTGATTGCGCCACCACGAATTGGTTGCACGGTTAATACCGCCAACTGTTCCACTCGTTGGTGTATCTGCGATAATATCCTGAAAACCGAGCATCGACTTGCCTGTCTGTGCAGAGAATATAGCAGCATTGATAGTATCTCTTGCTGTAGACATCGACTGCTCAGTCTTTGCAGTAAGGAGCTTCTCGGCGCCTTCAGATTTTTTATTTTCTGTCTCTTCAGTCATCGAAATAGTAATAGGCGTGGCGATATACCTGCGAGGATAAAAAGCCGCAGTGATGCCATCGACAGCATCGGTATTAAGCGTGTCGTAGCCATCGAACCATTCCGCATTATTTGTTCCGTAAAGGAGATCTTCTTTGATCTCTTTACCGCCATTTTCAAGTTGTACCTTGCCACTCTTGCGCATATATGCGAGGGTGGGGTACTCATCGAAGATGTTGTCAGTGAGTTCCTTGCGATGCGCACGCATAGTCAGCGTCCACGCAGCATCCCAAGTTTCTGTTGTGCTTGTTGCTGGCATTGCACATATCCTTATTCAAAACCCAGCCCTTTTAATCCTGCCAACGCGTCAGCTTGAGAAAGGTCTCCCGATCCCTGTGGAACGCCATTCGATGTCGCAGAAGCTGTATTAATGGAGTTTTTTGCTCCATTATATACCTGATTTTGCGCCTGTTGCATATTCTGCGATTGTGCCTGAGTTTTTCCTGATAAAAGCTCATAGGCATCCCGAACAGTATATCGATATCCCGTTCTTGGGTTGGTAGTCTGCATAAGCGCCTTGATCTGGTAGCCGTACACATCGAGATCGTTACCGTACAGCGACCTCGCCTCGTTAACTTCCAGTTGTAAGGCATTTTTTTTTCGCGATTCCTGGGCTTCCTGCAGTTGCTGAACTGTGGTCTGCATCTCTGCCATCGTCTGCATTTGATCGCGAAGCTCTTGAGTCTCGGCGCCGACAATTTCTTTTACCGTATCAACCGCCTGTTGCTGTTCGGGTGTCAGGTGAGAATACTCGTCCGGTTGGCTCAATTGCTTGATCGTTTCTGCAACCGTTTCCTGAGCTGAACCATTTCCCTGTTCAAGCTGTCTGAGGCGCTCAGACATCTCCTGCTGCGACTGCGTAAAACCACTCTGCATCTGCTTAAGTGCATTTTGCGCATTCTGCGCAAGAGAACGGTGACTTTCTGGCACTTCCTCCATATTGACGCGTAACAGATCTACTGCGGATGGGTTAAAGTCTGGTTGATTTTGTGAACTATCAGGTGCTGCTGTTGCTGCTTCTCCAGAGTATCCTGCCGTTGTGTCTTGAGCGCCTGAAGAGGTATCATCATTGTTGCCAACAGCAGGGGTACTGACATCTTCAAAAAGACCGTCTCCCATCTGTGGGTTAACAGTAGAGTCTTCAGCGGTTTCTTCGACATCTTGACCAGAGTCTGTGTCTGCCATTATTGCTATCCTTCTGTTATTGATTCATGGATGATTTTGTCGCCATCTTTTTCTATGATGGCATCGGCTTGTTTCTCAAAACTGGATGATTCATCCATCCAGTAACTTTTCTTGAGCAACTTCTCTTTTTCCTGCTCCTGCTTCCATGCCTCATGCTTATGATGCTCCGACAGCGACATGCCCTTCTCTTTCCATCCCGCTTCCTCATATCCCAATGCTCGGAGCTTTTCTTTTTTGTCATTGGCACTGGTATATATCAAACCTGTCTGAGGATCTGTATAGGGATATCCAGAATCGGAATACCCGACAATGTGCTCAGAGTAGTCTTGCTCCATACAAGCGCCACATTCGCATATGAGATACGGCGGTAAGGTTTTTAAGGAGAAGTACTGGTCACGCTTTTGGTGACCATTTGGACATTTGAAGTCATATATCGGCATTTACTGGAACCCCAGCTGTGCCATTGCTTGTTGCATAGCCTGTGGGGAAAGATCGCTACCTCCCATGCCGGCTTCCGGTTGACCACCTGCAAGCGCATCAAAACGAGGGTCCTGGGGAGCCTGTTGCTGTTGCATTCTTTGCTGTAACATCGTGATAAGCGCAGGAATGATCTCCGAAGGCAACTGAGCGATCAGTTCTTCTAGCCCCTCTGCTCCCTGCAATGCTCCCGAAACGTTCGCCTGTGGGCGCTGTTGCATCTCCTGCCCCAGTCTTTGCTCCAGGTCACCAACGCCACCCATCGTGTCGTACAACTCTTCTCTGCCTAATGGCATGATACTATCCTTTCTTAGCCTTTTTAGCTTTCTTGGCTTTTTTAGGAGGATTCAACTCAGATTGTAACGCTTCAACGTAGGTTGTAATACGCACAAGCGTCTCTGGAAAGACATTGGACTCTGAGCATAAGTTTTCGAGGTTCGCCTCATAATCAGCCTTGAGGTCTTCGAGATTCGGCATCGCACCTTCTCCTTTGTTTACTGGGCATTAATTTCTACATCTGCCTGTACAGCATTCGCCACGTTCTGTGCATTGCTTCTGACTGTTCCGATGAGATCGGTCGCCGTGCTGGATTCAGAAGGCAGGGATTGTCTTCCCGTACTTCCACCTTCCTGACTCATCAGTTCCTGATGTTGCTGATTGTGCTGATCGCGCAACTGTATAATCTGCTGTTGTTGCTGGGGAAGCAGTTGCTGGAATTCTGGAAGTTGATCGATCTTGTTGTGTATCTGTATATGCGTCTGGTGATCTTGACCGCTCTGCGGAGGAACCTCCGATCCGCGCACCAGATAGGCAGCATTTTCCACCTGGGCAAGCCCCGAAGCATCTGGGTTGATATCGGCACGAAGAAGCTTCTGGAAATTGACCTTTCTGTATGCCGATCCCAGCAATTTGACAACCTCTTTGCGGTTGACAGGAAAAGGCATGGCAATCAACCTGTCATATAAAGCTAAAGTATCATTACGCTCAAGCTCTTCATTCAATACCATCATAGATCCCGGATCGATCTCGACATCCCACCTGCCCTGAAACCACCACGACTCCATAACAGATGCCATGCGCGGTTCCCCATCTCTGTTGACAGATACGTAGAAATTTTCAGGAAGGAAGCGCCGATCACTGAACATATTAAACATGTTATTGACTGCCCACCGATACGCATCAGCAACGGGAACCTGCATCCATTCCCTGTTAACCTCTGTGGCAGAGGCTCTTATGGATGCTTCGGTCGCGGACCCTGAACCACCAGGCTCCACCTGTATGATCTCTGCCTCGTATCTTGCAGCATCTCTCTCTAACCCGATCTGATCACCGGGGGCGGCTCCGAAATCCAAAGGGATTAGTGCGTTCTGTGGGTTGTTGACCCATATCACTCCGGCATCATCTGTGCTGTTGACGTTCTCCGGCAGATTGGGATCTTGCTCCCTCTCTGCCTTATTACCCAGAACGATGCGCTTAAATCGCTTTAAAAGGTCCTGACGGCGTGACAGAGAGTCTATAATGATCTGCTCGACGCTTTCCTCATATGCCATCATCGGTACGCCCCAGAACGTATCAGAGAGGTCATAAGAGAGGGTGTAATACGGAAAGCCACCAGAGACAAGAAAACTGTTGGTGGGTCTCGCATCGATGAGCAGTTCTCGTCCCGTGAGTGGATCGATGGACATAACGGGATCGTGGCGAAGAAGGGGATGTGGGATGTCCTCAACTGGGTCTTCTATGTCATTGGCAAAGACGATGCGCTTGCGATGTGTCCTGTCATGGATTTCATGGAGTAAAACCATCTCGCTCAGGTTTTTTGCCGTGGCGACATGCCTGTCATCTTCAAATTCTTCATCACCACCGAGGAGAGACTCATTAAAAGACTCCTGCTGTGTTTTGGAAAGGGACTTGAACTGTCTTTTAAACTTATCGAAGCGGGGATCTTTGCGAACAAATTCCAGCGGTACGAGCATCTTCTCAATAACATATTGTGCAGCTGAGAAGTTATGTGGGGAGCATAGCGGATCAACGATGATGTTTCTCGCGCTCACCCATTGGATATATGGAAAATCTTCCTGCAAGTCATCACTGGCGACATATGGCGATACGGCATCTGCACCGGGAGGGTTGTAGCCGACCTTCAAAAAGCTCCTGAAGGTGAACAGTGCCTCGAACATGCACTGATGGACCTCTTTTTTCATCCCTGTAAGCTTCATCGCCTGTTCCGCTGCACGCTCCAGTGTCACCTCTGCATTTTTGTGCCTGTTAACGAGTTCCCCCTCGTCCATATGTATGAATATCCGGGGATAGTTGTATGCTACAGAGGCGATGAGCTTGCGAACAAGGGGATAAAACCGCGATACCCTGACGACATGCTCGTCTTTCATCCCTGCGACATGGAGATCGAGATTATAACGGGCATACAGGTCGTCCCAATCAGCCATTTTCTCTTTCATGAACGACTGCCCGTTTTTAAGAATCTTCTGCCACCTGTCTATCTCATTTTGTCTCATGTCATGCCCTTCGTCGCAATCTCAGTTGCTTTTCACCCACTTCACGTGCTGAAGTCAAGATATTGTCGCCATACATCATATCTCTCCTCTTCTTCGTATATACCGAAAAGCCGGGAGAGTATGTCGTGTCCAGGACCCTGCCGATCAGGCTCAATGCGTCTACAGCATCATCATGGTTGCCGTGCGGGAAGTGCAGCATCTCGTCGATAACGGCATCTGCCCACTTGCTATGCTTGGGGAAATACATCTTACCCATCGCCATACGACCGCGTATCGACTGCGCACGCTGTGCCTTGCTCTGTACTGACGGCAAGGAATCCACATCACAGTAAACACCGCGTTCTCCCATCATCTGTCGCAAAAAAGGACCGACACTTTTGTCTATCTGCCCCTTCTCACCAATCCACTGCACGGGCTTCCACTCCTTCATCATCGCTATCATCACCTCTACCCATTCGTAGGCATCTGCCTGTGCTCTGTAGCAGTCCAACACGTATATATCTTTATCCGCTGTGATGCCGAAGACCATATGCACCGTGTAATCGCCTCCCTTGTCGGTGACAGCGAAGTCACTGGTCGCATATATCGTCATATCTTCGGTAGGTGGGCGCTTGCCATACCTCTGTATCCACTCCACCTTGAAATAATCGCCCTCTTCAGGAGTCGGACGCTGCTGATACATCGCCGACCAGAATCGCGTGCCTCCCGAGGCTGTCAGCAACTGGCGCGTTTCCTCCAACTTCTCGATAGGATACCAGTCAGACCACAGCGCCTCACCAGGTTTCCTGCCTAAAACATCGCTGTCCTCTGCAATTGCCGGCAAGGTCAGCACATCCCACTGCTGACCGCCCTCCTCCATATCATCGAGAAGACGACCGCTCAGATCATCTTCATGCCACCGCGTCTGCACGACGACGATCCTACCCTCCGGTTGCAACCGCGTATATGCAACAGTCGCGAACCAGTCCCATATCTTATCGCGGATAAGCTCAGAATCTGCCTCTGCTGCATCTCTGACGGGATCATCGATGATGAAGAGGTCTGCTCCCCGCCCTGTGGTTGCTCCCTGAACACCAACAGCCATATATACGCCATCCCTGTTGGTGTGCCACCGATTAGATGCCTTGCTATCCTGCGCCAGAGACACTTCAGGAAAAACAGAAGAAAATTCCTCGTCAGATATCGTATTTCTGACCTTTCTGCCGAAATCTTCACTCAACCTGCCCGAATATGATGCCGTGATGATCTGTTTCGTCGGATTCCTGCCGATAAACCATGCGGGAAAGTAGATACTTGCCAGTGTGCTCTTGCCACTGCGCGGAGGCATAAAGATCATCAACCTTTTGATGTCTCCGCGCTCCACCGCCATCAACTTGTCAGCGATCAATCTATGGTGCTTGGCACACTCAAAATCAGGCATCGCCGTCTGTGCGAAGCTTATCAGGTCATCCTGCCCGGACTTCTGCCTGATATACCCCCGAAGCGTTTCGATCTGCTTTTGAAGGTCTGCAACAGTAGGTTGCTTATTCATTTGAATAACGACTTCACACGGTCAAGTGCGGATTTAGGTTCGCCAATCCACCCTTGCTCATTGCGCTTAAGTTCTTTCACGGAAACAGGACGAATAACATCTCGGTTAAAAATGATGATCTGTTCTGGATCTCCATATACTAAACCATCTTTCCCCATTCTACCACGCTGTGGCAAGATGACTCCATCTATGCCTTTTTCCTCTAATTTCGCGTACACCCTGTCAACTCTATCCATTCTCTCTTTAAAACCACGAACATAAGCTGTGGCATAGAAAAAGCCCGATGGGGGATCGATAAGGGCGGGTTAGGTACCCTGTCCCGATCCTAACCATCGGGCGACCATGACTGAACGTTTCCTACTAGTACTAGTAGTAGTAGTAGTAGTCATCAGCAATGCCTAGATCACACCATTTCCGCTTTCTTCATCGCCTGAGCCTGCTCAGTAAGAGAATCCAACTCCTCAAGCAAACTACTCACATCCACATTCTCCATCTTCATACCGGAAACATGGTGCTGTGTAACATGACTCGCCTTCAAACTCGGAAATGCCTTGTCCATAATCAACTTCATCGCCTGAACCTGCTCAGAAAAGGTCGGAACAGCACCATCTACCTCCACACCATTAGCGATTTCCACCAAACGACTGAAACCGTTCGTCGCCTCAGCAAAATAACTCTGCAAAGAGGTCACAGAACCGCTGTTGATGTAATCCTTCAACTGATTGCGCTGATGTACCTTCAAAGCTGGCATATCATTATTTCACCTTTATTCCACCAAATGCAAAAGATCGACTAGAGAAGGATATAATCCCGCCCTTCGACGCTCTTCGGCATCATCTGATCGCTCAGGAAGATACACCCCCAACACCTCCTCGATGCTACGAGGCTCCCTCTCCTGTTCAACCCACGGCTGATTTAGATTGGGCATGTTCCCACGAGTGATAAGATCAAAAATATCTCTTTCTGCATCCCCTACCGTAGGAATAGCCGCAGGAAACTCAGGAATCGCCCTGTGCATATCCACTAACCTGTCAACCAACTTTTTACCGACAGAGGCGAGACCCTGAGCAACTCTGGGAGCAGGACCCCCAAAAAAAGACAATGCGGCATCCCGCTCATTTCCCTGCAATAACCTGTTGAGGAACTCATCGCCAGTCTTCGGTGCCGACCGGTAAACATAAGGCATTTTTATTCCACCAACCCTTCAGAAGCCCCCTTAGTTAGTAAGCACTCACTTACACTATATACACTATATATACTGCCAAAGCAAGACCTTTATGCAATATAGAGGACATTCCAACCCCCATTACTGAATTCAATAGGCAACAGTACCATTAAGATTCGAGTCAAGATACATGGTTTTTTCGTATTATATTTCATTTGGACTGCCAAGGAAGAGAATGAATGTAATGATGAAATTCACGGCTAAAGGAAAGAGATGCCATACATTACAAAACACGCCAGAGAAAGATACATGGAGAGACATTTTGCTGTATCGGACCAGCATGCCCTAAGCCAACTAAAAGGATTGTTTGAGGTAGCAGAATACAATCATACCAAAACAAGTGGACTCAAGGTATACCGTGTTATGGATATTGACATGGTATATTGCGATTACAGTGATAGTGTTATTACGATATATTGAGAAAGGCAACGGGAAGTGATCACATAAAAAAATAACTCATCAATTACTTCTGTAGTGGTCACTCGGTGGGACACTTGCTGGTCACTTGGCGGGACATCTTGTGGGACACTGCCCTTTTTATTCATCACCCAACTGTCGTATTTTGCGATAGTTATGATCGAACCCTTGTGGGACATTTGGCGGGACTCTATGCGGGACGTTTGCTGGTCTCCCAGTGGGACACTTTTTAGGGCATCTAAGAGCGTCCTTACAACCCGTCCTGAAACTCGTTTATCAACCCATCAAGGACAAAGTTAATCTGTACCGGGGGGTAGGCTTTTTAAAATCGATTTCTATTTTGAACGAGATTCGCCGTGCGTACCGGCAAGTCGAAGCCGCGCGGAGTGAGCGCTTACTTACTTAAGTGTTTGCTAGTAAGCGCTCACTTATTTATTGGAGAGTAAGGACTTACTTACTTTAATCCGGGCAGCCTGTCTTCGAATCGGTCGTATACTTCTCCCACAAACAATCGGTATTTTTTAATTTCGTTTGCCAGGTCATTAAGAGCAGATTGCACATCCGGCTGCGTCATAAGGTCCGTCGGCTTGCACTCAAGTACCGTACATATTTTATGGACATTTTCTGATGTTACTGCTGACCCGGTAATAGCATTGTATAAAGTCCGACAAGATACTTCACTTTCGTTCGCTAATTCAGCTATGGAACGCCCTGTGCCGGTACATAGTCTTTTAAGATTTGGT
>Ga0208030_1001262_pt1 | contig 15052 bp, 26 predicted proteins | sample MalvirDeepMed_M9_FD_184246 | JGI IMG/M metagenome (GOLD analysis project Ga0208030, IMG submission 184246) | Marine viral communities from the Global Malaspina Expedition - Malaspina viral metaG DeepMed_M9 (SPAdes) (version 2) | ecosystem: Environmental > Aquatic > Marine > Oceanic | place...
ACGCTAGAATGAAAACGCTACAAGTAGTTAATGCCAGCAAACCAACCTGTAACTGTGGAGCAGTTATGAAGTGGCGTTTCTCCGAAACGCTGGATATTGGTATTGGCTGGGTATGCCCCGCTTGCGACTGTGGCCCGCTGTTTAGTCGGTGCCAAGTATGCAGCGCAGATGTTGCTGGTGAAAATAGGAGATACGGTTTTTGTAACGAGCACAAACTATGAGCAAAATAGAGGAATGCTATCATATGCGGTATAAGCGCTGTTGTGTAAACTGCGAGCTTATGATAATCAAGCACAAATGGAAAATGATTGAGCGACAAAACAAACAAGAGCGTTTGGCGCGTAAGCTCGGAATTCATTGGAGCGAAGTGAAACTATGAAACAATACCGCTTTAATGAAAAAGAGCACGCCTGGATACTGCACCGCAAGGATGCTAGCAAAAGGTATCTCAAAGAATGCTCGACCTGCAATTGCTCGTATGAGAGTAATGTAAAAGCTGGAAGATTCGGGCCGTGCTGTAGACACGAGCCTTGCTTGAAATGTATGCTGGCTAATGATAACCCAATTTACGTGCTCAATCGTATCCGCTCGCAAGGTGGATATATAGCACCTTGCCTGTGTGTATTCGACACCTGCGAATATTGCGAAGGAGAGCAATGAAACAAGTGAAATGCTACCAATGTGAAAAGCACTTCTGGGTTTCCAGCAGCTTCCAACCGCTCAGGTCAACCTGCTATGATTGTTGGGATGCTGGTTCACAAGGAATATTTAGCAAGTAAATATGAGCGGAACTGACGATTATGCTCCCTGGTTCAGGGAAGTGCTACGGAAACTACACACATATGCTATAATCCAACAGGAACTAGCAGATGCGAAGGTTGAAGCATATAGATTTAAACGAGAAATTGAAAAACAGCAGTGGAAAGGGAAAGAGTGAACACAATTAAGCAGTCGTTGTCTAGCGGTTATGACTGCTGGTCTCACCACCAATTGTTTGCTCCTTTGTATAGTGCTTGCTCTTTCCCCCACAAATGCTCGGAGCGACCAAAACCTTATATGTTTCCAGCCCTTTCAGAGATTAACTATGCTCAAATGCGTTGAAGATAGCGATTTGCCTTATTCACAGCGACACGAATTCAAACCTGTGTTTGAATATCAAAGGCTGGATATAGGCCAAAGCCGCTGGTTTCCGACAAAAGCAATCAAGGGTAGCATTTATTGTGCTACGTGCAGTCTTTTATATGCTGATACCACTCACGGATGCCGGCCTGCCGGATTTATGCTCATTTCTAAAGAGCAAATAAATGAAGCACAGGACTCCACAGCAGGCACTACAGGGGGCTGGCTGTGGCGACTTGCTCGGGATGTAACAGATGAAGCTAAAGCAGATTAAAACCGCTTCCAGCTACCCAACCTTTATATATGTCGCTGCCCTTCTAAAATTACCCGAGAGCAGAACAATTTCAACTGCTGGGGTCGCCTAAAACAGCAATGCCCGACGACGAAGCAATCAAATGCGAATTCTGTGATGAAGCCATTGCTGCCGGTGCAGAAGTGCGCAGCACTTCAGATAATGACGTTATTTGCGGCACTTGCTACAGTAATATGTGGAAGTGCTCGTCCTGTAATGAATTGAAGCACGAAAACGACGATTGCCACAGCGATATCAATGGAAGTGGTTTTTGCGAGGATTGCTTAGAGAGCGGTTCTTATCATTGCTGCGATGGATGCGGTGAATACATCAATACCGACAGGCACGAATATTATGCCAGCGATGATGCGGTTGCCTGCAGCGGTTGTGCAGATGAATATGAGTTTGATGAGTGTTCAAATTGTGGAAATTCCATAATGCTCAATGAAGTTTACAGCGAACATTGGGAAAACGAGCATCAATGCCACGATTGCTACCACCGTAGTGAACAGCATATCAGTGATGCGGTTAGGGCGACTAGTCCAGCACCCAATGTTACGATTACAAAGCACTACAAGTCATTAACAGCGTCTAAAAATAAAGATGCTGCGAAACACGACATAGGCTACTTTCTGGATTGGTATTACCGTGGAGATGCTGGACATTATAGCAGCACCGATTTGTATTTAATCAAATCAGATAAAGGATTTGGAGCAGGATTTGGATTTTACGACAGCGAAATGCAAATAGCATCTGGAACTTACCGCCAATTTGCAGATTATGTGAAAGATATGATGCAGCGAGACGTATTCATCGTCGAGCATAAGAAGTATGGGCTGTATCATCCTATCCGCGACATATTCAAAAGCTGTATTACCTATTATGATAAAGTGAAAGGCGGCATCCACCAGGGTGGCGAACTATCTGCTGCCGAAATAGGCAAAAATTGGCTGCGATGGCCGATAGAACGTATCAATATGAATGCTGTTATACAGATGTTGCAGTTAAATAAGACTGATGAGGGAGCAGACTTGAAGCGTGCTCTGACTAATGTGTTGAATCGCTCATATAAAAACAGGGTGCCAGCACATTTCCCAGAAGGCTCACAATATTACACGACGCTTGAAAAGTATAGAACAAATGCTACTTGCACGACGCTGCCTGTAAGGATTGGCTTTGACCCTGCGCTGCTCCAGGATGTAGCACAGTTTAACAGCGATGTGGGCAGTTGCCAATGTAAGGGAAACGCTGAAAGTTATGGCTTTGGTATGATAGATATGGCAGCGAATCCACATCTATGGTTGCTCATCTACGACAAAAAGGGTGAATACATTATAGGCCGCTCGGTTATTAAGTTTTTCAAAGAAGCAAATACGTGGGGAAAAGAGCAAGGAACCACATATGTAGCACCTTCTCGATTATACTTATCAGAACACACACAGGCTAAAGCAGAACTTTACACTACAATGTTTAGAGCAGTAGACAAGTGGTCAAAAGCTGTGTTTGACGATTACAAATTAGTGTGCCACACATATTCGCGGCACGACAACGAAGTGCTCAGTTACATAAAGGGAGCACCTAATTTTGTATTTAGCGAACCCGAAAAACGGCTGTATACACAATGGTGGATACCGTTTTGGTTGCAAAAACCCAGCGAAGGGGATGCAGAATTTACATATTATCAGGATGAAGATGCTAGAATTGAACTAGCAAGGACATCTGCTAAAAATAAAGTAGTAGATTACGCCGCTCGAGAAAGATTAAGGACGAGCGGTTTTAGAATAGTGGAGATAAACGACAATGAGCAATGAAGAAGAGCAAAAAACAGACGCCAACACAGCCCTGTTACCTGCTGCTTCTCCAACAACAGCACTACGCAAAGTTGCTATGGCAGTAAAAGAAAAGCTGTCCGGTAAGGATGCAGATGCTGTGAAGGAAAAGGAGGAAGCACCCGTGATACTCAAGCAAAGTCTATTGACCAGCGTTGAGAAGAAAACAGCAATAAATGATATAAAATTGCTGCGGGAAATGTTTTCCATCTACTCACCTTCAGGAGATGAGCACGCAATGGTAGCATATGTCAGTAATTATCTGACGAGTAATGATATCGAGCACAAAATTGATAGTGCTGGAAATATATATTTCAAAAATCGTGTGGAAGGCAGCGATAGGATTTTAGTAAACGCTCATATGGACACCGTGGCAAGTGCTGTGGCAGATGTGGGCGTCTACAAAACAGCAAGTGATGTTGTATTTAAGAGCAAAAACAATCAAGTGATTGGTGGCGACGATAAATGTGGAGTATTTGCTGTCCTTAAGTTAATCACAGACAGCGAAATAGATGTTCCGCTAACGGCACTACTAACTGTTGCTGAGGAAAGTGGCTGTAATGGCGTCCGACACGCTATGACCAATCATCTCGACGAATTTTTTGATTGCATATTCTGGATTACAATTGATAGACGCGGAAACAGCGATATTATCACCGAAAACTGTGATTATCAGTTATGTGCTGACAAAATTGAATCATTGCTGGCCGATTTGGGAGCAGATGGTGGTTGGTCAACAGCAGTCGGTTCAATCTCTGATGTGAGTGAAGGCGTTACATCACTTCAAATTAATGGAATTAATCTCGCAGCAGGATATTATGATGCGCACAGCGGTTCAGAAAATGTATCACTCAAAGATTTAAGACGCTCAGTAGACTTTTTGAAGCAAACTCTTATTCCAAAGATGTATAGTCATCTTAGCAATAATAGAGATGCCATCACTTGGGAACCAACCCGAGCGTGGACACCTGCTATCACTACTCACTACGGTGGCATCCGCTATACCGGAGTGGACCAATACACCAATTACAAACCAGCATCCCAGGTGGCTGCGGGTGTGGATTGGGATAAGCTGGGGGCTGCAGAGGATGCTCTGGAATTAGTAATGGCTGATATCGAAGCGATAGAAGGATGGACTATGCTGGATGATTTGTGTGATTGCTTCACAGAAATAACAGGCAGCGGGAAATCCATACGCTTTAAAGATGCGATACCTTTGCATCATCACTCGGTGGATGTGCTAGACAGGTATCTGGATATCCAGCAGCATAAGAATGACATAAGCATAACGCTTGCTTCAATTGACTCTTACGCCTTCAGGGTTACAGCACCAAAGGATAAAGACAGCCTTTACGATGATGATAGCGATTACGATGGAGCATATTATTAATGGCAGCAAACTTCATAAAAAAACAAAAGCATATCGGCAGAAAGAAGGGAGCAGAACCCTACGAAATATGCTGTCCTCATTGTAAAGAAGGTAGCGGAACTTTAACTCACTACGGTGATGATAAGCAGCAAAAAAAACTGAACGAAATAGCAGGCCTCGACGGAGATGAAGCAATGTTCTGGAAATGCAGCGTCTGCCACGGAGAATTTTTTGATGATGAAGTCGAGCGACATTATTTCAAAACGGGGATATTCACAAATGCTGACGGAGAAATAGTGTTTGTCCCATACACTAAAAATTATATAGCAAAACGCGCAGCCGCTGGAACTTCGAAAAAGAAGCGTCCAAAAGGGCTGTCGTGGAAGGACAAAAAAATGCTGCGGAGGTTAAAAAAGTAAGCGGAAAGGTGAAGGGTTGCGTTCCATTTTGATGCTGTATTATGGTTTTTACAGCATCACACTCGGGCGTGTGTTGTATGTTGCCGCAGCCCTTTGCCCCGTAAATTACAGCGGAAATCCTGTCGTGGTGTAGTCCGGCCCATCATCGAGCACACTTGTCGCTCGGACGCTGGTTCAAATCCAGCCGACAGGACCATCCGCTCTTTTGAGAATAATTATGGAAATTATAACAATAAATGCTGAATATATACGCTCTGGGGACGCATCGGTGGCAGCAACCGCGCACCGCAGGACTTTGATGGAGCAATCTAAACGCCAATGGTGCTCGAATACTGTATATGCTGAGCCCGACTTCAGCGCGGAGATGGATGCTGTTACATTAGGCCACAGCAATTATTGGGCTGCTCTTTATATGAGAGAGAGCAATCCGACATTATTTAAACTACGCACTAACGGCTGGGATATTGATACAAAAGAGCAATTGCAGAAAATGTTTGCTCGTATCGAAGTAATGATTCACTCGGGCCGAATTACCGGAGATGTAATCTTTTATCGCTCGCAGGCGCCTCGAATTACTACGTCCAAGTATCCGCTGTGTAATAATGGCGTATATGCTATCTTTACGGGCAATCCCGAGTGGATATTGGGCGATAACAGCAGGTGGCGCAGTCATACCGGCGAATTAGACGTAGAATATGAGCGTTTCCGGAATAATTTCACAGTATACGACAAAATATTCAATACTGCGCCATTCAGTTTGAGCAATTTAAGCCAGCAGCCTCGACGCAACGGTGCTCCTGATGTAATTATCAGGGTGCGTGGCGCACAGGCAGAACAGGAGCACCTTAATATGCGGACTGCTTACTTATGGTGTATGCTGACTGATGAACGCCCCGTTTCGTGGAATGCTATATTAGAGAGCTGCACGGTGCCTCAGCGTGCCGGTTTAATGCTCTGGAAAGAAGGAAAAATCAGATTATGGTGGCATCACAGCCACGATGTAGTGGAACCACAGCATCAGATAACGGAGTGGGGCCACCTGCCGTGGCCGGCACCTCGGACTTTTGGAAGTTCTGGATTAGATATTGATGACAGCGGGAGGTTCATTGAAGCAAATGATTAAATATAGTCGCTGCATAAGGTTAATGGTGGAGCGGTTCAAACTGCGGGCCACCTATGAGGTAGCATATGGATAAAAGCAGAAAAGAGAAAATGATAGAGCGGTTATGGGCCGAGATGCTGGCAGATATCTTTGATAACGACACGTTTTTTGATATGATGGAAGAGAAATTGCAGAGCAAACTAATGCCCAATGAGCGAAACATACCGCATCTCAAGCCTTTCGAAGGACAGGACGGCCACAGAGTAGTGGGTGAGGCAATTACTCCCGTCGGGCCGAGTAGTTTTAGTGTTGCGCCGATTATGTTTGATGAATCTGCTCTGGACCCCAAAAGTGATGAGGATGACAAAGAAACCGCTTTCCGGGAGGAAGCAGAAATGGATGAAATGAGCGAAAAGGAGATAAATGAGCACGAAAAAGAAAAAAACTAAAGCAGAAATGATAGACGATATCTGCGGTCCCGCAGATGAGGCAGCAAAAGAGAAAGATGCTGAAGATTGGTTTCACAGCGAAGTAGAACCAGCAAATCCTCCTTCGGTGAGAGAGCGTTTGGAGAAACACGAGAAGGAAAATTGTGGTTGCACAGCACACGACCCGTGCTCTTTTGACCACGCTGAATTGATTGACCAAATTGAATTCGGCCTATATGCTATTGCGTCGGATACAGAGATGTTAATGAGAATGCTCGACCGCCTTCGAGAAGAGCACCTATGAGACGACGGCATTTGTCCGACGAGAGCGAAAGGAAAACGCTGTGCGGCCACGTTATGACCAATCAGGAAAGACGGAGTGCTATTAATAATACAATCCAGAATATTAACTGCAAAAATTGCTTTAAACGCTGGGCCAAAAGAGAATTACCAGAATGAGCGAAACGATTTGGCATCCGACTTGTGAAAAGTGCGGTGAATACACTTGCATACGCTGTGGAGTTTGTGATTGCAAATGAGCGGATTTCTAACAGAGAAAGCAATTGCTCGAGAGGCAACGCTAAGGCGTCATTGCTTCCTTTGCCACAAAGAGCCGATTAGTCATTTGCAGATTTACTGCCGAGATTGCTTGTGGAAATACCACGAGCAGAATAATTGGTATAGCAAGGGGAGAAAGAATGAAATACGGATATAAAAATGGAGAGAAAAGCTGCATAGGCCCATCTTATAAAAGGGGTGGATATGCTAAGTATAATTGGTGCGGCAGTTGCACTGCTGTATGGGATAAGACAATTTGGCGATGTGAGTTTTGCCACCATAAATTGAGAGCATCGAGAAAACAAAGCAGCAGAACAACACGGAGAATAAATGAGCAATTGCAAAGATAAATGCACAGGAGAGAATTGGCGCACCTGCCGGACTTGCAAAATGCTGCGTAAGTATTTCAGTTTCTCGACGGGGAGCATTCACCGATGACTATTGAACAGATAGCAGAAATTATGTATGAATATGATATGCGTGAAGCATACCGTGCTGAGCGTGTAATTGGAGTAATATCAGGGGAGGGCCGAGCAGGATATGAAAGTAAATGCTTTTCTAAAAAAGAACTGCTACGAGAAAACGAATCGCAGATGGCGGGAGTAGCATTAGGTAAAATCCGCACAGTTTTAATAGATGCTGGATTGGTGGAATTACTATGAGCGGCTACTCTCAAAGAGGCAAAGGCTCAGTAGACTGCTGGAATTGTGATGACAAATCCTGGGTTGAGCATATCTCCGGACTGTGCGAGCAATGTAGAGAGGTGCTGACAAATGTATAAATCAAACAAATGTCCTTGCTGTAGTCATCAATTAATTGAGAATTGCTGTATCAAATGCGGTGAAGTGTATGGGGGATAGGAAATACTATGGCGCACTCGTTGACCAGCAATGGCATCCTGATTACGTTTATTTCCCTTATGCTGACTTAAAAGAAATTATCAAAGGAGTTAATTGTCCCAAATGTGAGAAACAATGGCTGGGACACCACTTTAACGGAGCACGGTGGTGTGCTGATTGTGGACACTCCTTTAACGGTAAACAATTCTGTTGTATTGAAACAGGAAGAGTAGCAGATGGCAGAGGGCGCGTGCGGAGGCCACCATTCTCCACCCAATGGGATGAGGTAAACAATGCAATATGATATAGAATGTAGCAAATGTGGATATTTAACACCATTATTATACGGTGAGCACGGTTTAAATGCTGTTAAGGAGGATTATCATAATCATATGAAAGCTGGACTTTGCGGAGACCCACTCAGAACTTTTGGCGTTCCTGTGCAATATGACAATCACTATATAAGGGAGAAAGACGAACGATTAACGGCCCTCCAGCGTGAACTATATAAGGAATGAATAAAGATGCTAGAAATAAACTTTAAATACCCACTAGGGTTGGGGAATTGATGTTCTGTAAATGTTGCGGCAAGGTGAGCGATAGGGGAAACCTCTGCTTTACCTGTTGGAATGATTACTGTAATACGGATAAACCGTGGGACGACGAAAAATGAAAATCAGACGAGAACTTAAGTTTGCCACTTTCGAGTGGGACGACGAAGAAAAAAGCATAACCATAGAAACGCGCAGCCAAGAACCGCTACTCGATTATGAGAGCGAAACACACCCCATCAACGGGAGAATTAAGTTAAACAAAGTCTATGCTTTTTCCCTGATGAGATTTGTAGTAAGGATAGCGCAGCGCAATTGGTTCAGGAAATTAGTGAAATGAACAAAGAGAAGCAACTTCACTCAATTCTGGAGCAGTTAAACTATCTCTCAGCACAGACAGGTTTAATGTGCTTGAGAGATTATAGTGATTGGGAAGGAACAGCGTGTCCCTGTCCGGAGTGTATCAAATGAGATGCTTACGATGCGGTGGAAATTACGTTGGAATGAAAAAGAGCAGAAAATATAATTGTCCTCATTGCACTGTGGAGAGCAAATGAGTGATTACTTACTACGCGGCATTAGTGAAATCCGCCGTGTCTTAACTCTCGATGCAAAAGAATTGTCTGCTACAGACCGACACTATTACATACAGATATTAAACGAGGTCCACGACCTGCTCTCAAAGAATGACCACATTTGGAGATTTCCAGCAACAGGAGGGAGAGATGATGAGGTTTAGTGATATAAAGAGTTTTTTTTGTAATCCCCACACAATCTTCACCCGCTGGAAAAAAACAAAAGACAGAAAAGACGAGGATATATTCTTATGAGTGAGTTTGTATTGCTAGGAATATTCTTCGTGTTCTATGGATTTTGGCAAGTGGTTTTGAGGTATTTATAAAATGGTAACTACTGTAGCGGAGAGTATGCAATTGATAAGAATATTGCTGAGATACATATCCAAGAAAACAGCATATAAAATATTGAATGATATGGAAATAGAAGTAGCAAAAACTACTGAAAATATATCGTTAAGAGATTCTATAAAAATGGCAAAAGAGTATTTACAATGAGCGAATATGACGGAAAAGACTTAGCATATCAAGAATTGCTTAAAGAAGCAGATGCTGCGGCATCCACTCTAAGCGATGCGGCCACCGAGATAGTAAGATTAAATGAAAAAATTGAACAGCTCGACTTCGAAATAGATACGCTCAAGGATTTTGCATCTAATATGTTTGAATTGAATTGTGGAAGTTACAGTGTGTGCGATATAGATAAAGCATTAGATTATTGGCAGCAGGCTTTTGAAACTGCCGGAATAACCAACGCGATAGACCGTGGAGAAATAGAAAATGAGTAAGAAAGACATAAAGAAAGACATAATGAAATGTGGTTGTGAAACCGTAGCAAACGTAATGACCATCCTGTATATGTGCGAGAAGCACGAATGGATGCTCTGTGATGATTGGGAACTCGAGCGTCGTGAAGGAGGCGGTCGCGTAGAACAACCGTGGGTGAAGAATGAGTAAGGACTTTGTCATAACTCTCGATGCAAAAGAGTTAGATAGTAAGGACAACGAAGCATACAAGAAATATTGGACTTGTAAGATATGCAAGCGAGATACTTCCCAAGTAGAATATGATTATCTCGCAGCACATAACTTGCATTTAGAGTGTGCTCTGAAAGAAGAATTGAAAGATATGAAATCTGATGAAAAGGAGTGTCCATACTGTGAGGCTGGATTATGAAAAGATACTGGTGGAATCTTGAAGAATTGCTTGTCTGGATGGGGATATCTCTCGTCGGGGGAGCAGGTATAGGAATGGTTGTAGCATCCTATTGGGGGAATTGCTAATGAAAGAATACGACGATGGCCGCTCGAGGCCACAGAAATCTGAATTTGGTAAACCCCCGAAGTGGATTAAGATTAAACACTATAATTCCCCATTGGGGCATATTTGGCCTGTATGCCCGCATTGTAATGACCATCTGAAGAAAGAAGACCCTGTGACTTATTACTGTGCTGAATGTGAGAATTATACATATTGTACGGAGTAAAAATGAAGCATTCCCCAACACTTACATCACTTCTTAATAGATTATTAGCATTACTTGCAAGGATTTGGTAAAATGAAAGAATGGATACTAAAGGAATATAAGAAACGCAAAAAACGAGATATGGGAGATGCTGATTGGTATATGCTCATAAGCCTCTTTATAATCATCTGGGTATTGATGTTATTGAGGTATTGGAATACTTGACCAATGTGGAAATACTTTTAGGGGATGCCCTCAGCCGAGTGAAAACACTCGACGAGAAAAGCATTCAAACCGTTATAACTTCTCCGCCGTATTGGGGATTAAGAGATTACGGAACCGCTACTTGGGAAGGTGGTGATAGCAAATGCGAACACACTATTTCGATGCCTTCGAAATGGACAGATAAGAAACGCAGAGCAGACCGCCCCGAAGTTGCTAACCGTGGCGGAGATAATAGCAAATGCCACAAGTGTGGAGCACTTCGCATTGATAATCAGGTTGGGTTAGAGCCATCACCTGAAGAATACATTAGCAATCTCGTCCTGTTATTTGATGAGATTAAAAGAGTTTTAGCAGACGATGGCACCGTATGGATTAACATAGGAGATAGTTATGTTGGTCAGTCGTGGTCGGGCAAAGGAAATGTAGGCAGCGATAAGAAAGGCCGACGGGGAGCAGGTCATAAGAAGCAGGGAAAGGGATTGAAACCCAAAGACCTGGTAGGTATCCCGTGGATGCTCGCGTTTGCGATGAGAAAAGCTGGATGGTATCTAAGAAGCGATATCATCTGGGCCAAGCCAAATCCTATCCCTGAACCTGTGAAAGACAGGCCGACAAGAGCACACGAATACATTTTTTTATTTTCAAAAAACCGTAAGTACTACTACGATTACAATGCTGTAAAAGAGAGAACCGTAGACGGTGCAGGGTGGAGAAATCCCCGAGATGTATGGTTTATAACACCTCGTCAACATCGTGGAGAGCATATTGCGGTATTCCCGTATGAGATACCTGAGAGATGTATATTAGCTGCTACGCGCGTAGGAGATACAGTCCTCGACCCCTTCGTGGGTAGCGGAACTGTGTGTGAGGTTGCTCGTAAATTAGAAAGGAATAGCATTGGGATAGAACTGAGTGAACGGTATTTTAATATAGCAGCAAAGTTAATGAGTATTACTGCGTTGGAGGACTTCGATGGCTAAAGTGGATACAGGTAAAAATTTTGAAAGTGAAATACGCAAATCATTAAAAAAAGTTAATTGTTTCTGGTTCAGGATACAGGACACCAATGATGTATCGCGGTTTGTTAAGCAGGCGATAGCGGAAAAACAGCCCGCCGATTTTATGGCTGTTTACAAAGGTGTTCCTATCCTGCTAGAATGTAAAACAAGTAAGAGGGAAACATCGTTTCCGTTGTATTATAGTCGCACGCGCGCCATTCCTAAGCATCAGGTCGAGGCAGCACAAAAAATAGAGAAAAACGGTGGTAAAGCTTTTTTCTTATTGAGAAAGGATAAGCCTCGGGCAAAGAGAGTTTTTGCTGTGAGTTACCAGACCATCCAGAAGTTTTATCGTGGTAAAAGAAAATCAGTGAAGTGGGAACAGATAGAGAAAGAAGGAATAGAATTGACGGCCTTTACTAATCCTGTGCGGTGGCATCTTAAGCCAATACTTTTATAAACCAGAAAGATATGGGGAAATAATGACAATTTTAAACGACTTCTGCCAAATGTTGAATGACCCCGACGAGGACATTCGATTAGATATACTTATTAGCACCGATAAAGAAAAATCAATTTACGAGAAATGGGTGCAAATATTCAACAGCGTAACCCCTTTCAACATACCCCAGGGAGTTGCTTTGATTAGCTCATCCTTTAAGATGGGTAAAAGAGATTGTATTATATTCTTAGCATATATGAAATTTTTTGAACAGCGTTTACAGACTTTAAAGAGAGAAGATGGTTCAATGCCATCGCCCAACGAAATGATGGCACATATGATAAATGCAGCGACGGAAGAAGGAGGAATTGATGACGAATCACCAGTATACATCGGATAAAGAACGTATCTTTGAAAACATCTGGGATAAGATGGGAATGAAAAGCAAAGACCGATTAATGCAAAAAGTAAAGGCGCGCGGAATGGATGCAACGCTTGAAAAATGTAAAGAATATTGGATGGGTAAAATTAGACCCTACAAAGACCCTAATACAGGAGATGTAATGCATCTCCACGTTGGAGAAATTAAAAGGAGGCGCAAATATGGAAGAACCCCACGGGTATTGGAAAACCAAAATCGACGAAAGAAACGCAGACCTCGACACTAATTGGTGGCCTTTTGTTGAAAACATCAACGATATACTTGCTCGAATGCAAGAGTTGGAGCAAGAAATAGACAATGTATCGAATACAGTGAACGAAGCGAGAGGACTTGGAAGAGGCTTATACAAACTTTTATATAAGTTGGGGTTCTTGGACAAAGAGTGGAAAATCAATTGGGTTGCGGCCCAAAATTTAAAGGAAGTGTTGGAAAATGACAGAAATGAAGGAAAAGACGACGGAAAAGACTGACCATAGAGCACTATTGGAAAGCTTTTATCAGCTAGACAAAGAAAACAGCGCCCTACGTGGAGGCAATAAGCATATCTTTAGTATTGGTATAGCATCATTAGAAATTGTACCAACCTCTAAGGATGAATCACTTGAAGATATATTCAAGCTATTCATTAAGTTTGCTAAAGAACTTAAGAAGCTACACGGCAACGAACATTTAACTGCAAGAGTGCTAAATGGAGGGGAAGTGCCAGCCCCCCTTGACCAAATGATGATAGGATGAGCCCTAGAGGCCTCACAAAAGGAACACTATTAGGCAAATGCTGTTGGTGTACTCATCCTATACGTGAAGGGGATGGAACATTTACTTCTTTTTGGGCTAAGATAATACAGACTAAGTGGTATTGCGCCGAATGTTTGGCAGCCCTTAAACCTGTTGTAGACGAATTAGCTTTAGAAAAAGAATATTATGAAGATAGAAAGAATGCTGCAGAAGTAACAGGGGATGTTGATTTCATCAGGCAGAAATGGATTGTAGGTAATTCAGGCAAAATACGCCTCAACCCCAAGTTTAATATAGCATCTAAGCGTACTAAGCAATAGGTCGAAACTATGACTGACTACAAGAACAAGAAAAACAACGGATTGGAGGAGCTCTCTGGGCTCTTCCGTAATGAAAGCAAGAAGGGCGACATCTACTACGGTGGCAAGCTCAGCGATGGAACTGAAGTGGTTATGTTCCGTAACTCCTACTGGGAGGAAGGAAAGAACCGCCCATACTTCCGTCTGTACAAGCGAACTAAAGAAGGAAAGCAGTCCAAGGCTGTCCGCGATTAGATAAGGGTGGGCGACTTTAGCGACTGGCTGCAGTCGGGCAAAAGTGAGAGAGTTTGGCTTTCAGACTCAATGACCGCAATTGCCCAATTTGCATATATTAATCCGCTCCATAGACTCAAGCATTGGGACGCCAAAAAGCGTCGCAGGGTAGATTGCTGGCAAGCGAGAGAGCAGAAGTGTTACTATTGCGAAGCAGGTCTATCCCAAATACACGATTATACTTATGGTGTATATATTGAAAAGGGAAACGCTGAAATCAAATACCTCAGCACTACCTTAACAACCCATACACTTTTTCAACGGACGTTTTCAAACCTGTTTGATAAAAATCAAAACCCCTGCGATTTAATATTTGCGTTTGAACGCACCAAAATCACTTCTCTCAAGGGAGCGCGAGTTAATGGTTACAATATTGGTATCCTCGACGGGGAAGAAATGTTTGTTCCTGAAGTGATGCGTCCTTCTCCCCTAACACCCCACCAAAACAAGGTGCGCGATTTCAAATGGATTGTTCCTGAAGAGATTGTGATTAATCTTCTAGATGATGACGGCAAACCTTTTAATCTAATCGACTTGTTTCTTAAGATAAAGGATATTGCTCCTAGAGTAAGCGAAAAGAAAGCAAAGACTTATGCTATTCGATTACTTGAAAATGGAGTAATAGATGTACGCAAAGCAAAGGAATATAGAGAGGAAATAAATGGCTAAACCCCACGCCAATTGGCAAGAAAAGATAAAAAGAAAGAACGCAGGACGTTTCTTAGAACGTACCTGCACAGTTTGTGGAGCTGATTTACAAATTGTGCTCGACGCTGATAGTAATATTATATCAGGAGGCTATTATTTCACAGCTCACCTCGACGAAGGGGAAGCAGAATGGGAATATTGGGAATGTTTGGATTGTTATGAGGATAAAGACGAGTGAGTGACTTTGAAATAGAAGATTTGGTACGCTACTTTCACAACGTGAAAAACCAGAAAGACGAATTGGTCCCTATTATCGGTGAAGATAAACTTGCTATAACTGCGGCACTATCATATTTATTAGAAGATACTAATTTTATGATAAATGCATACAGCGGAACAGGTAAGACTGTAATTATGAACGC
>Ga0208030_1001269_pt1 | contig 14999 bp, 19 predicted proteins | sample MalvirDeepMed_M9_FD_184246 | JGI IMG/M metagenome (GOLD analysis project Ga0208030, IMG submission 184246) | Marine viral communities from the Global Malaspina Expedition - Malaspina viral metaG DeepMed_M9 (SPAdes) (version 2) | ecosystem: Environmental > Aquatic > Marine > Oceanic | place...
GGGAGTTTGCAAGATGTAGATGGTAATTGGAAATCTCTTAGTGAAGTTAAAGACCAATTGTTTGAGGTGGGTGTTGCTTTAAATGTTCCTATCAAAGGAATAAAATTTAAAAAGGGAATGCTTCGTGTGTCTCCTAGCATTGGTTACAGGGCGTTAAAAGCGAGACATGATGAGCTTGCAGAGATAATAGACGAGAGGCCAACCCCACCCACTCAGGTCGTTGAAGAAGAGACGCGACCAATTATGGATTTAAAAAAGCCTTGGAGGTTTTTCCAGACTGAGGATAGACCAAAGGTTGGAGCCAGACTAAATAAGATTGGTGGTTACATGATGGGGGTGAGCAGGTTTGATGATGTCTCTCCTGTCGCTCGATGGAAGAATGAGTTCGGTACAATCATAGACAAGATTGAATTCACTAGGGATGACCAGACATTTACACTGTACGAGGCGCTTGACCCATACTTCCCCAACAACTATACCCGATATAATTCCTTAGAGGAGGCGAAGAGAGCCTTTGACTCCCGTTATTATAAAGCTAAGGCACAGTACGCCGCAGGTGATAAGGTTGTTCCTTCTCAGTATGAGGGAAGGCTGAAGTACATAAAAGGAGTGAAGCAGAAAGGCAGGGCAACAGGCCCCACCCCTCGGCAAGGTGTCACGACTGCCGGAGTGATGTCAGAAGTTGAAGCAGAAAAATTAGAAAGGGGAGATGAGTTTGCTGGCGCAGTTCCTTCTGATGTGCCGGGGTATAGACGCCCAGAGGAAAAGAAAGCCCGCGAGACTAAAGTTGTTACATCGACGAGCTGGCAACAAGGCTACATTGATCAATACTGGCCTTCGGCGAGACGCCTACTTGAGAGGATTCATAAAGTTCCACGATCATTCGTTGATCAAAGAGGAGTTCTCTGGATGAAGGTAGGCCGAGAGGGTAAGGGGCCTGACTTTAGGCGTAGATTTACAGGCTGGGTTCCGGACATTAGACCTAGAGCCAGTGATGAAATATTGAAGTCTTTGGTTCTTGAGGGTGAGTACACTGAAGGGGCGATGCCTCACCTAATCCTAGCCAAGGACAATCTTGGCGGCTCTACCCGCGAGGAAGTAATGGAGCGTGTGCAGGAGGCCTTCGGTAGGCAGGTTCTTAACATAGTCAGAGTCGTGCAGTCTCAGGATCAACTGCCCATCAATCTCCGAGTGGAGGATGGGGTCAGAGGTATCACAAGTCGAAGCCAGATTTGGCTCGTTGCTGACAACCTTCCTGACAACAGGATAGTTCCTGTGGTTCTACATGAAATGGGATCACATGGGTTACAGGCTATCATGGGTAAGAAGTTTTACCAGAAGCTCATGGCTCAGGTTGCTCACCTTGCAGAGACAGATCCTTACATCGCAGATATATATAAAACCCTTAAAGAAGGGAAGATGAAGGGAGAGCGAGAGGCTCTCATCATAGAAGAGACGATGGCTTACGTGGTAGAGAATGAAGCCATGCGTAACAATGCATTCTGGAGATCCCTGATAGATGCCATCCTCTATGGTCTAGCCAGACTAAAGATGGTGCTTAATCCTAAGTGGATTGGCGCGGGCGATCTACTCGTGCTTGCTAAAGCCTCTGCCAAGGCTCATGCTGCCGCAGCCAAGAACAAGGAGGCTGTGTTTGTAGCCAACTTTCTGAATGCGCCACTCTATTCGTTCTCTGACATCTTCAACTGGAAGGTGGATGAGAATGACTATGCCTCTGGCATCGTAACTGAACTAGGGGAAACTCTAGAGCCTCATCAGACTCAAGGCTTCTGGCAGGACTGGATGTTGAAAGACCTACCACTTCCTCAGCGTTGGTGGGAGAACTTTCTAGTCATCCGTCAGGTGGGGTCCAAACCTGATGAGCCACCTGTTCCCGGTATCAGAGTTAGAAAACTGGGAGGGCTGAGATTCCAGATGTGGCCCGGTGAGAATATAGTTAAATGGATCAGCAACTATTTTATTGTAATCCAGAGGATGGAGAAGTCAATAGAACAGCGTGGCGGAAAGATAGACGAGAGCATGATGCCCTCCCTGTTCCACGGCGGCTACAAGAATAGAGTCAACTTCCTGCGTCGCCAGTTTCACAAGGCTGACGTACACGAACTGCGTGAGTTCATGCGTGAACATAAAATAAGTGGGACAGATCTACACACTTACCTCTACGCTACTCATGCTCCCTTTCGTAATCTAGTATTTAAGGCCAAGGCCAAAGCGAGGAAGGTAGAGCATGCGTCTGGTATAAGTAACGAAGCCGCTGCTCTAATGATTAAGGCGCTCCAAGAAAACTTAACCAAAGAAGAATATACCAATCTAACCAAGGCCGCTAATATCGTTTATAAAATCAATCAGAGGAGGCAGGAGTATCTATTGCAGGAAGGACTGATTGATGAGGAAACTTTAGAGACTTGGAATAAGAACGAAAACTTCAAGAGAACTTACGTTCCATTGCGTGGCATTACTGACGTGGTGAATAATGACTTCTTTGAAGAGCCCCTTGCTCCGGGCAAGTTAGGCATCAGGGGTTATGAATCTAAGGCAGTTGGAGGAAGAACCAGTCCAGCAGAGAACACATGGGCGTGGTCTATCATGCAGATGGATCATGCATTTGATCGGGCAGAGAAGAACAAAGTGGTTAAGTCTTTTGCCAGACTGATCTTGAACAATGAAGATGACTTCAAGAATGACATGATTGTTGTCAGTCGTGAGCAATTCAAGAAGGGTGTTGACCCCGCAACTGGTGGGCTATTCTTAACTGGTGAGGACATACGTGGGCTTCATCCAGAGAATGCGTCAGACCCAGCGCATAACATAGGCTTCAAAGATAATGGTAAGGAGTGGGTTATTGTAGTGCGGGACAAGAGGATAGGTGAGGCTTTTAACCGAACCAACATGAGTGACTCTGGTGTCATCATGCAGTGGTTCTCTAATGTCAACCGATTCTTCAGCGCCATCCACACCTCCCTCAGTCCTGAGTTTGTTCTCGTTAACTTTGTTCGAGACTTTCAGACCGCAATGATCAACTTGCAGAGTGACAAGCAGACCATCGCTCAGTTGAAAGACGTGGAAGGATTGTCCAAGCAGGTGATGAAGGACGTAAAGAATGCAGCCATAGGTTTGAAAGAGTTCATCCGTGAGAACAAAACGGATACTGAATGGTCTGATCTGGCTAGAGAATTCTCAGCAGAGGGTGGACGAATTGACTTCTTTGGATTCAGAGATGCCCGTGACTTTGAGAAAAATCTTAATGATTACATCAAGGATACCACAGCGGCAGGAGCTCGACGTTGGAAGAACCGGATGCTTGAGTTCGTTGGTGAATACAACGCAGTCTTTGAGAATACCATGCGCCTCTCCACCTACAAGAATGTGCGTGATGCTTTTATATCTAATGGCATGGCAGAGGCTGACGCCAAGAGACGTGCCGCTGACGTAGCCAGAAACCTGACGGTAAACTTCTCCCAGAAGGGAGAGAAGACGCAAGCACTCAACTCCCTCTACCTATTCTTTAATGCATCGGTTCAGGGTACTGTGCGTATGTTTCAGGCGATGCTCAGGAGACCTCCGGGTCAGCGAGGCATGACTCGTGTGCAGAAGATCATGAGTAGCATTGCCCTGTTCGGCTTTGCTCAGGGAATCATCAACTCCCTACTAGCAGGTGATGACGAGGATGGAATCAATCGCTACCGCCAAGTAGATCTCAAGACCAGAGAGAGACAGGCTCACATTTACCTTCCGGGGTTTGATGTGTTCATTAAGATCCCTCTCCCCTACGGATACAATATACCCTACGCTATCGGAGACTCCTTGGCCGCTCTAATGATGGGTCACACCACAGGACCAAAGGCGGCATCACATCTGTTCTCCACCACGGTGGATTCATTCCTTCCATTCTCGTGGGGAGGCAGTGACAATCTGCTCATCAGTTCTACCAAGACCATCTCGCCAACACTCTTTGATCCACTCATAGACTTGGCAGTGAACGAGAGTTACTTCGGTCAACCCATTTATAAGGAAGCCCCCTACGGCTCCGCAGATCCCCCCTCAGAGCGATACTGGTCTTCGACAGCCGCGCCATTCAAATCTGTTTCTCGTTTCATCAACGCGATTACAGGGGGCTCTCAGGTCAAAGCTGGGTGGGCAAGTATCCCGCCGGATATATTTGAGCACATCTGGGAGACTACAGTGGGTAGTGCCGGTAGATTTGTGACTAAGACCACCAACCTAGCGTGGTCGATTGGTCCGATGCCCGGACGCATCACTCACCCGGAGAGCAGGGATATTATCTGGAGTAAGGTTCCCTTTGCCCGACGGTTCTTCCATGATCCTACGGCCTCCAAGAACAGATTCGCCTACGACAAGTACTCCTACTACGAGCAATCCATAAGGTCAGCAACGAGTCTTAACACCGGTATCAAGGAAGTCTATGGTGTGGGGAAGATGTATAAGAATTTTCAAAAGAGCGACGACTATAAACTCTTTCGACTCAATGAATACAGGAAGGACATCGCGGGAAGGATCACCAAACTTCAGAAGGATCGAGCCCAGATCAGGCGCAATCGTATCATGCGTGACGACATCAAAGAAGATAGGATTAATAATATTAATCAGAAGATGCAGGATCTAAGGCTCAGGCTGGTCAATAAGGTTGATGCAGTCCTAGAGTAATGAAGAATCCTAAGCTGGTTGTGGTTGAGTGGAGAGATATTCTTGGCACCTCCGGATGGGAGAAGCCATCGGAAGTAGATCCCCCTACCTTCTGGACGGTGGGCTACCTAATTACCAAGAACAAAAATACCATTAAGATAGCCGCGACTAAAGATGAGAAGGGCGAGTGGAGTACAATCACTGCCTTCCCATCTGGGTGTGTTACAAAGATTAACTATAGTCCCTCATAATCCTACGGAGGGTGACTGTCTTGACCCCATCGTAATAACCCTCACCATCCAGTTCCTCTAGCATTACAATACCTCTCCACCACTGGTGCTCGGTGTCTCGACACCAACTCTCTGAGTACTCAGGGTGAGAGAAGCAACCCGCAGACAACCCAAAGATTTTCTGTCCATCAGGACGTGTGTGTTCTGCGTGGTTGTACAGATGTGAATGACCTTGAACGGCGGAGCAGTGAAGTTTAGAAACCAGTGTATGTCCTATGTGGAGACTAGAGATAGGTCGTCCAGAGATACCCGCAGTGAAGTAGTGCGAGAAGGTAATTCCCTCTATCGTCACGCACTGCTTGAAGGGGACAATTTCCCACCCAAACCCCTCGTACTGTAGATCTTCGATGCCTATTGTTCCATCTAACTCCGCTTGAGAGTTGATGGCTCTAGTAATTCTATCCTCATGATTACCTATACACATTACTAAGCGTGGCCTATACTGCTTCTTGCCGTTCCTTCTTTTTCTAGCGTTGTGTATAGTCATCGCCTCGAACAGAAGTTCTTGCGCGTTGATCGTCGCCGCTACATCCTTCTTGTATCTCCTTCCCTCAAATCCTTTAGTCCCCCTGTCGTAAGAAGACAGAGACGGCAGGTCGGCTAAATCCCCCAAGCACACTACACACTCGGGTTGCTCCTCCATGAGCAGCCGACCCGCCGCTCTGAATCTTTCGTTGTTGTAATCAGGGTGGGCGTGAGGATCAGGAATGATCATCAGTTTCATATTAGTGTTCTCCACATCCCTCTGTATCACAGTTGGGATAATTAGCACAGGCAAGATGCATGACATCACTACTTTCTGAGAGAGCCTGTTTGTGATAGTAGTCATCCCCAAACTCTTTATAAAATTTGGCATCATATCTGGGTTCAAGGGTGGTGTAACTACAGTAAGAGTTTCGGCAGTGGTAGTATTGTCTTAGCCCACCATCTCTTTTAGAGAATTTTCCGCGAGTCTGTAACATCTTACCGTGCCTAAATCTGCAATACGGGTTACTCATAAGATATCACACTTGTCCCCGGAACATGCGAGTTCCTGACTTCCGATTGTGTTGTCTTCGTGTTCCTCGATTGCATCCCAGTCGATTCTTGAGATTTTTTTAAACGAGGAGAAGGTTTCTTTAGTAATCTCCTCATAAGGAGCGACCTCATACGAGTGGCTATCATCTGCCCTCGGTAGAAAACTGACACCGCTCAGTATGTCGAAGTTCGAGTAGCACCACGCACCAACCTCCATCCATTCGTCTTCACCTACATAGATTGTAACACTAGGCTTGTGTTCGCACCAGTGTAACGCAAACCTCTTCCAGATCTCAAGGTGCTCTATCGCAGTCACATCATTCCTAGTTCGTGACTTGGCGGGAGACCCCATAGGGAAAGAGAAAACTATAGCCTCTTTATTGTACGGGTCGTCCTCGTATGGAACCCCGGCATCAATGATGGCCTGATTCAATGGGTCTTTTTTGTCTTGCCTAATCCTTCTGATGTACCACTTCGAGTACGAAGGATGCAAGCCCGACCCACCTACGGCAGTGAGTTGGGAGACAGTACCTGACGGCTTGATGCAAGTGATGGCGGCAGATGGGTTGATGTCCAGTTGTTTAGCCCACTTCTCATTGGTCTTGATTGCTATGTCTCTCCACTTCTGCAACTGTTCGGGAGATGCATTCAGAACGATTGGGCAATCGAATACTCCAGTCATGCTCACACCGAGGAGTCTTTCCTCCTCTGCATTCTTCTTCCAGATGGGTCTAACGTATCTGAAATCAGTCAGCATGGATTGAATGGTTCCTAGGATAGTGGCGTATTCTACCTTCTTTTCCACATCTTCGTGTCTGTCAGAGGGTCTGAGGATGCATTCTGTGAGGTTGCACACACCAGATGACCGCAGAACGATCTCAGAACAGGGGTTACAGCCGAACTCATAGTCCTTTTCCCTCCTCTCTGGCATCAATTTCTTAGTGGCTTCTCGATTGAAGACACCCCTCTCACCACTGCGTGATTCATAAAGCGCAGTCCACTCCCTCATGTATACCCCCATGTCTGGCTTCTCTGTGTAACACACACTGTTGTTAGCCAAAGCACGTTGGGGGTTTTCAACCCACCACTGTCCTGACTTGGCATGCCTCATGCGTTCATCAGTTAAATTACTTAAACTAATTTCGGCGGCTCTACGAACTCCGCCCACCACCACGCTCTCGCCGTTCCAACACATCAGGTCGTGGCACTCAATGCTCGTGAGGCGGCGGCTGGTCGCGGATTTAAAAGTGGCGATATAGTGGCTAAATAATCTTTCCAGTGGATCTGGGCCAGATGCCCTTCCGCCAAAGGTCTTGAGTCTTGCTCCTGCAGGACGAATCCTACTGTAATCTACTTTGGGTATCATCCCTTGGTATAGGAGGCTAACCAATTCTCTCAGAGCCTTAGCCCACCCTATCTTGCTATCGCTCACGATGATGGTGGTATCGGATTCATGGAAGTCATCGGCCACTTCTGGCAATCGGTTAACGAACTGACGTTCCACACTAAACCCTACACCAGTACCACAGAGCAAGACATAGAGGGACTCATCAAAGGCTCGGATATGATCAACTGCCAGATAGGCGCAGTTATATCCTGCCATATTATCTCTGGACAATGCTCCGCTTCCTGTCTCTGGGTCTGCCGTCATTAAGGCTCGCATGGAAGGCATTACCTCCATATCCATGATGGCCTCACGGAGATAGTTTGGGAAGTTCCCACTAACGTCACTCATGTAGTCGCAGTAACGGCTCACAGTTTCTTCCCACGTTTCCCTGCGTCCTTCAGAGTCCAGATACCTAGCGTACCGGCTCTTGTGGATTAACTTCTGATATTCTGAAATCATCCTTCTCTCCCAATTAGTTTCTCTTTCTGGGCTACTACTATTCGATGCTTTGCGTGTTTCACGTTTTTGAATTTCTCTCTGAGCCGTTGCTCATTAGACCATATGACAAATTCATCTAAGGTCATAGCGGTGTGGTTCTGGAACCAATCTTCCCAAGGGATTGCGCCTTTGGGGGTCAACTCATGGCGCATAGGCCAGATGTGCCTCGCTAGATGATATATGCGAAAGACCTGTTCCTCATCCTCTTGCCACGAAAGATTGGGGGGCCGAAGCCCCCCTCCCTCTCCCTTAGAATGGTAGCGAGTCATCCTCGCTTGTTGAAGAAACTGAAGAACTGTTTTTCTTGGCTCCCATCTGCATTGAGTATGCAACGATACTTGTGGAATGCTTTTCCACTCCTTCCCGGTCAGTGTACTTACTGTAAGTGATCCTTCCCTCCACGTACAGTTCCTGACCTTTCTTCACATACTCGTTAACTGTGTCAGCGAGTTTACCAAAGAACGTAACCTTATGCCAGTCGGTTTTCTCTTTGTCGCCGTAACCGGAGTTAGTGGCAAGGGACAGATTGGCCACTGTATCCCCTTTGCCTGTTTCATTGATGATGGGATCTGCCCCAACGCGCCCTACTAATATTGCCTTATTCACATTCATCTTACATGACTCTCCTATCGTGCCATTCTGGGTTGTACTTCTTTACCAACTTCCAAAGGGAGAGAGCATGATTGAACATAGACTGAAATCTATTCACGTCTTCATGCTCCCATACGAGAACGCGGGGAGAACCCACGTCTATAAATACATTGAGCAACCTGCGGCCACCCCCTAACCCTTGGGCATAGGCGGCAAGTTGGGTTCCATAGTCATCATACACCATTTTCTTTACGTTCGGTTGATCTGGAAACTCTTTGGTCTTGAAGTCTACCACCCATTCATCGTTGTGTAAATCAACCTTACCACCGTAACCGGAATGATGGGCAAATGCTTTTTCGGATACCCACGCCCCACCTTCACTGCTACACACTTCTTTGAGTTTGAGATCCACCGTCTCGCATAATTGTTGATAAGCAACAGGAACGTCGACACTACTGTAGTACTTCTCCAGTTGATCGTGGATCATAGTGCCTCGCCCCATGACGTCCTGTTGCTTTTTGTTAAATCTATCCCGCGCTAACTTTTCAAATTCTGGGAACCCTCCGCCAGCACCAAGATTTTCAGCGGAATGGGTTTCAGTCCACAGGGCACCCATTAGTTCCGTCTGAATCCATTTTGTTAGCATGGGTCGGGCTACCACATCATTCCAGATAGTGGAGACAGAAGGCACCCAACCATGCTTTCGTGCATCTCTCAGCGTGGATGGGCGCATCCCATTCTTTCCCTCTACCTCGTAACAGGGATTGCCTTCTTTGTCATACCAGTGGCTCATGAGTCTTGCCTAAATTCTTCTGACTCGTCCTCAGAGTAGACGCCATATTTGTATGCACCACACAGTTTAAGGACGGCTCTTGCCTTGGCTCTCTTCTCTGCCATTTCCACGAGATAGGTGTGGGAGACATTCCCATTTGGGTATGCTCCTTTGATGGCGCTACCGTAACTCTGGACAGAATCTCTCTGGCCTACGGCAACTGCCTTGATAACGGCGAAATCTTTCTCGATCACTTCGCTCTCGAAGGTAACGCGGATATTGAGGTTGTTCTGGATCTTCTCAACTCCGGACAATTTGATGATTGCCCACTTGCCTTCCTTGTTAAAGATGTCCTCTTCCACAACGAGTCCATGATCCTTGACCAGTTGGTTTAGGAAATCTCTTTTGGTTAGTGGTGGGTTTTCTCCGGCAAGTTTTTTCATACGCGCCTCATGCTTTTTTGTTAACGATTTCAATTGAATGGCATCTACTTCTGCTTCATCTGCTTTCTGCCATTCCTCTTCCTGACGTTGCTTTTCGTTTTGTTCCTGTTGCTCCCATCCTGCGTTAAGCGGAGCCCTTATACCATCAGGACCACGAAGGTCTTCACTAAATTCCACCGTTGCTTCTATTGCTTCTGCTGAATGTCCGTTAGCCATTAGTCGAATAACTCCTCTTTCAGACCGATAAAATCACCGCGCAAGGATTCAATTAGTTCGCCCTGCTCTTTAACGATCCAAATTAATTTTGTTAAAGTTTCATCTAGCGTAAACAATCCTTTCGCATCTTCTTGAGGGAAGGGAATTCCATCTTCGCTAAACCCCAGCACATCTTTAGGTATTAAGTCGTCTATCTTACCCATGTGTCACCTCGTGGGCTGCTTTTATAACTTTAATGGCTACTGCAAGATCCCCAGCGCACGAATTTAGTAATGCAACGGCGCAGGTGCCCATGTCATCCCATCCATCGCAAATCTCACCTTTATCCATACTGGCGGCATACATTAAAGTATGTTGCCCCTTTTCTTTATCAAAGATGTCTTTTGGAACCTCTTCCCTAGTAAAACCGTTTGTCTTATCCATGTGTCACCTCCGGGACGTCTGCCCCTAATTCTATACCAAGTTGAACTGCCCTTTCAATCAGTTCAGACATTTCACTTACATTCATGTCCGAGGTTGATCGAAGCCTACTTCGTTTCTCGCCCTTTAGATTTAGAAAATCTTCTGCGCCAAAAACAGATTCAATAATGATGTCCTTGATCTCTCCCTTGCTGTGTCCTGTCTGGTCTGCTATTGTACCGCACCATGCGTGGAACATGTCATTCTGTTCCAGTGATCGGTTCTTATTATAAGGGCGCATGATGACCTCAAGCGGTTGATCTTTATCAATCTTCTGCTCTTTAATGTAACCAGAGCAGAAGTCTCTGATGGGATCAGTCCGCAGTATCCATCGCTTCATCATCAGTTTACATTCGACCTCTTTACCATGTCGATTGAATCTACTGTGGTTTCAAATCCCTGATCAGTGTCGCCTACTTTAAATGCGGCTCCATCCACCAAGTTAAATATTTCTTTGGTGAGGATGTGTTTGGCTACCTCCACTAAGGATTCATGATCTTCACCATCATCTACCCACAGGGTCAGCATCGCTACCACTTTATAAGGTGTTCGAGTGTTGCCCGGTATTGTGTCTTTACTAGCCATATTAATTGATCCTCTTTCGTATATTCTAACGCATGACACATCTCATGGCAAGCCCTACAGGCGGGAATTGCGTGAAGATCCAGAGGTTTTTGACCCATTCCTGTACCAATTCTGACATGATGCGCGTCAACTCCGTATTTACCACACCCCCAGCAGGGTTGTGTCCTCACCCACTGGAGATATTTGACTTTCCCATTCAAGTATGCTATGGTATCACGCTGGCACGGTGCTGTCAACTATGCTGACATATCAGGAAAAAAGGGAATATCTAATGACGGTTTTGTTTCGGTCAAAAAAACTGAGCAAGTCCGAAAAGCTCGTCGCCCTTGCGTTGGCATTTAAGATTGATTATACTGGAGTCACCAGAATGACGCAAGCGGAGATAGGGGCTATGGCATCCTTGACACCCAAAGGAGTTCGGACCGTTCTTCAACGCCTGACGCAGAAGATTCAACTTGAGGTCAGGAAAGAGAAGGGTCGCAACACCTATTACTTTATACAGTGGGCTCAGATATGATTGACTCAGGTAAGTTTTGGGGCCCAATTCCAGTCTACGTTCTTCAAGATCATAGGCATAAGGCCGGTCACCTCCGAGTCTTAGGGGCAATCCTTAGTTGTCCTCAACCTTACTTTCCCAGTTTAAGGGAAATTTCTGAGAGAAGCGGTCACACACCTAAGTACTGCAGTAAGATGATTACGCAGATGGTTAGGTTTGGAACCCTAGAGAGAGAACAGAGATATCACTCCACTAACGTCTATGCTCTCACTGGGTACACCACTGAGGTGGAGTCCACTACTGAGGTGCATAGAGAGTGCACCACTGAGGTGGCACTAAAAGAATCTTTAAAAGAAAATAAACAAAAGGGGAACGGAGTGATGGAAGGGTTTGATCACTTCTGCTCAGTCTATCCTCGACACCGATTGGGGCTGAAAAGGATGCTCCATGAATACTGGACGCTAAATAGGCTTGAAAAGTCTTCCAAGGTTATTGTAAACTCCGTGAAGGAGCACGCTGACACCCCTGAGTGGAAAGAAAAGAATGGCATGTTCGTTCCGGGTGCTCAGAAGTTTCTTGAAGAGGAAAGGTGGGTTGTGTATACTGCGCCCGAACTTACACAATACGAGGAAGACTAATGAGACTAATCACCCCAGACTTAGATGACTTTATGAACCCTGTAGATGTAGAGGGTCACGTCTTCTCCCCTAATAACTTTAGGGAAGAGACATTATCTTGGATCGAAAACCGAAACCTTAAAGCTGGGTGTCAACTGCCCTGTCTAAAGAAAACAGATCTGCGCATTATTCCCGGCTCCATGACAGTGTGGGCAGGAGTGAATGGCCACGGCAAGTCTGCCTTGGTTCAGCAGTTCTGTTTGTGGTGGGCGGCAGGCAAGTACACTGATAAAGATGAGAAGGTTTTGTTCTGGTCGCCTGAAATGGCATTCCATGTTCAGATTGAACGCATGGTGAAACAGACGCTTGGGGTGGGTGAGCCCACAACTATGGCCGCAAGTTATATCATGGACTATCTGGAAGGAAAAGTATTCATCTATGGAAAGGAAGAGCACGTACAGGCATCAGAGATAATCGCTCTGGCTCGATGGGCGTCTGCCAATGGGTTTACGCAGTTAGTAATTGACTCATTGATGATGGTAGACCTCCAGACAGATCAGGCCAATCTCAATCTAGGCCAGAAGAACTTTGTCCGGATGCTCAAGGAGGCGGCTCGGACTACTGGACTCCACATTCACTTGGTTGCCCATATGCGTAAGGGGGAATCAGAAACCAAGATGGGAGACAAGATGGATATTAAAGGGAGTGGAGAAATCTCTGACCTCTCTGATTACGCCTTCCTTATCTGGAAGGATGTACGCAAGCAGGAGAAGCTGTATAATAATCCGGAAGACGAGGAATGGCTACGCAAGCCTGATGGATATCTCAAGTGCGTAAAGAATCGGTATGATCCAGAGCATCCATGCTTGGCTCTCTGGTTTAGTGGCGCACCGTTCTCGTTCAAGAGTGGGCGTAGGGCGGATATCCCTAGATTACTTGAGCCAAGTAAACAAGAGTTAGAGAGTGGCTACGTCCCGAAGTAAAGGGGAGGAACTCTTCCTTGCCCAACTGGATGAGTTTGGTTTTCCAGATCCAGAGGAGGAGTACCGCTTTCATGACTACAGGAGATTTAGGTTTGACTTCGCTTGGCCTGACGTGAGTATAGCCGTTGAGATCGAGGGAGGAACCTATGTCCAAGGGCGCCATGTGACTGGTGCCGGGTTTCATCGGGACTGTGAGAAGTATAACCTTGCCGCGAGAGAGGGTTGGAAGGTTTATAGATTTCCTACAGCAATGGTAAAGTCTAGGGAGGGCGTCAAGTTCTTACTTGGTGCTTGGCCTATGAGGCTAAAGGGATTATCACCAAAGGCATGAAGTATAACATACTCAAGGAAACCCAAGATGGGATGGTGTTGTATAATACCAACGACGAGTATGTGGGAAAGTCCATTGAACTTTATGGTAAATATCAGATAGAAGAGTTAAAATTATTTGATAGGTTTGTCCAGTCGGGAGATACCGTGCTCGATATTGGTGCAAACATTGGAACCCATACCCTCTGGTTTGCAAACAAGGTGGGATCATCTGGATTTGTTATGGCTTTTGAGCCTCAGAGACTGTTATTCCAAACTCTTTGCGCTAATATGGCCCTTAATTCTATCCAGAATGTAGATTGCCGCCAGTTAGGTGTAGGCTATGCCAAGAGATTGGTGAAGATTCCCATTTTAGACCCCTTGAAAAAGAATAACTTTGGTGGATTATCTATTGATGGTCACGAAGATGGAGAAAAGACTGCTGTTTGCAGGGTGGATGACATAGGATTAGCAAGGTGTGACTTCATAAAAATTGATGTGGAGGGAATGGAGCCAGAGGTATTGCAGGGAGCAATGAACACAATTGTTGGGTGTAGGCCAATCCTCTACCTAGAACTTGATCGAGATGAGAACGTAGAATTTCTTCAGATATTTTTAGAGGAGTTGAAGTATAAGGCTGAGATGCATACGCCCCCTCTTTATTCTGAGGATTACGAGGGGGAAAATATATTTGGTGAGGCCACATCAAAGAATGTGTTGGCCATCCCTCAGAAAATTGGTAAGACCAATTGACCAATAATCTAATTTGGCAAAGAATAATGCGGCAGACAGGGACACCGTGCCGTGGATGTGAGCAGTATCACTCGTGTGCTATCCATGAGGTTGCGTGTGAACAGTTTGAGGAATACATTGAGACTGGAGAAATCGAACTGATGCTTCCCAAAATACCAACAAAAGAAATATTCATGGGGATTTACTTTGAGGAAGAGATCGAAAGAGAACCTTAAATCATTAACACCATTATCATCTAGCATTTGGATCAACCCAAGACGCCCTTGGACTGACATATGTTTTGCCCTAGCAGGTACAGAGAGAATAGTATCTAATTATGCTAGGCTTAAGTATGCAGGTGAGGACAGATATTACGGAGATGTGTGGAGATACATATTCTACAAGATTAAAAAGATATCCAAGGAGAATAAGTGGGAATATCCGAATGAGCATTTTTTAGTCAGGTTAGCAGAGTTGGCTGTACAGGAGTCAATTCGGTCAGATATGTGTACTAGATGCAACGGTAAGGGTTACGTTGCCACCGGATACACTAGAATAGACTGCTTTAGCTGTGATGGGTCTGGAAAATTGAAGAGAACCGAACGTTATCGGTTCAGATTTATGAATACCCCAGAAAGAACATGGTATAGGCATTGGAGGGTTAGGTTTAGAAGGGAGGTTTTGGGGATAGTGGACGTATTTGAGGGAGAGATAGACAGAGCCCTACACCGAAGACTCTAAACCAGTTCAGCCAAACCAGTTCAAACCAGTTCAAATCGGTTGCAATTTTAAATACTGTCATCATTTAAGGGGGGGGAGATAGAAGGCTGGCAAGGTTTTACCCCTCAATATGATATAATGCAAATAAAGGTCAGAAGATGGGGAGACCACGAAAAAAATTTTACGAAGAAGATGTGGGAATGGCGATCCAAGAATGGA
>Ga0208030_1001275_pt1 | contig 14936 bp, 12 predicted proteins | sample MalvirDeepMed_M9_FD_184246 | JGI IMG/M metagenome (GOLD analysis project Ga0208030, IMG submission 184246) | Marine viral communities from the Global Malaspina Expedition - Malaspina viral metaG DeepMed_M9 (SPAdes) (version 2) | ecosystem: Environmental > Aquatic > Marine > Oceanic | place...
GTGTTGAGATGTGCCTCTGTGGGTGTTGCATTATACCACGCAATAACCCACCAAAAACGCTCATCGCCATAATATTGATGCGCGAGCTTATAAAAACGATCCCCATATTTCCAGATATGCTTTGTTTTTCTTAAGGATGCTCGTTGAGCAACTGTGGGATTGTTTAATACAGGTGTGGCGTATTGTTCTATTCTTTTTACATCTCGCGATTTTATAAGAGACCTGTAATATTCGCTATCGTTTATAAGTTTTCTTGTGTTGTTATATCTCGTTGGCATAATTTATTATTCTCCCACAAATCAAATCCGTTCGCGGGTTATAGATATCCCCGTTGGGTGTGCGCCAGCTTCGGCTAATGAATCGTCGGCCCTACCGCCGAGGGTGGCCGCTTCGTCCGCTTTGCTTTCTGCTTCGCAGGCGGTGTTGTCAGTATCTCCTGTGTTGCTATCAGTTTCGGCTTCGATTGAGTTTCCTGCGGAATCCTTCCCTTCGTTGCCATTGCATCCTGCTGCGTCAGTTTCTTCTGTGACAACTTCATCAAACAACTGAACACCATAAGGAAACAAGCGATTTTCGTCTAAACTACCAAAATCACCTGACTCATCCCACCCAACAGGGTGTTCGTGAATAACAGTAAAACTAACAGCTACATCCAATAATTTAGGGAGCACAGTATTTTGGGTCTTTTCAATCACTCCATCATCAGCTTCTATATTATGATTTACGCTCAAATTAGTAATTACACCAAGAATACCATTAGCAGCCGCAGAGCCGCCGCTAGTGTATGCAGCATACAATTCAGGTGCCGTCGAGCCGGCACCCGCTACGGGCGCCTTTCTCAATAAGTTCATCACTTTCATTCTTACAAGAGGGGATTGTGTGATCGTGTTTGCTTGGGCTACATCTGTATAGGTTGGATATAAAAATTGAATTAGTTTTTGTATTTTGCCCAAGTTGTCATATGCTTCGCCATCATATGCGGCCGGAACTTTAAAATTAAGAGCGATGTTGCGTTGATTTTGTTTAAAAGTTTGAATAGGGTCTGCTCTACCGAAAACCTGCTCGGAAGTCCAATCAGAATTAAAACTTTCATTAAAAGATGTTATAAATGCTTTAAAATATACCTCTTTTCCCGAAGGAACATGATAGAAAGAGATGAAAGTCTCTAGTTGGTTTGCGTAGGCATCTGTTATTTTATAATAAGAACCACCGCTTTCCGCATAGATACCACCATCAAATTTTATATCGTCTGCCATTTTGTAATCCCTTTTTAATATCTATTGTTTGCTGTGACTGCTCTTTGTCGGTTGGTGTGTTTTTCCACATCTGGCGCAATCACTCGCGCGATTTCTGCACCATTGAGTACAACGGGTATCTCGATAACAGTTTTACCCCCACCGCCGGCGGCGACCGGCGCGGATCCCCCGGTTGCGGCGGCGCCAATGTTGTTATCAAGAACAGCGCGCTGCATTCGAGCCATCCCTCCAAATCCGCTTTTTCCATCTGTTCCTGCTAAATTCTCAATACCTTCAGTAAATGTATATGGAGATTGTTTCTTTTTGAAAAGGAGATTGCCAAGTGACTTAAAAGGGCTCAGCAATTTTCCGAGTCCCGCTACGAGGGCCGCGACGATACCAACAACGATCGCAATTTTGGCCCCCATAATAATCAAAGGAGCCAGAGCAGCCATAGTCCCAAGCGCCACCAACCCCAAGGCAACGGCGATGGCGCCTAGGCCGATTCTTAAGTAAGACAAAAATTCTTCATTCTTCGGATCTTGAATATACCCAAAAAATTTAGCTAACCCATCTATAAGAGGGGTGAGCGCGGGCGTAAGAGAGGCCACCAAAGATTGCCAAGAGTCACTTAATGTTTGAGTAGCTGCGGCGGCTTCTTTGAGCTTTATCATCTCATCTTGTGTTTTTTCGGTCGCGCCGGCGAGGCCATCCATATTGCCGCTCATCATCATTGCCAGGTCACCAACATCGTTTAATCCATCAATTGAGTCTACAAAGAACTTCCTTTGATAATAACTCATATCATTAAAACTTAAGCCAGTCTGTGTAATTGAATCGCGAATCATCTCAAAACGCTTGGCCGGATCGGTCTCCATCATTAGGTCCATCGCATTCACAAAATTGCCGCCCAAGGCCGCATTTAGTTTACCTGCTTGATCTGCTGCACCCTCAAAGGTGTCAAACTTGTCAGTGATGGCTAATACTTTCTCCATTTCCAAACCAGTAATTTTCTGTACTCTCGCTAAATCTTTGAATGCTTTATTGCCGGCACTACCAAGCTTAGCTAATTTGGGAGCCATTGAAGCATATTGGGAACTTAGTTGCGCCACTGGCACACCCATGTTGCGGGCCATTAACGCAAGATCTGCTTGATTCGCTTCTGCCTCTTCGGTGCTCATCCCCAAGGCTTTTGTGGACATCTGTATGTTCTTGGCATAATCACTATATGAAACGCCAAGTCTATTTAGGAGGGCGCCGGTTTGGGTTAAGGATTGCTGTTGGGCCGTCGAAGCAAACGTAAAATCGGTAAAGGTTCCATAAAGCGCTTGTGCCGATTCGGATGCTGCTGCAGCAGTCACACCATATAGCCGTGTTGCTAAATAAGCGTCTGTGGCAACTCTCGCGTAGTCTCTTATGGCCCCTGTAGCCTTCATAAATGCGGCTTCGGTTTGGTGTAACGCAAGGGCAAATTGGACCATTCTTCCAATCATCGCAGCGCCAAAGACGAGCGGAAGCGTACCTGGAACAACTTTATTTAACTTTAAGAAGGTCTGACGCATTTTCGTCACTTTGGTTATAAAGCTACCAAACGGTAATTGCCCAAGAACATCATCTAATTGTTTGGATTTTGCGGCTGCATCTTCAATGGCGGTGCTACTGTCTCTTAGTTCTTTATTAAGACGCAAAAGCTCACCTGCTTGCTTTCTATACATAGCAGTGGTTAATTGTCCTTGTTCGTACTCTTGTTTGAGCTGGTCCAGTTGTGTGTCATTTAGTTCTATCAGCGTGTTATTTAGTGCTATCTGTGCCTGTTGTTGATCTAAAGCAGTCGCGGCGTGCTTGATTTTTCGTTTCGCTTGCTCTATAGAAGCTTGCATTGTGGCGGCTTCGCGCTCGCGTTGGATGTTTAGGGCTGTTAGGTTCTCGGTGGTTTGGGTTTGGACGCCCAGGATGCCTTCGAGCGCTTCTCTGAGTTGAGTTATAAGATTTCGCAGTTGTTCTGGGGTGAATTCAGCCATATAAACTCCCTCTGTCTATAATCTAATTAGTTTTTACAAAAAAAGACAAGGGTTTATTATCCTTGTCTCTTCTTGGTCATCATATCAGGAGGGCGTTGCGGTTGATTATGTGGGGTCAGAGTTTGTGATCTGCTTCCGGCGCCCCTGTTTGCAGCCTCCATAGCTTGATTTTCGCTTTCTAATTGTTTAAGTAATCTTTCAACAAACCATCCTCTTAGTTTGATGGGCAAATTATAAGCTTCCGAAAACGACCATCCCCCCGAGTATTTCAAAAAGAAGAACATCTCATAGACGCCCTCCATGTAATCATCGGTCAGGCCAAAAAAACTCCGCTGTGAGCGGAACCTCCATATCTTGTACATGAGTGCATTCGCTACATTCAAATACTTGCGTAAGATCAACGTTCGGAGTAGCCATCTCAAAAACTGTTCGCAAATGACGAGAGTCGATTGAAGGCATATTATTAACAAAGTAATTTACAGCTTCTCTTGAGTCATCGCCATTAGCCGCTACAATCATACTATTAAGTTGCCTAGTAACGTTTTTTTCTTCAAGATTTCTTTTGCGAGAATCTGTAATGATTTTGATGATAGCTTTTTCGTCTTGTCCGGTGAACAATCTAAAAGTAACTGTCACGTTGGTTCGCGGTAGTACGGTATTGTATGTCCCGTTTTCGTTATTAGTTACATACAAAGTTTCGAGACGAGGATCATCTCCATAATACACATTTGCTTCATTTAAATCGAAGGCGTGTTCTTGTCTTTCTCCACAATTAGGACAATTAACCTCAACGCTATACTCATTACCATAACCAGAAACCCTGGCTGCAATAATGATGGCATTTCGGTCACCAATCAAGAGCGAGTCAGAATCTATCGTTTTATCTACAATCAAATTTTGAAGAAGGCGATCTAAAACAACACCTTTCTTAATCAATGCGCGGGATGTTAGTAAATCTTCGTCCTTCGCCGTCATTTGACGAATTTCTATGCTTGTTTCACCACAAAGAGGGTGACTCTCTGGGTAGTATTTTCCTTGGGAGGGAAGTTCTACAAACTCGGTGGGAACAACGAACGAAAAACCTCCCGCGCTTGCGTCCTGCATAACAGCAGGTGAAGGGGCGTCCGCACTTGGAGCGGCGCCCCCTACTCTATCTCTATTTCTCGACAATATACACCTCTATTATTAGTTATGTGTCGGATTATTAAACTTTGAAGAACTCTGTACCTTGAGTTGTGCCTTCGCCAACAGCAACGGAGGGGTTGGCGGTTTCGCAAGTAGCCCAGTCATACTTCAAAGTGAGGGAAAGTTCAACCAATTCATCGTCGCCATATGCGAGAGAATCGCCAAATTTCACATCTTGAACAAATGCGTTCATAAGTGTCCATTTGTCTAATTCATTACCATCGGAATCAATTTGAGTTACAATCACAGATCCGAGAGCACTAGCCGATTTAGCTTTGGAAATGGTGGTAAATTTAGCGCTATCCGTAGGAACTTGATAACCAGAAGCTTGTAAAATATCAGCAAAGGTAGCTGTCATATCTGGTTCAGCAGGGTCAACTAAAGTAATAGTCACTTCTGCCCAACTAACTGAGCCTGGGTAGTAATAAGTATGATTGAGATACTTGTGTTCTGTAGAACTTACAGTAAACGAAGGCTTGGCGGCTGTCTTAGCATACCAGAGGAAAGAGCCACCTTGAGCAGCATTGATCCCTGTGAACTCTACCGTAAACCTAAACCTTCTTTTTGGATCTTTTAGTTCTGCACTTTCTCCGAAATTGGTTGACCAGAATGGCATTGTTGAATAACTCCTTAATCTATTTTAATTAGTATGCGAGAAAAAAAGCCTCGCGCTTTATTTAGTCGTCGAAGGACGCTCCGGTGGAAGCAATCACAAAATCAATGGCAATATATTCTATCGCCCGTGCTGGTTTAATCATGATCTTGGCGTACATAATGTTCTGATCAACAAGATCTGGTGTGGTAGTAGAAGAATCAAGGATTAATCTATAATCACTGATACCAAACTTTGTCTTAACATTTGCCAGGAATGGATCAATTAAGGCAATAAAGCGATTCCAAGTTGCTTGAACGTTTTGCTCAAACAAGATTTGGGTTGAAAGAATAGAAATCTGCTTTTTAAGGTAGATAACTAGTCGTCTGACATTGATCCGATCCAACGCTGACCGGCGTTCTTGTAAGGTCTTCTGACCAAACACAACGATACCGGATGATGGGAATGAGGCAATCGGGTTAATGTTCGCCTCATAAAGATTATCCCGATCTTTGGAAATCAATCTTTCTGTTACATTTGTAATTGGAATCCCAGCCGCACCTTCACTCAAACCACCGCGGTTAAAGCCTGCAGGCGCGAACCATACGTCGGATTTAGCTTCTGCGCTAGCTAGAACTCCCATCATAGCAACAGATGGCGGAATCCAAACAAGCTGACCAGTGTCACTATCGCGAGTTTGTACCCAAGGATAGAAAGTGGCACCATAACTAGAATCAATTCTTCTATCTTTCAGGTCAGTAGCTGCTTGAGTTGGAGTGGTTCCAATTCTGCTAGCTTTGCTGGCGTAGTACTTCTCATGCGGAGGAATATAAACATTCTTCAGGTCGATAATCGACATAGCATCTCCGCGCTCTTCACAAACATTAATCATATGAGTCGTCAAAGAATCATTGGTCAAGCCGGGAGTTACCAGCATGTTCATATTAATAAACTCTGGATCTGCAACGGTGTCAATCGCTCTGCGGAAGGTATGATATACATATGAGTTATCTTCAGTAGAAGCTGCTACCATCGCACCATTATACAGTGGGTCTGGCTTTGTAATATCAAACCCATCGAACCCACCCCAGAACGGAGCAGTAAAGCGATTGTACCCAGCGTTAAGAAGTTCTGTATAAGAACCACTGCTAACTGATAGTGAGGCTGCTCGGGATCCTGACTGGTAGAAGAATGAACTTCCGGCCTGTCTTACATCATCAAGCGAGAAAACATATCCAAAAGCATCAAGACCACTAGTAGGTGCAGTTGATGTGGGGTCAGCAGGGAAACCTGCATACCACAACCTATGGGAATCGGCCACACTTGCATCGGGACGAGTAGAGCCAGTATTCCTCGTTACTTGCATACCAAAATACGCATTTGTTGGATCACTTAAGCCGCCGGCTGATGCACTTACACGCAATCTAACCGATGGGAAGGCTAGCGATGCTGTAACACGGCTGTCAATTCCGAAGAAGCTCTCTGATGCGCCAGGAATGCTGTTTATGCCACCAACCACGAAACTGCCGGTGGTTTGATCAACACCGCTACCTGAAATAACTTGGACCGCCGTAAACTTTGGAGGACCGAAGTAACCGAATGGAAGTAGGACCCCATCGGTTGCGCCGGCATCTACATCTGCATTCATATCGACGCGAATAAATTTTGATCTATTGGGATACTCACCATAACTCTTAAGTCTACGGCCAGTACTATCCCAACTTTCGTACACATCACCAATCTTGCGAGCAATGTAATCAGGAGATGTGGGATCTAATGTAAGGTTATCAAATCTTTCAATGATTTCAACCTTATTGTCTGTATCCAAAAGCTTACGCAACACTATAGAAAATGTGCCGTACTCGGTGGCTGTGGTAGTAGATTGTCTAATTTTCTCAATTGAAACTTTAACATTTTTATATAACCATGCGCCATGGCCGCGGCCGATTAGCCGGAAAAGCTTTTGCATATTTTGAGGCTTGAAGGCTCCCGGTGACTCCAGATCCTGACCAATGAACCATCCAGCCTTGGCTTCAGCCGAAGCTTGACCTTTCATTTGTGAAGGATCGCTGGATCCGGCGCCAGTTGAACCACTCTGAGCCAAACCGAGAATAATACCAATCAAATTATCATTAATGGTAAGATCCCCGGTGCCTACACCACCGCCATCGCGGAGTTCTTGCTCAAAGGTTTCGCCTAACCAATATTCCTTGTAGGATGCCGAAGCATAAAAAGCGCCCTGAGTGGATACAAGTTGCGGATTGGTGTTAAAACGCTTGCGAACAAAGGTTTCTTTTGAATCGTCAAAATCAAACTTTACTTTTACATCTTCTATGGCACCACTAATGACGATAGTAAAGAGGCCATTAGAGTCTGATGTGACCAAGTTTCCTGCGGATTGAGTCAACTTCGTCGAACCGTTACCATCATAAAATGTACCGCTTAATTCAATTTCAGCCGCAGTGTTGAGATACCAAACAGCACCCAAAGAGCCAGTTCCAATCCAAGTTCCAGTACCGTCCTCGGCCGACTTCGACGGAAAGACCCACAAACCATATGCACCACCGTTTGACGCTACCGTTGTGTTGATTGTCTTGCTGGTTTTCCAGCCCGCAGCTGCATCACCACCATCACTCTCGCCAGTTGATGTTTGTTGGCCGAGGAGCCGTACATATGTAATAGGAGCCACATTGGCTCTCAAAAAAGCTTGAGCAGCATAAGTGCCATACATTGGGGATTGATAGTTTCCATCGCGATAAATATCGCCACCGCCATTACCAGGAACTGTCTCTCCAAATACTTCTACAAATTCGGCATATGATTCTACTTTAACAGGATTCATAGCCAAGCCGCGCTTGGACCGACCAAGAATTACGGGGCCGATTACATCGGCAGTTTTTGGAAGAAAGGAGTTATCAATTTCATTGATAAAGACTCCAGGAGATACAAACTTAAAACTTTTTACTGACATATTGTGGTTCCTCTTTTGAAAAGTGAGCTTAATTGAGACCTAATCATACTTTAAATAGTATTTTACAACCCAAAAGGATAGGCAACTTTCAATATTTAGTTCCTGAAGTCTTCTTCTTTTCTTCTCCCCATAAATTAAAGTTTCCAACCGGAACGGTCGATTCTTGAGGAAACTGATATTCGACGGTATTTTCATCTATTCTCACAAGTTGGCGATCATCGTTAACACCGTCGCCAATCAAATAGCCTAACACATTAATAGTAACTTCAGTTGTAAAAAGGCGCGTGTCCTCGCCTAAAGCCGCTACGTTGTTGTTGTGAGTAAAACCTTGTTGTATAAATGCCTCGTAACTGTGGCCGTTGCGCTTCATAACAAATGCGTTAATTTGGCCTGTTCTTGTCATAAATGGGGCCATTAAGTCATTCATTTGTTGCTGATATTCGGTCTTGATTAATATCTTGTAGTCCAAACTCACATACACAGGTATAGGAATAGAGAGAGTCTGAACAACCACTTTCTTATTTATTCTTGGATAATATCGCTGGGTAGTTCCTGAAGTATAATTGGATACTCTTGTGTTTCCAACAACAGCAAAATTGCGTGTTTTGTCTGGAACTATTCGTTTGGCAATAACAAATCTGCCGGCTCTGCCGTTCTTATTAACTGAATATTTGTTTGCTTGATATGAGCCTTTTCGGGCTGGGTCTTTGGTTATGTTGGTTCTTTCAATACTAACGATGGGTAAAATGATCCCATTATTAGCATCTCGCAATTCGGCTTTGTGTTTTACTTGATAGGAGCGCTCGGGGGCTTGCCATAAAACAGGAACAGTTTTCCACCCTTGATTGCTACGAGCAGATAAATTCAAATCATCTTTAAGCCAACTCACTATAGCATAATCTATATCTTCTATTGTAGAAGAGAGCATCCCAATTTCTTTAAGAGAGTATTCGCCCGATCCTGTTGGCAATAAAGCAAAATCAAAATTATCAGGTACCATCGAAAAGCCCCTTTCTGGATCTTCTGCATTTTGCAGCTATTTCAAATTCGTGTCCCGCTTGCCCAAACAGAAGGTTAGGCTCTTTGAGAGTCACGATCTCATAATAATTATCATTATACAGAACAAAGTCACCTTCCCGCACAAATAAATTTTGATCTTCTTCCAATCTTCTCTTATGGAAATGGATATTAATTTCCCATGTTTTATCCACCCCAACGCCGTCTAAATATGAAGTAGAATAATCTGTATATTCTATAAGGGCGTAAATACGAATTGGGGGCAAATAAGTTTTTTCTATTGCCTCTCCGTATAAATCATGAAAATTAGTACGTTCTAAATCAATAGGATAATATAAAATTTGTTGACCAATAATCTTTTCGATTAATTCGTCATTAACCTGCTTTACGAGGTTACGTTCCTTCTCACCTAAGAAAAGCGGTGGGGGCGGTTGCTCTGGTCTTTTCCATTCGTTAGCCATGGCCTATTACCCCACAAAAATCGGCAGCGGTGTGACTTTTAGTACGTTGGTTGCTGCATCCGTAATTTCTTGATCCTGTTTTGCTAGTGCGACGTATTCGGTTTCCTTGAGCATTTCTCTTAATTTTTCTTTAAGAGTTGCTTGTTCTTCTTTGGCTTGACTTAACAATTCACTAAAATTAAGAGTCACACTTTCCCCAGGGATAGGTAGGGTTGTAAACTTACCACGAATTTGACCCAACATCTCTTTACATAAGGCGAGAGCATATTTTCTAATCCATTGTTGTCCTATGGAGTTAATATTTATAAACGGAATATTGTCAAACGGCAGCGTATTCATGTTACTGACTCCCTCAATACCAGTCTCGACGGTGCCATCTAGCTCATATGGCTGTAAATCTACATAAAATCTAACCCATATTCTCTCGTTTAAGCCATCACTAAAGCCATATTTAGTGGGAGTGGGGTATAATCTCAATTTATCATTAATGATCTCAAAAGAATAATTGGAAGTACGTGTATTGATGCTATCTTCATAAGCCATTGCTTGTAATTTGTTCTGCCATGTTGGAATTAGTTCAAATGTAGCATCATCAGCAAATTGTCCGTAGGTGGTATAGTTACCTACAACGCCTATTCCTCCATAATACCCATAAAAACGCCACATAGCTCGCGGAGACTTGTAATATACTTTTGTAATAATTACCCTCTTGTCTCCCACTTTCCCGGCATAGTCAACTGAAGTCCCACCATCATCAACACCAGAACTCGATGCGCTTTTGATTATGGTCTGTAAATCATAATCTTGTTTATCTATGACAGGTGCGAACGAGGCCGAATATTGTGGAATCGTACCACCAAAACCACCGGCTGCTGCTGCAGCATCCCCGACGCGACGAGAATATCCAAGCGTGAAACGTGGATATTTAAGATTGGAGCCGCTGGGGCCAGCCGTAATATTTCCTTTGCTATTAAAAGAAGATGTGGCGGATCCCAACACATTAGATAAAACGTTTTTACCCTGATGAAGATTAACTATATAAGAGTATTCTAAAACCGCCTCTTCGTAGGCAGCATATACATTAGATGGGGTAAGCTCAATATCAACCACATCGCCACCAAGCTTCTTATATACATAAGCAACCTGATCCGAAGCACCACTAATGAATGGGGCAGATCCACTATAAACACCAAAAGGCAACGAACCTGTAACCAAATCCGTGCTACCAGTTGAAGTTAGTACAATAGCGCTAGTTTGAGATTTTGGATTTAAATTGGTGGGCATGCATGCGTACTCCTACTTCGTAAATAGTAATGCTGAAAGCAAAAACAACGTTATAGAATGTTTATTTTGGCTATCACTTATGAGATGGCTTTCTTGGTACGTCCAATGCGTGCTTTCTTCACTTTTTTGGTCTTTTTTGGAGCTTCGGTTGATTTTTCTACTACAGGTGCTGGGGCCCCTGCAGCGGCGCGCGCGGCGCGGGCCTTTTGCTTTAATAAGCGTCGTTTTCTTGGATGCATGATGATCCTCCTTATATGATACAATAAGTAGTTTTAAAAATACAAAAACGAAAATCTCAAAAAATTAACGGCGGTATTTTTTCAGCACATCAACATTTTGAAACTTTTAAGGAAAAAGAAAACCCCCAACGAAATTAATCGTTGAGGGTTTAACTTTATTACGCTATTGCGTGTGTTGGCCTATAGACCAGACTCACCCAGCAGTCCGCGAATGACGACAAGGCCGTACATATCAGGACGAACCATCTTCTTGGCATAGCGAGTCATCACGCCCTTGCGGGGCACGAAGTCTTCCGGGCCAAAGATAGTAGGTGTGGTCTGTAGTGGCACATAAGGTGCGTATACATAACCAGACTCAAGGAATGAGCCTCCACGGCGGCCGACCAAGACCACGTTACGAAGGAAGTAGGGATCTACTATCACATCGAACTTCTTGCTCAGCGAACCAACCTTAACCGCACCAATGGAGCCCTTCTCGTCATCGTTGGTGACGGAAGCACGGAATCCAGCGGTGAACTCAAGTAGGTTTGCAACTTCTGGTCCGCAGACGACGAAGTTTGCTCCACCACGTAGAGTCTTACGATGGATCGCAGCCGAAACATCATTGATTGTCTCAATGAGAGTCTCATACCACTCGCTTACTGTACCCGTGAAATCGGGGGCAGCTGCGCTAGCGCCTATTTCTTGTCCTGTGTCCCGGTTCAAAAAGAGACCAGGAGACCGAGACCAGTAATAGGTAGCTGCGGTAGCACCGTTGATAAGATCAGCAAGGATCTCACGATCAATCTCAAGAGCAATTTGCTCGGAGAGGATTGAAGTAAGTTCCACCTCTGCATCCAAGTTATGGTATGCGTTGAGGTCTTGACCTAATTCGGGTGTCCACTTAGCCTTGAGCTTCTTGGTCATTGCCGTAACAGCGATGGAATCGACCTTAATGTCAATTTCAGGGATGTTTGCGACATTTTCCAAGCCCCAGACCGCTTGACCAACGACAGAGCCGAGGGCGTTGCCCGTGGCAAGATCATCAGTCTGAGCCCATGAAACAGTGTTAAGACTGGATGTCAGGGCGCCAAGTACAGCGGTACTAAGAGCTGCAGCACTAATTGGAGCAGCACCTGCACTACCTGTACTAACGAAGATGAGCTTCAGACGGGGAGTACCAGAGCCACTAACAATCTCTGTGAAACGACGAACCAAACGAGCACAAGCAACACCTGCGCCGGCGCCGGTTGTGGAAGTGTCCATAAGAACACCGTTACCACCTGAACTGGAAACGTTGAAAGCCTGTGGGCCGTCCGTGTTAACCTGATCGAGACCAGATTTAAGCACCGTTACCTCTGCTACGCTAGTAGAACCAGACGTAAAGTCAACATCCCACCGTGCAGCTTTGTTCACCGTAGCTTCACCGTCGGCGTCATAGGTACCAAATGTACCATAGGCGCCGGCTGCAGGCGTCAGTGTGATGCCATTTGCCGCCGAAGAGCCAGTTGGTGAGGAATACCCATTGTTTAGTTGATAGGGTCCACCAGGCTGACCAAAGTTACGCGATAAATCGACACCGCCAGTCACCTGACTAGCGACAACGCCGCCACCATAAAATGAACTGGATAGAGTGTAATCTAGCCGATCCGTTGCGGTGGCAACCCCCCCGATTTGTTCACTGACAGTGAAATCGAGGAAGAAAATGAGACCCGATGGTAAGCTCATTGGCTGAACGGAAACGAGATCGTTTGCGATCAACCCAGCAAACACACGACGAACGATGGGAAACGCAACGGCCGCGAAGCCCTCTACATCACCACCAGCCATTGTGCTGGACTCACGAAGAAGTTCCTTAGCTTGGTTCTCCAAGAGACGAGCCATTGAATTCTTTTGACGGTCAGTTCCAAGTCCTTCTAGAAGACCTGTGCGCTCCCACTTTGATAACAAAGCGTGACCTTCAGCGCGCATATCACGATTGACAACTCCTTCGGTCAATCGTTCGATGATACCAGCCATATTTTAATACCTCCTTATAGTATTAGTATTAATTTTACTTAATACCTGCTAGTCTTTTCATCCTATCCACATGAGGATCTGATGAAGTGCTCTCTTGACGAGTAGCACGAATTACAGAAGATCGACGGGTGATGGCTTCGCTCAGCGATTGTGGGCTACGTTTTGGTGAAGCGCCCGCTGTGCTTTGAAGCGTATCATGTATTGTCTTTGCTTCTGTGACAGAACCAGCATTAGAAATCGCTTCGACAATTCTTTCTTTTTGTCGCTCATTCAAGGAGGTATTTCTAAGAACACGGTTCGTGTATAGTAAACGCGCATTTGACAAATTAGTTTCAACCAAGGTTGATTTCAATTCACCTAGCGCGTGTTTATATTGTAAAATCTGTTGTGTGAGTTGCTTGTTTTCGAAGGTCAACTCTTCTTGAGTTTTCTTTAAAATCTCTAAATCTTCTGCGGCGTCAGTACTGCGGCGGGCGGCGAGGCCACGCTCCATTTCGTACTTGGTGCTCTCCGAAGTGCGTCCAGCCCACCCAGAGAGGGAGGCGCGCATATCAACGGTTAGTCGTTCCATAACGGCGTCAACTAGTTCATCAGGAATGTCTTGGTCTTCGGACTGAAGTTTCCATGGTTCTTCTTCCTTAGGTTCTTCTTCTTCCTCAGGAGGATCACCCTCTAGAGACTGCATAGCGCCTACATCGGCGGCTTCTTCCTCGGCGGAAGGGTCAGGGACAGCTTCTTCGAGAACGTCGTCATCACCAGAAAGCAGTTCGACCAAATCTTCTTCGGTAATTTCTACTTCTTCTGATTCTTCTAATTCGCCTTTAAGTTCTTGAATTGCTTCTTGTAGTGCGCCCAAATTTACATTAAACTCAACCTCTTCGCCCTCTTCGGGAGTTTCTTCGAGGTTCTTACCTTCGTGGTCAGAAAGATTATCGGTGGCTGCGAGAGGAACGTGGTCCTCTATGACTTCCTCGACGGGAGCTTCGGGGTCAACATCCATTCCGGGGTCCATAGCGGGATCCATACCCATATCAGCTCCCATATCGGGGGCGAAGGTATCTTGGACGGCACCAAGTTCATCCTGCTCAAGCAAGTTTTCAATGGTTTGTTTTACTTCGTCAGAATACTTGTCAATAATGGCAGCTTCTGCGTTTTTAAGGGCGGCTTCTTTTAAAGCCTGGGCATCTACAATGGCTTCTTTGAGCAAATTGGACATAAATGTCTCCTAAAAAGATAGTTGTTCAAAATAAATAGTGTTATTCACCTCAAAACACCCGTTTTTATCGCATACCTGCGCCGACAACATCACAAGCTACAGTATATAAGGTATACCCGGTCGAGTCAGAAGAACTAACGCGCGACCAATTCGTCCCATCCGAACTAGTAAGTATCATATTATTATTACCAACAGCAACTATAGTGGTGTTATCAGTGGCAACTCCCTGTAAATTGGCTGTCCCCAACACAGCAGGCACAGTAGAGGCGCTAAATGTTATCCCATCGCTGCTATATGCTATTCTTCCTGTCGCACCGACGGCGATCCATTTGTTGATACTTCCAGCTGCGTAACATAGCCCAAAAACATTGCTCGTCCAAGGATAAGTGGCCTGTGTAACTGATCCAAAATTATCATCACTATAATACACTTTTCCTGTTTGCCCAACAGAGACCCATCGCGATGTACCATCATACGCTATAGCATTGATTGTTGAACCAGCGCTGGTGCCCGTATCGCCCCATGTGATTGCGTTGCTAGAAGTAAAAAACGCAGTACCATGACCAATAACCCAAAAATCAGTATCCTTATAAGCAATCGTCCTGGGGCTAGCATTTACTGTGAACGATGAGTCCTGCACTTCAATCCAACTTGCGGCGCCGTCCGAGGAAGACATCATAGGATAATATAACCCGCCGCCGGCGCTGCGCCTGTTGC
>Ga0208030_1001276_pt1 | contig 14934 bp, 13 predicted proteins | sample MalvirDeepMed_M9_FD_184246 | JGI IMG/M metagenome (GOLD analysis project Ga0208030, IMG submission 184246) | Marine viral communities from the Global Malaspina Expedition - Malaspina viral metaG DeepMed_M9 (SPAdes) (version 2) | ecosystem: Environmental > Aquatic > Marine > Oceanic | place...
CTCCAGACCTGCCGATTATGGGAGACCTTGTCACTAGCTTCGATGAGGCCGTGCAAATCATGGTGCGCCCGGATATGTGGAGGCAGTTTGCCAACCTGCCCGTGATACGTGCCGTTCAGGGGAAACTCAATCCCAGCGCCGTAGCCAATAACCCGCTGAACCAGGCTGCTGCGGCGAGGGCAAGATTGCGAGATGACGTAAGTACACTCACCCAGAGTGCTACTGCACGTCTGGGGAGGCTGGGATCGCAGGAACAGGTCTTTGGCAAACTTGATGACAGCGGACTGATAGCAGAGGGGCCACTTAAAGGCCGTGCCGTGAACGACATACGGACTAGGCCGAAGGATGTAGAGGGACTGACCACCCCTGAACAGAAGGAATGGATTCGAGTCGCCGACGAGATAGAAAATGCCAAGCTGAACTATCTTGAGAAAAACGGAATTGATATACAGAAACTTACTTTTGACGAGGGCGGTCAGTATGCTGGTCGGCGTGTCTGGGGCAGAACGGACGCACTGGGTGAGATTGAAGACATAAACTACGTTGCAGCAGGCCCTGGTCGTATCGGAGCAAAACTGCCGTCAGAGAAGCAAAGGATGTTTAAGACTGCGGCAGAGGCGATTGAGAAAGGATACCGATATATCCCTGACGACGAAGCACTGGCTATCAACGTGAGAGGCGCATATAACAGGGTGATTGACCAGCGCTATGCCAACTGGTTGCTGGACGGCAAGATTAGCTGGAGGAGGCTGGGCACGCCGGAAGGAGTCAAGGCGGCGCGGGAATCAGCCCAGAGGCGTCTTGCCCTTGCCAATCGGTCCATACTAGCGCTTCAAAGGGCAATACGCGGCGAATCACTTCCTACAGGTACGGTAAACGCCATCGAGAGGGTATTCCCCCAGCTTGAGGGAAGGCTTCGTGGGCCTACCAAGGTCCGTGTTGCGGATGTCCTGAAGGCGGCTAAGACCCTTGAGCAACCCGAGCGCGTTTTAGAGGTGCCTAAGCCGTGGGCTATTCGCAATGCAAGGAGAGAAGTGGATAAAGCGACAGAACGGCTTGCTCTCGATCCTAATAACCAAGCCCTAATAGCAGAACTTAAAAAAAAGAATCAATATTGGGGATTTCTAAAGTACCAATATAAAATATTCGAGGAGACTGGAAAACCTCTCACGCTGCAACATAATGTGATTAAGGCGCTTCGGGAGGACGCTCTCGGCGATCTCAGGGAGATGTTAGATGCAATCAGGGGCACGCTGGTTAGGCGTCCCGGTATGACGCCGCGCTACGAGGGCGGTCTTATTGCGGACGTTCGCAAAGAGGTTGCACAGACGCTGAAGAGGGCGAAGGAAGCTGCGGCACAGGCTGCGAAAATACGTTCTGATGAGGCGCAGGTCAAGGCTCCCGCCTTTGCGGCCAAGGCGTTTCCTAAAGAAATAGCCGAAAGTCTTCGGAAGACTATGGACCCCGAATTTTCTAATGCACTTGCCCAGGTTAACAAGGTACAGGGAGTTAGTCGTTTCTTTATGCTGGGGGGGGATATCAGCCCCATGATGATCCAGCTATTTTTCCTGATAGGTGAAAATCCGAGAACCTACGCAAAGGCTGCAATGGGCTTTGTGGAAGCGCTGCGCGACCCGAGTTTCCTGTCTCGTTATTTCGATCTACCTGAGAACAAGGCAATCCTACAGAAGTATCCCGGTCTTCGCCTGACTGGGCAAGGCCAGACTGAATTTACCGAGGCGTTAGCGCGAGGAGGGCTCCTTGGGCCTGACATTGCCTTGCGGCCCAGGGGGGAGGCCGCGTTGAAGACGGCTGCTCTTATGGTCCCAAGGGTTTACGCTAAGACGGTAGGGCCAACTGTTCGCCCCTTTGCGAGGGGGTTTGAGGGTGCCCTGGACGTGGCGGGGATAGAAATGGCGAAGTCCCTCGACCATATGGGAACCACTGCGGCAAAAAGAGCAGACCTCGCGCAATTTATCAACAAGTTTCGGGGAGTGTCATCGAGTGCCCGTCTCGGGGTTGGTACCAGGACGAGGCAACTAGAAACATTATCTCTCCTTGCGCCCCAGTACAACCGGGCGATTGCAGCACTGTTATTCGATGTTGTCCACGGCGGCCTGTCTGGCGAACTTGCCAGAAGGGCGTTAGCCAGAGGGGTTGTTGCTGCTGCGGCGATGGCGGTTGCGATCTCGTGGGCAAGGGGAGAAAGCCGCGAAGAAATAGGCGAACATCTTAATCCTTCGGAGTCGGAGTTTATGACGTGGAAGGTTGGGAATCAAAACATCGGGCCGGGGACTAAGGTGCGTAGCGTTATACAACTCTTTGCTCGATCTGCGAAAGACCCAGGAACGCTCACGGAGCCTTTGCCTGAGCCCCTTGGAAAAGGAACACCGTGGGGTGATTACGAGTATATGCGTAACCCTATTATCAGATTTGGGAGGGGACTGGCTAGTCCGGGGGTTGGAGGCGCATGGGACTTGCTGTCGGGGAAGAATTTTATCGGAGACCCTTCCCGTGACGGGATGTTACAGATGTCGGAGACGGTGGCGGAGAGGTTTATGTACCTCTGGGCACAGACCGCGTTGTTTGAGGGTGGAACGCCTATTGATCGCCTGAGCAGGGCGACTGGAGAGTTTGCAGGGTTGAGGGCATATCCAGTATCTCCGCTGGAACGACGTGAAGAGCGCGGAGAGGTTATACGGGAAGAAGCTGCGGAAAAACTCGGCGTAGGGGGTACATACGAAGATATTATAAATATGCGAGGATATGAGGCGGGTGGGGCGTGGAGTGCAATGGAACTGAAACAGATGCCGGAAACCTCCTGGCAGCAGGACCCCAAGACACGCCTGTTGATGGGGCGTGATCCAGAGTACGCCGAACTCTCCCAGAGGAGCAGGGAGGAGACAAGGAAATGGAATCCTGCAAAGGCCGACCATTATGAAGAGATTGACTTGTTGTGGGATAACGAGGATGAGAAAAGGCCCGGAGTTCTTCAGCAACTGGAGGCCGCGTGGGAGACCTCGCAGAGTAAAGATTCTGAACACCCAGCAGAGCATTACAGGCTCAAGCGATCCGAGATTTTTGCGTTCTATTATCACGACAAGGACCTTGCTCGGCAGAGGGCCGAAAAGAGAGGTGCGTTCCCCGAGGACCAAGAGCCTGACGGGCCGTTTGTAGTGGCACGGGACGTATATAACAGGCTCCTGTTCGCAGATGATAATTCTGAAGAGTACAAGACATGGGTAGAGGGATTACTAACTGAGGAGCCTTATGTTCCGATTGAAGATGAGTACGGATTCAACTGGGACGAGCGCGAACGCAGAATGGAGTACCTTGTCCGTGCCTACAGCCAGAAATTCGTTGATGACTCCAAGGCCCTTTCGGAAGAGAAGCTGCCGCAAATAGAACGCACCTACAGGAGAGACATAGAGTCCATCAAGAATACCGGCTACTGGGACGTAGACAAATTCCTTGCCTACCAGCATGGAGTCAGTGCTGACCTGGAAGAGTACAGGCGCTTGCAGAGGATTGACGAACCGAGAGCCAAGGCTTTCCTCGATGCGAACGAAGTGCTACGCAAGGAGGTTATCAACAAGATTGGTGACTTTAAGAAGATGATGCGCTCAAAGGTCGAGGGGCTGGACGCCATACTCGTCAGGTACGGCTATGTTTCCAAGCCCGTAACTCTTGGCCTGTGGGACCGCTATAGCAGGGGTGGTTGATACCATATATTCAACCCTATGAGTTGACAAATACCATATATTGTATGTAGGCTGTGAAGAATTGAGGAGGGAAATAGGCTTATGGTGACAGAAAACGTAGAGCAGTTGTCTCTTGAGACTACAGACAGTCCCGTTGATACAGGGGCTGCGGAAGTCGATGCGTCTCCACAGGAGGTCGTAGAGGCCCCGCAGGCAGAGGTTTCGACGGAGGCAGCGGCTCCCGTACAGGAGCAAGTCCCAGCACAGGAGCAACCACAGCCCCAACCGGCTGGGGTAGTTCCTCCAGCATCTTTCGTTCCTCCTCCGCAGTATACGCCTGACCAGATAGCGAAGATTCAGCAGGACTCTACTCAATACGCGCAGGTCCAGCAGAGGGCTGCGCTACAGAACCAGGCGGATACATACAGGCAACAGCTAGAGGCACAGGGCTTTTTGCCTGAGCACGCGGAGCAGGCTGCCGGTTACTATATGCAGTCCCAGCAGCAGCAACAGACCTTGATGCAGCAGGCAGAGCAGTACGGACAGCATTTACAGGGCCAGCAGAGAGCCGCAGAGCAGTTTGCCGCCAAGTATAAGCTGGATATAAACGACCTTGCGGCACTGAGAGCTTACAACGATCCCCAGTCTATGGAGAACGCGGCTAAGAAGATGGCTGCCGACAGGGAACGTGACGCGGAGTTAGCAAGGTTGAAGCAGGCGCAAGTGCCTGCACAGAGTTTCGATAACAGTCAGGGCAATCCACAAGTGGCTGCCGATGATGGGGGATGGCTGGATAGGTACAATGGCGGAGATAGGTCGCCGAGCGCACAGGCGGCGGCGAAAAAAGCAGCAGGACTAGGATAAATAGCCAAGGAGGATAAGGATGGCCCAGACAGCGACGACAGGTAATCTTGAAAACGCGCAGAAGATCATTATTGCGGCGAGTAGGTACACGGAGGAGCATAACGCTCCGGCTCTTGCCTTAATAGAGCAGTTTAGTCTCCCGAAGGGATCGAAGCAGGTAACTGTTCCCAAGGTGGGACAGATGTCCATGTCCGATTTACAGGACGGGGTCGATATAGTCGATGAGGAAGATATTGGGATGACCACGGTAGACCTGACGGCATCAGAGGTCGGGGCCAAGGTGATCCTGACCGACAAGCTGGTACGGCAGGCCGCCGACAACGTCTTCTCCATGATAGGCAGGCAGCTTGGTGACGGCATGGCGAGGAAGAAGGACACGGACGTTATTGCTCTGTGGCCTAACCTCAATGGTGGCACGGTACTCTCTGCGGATAACCAGACTTTCTCTACGGCGAATGTTCACGCCGCTATAAGCAGGGCGAAAGCCAATAATTTTGGCAACCAACTTTACATAATTCATCACCCAAATGCGGTTGCGGAGCTTTCTAAGGCTTCGGCTACAACGGCTGATACAGCAGCAGCGTCAGGGCTTACCAATGGATGGAGTGTAGACCTGTTACAGAATTTCTACAGCGGTCTTCGTCCCATCAACGGTGTGAGCATTTTTGAGGATGGAAATATCGGGAAAATCGGCACCACTGACTCTGGGTATGGTGTTGTCGCTGATAAGACAGCAATGGCTGCTCTTACCAGCGTAGACACTAGGACTGAGCGACAGCGCGACGCATCTCTCAGGGCCACGGAAGTGGTAATGACCGCAGACTACGGCGTATTCGAGCTTGATGACAGCCGTGGCGCAGCATTTAGGGCCGAGATTGGCGATCTTTCCTTTAGCTAGGCCTAGGTAAGTGAGGGTAAGTAATGGTAGGAATAACTGAACGCAACCAGCAGAAGCAAGAGCTAGTTGGTGCGGGGTTCTCGCTAAGATACATAGACGAGTGGATGCCTAAAACTACACTGTACCGCCACAAGGCTAGTTACGATGTAGCAGGTAATGTGTCAGAAGATATTGGCACTATCGTAAAGGGGGTTCCGGGTAATCCAGACTACGTGTTGCTTAAGGCTAAGATCGGACTATTCCCTTGGACTCCCGGCGAAAGCTGTGAGTGCCAGTGGTGTACGCGAGCAAGAGTCGGAGAGACGAAGGCAGAGGTGTCGAAGGAGGACGCGACGATAATGTCGTCCGCGCCCTGCCCCGACTGTGACTTTATAGCCTCTGCCCCCACAGCGACAGGTGCCGCGTCACGACTACGCGCCCACGCTAAGACACATAGCTAGTATACTGGGGCGGCTGTAACGATAGGCCGAGGCCGCCCTCGGTAAAATAAATATCGGCCTGTCGCAGGACATTGATCCTGTAAGGAGGTTTTGTTATGTCTTTTCCAGCAACTCAAAGCGGAAGGTATGGGTTTGAGAAACAAACCACATCGGCTAAGAAGCAAGTCTACGGCGCTACAATGACCCTTCCAGACGGAAGGGTATATCGCTATGTAGAGAACGGCGGGACTGCTATTGGTGAGGGTTTGGTTGTAGCCAGTGAGGCTCCCGCAGGAAACCACGACGAAGACTTAGTAGTCGCGACAAGTGCCTCGGTAGGTGGATTTACTATTGGGGTTACCGTTGGCGCTACTGCTGCGGCAAAGAATCTTTATGCAGAGGGGTATCTGTTTTCCAACTTGGCTGCTACAACCCCGCATGAGATGTACAAGATTAAGTCTCATCCCCTGATATCGTCTAGCGGTAGCGGAACTATTACGATAGATGAGCCAGACGGATTCCAGACTGCTATCACGGCAGGCACGGACACCGTTGGTCTTATCAAGAGTCCTTACAAGGACATCGTGGTTGCTCCCGCAGCCGTCGCAGGGCGATTTGTTGGAGTTACCTGTGCAGACCTTGAGGCTGATTACTTCGGCTGGGTGCAGGTAGCGGGTTTAGCCTCTGTTAAAATTGACGGTACTCCAGCAGTGGGTACGCTAGTGGGCGCAAGCTCCAATCACACAGGGCAGCTTCTCGCTGTTGGCGCAGATACTACTCCTGCTTTAGGAAGACTGCACGGCAAGGCTGGTGTGGATAACGAGTTCCACACAGTATTCCTGATGAACCTACATTAAATGGTAAGCGAACTTTGGACTCCGATGGGGGTTACGGATTACTCTGTAGCCCCTGCGGGGCACAACGCTGAGACCGGCGGGCAGATACAGTCACACATCTTCCAGGTGAAGGACCCTGTCACTGGTAAGCAGAACAAGTTCTATGTGCTTACCGACGAGACAACCTCGGACGCTCACCTCGAAGACATGGTTTCACACGCGGTGGACAAGTGGCTTACGGAGGTCAGGGCGGAGAGCCACAAGCCTCCCCCTACGCCGGAGCAGCGTAAGGAAATAGGGCACATACTGAACGATATTAGGCTATATAGAGCAAGGCGCGAGCAGAGCAGTAACGGGCTCGCGTATTACTCGGGCATAAATGGGGGAGAAAATGACAGAGGAATTACAGGTAAGTGAACAGGACATAGCGTTTGCGCTCAACCAGAAGGCCAACGAGGCCACCGGCCTGCTCGTGCAGGTAGCCGCGTTGAAGCGCGGAATAACCGAGCGGGACGCGAGGATCGCCGAGTTAGAGCGAACGATAGCCAGCCTTAACGGCAAGGAGCCAGTAGATGCCAAAGGTGGGAAAGAAGAAGTTCCCCTACACAACTAAGGGGAAAAAAGCCGCCAAGTCTTACGCTAAGAAGACCAAGAAAAAGGTCATGCGTAAGGCCAAATACTAATAATTATGGGGTGCAGGTATGGCAGTTATCCAGGGACGGACCCGCGCCCAGCTTCGCCAGAGCATTGGGTATAATTTAGGGGCGCTTTACGTATCGTCGGCCAGTGGGAACGGGTCTACTACCACGATAGTGGACAATACCCTTATTGGTGCAGACGATAATTTTAATGGCAGGTGGGTGGTTTTCAACGACGCCGACGGGACAGCCGGACAGGTTACCCGTGTCAGTGACTATACATCCAGCTCCACTACGCTCACACTATCCCCCGCTGTTGCCTCCTCGTCGGCTACCAGCGACACGTATGAGCTATGGGACGACGAGTACAACCCCGCGATCATAGACGATTTCATAAACCAGTCCATTCTTGAGACTACGGGCCACGCATGGGACCCGATAGAGAATCTCTCTTTCCACACCGACGGGAGTACGCTGCGCTTCGACGTGCCGTCCGGCATCTCCATGATCCAGGACGTCTATTACCGCAACAGCGTGGACTTTACCCGCCTTCATGCGTGTGCCGAGGCGTTCGACGAGACGGTAGACAGCGATTTCACAGTATCTCTGGATACAAAGGACAAGAAACAGGGAACTCAAAGCTGCAAGTTTGTCATAGCAGCGGGCGCGTCTGCGGGTGATATAGCCACGGACTCGATCACCAGCAAGGACATCTCCGGCTACGACTATATAGAGTTCTGGGCCAAGAGTACGGTAGCTACATCGGCTGGTAACTTGAAGATATTGCTTGATGATACCGCCAGTTGTGCATCACCCATAGAGACACTTAGTGTCCCTGCACTGTCTGCCGATACGTGGACATTTTGCCGCGTGGCCCTGGCTAATCCCGAGACAGACACGGCTATCATATCCGTGGGACTTGAATACGATGCTGATATAGGTGCTGCCACTGTGTGGCTGGACGATATCAGTGTGGTTAAGAACGACACCGCCGAGTGGGTCAAGATACCTCGTAATCTCTGGCGCGTCGATAAGGAAGCCAAGGACGTGGTATTCGACAGTTATATGCACGGCGTAGCCCGATACAGCCTGCTAAAGATAGTGGGTGGGGATAAGCCCGCACTGCTCACTTCAGACTCGGATACGTCCGAGGTGAACGAGCGGTATCTTATAGCGGCAGCTACTGCAAGGGCATATGCGTCTACGTCTGGTGGCTCTGGGACCGATCCTGACCAGCGACGCTCGCAGGCAGGGTTCTGGTTCGGCATGGCTAACGCTGCCAAGAGAGCCCTACCCCTACTTACGAATGTACGGTTGGTTGAATAATGGCCGCCAAGGTAGAGAGTCCTAACGAGATCAGCCTGGGTGGTGTACATTACCCCCTTACGAGGCCCGTTCAGAGCGTACTCACGTCTATATACCCTTCCAAGGTCGTCATAGGCGACACTACGAAGGACTCACAGGCGCGTACCTCTGTAATCGCGTGGTCTGACTGGCGTGGCGGCATAGGCATAGACCGCATGGAGTCGGGCGGGGACGTTAACCGCGCATGGTGGTCTGACTGCCAGCTACGTTACAAGAACCATCTCGTGCTGGGTAACCTCGCCAATAAGACGGATACTATAGGTCACGGCCTCGCCAAGGCTGGCGCTGGTACTGGCATAGCTGCTATCAACGAGCATAATGACAAGATATATGCGGTATGGAATGATTCAGCAGGCAATAACTCAAAGATATATGTGTATAACAACACAAGTAGCTATTGGTGGGACGGCAGGAGTGAGGACGCCGTAATAGGCGCACACGCTAGTGATACAGGACTTGAGGGAATAGAGATACAGGTTACAGACGCACTAACTTACACGGATAGTTCAAATGTTAGCTGGCTGATATTGGCACATTATGACTCTACAGGGAGTACATGGTCTTTTGCCAGGTATCCTAGTTATGATGGTACTAATAATGGGGTGTGGGATAAACCCGACACTGCCAAGGCCACTAAGTATTTAACAAGTTGGGATAACAGGCTGTGGGGAATATCTAACGAGGGGCAGTTATGGTATGCGCTTACTATATCAGATGATGATGGCACTGCTGTAAATGACGCGGTACTTCCTCTTCCGGCAGGGTACTGCACAGGGATGTTTGTGGCCCGTGACGCTGCTGGCGAACCCGTTATCTACGTATCAACCAAGAAGGGCCTGTGGGCGCACGATGCCGCAAATGCACGGTTCGTTAAGACTGAGGTGGAATTCCCTTTCCACCCTCATGCGGGCAAGGGCGCAGACAGGTGGCGCGACTCCATATATTTCCCCAGCGGATTAGGATTGTACAGGTATATAAACGGCGCTAACGCAGCCGTGCTGACCGTAGTTGGTCCTGACAGGGATGACGGGCTTCCCGAGTCCAACAGGGGTACCATCATGCTGACCGAGGGTACTCACAACGAGCTACTCGTGGGGGTGGATGCGACCACCGCTCCGACCATAACAAGCTCCGACAGCATACCGTTCCAGTGGAGCGCACAGGCTGTTACGGGTATTTCAGGTCTCGGCAGCCAGGTTATAGATGAAGGTACTGGTTACAGTAGCATCCTCGGATACAACGAGCTTGGCTGGGAGGCCAAGTGGGTAGCGGATACAGCAGGTAGAAGAATAGACGCGATGCACGTATCCAATGCCTACAGCGATGTGAACGAGAACTACAGACTGTGGTTCGGATTCAATAATGACGTCTACTATATGAAACTCCCTGTGGACATCATAAACCCGTCGAGGGTATCGGAGTTTGAGTATGAATCGTCGGGCACGCACGAGACGCCTTGGTTCAACGCGGGCCAGAGCGAGGTAGACAAACTGGCATTAAAGCTAAAGACAGAGGTACAGGACGCCTCCAGCACGGAGACGGTGATCGTATCGTATGCCACGGATTACAGCGAGTCTTACACGGTGGCAGGATCAACAATTACCTCCGATGGTATCACTACCTATACATTTGGCAGTTCTGCCGGTACCGAGTTTCGGGCGATCAAGTTCAAGATCGAACTCGCCCGCACGACGAATACATCTACGGCTAACTACAAGAAGAAGACCCCCGACGTGGTCTCCCTGACACTGGAGTGGCGCAAGAAATTGGAGTCCAAGTGGGGACACCAGGTCGATGTAGACCTGAGTAAAGAGTATAAGTCAAGGAGCCCGAAGGACCTGCGTGCAGCGCTGCTATCTGCCATAGAGAGCGCGACGCTGAACGAGTTCACCTTCAGGGACGATTCCGGCGGTACGCGAAACTACTACGTGGACGTCGTGTCTGCCACAGGGATGGAGTTCACGGGCTATGACGAGCGAGGGACCACTACTATCAACATGGTGGAGCCATGATATTTGACGTTGGTACAACCACTGTCTCTACTGCCGGTACTGAGCAGCAGATCAGCAACACGGCCAACCGTGTGCGCTGGATCAAGGCCAAGGCACTGGCGGCCAACTCGGGTATTACGTACCTGGGTGTCTCTGATGTCACCGCGACCAACGGCTACGAGCTATCGGCTGGCAACGAGATCGAGATAAACTTCGCGGACGTAGGTGGGACGATAGCGTTTTCCACCATATACGTGGATGCAGCTACTAACGGCGATAAGGTGTGCTGGGCAGTAATACTGGACGGGTAATGACTACCGAGGCAACAAAAACACCAGAGACATGGCGCGGCAGCGACGCAGCGTACATGGCGTTCGATGCGCTCGTGCGTGCGGGCAAGCAACCCGGTGTGGACTTCGAGTACCGGCCGCACACCAGCAAGGGGACAACAGGCTTCGTGGAGGCGGACTTCATGTTCCGATCCCCGCCCAACTTGGCGATGCAGGTGCAGGAGCCGCTTCACGGCCACCACAGTGGCATCTCGACCCGAGGCACGGACACGCTTGCCAAGGCCCAGCTTGCGGGGTATGGGATTACACTTATAATGCTAGGGTACGAAGGGCTAGTACAGGACCCGGACTGGCTCATAAGCGAGGCGCTTCAATACCGGGACCATAGCTGGGAGTAAGGCATGGCAATAACCGATATTGTAGTCAGCGGGAAATTATTTCAGGACGATGGTGACCCGGTCGAGGGTGCCACGGTCCAACTGTTAGAGACAGGGACCACCACGGTAGAGGCGACCTATACAGGCGGCACGACTGCGGCGGGGCTGTGGACGCTTACCGAGACGAGCCTGGACACCACATACGACGTGAAGATTGCCAGTGGCACCAGCGTGCGATACATCCTCTGGTCTGATGAGATACACCTGAAAGGCGTGGACACTTCATACCTGAAGGTGCGCGGCGTGGAAGGCGCGGCTGCCCCCATATATTTCTTTGCCGACCAGGCCGACGATGCAGGTGATGGGTGGAGGATGCAGGCATCTGCCTCCGACACGCTGGCGATAGGCTCCGACAAGGCCAGCGCGGGCACCATCATTGACTACCTGACCATAACCAACGGGGCCAGCGCGGCGGCATCCCTTACGACCATACTCGGGCAACTCACTGTCGGCGTTAATGATACCGGGGCTGATGTTAAGTTCTTTGGCGCAACGGCAGGCAGTTACTGGCTATGGGATGAGAGCGCTGACGGCGTAGTGCAGATAGGCACATTGACCGTAGGGGTAGACGACGCCGGGCATGATGTAAAGTTTTTCGGAGATACAGCCAGTGCCTATATGCTCTGGGACGCATCTACCGATGACCTTGTACTGGCCGGAGCGGCAGGCATTGATCTGGCAGGCGACATAGACGTTGATGGCACTGCCAACCTAGACGCTGTGGACATAGACGGTGCGGTACAGATAGATGCCACATTCACGTCTGGTGTTGATGGACAGGGCTATGACACCAAGTTCTTTGGGGATACTGCTAGTGCTTACATACTATGGGATACCAGTGCTGACAAGCTGCTAACAGCGGGCAGCGCTGTCATTGATATCGTTAAGGACAAGCTGCTAATTGGCGGCACCGCCGTAACGACAACGGCTGCTGAATTAAATCTTTTAGATACCGCCTCCGCTAACAGCGTAGTAAATAGCAAAGCAGTTATATATGGATCGTCTGGAGAGTTAGCGGGCACATTGAGTACCGTAGCCCAAGGCAACGTCACCTCTCTTGGCACACTAACTACATTAACTGTAGACAATATAATTATTAACGGCACAAACATAGGCCACACCTCTGACACAGATGCGATAGCAATTTCTTCTGGTGGCGTTGTCACTATGAACCAGGTACCAGTGTTCAGTGCTGGTATCAATGTTTCGGGTGGAACAATCGCTGGAACATTAGCTACCGCAGCACAGGGTAACGTGACCTCGCTTGGAACATTGACAGCCCTTACCGTTGATAACGTAATCATCAACGGTACAACGATAGGCCATACCGATGACACTGACCTGATGACGGTTGCCGATGGTGTACTAACAGTGGCAGGCGAGGTAGACGCAGCAACCCTAGACCTGTCGTCATCTGCTGATATAGCGGGAGATTTAGTTTTATCTGGCGGTGCTGATGGAGCATTACAGTTTGCCAATGCTGGCGAGAACTCTATCAAGATACCAGACAATCAATCCAGCGCCCTTATTATAGAAGAGGCCGATAACGCATACATAACATTCAATACAACCAATAGCTCTGAGGCTATCACCGTGGCGAAAGCCACGACGTTCTCTAGCACCATAGCGGCGGCTACTGGCTCGACCATAGGCAACCTTACGTTAGCCAATGGCAGCATCACGGACAGCAGCGGCGCACTGGACTTCGGCAACGAGACCCTGACGACCACTGGCGTCGTAACGGCCGCAGGCTTCACCATCGGTAGCGCAGCCATTACAGAGGCCGAGCTAGAGATACTCGATGGAGCTTCTGGCAGGTTCTTCTCGTTTAACAGCGAGGTCACTGCTAGCGGTGGCACGTTCAGTTCCAATAATCATCGGCTGTTCATCCCGCCGGGGACAACGGTCACCAGCGCCATTGTCCTTAGTGGCACCGGAATGGTCCTCGTCATCGGCGCACAGTGCGACATACAGACTACTGTGACCCTCGCAGGGAACAACTGCTCGCTCTACTGCGAAAACGGTGTAGACCTTGACGGAATTATCGTCAGCGGCAACAACGGGTTTGTAGACGGTGGAGGTTGGGATACCTTAAGCAATGGCGGCACGGCCAACCACGGGATTGATGTCAGTGGCGACGATGGCACTGTGCGGAATATCTCGGCTCAAACTACTGCCGGTGGCGGTTCATCATACGACGCGGTAAGCTCCAACGGAACTAGCCGGAATACGTTTGACCATGTCAAGGTCATTGACAGCGACCGGTTTGGCTTTTTTATGGGCAATGTCGGCCAAGAGTGCGCAATCACCAACTGCATGGTTCTAGGCGCAGACGCCGAGTGGATGTTCATTAACCAAGAGCGCTCTCGGGTTATAGGTAACTTTTGCAATGCTTCCGGCGCAGACGGGATTGAAGTTGACGACGGCGGCGACGACACCGTCGTCATGGGAAACGTGTGCGTAGGCGCCACCAATGATGTTATCCAGATTAACTCTGCCGCCGAGGATTGCGTCGTTGTAGGTAACAGAACGGACGGCTCGATAACAGACAACTCTGGGACCAGTACGGTGGGCAACAACGACACCACGGCATTCTAGCTCTACGGGAGGACATGATGGCTCTGACTAGCAGGCAGACAGCGGCAAAGGCGCAGATGACAAGCGTTTCATGGTCTTCGACGGGGGCGGCCGTTACCTGGTCCGAAGACTGCACACTGACAAATGCCCAAAAGGCCTCCGTGGTCGATTTGCTCGTCGAGGGAAAGAAACCTGTCGATGTGATTGCTGACGTTATGGCCGGGAAAATCTCTGTAGAACAGCGGCTTACTGCTGGTTCTCTTTGAGGCGTCGCGGCATCTTAATATATGCAGGACTCAATAGACCACCTGACCCACCGCGTTGCAGTCAACGTCCTGCCCGCGCTCCGCGATATCCAGCGCTCGCAGCGCAGGTTGATGTGGGTGGTGTGGCTGGCCGTAGCCGCCTCGGGCCTGGGCGCAGTCCTAGCAGGGATCGGGATCATGGTGACACTTAGATGAGGCTGCCGAGACCGCGTCTGGCGTTCGTGCGCTGGTTATGGATGCTGCCGCTATTCCTCTTCTGGCGATTCCCGGTTTTACTTGTCTGGACATGGCCTCGCAGGGGCGCCCTCGCGGCGTTTAGAGGCGTCCGATGGGTACTCCTGGTGGTATGGGGCTGGCTACGCGCTCAGGGCCGCGCTTTGAGAGCTTCCCCTCGCCAGTTCTACCTATCAGTCGGACGCAAGCGGGACTGGACTCTTGCGAAGGTCGCCTACTTGCAAGAGGAGTCAGGCAAGTGGCGGGCTTTATTCAGCACGGTCAAAGCTCCCTACTCGTTCCTCAGAATGATGGGGCTGTCTCCCCAGATGGCGGTTGGGTTGCTCGCGGTTGGCGGGACGGCTAGCGGTGGCGTAATCGTGAACGAGACTATCCTTCAGGACAGGTCATTTAAAAATGGAGATGCGGGGGTCTATGC
>Ga0208030_1001280_pt1 | contig 14892 bp, 13 predicted proteins | sample MalvirDeepMed_M9_FD_184246 | JGI IMG/M metagenome (GOLD analysis project Ga0208030, IMG submission 184246) | Marine viral communities from the Global Malaspina Expedition - Malaspina viral metaG DeepMed_M9 (SPAdes) (version 2) | ecosystem: Environmental > Aquatic > Marine > Oceanic | place...
TTACAACAGGCAGGGAGGAACGTCTAATGGAAGAGCCACTAACTTTAGGTTCTATATTCAGGAAGCCAGAGGGAATAGTCGATTGGATGGGAAGTCCTGTCACCAATATAGCTGATTTTCTTGCCAAGGCTCCAAGATTTAGGGTTGAGCCGAATGAAGAAGAGACTGCAAGGATTTCTCTTGTCGAGACGCGTCTTGCTTCGATAGAAGAAGAAATAGATGCACTTCCTTTAGGGACTGGAACAAGGGCAGAAATACAAAATGCTATTACTGCACTTGAAAAAGAAAGAGATGATCTCGAACTTACTATGGAAACCATTCGAGATGGTGTTATTGAACGGCAGGACGCAGAGAAAAAACAGTATGAGGCACAACAGAGAGAACTAGCTCTGCGTGAGCGGTCTGATTGGAACAAATACGGGGAAACACTTCGTATCGATTTTGAACGCTGGAAGGGGGAACCAGCTACTGCTGAAGAGGAAATGGCTATTGCCACAATGACCAGGCAGATGCTCGAAGGGAAATCGTGGAAGCCGGATATTCTAAAGCCAAGAGCTGGTGCCCTTCGTGAATGGGCTGACAGAACCCTTCCTGGGTATACAGGGATCCAAAGAACTGGTGACGGAGTGTGGAGAACTTGGTTCGACCCGAATCAGCCAGAAGCTGTTCCGTCTATGGAAAGACCTGTTAGGGAGCCAGCACCAGAACCACCTGACCCAAGACAGATAGCAGGACAGATTATAGAAACAAAACAGGTTCTTGATGAACTTATAAAGGCTGAAGCTCCACAACAAACTATACGTATGATTCGGAATCAACTGACGTCACTTCAGATACAGTTGCCCGAAACCGCCCCATGGGGCCGGACAATCGATATGGCAGGTGCAACCCTTGGAGCGTTTGAGAAAGGAGGAAGGGATATAGCAAGAAACCATCTAGCGTTTCTCTATGAATCAGCCTTTACAGGGCAGAGCGCTGATGTGCAGGAAGAACAGATTGAGCGTTTTCTTAATATCGCAATTCCCACTATTGGAGAGGATACAGATGAGTTGAACCCTCTACAAGAGCTTTCTGTCCTTTATGCCATGTTTGACTCTACAAATGCTCCAGACGGAATCAAAGACATTGTTGATGGCATGGTAAGAAATCAAGAGTTTGGCATGACGGCCTTTGATATAGAGACGCAAGTCAGCAATGAATTTGCTAGTTCCTACGGAATTGTCTCTGAAATGTACCCCATGACTGAACCAGACGTACAGACTGTGTACGATAACCTGATATCAGGGTTAAAGAAAGCCGGAGCATTGCCAGCCGTTCTTACGGAATCTCAGAGGCGTTACCTTATGAACGAAGCACAGAGGATTGTTCAGCAAGCACGTATAGATGGAATTGATGAAGAAGGGCTGGATCTTGGTGCGTGGATTCTTGCGGCAAGTGATAGCACTTCACAGGCTACTTCCAACATCATTCAGCAGGGTGGGCTGGAAAGTGTCGTTCAGGAAGAACTGGCAAAGGAATACCTTGCAACTCAGCCACTGAATATACAGTTTGAAACCATGACAGGGACACAACTCAAAACAGGAAAAGAAACAAGAACTGAACAGGATATGGCAAACGAACAGGCTTTCCAGATGTTTCAGTCACAGATACAACAAGCCCGCCTCCGTGGATTAGACCCTGATATAGCACAGATTGCTCAACAGTCCATGGGGCAGGTATCTGACCAGATGAAACGCTTCAGGGGCGAGGATCTTCCACAGGTAACAGATGAACAGCGAGAGGGAATTGCAGCCGGTCAGGGCGGGTATCAGCCGGTACCATCACAGGCACTGACCGGCCCCATCGGGGGAATGTTTGCAAATCTCTGGAATCAGTACGAGAAGAATAAAGACGCCAGAATAAGGCAGTTTATAGATGAGGAACAGGAACGTACCGGAGAAGATATAAGCTACGCAGATGCAGAAGAAGCCTTGTTCCCTGATCCGGTAGCACCGGAACCGTCACGCTTTGACAAGGAAGAAGCGGCAGTTAAGGAAAGAGGACGACAGGATGCGATAGACGAATATATAAGAATCAATACTCCTGACAGGATTGTTACGGAAGAAGAGGCACGGGCAGGACTTGGAGAAAGACCTCAAGAACCGGTTGATCCTATAACGGGAATGAAATACTCAGACCCAGGAGTCAACCTTGAAGAGCTTGATCCAAGTGCAGTTATTGACTACGAAAAGTACCTTGAAGGAGAACAGGGGGCAATGAGCAAGGTAGCTGTTGCTCCCACAGAAGCCGAGGCAGAAAAGGCGCTATCAGGAATGAATATCTTCAAAGAAGATTACACGATGCCTGGGTTTGGGGAACCCGAACCTGATATTGTTCCTGATACTACGCCACCACCTCCAGGGCTTGCCGGGACAACACGACGCAGAAGGAGGGCTATTACCTAATGGAAATAGAACAAGAACGAGCTTCATTTTTTTCCAATCCAGATCAGGTGGTAAGCGGAGGATTTGGAAAGCCACCGGAGCCGGAAACAGAAATAGGAGAAGCACAGTCTCTTCTCAGGCCGGACTTGGCAGAAGAGACAGCGCCGGAAACCCCTGATGGAATTATAGGAAGTGCATTAGGGTTTATGGCAGAAAAGGTCTATCCAATCTTACGGCCAATGATGGCAATCCCAGGTGTTGCTTCCGCTGAAATACAGGCAAGGAAGGAAATATTTGAAGAGGAAGGTTTCCTTACCGGAGGAGTCAAGCAGGTATTCGGAGGAGACCTTGACAGGAGAAGAAGGGCAATTCTTGGCGTGGATGAAGAGGCCGGTATACGGGATCAGCTTCGTGCAGGTATGCGCTTTCAGGAAGAAAGAGAAAGTCTGTTCTGGGGGGAAAAGTTTATTACGGAAGTTCTCTTTGACCCACTTACCTATGTCGGTGTTGGATGGCTTGGAAAAATTCCCAAGGCAGGAATCTCTGGATTACAGGCAGCAGGGCTGGTAAAAAGAACTCCTCTAAGCAACCTTGCGAAAAAAACCGTTGCTGCCGATCCAACAAAGAGACTGAATCTACCGAGCGAAGATGATCTGGTAGAAGAAGGATATAAGAATACGAAGCTGAGAAGGCTCATGTACGAAAATCGCCGCTCAGGTTTCGGACGGATTCCACTTCTTGGACAGCTTATCCACAGGCTGAATCCATCTGGGAGCATTGATGCGATACAGGCGGGGAAAGTAAGGGAAAAGATACGGCTTGGTCAGAAGATAACTCCTGAAGAGTCAGGAGAGTATTTGGCTCTTATAGGAACCGACCATGCACGGCTTACTGAATACATGGATCATCTTATTGCCGGCACCATGGCATCAGTACGGGCTGCGTCCAGAACAATATTTCAGGGGCGTCTTACCCACGAACCAAATGACGTTCTTATGGAAGTCCTTGTTAAGGCAGACAATACAGTAGCTAAGAAGCCGCTTGGTGACGTTATCCAGTTTCCTGGCAAATACGAGATACAAGATAACGCCTATACAAAGGGAACTGATGTGCGAGCCTTTTTCAAGCAGGGAACTGACCTTCTGGATGAGGCCAAGCTAGAGATGGAAAAGGTTGGAATTGACGTGGGAGAAGTCGTGATTGAAACGGCAGAAGGAGCAGGAGATGCCCACTACTGGCCGAGGTTTGTCAAAGCACTGAAGGAAGTAGAGGAGATGCGTTCCCCTATTAGTGGACGTATGCTTGGGAAAAAGGCTACCTTTGTGATGAGCCGTATCCATGAGCTTCAGGAAGAAGGAATCAAGAATGGAGTCAAATATTTTGGGCCGAATGTAGCAGATCCATTTTCTGAAGTTCTTCAGACCTATCTTGGTATGGCAATGAGGCAGGTTGCCGATAAAAGGCTTGCCAACAGAGTCAACGCCATGGGTTCAACACTTCGTCAGCGTATAGGGTCGGATGCTTTTCTTGCAGTAAAACTGGCGAAGTCTGAACGGAGTGTGGCTTTAGGAATAAAGGCTTCTATCAATAAGATACTAAGAAACCAGCCGGATGCTCCTGCCGAACTAGCAAGAATACGTGATACGCATCCAGATATTTATGAAAAAATTATCTCTGCTCTTGATTACTCAAACGCACCGGAAAACTTAGTTGCAGTTCGCCCAAGGAGACGCCCGCCGAGTTTTAAAAGAGAAACAGAAACAAAAGTACAGCGCTATGGTAGAGGAAAACGATGGGGCGAATTTGGTTCTCGGAAGGCCGCAACACAAAGAGGAGATATACCACCGCCTATTAGACAGATCACACGTACTGACCGGCTAGTTCGTGTAAAACCAAAAGACTTACCACCAACCTTTAGGGTAGATAAGAGTGCAAGAAACGTCGCACTCAGGGAAATCAGAGATACCGATGTAAAGGTTCTGATAGAAGATAAAAACTTTGCCCTTGCACAGGCAAAATATACAAAGCAGCAAATAGCACAGAAGGTCATGCACCCTGCCGGAATGATGGGAGTTCCTCAACCTGCTTTTTCTGGAAGGCTTTTTGAAAGAGAAGTTGCGGAATCTATCATGAAGATGCTTGGGCAGCAGAATACCAATCAGCTTCTGAGCGTAACGTCGGAACTCAGCAGCGTCATTCGGCTTGGGTCACTGACATTGGACTGGGGATTTCCGCTTCTCCAGGGGGCAATGATTGCAACAAACGCCCCAAGGGCATGGATTCGATCTTCCTTTCATTCCCTGAAAGCCTTGGCGCTTCCTAAAACTCGGTATGATTACCTTGCAAAGGCAGATTCCCAGGAAGTCATTCGGCTTTTTGGTGGGAGGCTTCAGCTTGGAAGCAACGAGTTTCTTGAAGCATTACAGCCTGGAACGATTTCACGCCGCTCAGGTATCATTCAGAGATACGCAGCAAAGGCACCGAGTATTGTACGCAGTACGGTGGAACAGACTTTTGGACGTGCAGGTGCTTCCTTTGACGTCTTTTTCGACGTTGCCAGAATTGAAATGGCAAAAGGATTTATGCCGGCCATCAAAAGTGGACAGCTAGGCGTTGCAGAGGTTGCAAGCCACATCAACAAGATGAGCGGAGTTCTGTCAAGCAGGGCTTTGGGAGTAAGTGCCACACAAAGGGAGTTGGAATCAGCCCTTCTCTTTCTTGCTCCTCGATGGACAAGAGCCGTCACGGGCATGGTGGGAATGTCGCTTCAGGGAGGATGGGAAGGACAACAGGCATTTCAGGCGCTTACCAAGTTCTTTGCCGGAACAACCATGCTCTACGTAGGTTTGGCAACGGCTCTTGGGAAACCTATCAAGCTCGATCCAAGAGACAGGGCAGACGGAGGAGACGGGGCAGAGTTTATGACAGTAGAGATGGGAGGTTCCCATATAGGATTTGGGGGCAAGCCTATATCTATGGCTCGGCTTCTCTTTCGTATGCGCTCCGATCCAACCAATGCAATGGATCATGCCTTCCGGTGGTATAGGGGACAGGGCGCTCCGGCTATGGCTATCGGTTCGGACATTTTTACAGGGGAAACCTATTTAGGAGACCCACTCCGAAGCCCTGAAGGGACATGGGATCTCAGCGAGGTTGCGAAAAAAGAAGGAACCCGACTGTTTCCATTCTGGGCGCAAGCCCTGATTGAAGATCCACGGTGGCCTGATTTGGGGCTTGCAGGAGAGTTTCTTGGGATGAGGAGTTGGCCGTTACCTGCCTATGAAAAACGGGATAATATTCGGGATGAACTTACTGCTTCTCTTCCCATTTCAGTCCTTATGCCGGATCAGAGAAAAAGAATGGAACAGGAAGGAATAGACGAACCAACATGGGACATTCTGACCCCTGCACAGAAACTGCGGGTCAAGCAGGGAAGGACAGGGATACCGGCCATTGATGACAGGATAGCAGAGCTGGAGAGAGCAGAAGCACGAGCAGAGGAAGATGCAGAGAAGCGCGGAGAAGTGCATATTACTCAGTATTTTGACAGCATTGAGGACAACATTGCCGACCTTGAAGATACAGCAATGAAGGGACAAAGGGCTGTTCTTGCATCAGAGGGAAGTCCTCGTGAGTTTCTGAAGCAGGTAATGAGACCGGCACTTACAACCTATGCAGGAATCAACGGAAATATTTTTGACAAGGAAGGATTCAATGCCCGTGCTATCAAGGAGTTGGATGAAGGGCGTGAACGTGCCATCAGGGGAGGAAAGTTTGTCTCTGAAGCTGAACAGGCAAGGATGGAGTACATCCAGCTTGTCGTAGGGAACGATGAGCTTGTCAATGATATTGGAGATTATAATTTCAAGGAAGCGGAAAAAATCAGGCAAAGGCTGGAATCCAAGTACGGTGTCGATGTAATGAGGGATGTGGAAGAAGCCTTTCAGAATAATAAAAATATGCCAAGCCTGTACCGAAACTGGATTGCTGACAGGGAGAAGATCACCCCTTACTGGGAACTAAAAGAAAACTACCTTGCGAGAGTGCCAGGGGCAAGGACGATTTCCGATCTCCTTGATCAGGCAGAAATCCGTGTTGACTACGCCCAGAAAGAAAGACTGAAGAGGCACCCTGCTATTCTCAGGATGAACTCTTATGTACGCAAACAGAGACAAATGATGAGAATGAGAAATCCAGAGGTGGATGCCCTTCTGTATTTCTGGGGGTACAGCGATACACTATTATCTCCAAGGGCAAGAATAATCCTTCAACAGTTACGGTCACAAAGACTCCGTGGTCAGGGACAGTCAACCTAAGAGGTTTGACAACCTGACACGGCGTGTGATAGTTATATAGAACAGGAGGGCAGCAATGCCTGAAACGACGCAGACTGAGGAAGCCGAGGTCAAGCCAGAAGAGGTCGTCCAGACTGATCAGCAGGGTGAATCCGCACCGGAAGCTCCTGAACAGACTGAACCGCAACCTCAACAGCCATCTCCAGGAGATACTCAGCAGCAGATCAATCAGCTTCGACGGAGCATGGATAAGCAGATTGCAGAAGGGACAAAGACGATCAAGTCACTTCAGGTGCAGCTTGAAGAGCGCAACGAAGAGTTGGAAATCTACAAGCTCCACAGTGAAGATCCCGACAAGCTCCAGGAAGAACTGGTTGAACGCAGAACAAAACGTGCCGTTGCTCAACGGGAGCAGGAAATGACCCAGAGGGAACTGAGCCTTGAGGCGAGGGAGTTGTCTCTCGACCACGGAGTACCTATGAGTGCGTTCGATGGTGCAGTGACATCTGCCGATCTCAAGATCCGTGACCTCGAATGGCGTCTGAACAACAACTCGAACGGAACAAAGTCAACGGAACAGCCAGTACCACAGGTACCGCTCGGAAATCCTGGGGGTTTTGACAGTTCCATGATTGCCGCAAGGCAGTTCATTACCGAGGGTGATGTTCGTGATGCCTACATTAAAGGACAAATTGACCAGGACTCCCGTAACCGTGAAATGAAACGGCTAGGAGTATCTGGATATTGAGGAGAGATAAGAAATGGCTACAGGCTTATCGATATCTTCCACCTCAAATCTGTCCAGCGGACAGAAAATACTGGTGGAAGCTGCAATGGACGCCTTTGAACCTGCTGCACCAAACCCAGACCTCGTCTGGAATCAGCGCATCCCTGTCGGCCACAAGCAGTGGGATCTTTTAACCTACGCTCGGCTGGCAAATGCTCAGTCTCTGACTGAAGGCATTGACCTCAGCAGTGTGCAGCAACTCGTTGCAAACTCTTTGTCGGTTACCCCGGCAGAAAACGGAATACTCGTAACACTCAGCAAGCGACTTATCCGGCGACAGGGCGACCGCGATGTGGTCTCCGGTGCCGGTACTATGATTGCAAATTCCCTTCGGAGACTCATGGACGTAGACGTCATATCTTTGTATGACGGATTTTCCAAGAGTACCCCAGGCGCAGGTACCGCCCTCGATATTATTCACTTCTTCGGTGGCGTTGCCTACTTGCTGACTGACAACAGCAGTTCCTATGGCCCTGCACCATTACCAATCAGGGCGGCACTGCACATTGAACAGATCAGCGATATCGTTGACCAGCTTACTGATCAGTCCCCACGAGGGACTACAACCGGTCTCACCGATTCTGTACTCCAGAACTGGTGGCGTGGAAACGACCGCCTCTATGGTGTTCAGATCTTCCATGCAGGGAACATTTCCAGAGACTCTGGGGATGATGCCAAGGGTGGGTTATTCGCACAGAAAGCCCTCGCCCTTGTCATGGCAAACGAAATGGAAATCACCGAGGATGAAGATCCATCGTTGAGAGCCATTGAATACGGAGCCTTCCAGGAATGGGCAACCGGTGAACGTGCTGACACGCACGGCGTAGAAATCTACTCCGATGCCGCAGCCACCATCTAAGCGAGGGAAAACGTGCCAACGATAGTCAATCCTGATACTTTGAAAGAGCAGAACATTACAGAGGCCGATGCCCTTCAGCGCCTTGACAACGGTCAGGGACTTCTGAAGAAGCAGATTGGCTCACCTGGCGTGTATCTCTATGACATGGTAGACGGAACGCTGTCAGGCCCATTCCCTGCTGACCTTGCCTATACCTTCTACATGAGAAAAATTGTGTCCAGATGTACCGCCTGTACCTTCAGTTCCCTCTTTGAGAAGGACGTAGAAGCGCATCTGCGTGATGTGCCAAACAGGGTACGGACGCACAGTAAGGCACATATGAAACACGAAGAACGGTATGGGCAAACCTTTGAGATTTGCACTGCGTGTGGAGCTTCTTTTAGCTTCATGCGCGGGAAGGGCGCTGATCATATTGATCTCGCCCTCAAATCAGGGCCATTGCACGAAGGTGCAAGTGTCCAAACGATACAGAGGTATTCAGTGACACCACCGGCACCGATGCCAGAGCGTAAGGATAGTTTCGACTTTCTAAGCGCACATGGGAACGGCGCTGTCGCTAGCCAGACGGTTTTGGAGGCGGCACATACTCCTAGGCGTAGGAGACGTCGCCATAAGAGAAGGGGGCAGAATGGTCACGACAGAGCGACCAGCCAATAAGGAAGAAGGCGGCCTTTGGCTGCCATGGGATCATTTTCTTATCAAGATGATCGCAGACTCTTCCGACGACGCAGACCCTGAGCAGAGGGCCAGATTGATTGACCATGCCAAGCGTCACATAGACTCGTTTAGACAGAACGAATGGAAACCAATTGTACGGGAGTTGCACAAGTCATTTAACTGGGCAATACCAGATGGGCTTGAGCCTCACTGGACAGCGCCTGGCAAGGCTATCTACTGGCAAGAACAAATCGTCAGAAAACCCGGTCTGGTAACCGGTGATGACGGAACGAAGCAAAGGGTCATGCAGGAAGTATCGAACGGATGGGAACCCGTTACCAGCGGGCTTCCTGCCGGGAACGCTTCCATTATTGCCCACTATCTTGAAAAGGGTCTCCGTTTCCGGCCACCGGTTAATGGTGTGCCGTTAGAGACAAGAGAGGCCGCCGAACTGCCGGAGGTGTCACCTGAACCCGAACCACTGAAGCCGGCTCCCTATATCTGTCGGAATCATTTCGAGGAACAGGGAGATATCGGCTTTGCTACGTGGAAGGGATACCTCAGACACTGTGACAATACAAATGAAGAAATAACACTGGAGCTTCCCATGGAAGTCAGGGTACGGATGCAGGAGTTTCCTTACTACTGTGTACGTCATGACATTCCCTTCAAAAACTGGAGGAGTGCAACGCGCCACCGGATTACGGAGATGGGGAAGCGAATCAGTAAGGGCCACCCAAGCGTTGAGGATATGAAAACAACTAAAGACTAAATCGTCCAGGAATGGACAGGGAGGATTATCATGGCTTTAACGTATGGAACAATTTTTGGTGATTACGGTGACGAGAAAATCACCAGCACCTCGGAAGATCTGGGGCTTGTTATAGGCACACGGATGGTCTTGCCGGACGGCAGGGTATTCCGCTATGCCTTCACAGATGGTGCCGCTCCCGCAGGTCAGGGCGTTCAAAGCTCTGCCGCAGTAGCGAACCATGACTCAGACCTCGCAGTTGCCGCCGCCGCCGCCGTTGGAGACAAGAGCGTTTCCGTAACGCTTGGAGGCACCGCCGCAGCAGAAGATCTTTATGCGGAAGGCTATCTCTTTGTCAACGACGTTGAGGGAGAAGGCCACGTTTATAAGATCAGACAACACGATGCGATTGGTTCTGGAGGAACCGGAACTATCAACCTCATGGATGGAGATACCATCAAAGAGGCATTGGTAGCAGGTTCAAGCCAAATTGGATTGGTTGCCAGCCCATATATGAACGTGATCCCAACCCCTGGTGGAGCGCAGACCGGACGCTGTGTCGGGTATGCCGCAACAGAGATAGCGGACAATGCGTACTTCTGGGTACAGACATGGGGAGAAGCTGCCGTATTAGCAGATGGAACCCTCGTTATATTCAGGCCAATTCGTGTTTCTGATGGTACAGCAGGAGCAGTTGAGGAATACAGCAGCCAGACCGACGCCGAAGAGCAAGTGGTAGGGTTTGCCACAAACGTACTCGCCGCATCCACCGAGTATCAGTTTGCGTTCCTGACAATCTCTCCGTAAGGGAGGAGACTGCTGTGTTTCAACAGAGAACAGCAACGGATAGTATGGTCGGGGTAGTCCAATGACGTTTCTCTGAGGGCTATCCCGACTATTTAATATAGGAGGTTATTCTCATGCCAAAAGTAGGGAAGAAACATTTCGCCTACACTACTGCCGGAAAAGCCGCTGCCAAAAAAGAGGCAAAGAAAACCGGCAAGAAGATGAAGAAGTAGTAGGAGAACATCATGGCAAATCAAGTATCATATGAAAATCTGGCTGTCAGTGACTCAGCCGTGTCTTTTACGGCAAGCACTGTAACCAACAGGGCCAAGAGCGCCCTTATTACTGTTGAAGGGGCAGACGTCCGGTGGAGGGCAGATGGTACATCGCCGTCCGCTACGGTAGGAAGCCTTCTCAAGGATGGGGAAAAACTCATCTTCCGCGGAGAAGGCATCATCAAGAATATTGAATTTATCAGGGACGCCAGTGCAGACGCCGTTGTCCACGGTGCCTTCTTCAGTGAGGCCAATGACGTAGCAACCTAATTTTGAAATAAGGAGAACTACAATGGCGAGATACAGGCCGGCTGCTGGAGCAAAAGAAGCTAAGACTAGACGTACTCCAACCATGAGCCGTGCTGCTAAGGGTAGCGGCAGCGCAGGTCGCGGAGGAAGGGGTCTACCTGAGAGAGAACAAGTCAGGACGAAACGTGTAAAAGCAGTAGACCAATTAAATAGTTCCAGTGCTGCAACGATATCAGGCCCAGAACGCGCGCGACAACAAGTTAAATTAGCTAAAGCATCAAAACTTAAAGCCGCTGTGAGTACCGCTAGAGCCGTGGGAAAAGTAAAGCGAGATGCTAAAAGAATTATGACCGCTCCATTAAGATTAAAAAGTTGGGCAAAAGAGGCAGGTAGAGATAAGTTTCTCACTATTGAGGATTTCCGAAAGAAAAAGAAGAGGTAATGATGGCAGAATATAATATAGTCGGATACGAAACACTGACCGTTGCAGACAGTGCTATCAGCCTTACCGGTGCAACAACAGGGCAGAGTTTTGTAGGGAGGCTGGAAACTGCTCAAATACGGGCGCGTGGAGACGGAACTGACCCTACATCCAGTGAAGGAGTCCTCATCAACCCTGGGGATGCTATTGTCATGTCCGAGTCAGAGATTCGGAATACGGCATTTATCCGCACAGGAAGTTCGAGTGGAGTCCTCAAGGGGCATTTCTATTCTGCCCATGCCACTGCCTTCAGCGGGGGTGGTGTATAGATGATTATCAGGCGCGCTCTCCACTGGTACCATGATGGTACGGATCTTATTCACGATGACCCCGCCGGAACGACACTTCTAAAGTTTCAGTCCGGCACATTTGCTTTTCAACAGGCAACAACGGTCAGCACAACCGGACTCATGACGCTGGACTCAGGTGCTGCTATCAATATAGAACCTGCGTCTGGTTCAGCAATTCTCCTGGATGGAACCATCAGCGTTGATGCTGGCGTTGTTACTGGAGCAACCTCGATTACATCCACAGCGTTTCTAGGAACCCTTGATGGAGTTGTAGGGGGGAATACTCCTGCTGCTATTACCGGCACAACCATTGATGCAACCACAGACTTCACGATAGGAACCACGGTTATTACTGATGACTCTATCGTAATGACTCCAAGTGCCAGCGATACAGCAACGATAGCCGCTGCTGCAAACGGAGTTCTGAATATCACCACGGTTGATGCTGGTGGGGCCACGGCGCATATGAACCTCACAGCGGATGGAAACATTAATCTTACTCCAACTGGCGCCATGGTAGTTGAGCTTGGAGATACTTATGAAATACTTCTCCAGAAGGGCGCTCTAGGAAGCGCAGCAGCAGACAGGGTTGGGGTATCAGCCGTAGATACGTCAGCAGGAAATACATCCCTTGCTGTTCAAAGCGAGGCAGGTGGAATTATTTACATAGGAAGCGACACTGTTACCGGTGCCTCCGCAATGACCTATGGAACTAACGCCGGAGATTTGACACTCAAGCCCACGACCGGAACCGTTGTTATTGATCAGGCTGCAACGGATGATACAGCCTTAGAATTATCGAGTTCTGATATTGCACACGGACATACCAATGCCCACCCGACAGCCGTGTGGCTCTCTATAAAGAAGCAGAGTGCAACCCTCGGAGGCGCAAGGTTTCAGGCGATTACTGAAGCAACAGGAACAACGGGAATGTTCTTTGATGTAGCGTGTGCCACGGATACCACGAGAAGTGCGACTGCCGTTGCCCCATTCATGTTCAACGCCTATGGCTTGAGCGCCCCGGGGGGAGCAGCCTTTGGTGCAGATAAGAACATTCTCACCATCGGAAACAACACGACCAGCGTCCGTTTTATCTTCGACTCTGACGGGAACTCCCATCAGGACGTAGGAACCGCATGGACAGCCTTTGATGACTATCAGGACGTTGAACTTCTTGACTCCCTTCGCACCTCACTTGTGCGAGAGGACAATCCGAAATCACAGGTCAAGGAAAACTTTTCCAAGATCCTTGCCTACAACAAAGAGTCAATGGAAGCAATGGGGCTTGTTCGGTATAATGAAGATACGGACGGACGAGCTTTTGTAAATATGAGCAAGCTCACGATGCTTCTCACCTCAACGATTGTTCAGCTTGGAATACAGATGAGGGATGCACAGCAGTCATTCAACGATAGAATAGAAAGCCTTGAGAACAAAATGCTTCAGCAAGGGGGTTCCTAATGGCCTATACCAAGACAGATGCAAAGGTCGAAGAAATGCGGGTAGCTGCTGACGGAAGCGTTGTAGCTGTCGTCAACATTGCTATCTCCGATGATTCGACTGACCCTGCCACCATTGTTGGGAGGCAACGGGTTACACTGACAATCACCAGTGCCTCAACAGCAGAAAAAACAGCAGCCGCCAGCCTTGTGAGTAAAGCGCAAGCACTGGCAGTAGCAGAAGCAGGGTAGAAGGAATGGTTGATATCAGCAGAGAACAGATTGAACGGCAGATTAAGGCTTACGAGGATGAGGCACAGAGGCACCTTTTTGAACACCAGCGTTTTATTGGTGCGGCGGCAGCCTTACGTCAACTCAATACAGATATCGACAGCACCAACCATGCTGAAGATCCCTCACGATTAGAAGAGGTTACTGATGCCTGAACAGATTGTCGGTGACTACATTATCAAGACGGACTTCATCCATAACAGGAAGGTAGGGTCTGGTTCTCACTTTGCTTATGTCCAGCACCAGGTAGGACGCCGTGTCTATATTGTCCCCTGTATGGGTGGCCTTGAAATAGAGGAAGCCTGTTCTATGCTGGCAGAGCGTGTGGAACGCGACTACCCCGGAGAGGGAGAAAAAGCCTACGAGTCCGCACGAGACCAGATTACGAGCAAGGACTTTGACCTTGAGTGGTCTGAAATACAGCACAGGGTAAAGCTCTTCAAGAAGTGGGGAGGACAGGTACCAAGTGTTCTTGTTGTCCCTGACGAGCTTGACCCGACCCAGTGGAACACCATTGTTCCAGACAATGATGGGAACCCGTGGGTTTATAAGACCCCGAAAGGTATTATTGATGAAATTCTTCCCCCGCCGTCACGGGAAACCACCTACAAAAGATACGGTGGGTATTACAACAGACCAACTGAGAGGCGAAGAAAGTGACAACCCAAGAATCAATTACACGGGGAGAAGCACTGATACAGTCTGTTCGGCTTGCCGGAGCATTAGAAGCGACCGGAACCGCAACAGGTGGAAGCACCAGTACAGTCGTTGATACACGGCTTGTGCATCCGAATACGAATCAACTCAAGGGATACAACGTCTACATCTATGACGGTGCAGGTCAGGCAGACAGCAGGATAGCTTCTGCCTTTACTCCAGGCACCGACACCCTGAACGTTGTTCCCAACTTTTCCGCAACCATTGATACCTCGTCCAAGTACATCCTTCTCAAGCTCCCATGGGATATCCAGACCTTTATTGACGGACTTGATGATGGGATACGGACGTACAGGAGACAGCTTCTCGGAGACAAGGTAAACCAGGAACTGGTAAGTCAGGACATTCTCTGGGGAGCAGGGCAGATGCAACGGTGGGGAAGTGGTACGTCAGCAGCCCCTGATGATTGGACACTCAGTGGAGCATCTGCGGCAGTTGCACAGGAGTCCACGATTGTCGGAGGACATTTACGTTACAGTGCCAAGCTGACAAGCGGTGGCTCTGCGGCGGCGCAACTCAAATACAGCGTCAGAAATTACCAGAAGTTTGCAGGAAGAACCGTAGACCTACGTGGTCTTGTACAGGCAAACAC
>Ga0208030_1001283_pt1 | contig 14886 bp, 17 predicted proteins | sample MalvirDeepMed_M9_FD_184246 | JGI IMG/M metagenome (GOLD analysis project Ga0208030, IMG submission 184246) | Marine viral communities from the Global Malaspina Expedition - Malaspina viral metaG DeepMed_M9 (SPAdes) (version 2) | ecosystem: Environmental > Aquatic > Marine > Oceanic | place...
AAATAAACTTAATCAAATGGTTAAAGAGGGAAAAACCACAAGAGAAGAAATTTCTGAAACTATAAAAAAATACGATAAACCTGTTCCTCAAGAGCCTGAAGATATTATGTCTGCTCATGCTAGAAACATGGGTAAAAAGCCTGGTCCTATGATGCAAAAGGGATTAGGGCTTACAGAAGAAGAAGTAGTAGAGGTAGAAAAAAAGAAAAAAGTTCCTATAGCACCTCCTCCACCAAAACCAGATGTAGTTGAAGAATCTGGATTTGAAAAAGTTATTAAATCTCTTAAAGGTGAGCCATCAGATATTGATGAGAAAAAACTCTATGATCCTGATTCTTATGCTAGAGAAATGATGGAGATGGATCAAAAGTTTCAAACTGATATAAAACGAGCCTTAAAAGATGAAGCTGAAGCTGATGTAGAAATGCAGAAAATAGAGCCTTATAGGTTTTGGCATAGTATGAGTACTCCTGCTAAAATTGTATCTGCTCTAGGAGCCTTAGTAGCAGGATACGCATTACCAGCAGAAGGCGCTGCTGCAGCTTACAATATGATAAACGCTGCAATAGATCAAGATGTTCAATCTCAAAAATTAGACATAGATCATGCTATGAGGACTAGAAAAGAAGCTACACGAAGGGCTACAAATGCTATTGAAAGAAGGGCTAAAATAGTAGGTAATCCAGAAACTAGATTTAAGATGATGCAAATAAGTAAAAATTTAAAAATGAATCAAGCGGTTAAAGATAAAAATGATTTTAAAACTAGAATGAAATCTCGTATTATGAGAAATCCTGCTGAAGCTGAACAGTTATTTAAGTATAATCCTCATATGTATCAACAGATTTATACTAAAGATGAGATAAAACATCATCGTACAGTAAACGAGAATTATAAAAAAGCTTTAAAGGATAACAACGTTTCAAATGTAATGAATGCAGCTAATGCTATGGAAAATACTTTCATGGATATGGATTGGAAAAAAATCAATGGTAAGATGAGACTAATGAAATATGATATTGCTGAACCAAGTGGTGCAGGCGATATGGCTATGGTTTTCTCTTTTATGAAAATGCTTGACCCAGGTTCGGTTGTTAGAGAAGGAGAGTTTAAAACTGCTGCAGGTATGAATCCCCAATATTTATTTCTTGCTAGAAAGTGGAATAAAATGGCAAAAGGTACTATGTTTACAACAAGTGATAGACTTTCATTTGTAGATGCAGTTAATAAAGTATTAAAAGCTAAAGTACAAGATGCTAATAGAGTTTATAAAATGTATTCTAAGGATCTTGAAAGACAGGGCTATCCTTCTTCATTTATTCTTGGAAAACCTATCTCAACGGCAGCAACGCCTTCTATGAAAGTAAATATGCTAATTAAAGATATAATGGATAAAAAAGGAGTAGATAGAGTAGAAGCTATTAAACTCTATAAAGGAGCAAGAAAACGTATCGAAGCAAAAAAACGAGGGGTTAAGTTTGATAAAACAGGTAAACCTGTTAGACCAGAAGGCGAAGGAAAGCCGTTAATCGGAAATAAGCAATTCCCTATTCAAAGTAGAATATGGTAAGGAGTACAAATGGCTGATGATAACATACTAACTCCACCGTCTTTAGACACTACTAAAGCATTGGAAACAGAAGGATATGAATCAACTATCCCTAAGGCTCCGATTGTAGAAGAAGAGGTAGAGGAGGATCTCTATACGCCGGAACTTGATGAGGCTGTAGATGAAGAAATAGCATATAAAGATGAATATGGAGATGCGGCTGCAGGAATACAGACTTTTGTAGAAAGAGGGCTGAATGCTGGCTTAATGAGTTTTCCCGATCATTTAGCTAAAACTTTCGGCGGAAAAAAACTTACAGATGCCTTAGCTGCAAGAGCTAGAGAAAATCCTTATTGGGGTGGAGTAGGAACAGGATTAGGAATAATTGGTCCTATGGTACTCTCAGGAGGAACAAGTGCCTTAGCTAGAGGTGCGCAAGTCACTGGTGGTGGAGTATTGGCAGCTTCCAAAGCTGGTGCAGCCGTAGAACATCTTACTCTTAAGGGAATACAGAAGATTGTAGGAAAACAATATAGTAAAAAACTAGTAGGTGATGTCTTAGCTAAAGGTATCGCTAAAGGTGCAGGTTCAGGCGTAGAAGGTTTTATGCTTGGAGGTTCACAGCTTATAAGTGAGAACGCTCTTGGAGATAAGGAATTCAATAGTGAAAATATTTTAGCCTACGGTGGACATGGAGCCTTATGGGGCGGTCTTACTGGTGGGGCTTTTGGCATGGCTCCTGGAGTTTTTAAAAAAGGTGTAGAAGTTGTTGTTCCTATAGTTAAAAACAACAGAGTTGTAAGATATGCTACAAAAAAAATAAAAGATGTAGGTGGAGATGCCTTTAATAAAGTAAGACGGTCGTGGAAAATGGCAGGTCTGGATGATATTGAAATAGATCATATTCAAAAGAACAGACCAAGTTTAGCTAATAATACTCCTACTGTTCTTAGAAAAGTAGCTGAAAAAGAAAACATAGGCGTATTCTCAAGACCTATGAAACTCTACAGAGGAGTAGAGAAGTTTAAAGATGAATCTGCTAGAAAAATAGTAAGTACTCTAAGACAAATAGATGATATCCAACAACCAGGAGCTACCTACCTTCCTACTAGACGTAGAGTAGCTGCACAAGTAACTAAATCATTAAAGGATCTTAAAAAAGACATGGCTGATGAATTTGGAAGTGCCTTAGAAGGTAGCTATGCGTCTAAGGTATCGGCTGTTGATAATGCCATAGAAACGTGGAGTGATAAACTAATAAGAAAGGGTTCTTCCAAACAATATAGTGCTACTGGTCTATGGAGAGACAAAGTTAAGTACGACAAAGTAGTTCCTCATGGTAAAACTAAATTAACTATTGATCAAGCTATAGATCAAAAAATTGCCAATGTCTTTAGAGAAGAAGTGGGTCTTATATCTAAAGGCGCACCTGCAGAATTAGGGCAAGCTTTAAATAAGTCTATGTTAGATTATGGAACTGCTGCATCCTATAACAATGCCCTAAGCAAACACATCAAAGCTAAGAGTGGAAGATTATGGGGTGATCTACAAGGAGGATTTCTAGGTGCTATGGCTGCTGAAATGGTCCATCTAGGAGGAGCCGTAGGGATGGGGTTATTCCTAAGGGCAACAGCTAAGTCTGATTTCTACAATAGAATGGTAGTATTCTCTGGAATGGAGAAGGCTAATCAATCAATTGGAAGAGGGCTATGGAAAGGGACAAAAGATTTTTTATCTAAATCTAATTTTAAAGATACCATTATTCCAGTATCAACTAAAATGTTTTTAGACTCTCCTTTAACTTTTAAGGATGGAAAAAAAGCTAAGGACGAGAATGAAGGTATAGATAATATGGTAGAAAAGTTAGATACAGTTAAGGCTGAGCCTTTAGCTCTATCTGAAGCCGCATCTAATCCTGTTATGTCTGTCTATGCTCCTAATACATTTACACATATGCAAAGTGTGGCAGCTAAGGCTTTATTATTTTTAGATTCTAAAATGCCACGGTTTACAGATGTTAATCCATTTACTAATAAAAAATTCAAACCTACTAGTCAAGAAATGTATAAAATCAAGAAGTATCTATATGCTATTGAAAACCCTATGAAAGTTTTCAAAGAATTTAGTAAAGGAAACATTAGTAGAGAGAGTATAGAGGCTATAAGTTTTGTTTATCCTAATCTATATATAAGAATGAGAGTAGAAGTAATGAAAGAGCTTCAAGATAATCCTGAAAGTATAGACTATAAGCAAAGATTACTACTAGGTACGTTATTAGATATGCCTACAGACTTAGCCCTAAAACCAGAAGCTATTAGCGCACTACAACAATTTTATTCAGAATCAGCAGAATCCAAAACAGGAGGATATCCTGGGGGAAATAAAGTTCCTATTACAGCAGCTAGAGATATGAAAATGGCTAGTTCAAAAGCTACTGAGTTAGAGAAGATGCAAAATCCTTCTGCTTTTAAATAATAATAAAGAAACAATAAGTAGAAACTAGAGATTATAATCTCTAACTCATAAGGAGTTTCCCATGGGAAGAAAAAATATAATCTATACCTATAAGATGCTGGATGGGGTAAACCTAGATACCAGTGTCGACTCTACGGCGACAATTACAACTACTGTAGATCATTTATCAATAAATATTGTTTGGAGTGGATCTGCTAATTCTGCTCACACTGGAACTGTAGTGATACAGGGTACAAATCTAGACCCCGATGCTTCTAGCTTTGTGGCAGGAGATTGGTTCGATCTTACTCTTTCAGGTGGAAGTATTACTCTTACTGGGGCTACATCTGGTGAACATGTAGTAGTTTTTGATAAAATTCCTTTTAGGGCTATAAGGCTCTCTTATACTAACTCAACTCATAGCGCAGGTACTTTTAGTGCCATACTGTCTGCTAAAACAATAGGAGCGTAAAATGGCTCAATTTATATTTCCTCCTGTTACTACAACAATTGATTCTGAATCAAGTGATGGGGGCGCATTACCTTCATCCATAATGATTGTTGGAGGTTATGACGGTGCTAATGCTCAAGTTCTTAAAACTGATTCTGATGGAGAATTGCAGATAGATATTTCTACTTCTGCCCTTCCTTCTGGTGCTGCTACAAGTGCATTACAAACTTCAGGAAACAGCTTATTAACTACAATTGATGCAGATACCAGTCTTTTAGCTGGAGCTGTTTCTGGGACTGAGTTACAAGTTGACGTAGTCGCATCCTTACCAGCAGGTACAAATGCTATAGGTAAATTATCAGCTAACTCTGGTGTAGATATTGGGGATGTGGACGTACTTAGTTCTGCCCTACCAACAGGTGCAGCTACAAGTGCTTTGCAAACTACGGCAAATGGTATTTTAACTACCATAGATGCTGATACGAGCTTATTAGCAGGAGCTGTTAGTGGGACTGAAGTGCAAGTCGATATCGTTGCATCCCTTCCTGCAGGGTCAAATAATATAGGGGATGTAGATGTACTTAGTTCTGCCCTACCTTCAGGTGCTGCTACAAGTGCGTTACAAACTACAGCAAATGGGATTCTAACTACTATAGACGCAGATACAGGTTCTTTAGCAGGGTGTGTATCGGGTACAGAGGTACAAATTGATATCGTAGCTTCTATACCTGCAGGATCAAATAATATTGGTGATGTAGATATTGTATCAATGCCAGCAGACTCAAAAAACTATGTTTATAAAGAAGGGTTGGATAGTACGATTGGTGGGATAACAAATGATATTCTAGATTGTTCTACTACTAATATTCCTTCGGGATCTCAATTAACCGTAGCTACTTTATCAAATGATATTTATGAAATTCAAACAGTTGAAGATATTGGAGAGTTTATAGGAGTTTATGCAGGTGCTACTCTTAAGGCTATTCTACCTCTTGGTGGGGGGAATGTCAAGATAAATTTACCAAGTACAACTGTTGTAAAATTAGCAAGTTTTAGTGGTTCGGCAATATCGAGTGGAAATATTGCTATTAATTTTCTAGGTTAACACCTACTAGTCAGGAGACTACAAATGCCAGCAGCGATTTTTAACGGAAGTTATGTAAAAGTCCTAAAGGACGAAATTAAAGCAAAGTCAGGTGGACTTTTTGATAAAGTTTACGTTAGTGCAAAATCTACAGCCTTCACAGCAGCCGTGGGTTTTACTTATTTAATTAATACTGGAACAGCCGTGACTGTAACGCTTCCTGCTGTTTCTGCAAATGCAGCTATTGTGTTTAAAGATTCAACAGGAACAGCAGCTACTAACAATATAACTATAAACCGATCTGGAACAGCTACAATTGATGGAGCTACAAGTCAAGCTGTGGGTTCAAACTATGGCTCAATGAAGCTAATATCCGATGGAACGGACTGGTTTATAACATAATATAGATGTCGCCTTTGGGTAGACATTTATAACATAATTACAACTTATAACCCCTACTTTATTAGCTCTGGCTTTTAAACTTTATCTAGGGTGTGGAGAATAAAATGTCTTATATAGGAAAAAATCCCAAAGCTGATAGTGTCAAGCTTAATAGTACTGCCGTTATTCCTACAGGAGCAGCAGTTGAGGGTCAAGTTTATTATAATGATGGTACTGGTACAATATCGGAAGGTTTAAAGGTTTATAAAAACGGTAACTTCGTAGGGATTGATAAACAGTTAGGAGATGCAGACACAATAGCCTTAAAAAAAGCTGTTGATGTTGGTTCACTTCAATGGACTGTTGCAATAAACAGTACAAGTACAACTGTAGGAATGAATGATCCAATTCCTCAATATAATGCTACTGCTACTGGATTTGTATCTACTACAGCTTTTTCTAATACTAGTACAGGAGATGCTTTATTAACTGATGAAAGCGCAGATTTAGTATTTGCATATAAAGCTCATGCGCTTAATTGTAAAAACGATTATTATGGAATTCAAATAGATATTCCAAAAGCCTTCAGAGGCGGTAATCTTGTCCTTAGCTTCGAATATAGAACAGCCGAAGCTAGTGGAGCCACATCCGATGATGATTTTAGAGTTTCTGTTCAGGACAATACCACGGCTAATAGAGGACAAACAACGTCAGGAACTGGTGTAACTGGTTCTCAAGCTGCAGGTACTTCTATTCTAGTTGGTAGTTCAACTAACTTTACAGTTGGAGATAGGGTAAGAGTTGAATCTGGAACAGGCATACAAGGCGCACAAGCGAATGACTTTACTGAAGCATATGTAACTGCAATAGCTGATGCTACTCACTTAACATTTAGTCAAACAATTGTATTTCCATCAACAGTAGGAGCCTTAATAGCTGGAGGATGGTTAACTGATAAGGTTCAAGGACAATTAGTTGAAGCAGATTCAGACACAAATAAAGTAGGAAAAAAACGATCAATACAATTTAAAACAGAAGAAACAACTGAAACGGTAAATGTAACTTTTCAAAACCTAAGTACAAGTGCTGCAGGGATTGATTTATTTGTAGATAATATTCTGTTGTCGGCTAATAAGTTTTTGCAAGCAAGTTCCATGCCAAAGCAAGAATCTCTCTATGCTTCTGATGCTGGTACAGCATATTCCACTGGAAATAATCATATTCCTTATTTCCAAACTACTGATCTAAATACTATTAGCAGTTATGCTACCTATGTCGGAAATGATTCTACAGATGGAACAAGCCTTACTATTCTCAAAGACTGTATTGTTTATGGTGAAGTAATGTTTAGATCAACTGGTACAGGTGAAATTTTTGGGTTTAGTAAAAATGCTACAAGTACAGAATGCGACACGAATTTGCAAAACATTGACATGTCCAAAGTTCTAACCTTAACCCAACCAGCTGGCAGTCAATATGAAAAAGTTAGTTTCGAACAAAAGTTTGTTGTTGGAGATGTGATAAGACCCCATGGGGGAAATACAATTGGGGGTTTTCAGTCTTTTACCGATTGGAATCTAGGATTTACTATTACGCCAATTCAGAATGACGTAATAATTTTGGAATCCCAGGATGAGATATTTACTGATTGGGTCGAATATACTCCTACCTATAATGGATTAGGAACAGTTACTACTAAAAAGGCAGCATGGCGTAGAGCTGGTCCTAATATGGAAATTATGGCTCAATTTACAACTGGAACTGTGTCGGCTAATCCTGTTTATTTCACCATTCCAAGCGGCTATAATATAAAAAGCATGAGTACCGACACTGTCCTTGTTGAATGTGGGCGCTGGATGACTATAGCAGCCGATAGTTACTCACGCTATTTAGCCTTCCGTAACACCGCTGGAGAAGAGGATCGGATCTATTTTACACTTAACAGCGGATCGTACAACGCAATGACGGTTGTAAATGGAAATCAAATCCTTGGTACGGAAAATGTGTCGGCTATACTTACAGTACCAATCCAAGGTTGGAACGCAAACTTTAATCCATTGTTGTCGATGCCGTTGGTTGAGATTGGCGCTAATGTTGAAGGGTATAGGCTTAATGGAGGAGCTGCTAATTCTACTAGTTTTAGCTATAGACCTTATTTTGATAGCACTAGTACTTACTATGACTTTATACTTGATACTATCAATAACCTCGGTGTTGTAGATAATAACTCCACCAATGGATGGAATTTTAAGGCTACTCAAAGAGTTAAGGTTAATTGGACTGGGAGCTTTGGAAGCAACACAGGAGCAGGAAACTGGGCTTTAGTTAAAACCTCTCATGCTCCTTGGACTGGTACAACTGTTTCAAATAACGCTATTGGTAATAGTCAATGGGATGGCTTAAGAGTTGCATCCAACAATTCCAGTGGAGCAGGTGAAGTTTCTCTGATATCTGCATCATTCATAATGGAGCCAGGTGATTATATTCAAGTTGTTAAAGCCTACACCGGAAACGAAACAGTAGCATACGTTACTGGCATTAATATGACCGTCGAAAAAGACTTCTCCAACACAAACATGGCTCATATTATAAAACCTGCCGTGGCAAATTTATTAGGTATTTGGAGCTATACTGAAGAAGAAGGTACGGTTACTACAGGCTCGTGGCAAGATAGAGTTTTAAACACCATTGAAGGAGAAAGTTGGTTTGTTACTTTATCGGGTACGGGAACTACAGGCTCAACAGGAACCAATACAGATTTCACTCTTGACCCTGGAACATATAAAATTAAAGGTAGATTTCCCTTTTTTCTAACTAGCTATACCTTCATGAGGCTATATGATGTAACCAATAGTGTAGCCTTAACTGCAGGAGGATCTCAAGGTAATTGGTATTTCAAGGAAGATATTGGTGTTGAAAATGACGGAAATATTTTTATTGACCATACTTTGACTGTTACATCGGCAACCGAATATAAATTTCAATATAATGCAAATAATACTGCAGCAGGTTCTTGGGGTTTAGGTCCAGATTCTGGCACACAATCTACTCAATTAACAATTGGTGCAACAGTACAAATAGAAAAACTTAAATAGGAGAAAATATAAATGGAAGATTTAAAAAAGTTAGAAGATCACAAATTCGACGACCTTAAGGCTAAACTTGAGTTAGAGATTGAAAATCTCAAAAAGTATGTAAAACCTGCAGAACTTTCAATTGAATCATTAGAAAAGGTTGAGCCTTTGGATGAAAAAAAGATTGGTGGTTTTAAGGCTGAAATTGAGTTGCTTGAAAAAGAGATATTGGAAAGGGAAGACCAAATAAATCTTATTGATGCCGAAGTAAAACATCGTGTAAACATAAGGCTCCTTATTGACAACGCTCTAAAGGATTTAGATTTCTCTGAGGAAGAAATTCATAAAAGGTGGGATAGAGAAAAAGATGTAGAAGTGGAGTATGTCGTTCCTATTATTGATCAGTTTTTACATCAAATGGATTTTTGTGATCACGTTGAGTTGAAAGAAGAACTAAGGGTTGAAGGAGTATTACAGCTTGATGATGAAGGAAACCCGATTGAAGTGATTAAAGAAGTTAAACATATTCCTTGGAACAAAAAAGCAATCCTAAAGGAATTGAAATTAAAATTGGATCTTGATAAAGCGAATGACTTAGTTCGGAGTGTTAAAGATTATAAACACAATAAGAAAAAGGGAGAGTTAGAACGTAGACTAAAAGGCTTAGAGCGTTTTCATGATGGTGTTTTTGGTCAAGAGATTTTAATTATTAACGGAGAAAGACACGGAGTCCATCATTCCGATCGAATAGCTCGGTGGGATAAGGATGATTTAGAATTTTTTGAAGAAAAAATCCTAAAGATGGAATTAGCAAAATCTCATTTAGATGAGAAGGAACGAATTCAGAAACCGATTGATGATCGGATAAGGGCATATAAACAAGTAGATGGGCAGTTGTTGGAAGCCTTGATTGAAAAGTTAGAGGAAGATAGACCTGAAAAAATGGTAGAATACCTAAAGCTGCGTAAAGAAATAAAAGATAAACATCCTTTGGAGGATTAATATGAAAAAGTTTTGGGCTAAAAAAGTAATAAAGAAAATGAAAGGTGGAGGAATGTCTGGACGTTTAGAAAAAGAATTTACTGAAGATGCAAAACTTGGAAATGGTGGTTATATAATGGAAGATGTTCTTAAGAAAGAAAACTATCCTAAGAAAGCTGAAGGTGGTTATATTAAAAAGGACCGTGAAGAACTTAAATCTGAAATCAAAGGAATGGGTCCTGAAGGTAAGGCATACCTTAGAGATGAACTGAAAGGTAAGAAGTATGAAGGAAAACTTAAGGGTAAATATAAAGGTGACTTAGATAAAGAACTCTATGGAATGCACAAGAAAGGGAAGGAATATCTTAAAGACTTAGTTAGAAAAAGTGTAAAGAGAGAAAGTGAAGCCGTAAAAGACCCAATAAAAAGAAAAGGTATAAGGAGAGAAGGTGAAGAGCCTTCACTTGGAAAGATTATAGAGTCTAAATCTTTAAAGTTTAAGTTAAGAGAAGGGGAAGGAATACCTAAGAAGGATATAGTTAAAAAAGCTAAAGGTGGTTGGATTCAAGGTGCTGTTAAAAAACCAGGAGCCTTAAGAGCTGTAGCGGCTAAAGAAGGCTTAATTAAAGGAAAAGAAAAACTATCAAGCTCCGATTTAAGTAAACTTGGATCTCAGGCTAAAAAATCTGGAAATAGTTTATTAGCTAAAAGAGTATCATTAGCTAAAACCTTTTCTAAAATGAGGAAGAAAAAATGAGTGCAATAATAGCTAACTATGAAGTTGTAATTAAAAATACGTCTGATCCTTCTACAAGTGTAGCAACAGCTAACCTTGATGCTGATAGATATAGTGAAATTATTCCATTAGAAAGAGCTTTTGTTGGCGATATTCAGTTAAACTTTGCAGCTGGACCTGTTGGAACTTTATATTTTCAAGTATCTCAGGACTTTGGAGTCGGGGATGACAGTGGTGTGGAAAGGATTAATTCAGAAAACATTATAACTAACTGGGCTAACCATAGTAATATAGTTGTTGGAGCCACAGATTCTACAGCTCTATTTAAGATAACAGATATAGGCTCTAGATGGGGTAGGTTGTTTTGGGATTCAACTTCTGGAACTGGTGCAGTTTCCAGTTGTAGAGCAAACATTAAGGGGTGGTAAATGGGACCTTTAGCTTTATTAGGACTATTAGGAGGAGGAGCTGGACTAGCTACTCTTATGGAAAAAAAAGGCTTTGATCTTAAAGGAAAGAAACCATCTAAAGAACAAAAAAAAGAACTAGTTAAAAAGATCCTTAAAAAAAAGAAATTTGTTCGTCCTTGGGATAAAGAAACTAAGGGAGAAGAAAAGAAGAGAATACAACGATCAAGAGAAACAAATGAAAAAATAAAAAAAGGATTTCTGGACTCTATTAAAAGGACATTTGAATAGTGAAAGAACTAGAGAAAATAGACAGAAAATTAGAAAAAATAGACGAACGTATCGATAATATTGATAAACATCTAGCTGTTTATAATTCTCAATTAAGATATCACATAAAACGTACTGATATGATAGAAAAAAATATAGAGCCTCTTAAGGCTCATTTAAATAAAACGCATGGAGTTTTGACTTTTATAGGTGTTGCTGCTACTATTATTACTGTAGTTGTAGCCTTACTTAATTCAGGAGTTTTAGGTGGAAAATAAAAAAACATTTTTCGATGCTTTACTTAAAACTAGGTATGGAAAAAATATCAAAAAGAAGCTTACAAAAAAAGCTAAGAAACTACCTCTTAGTTTAAAAGCTCTGGCTCTTGGGTCAAATTTAGTTAGTGGAAAGGCTCCTATTAAAGTAGAAAAAAAAGTAGGAAAAACAGGTAGAGTTTCATTAGAAGCAAATCCAAAGAAAAAAAGCTTTGGGCTATGGTATAAAAAAAGTTTTTAAAGGAGAGTAAAATGGTCGAAATATTAAAATCAATAGGTAAAGGATTAATATCTGCCTTATTGACCGAAAAATTTGTAAAAGAAATAATCATCTATTTATTAGAAAAGTTGGCTAAAAAATCTGACAATAAAATAGATGATGAAATCGTAGCTAAAATTAAAGAAGCTATGGACATTAAGGATAAGAAATCTCCTGACAGCAAATAGACTGTCCTGTGAGGCGTATAATAACTCTTAAGCTAAAGCCATTTTCAGTCAATGCCATGTTTGGTCGAGACAAAAGACACAAAACAATAGAGGCAAAAGAGTGGTCATGCTCAGTATTAGTGGCACTAGCTTTAAAAGAGAATAAGAAAAAACTCAAAGAGTTAAGGCAATTCTTTGATCCTAAAGAACACGTCTATCATATAGACCTTACGTTTTTCTATCCCAAACACATACTTTATACTAAGGATGGACCCATATCTGCTAGGGCGCATGACTTAACTAATGTTGAAAAACCCCTGGTAGACCTGATCTTCCTACCTGTTTACTACGATAGACCTTCACCTTATGGAGCTAAGAACCTTAATATAGATGATAAATACATAACTAAGGTAGTATCTCAGAAGAAACCCACTTCGGGAAGTAAACCTAAGATCAAAGTTTCTATCCGTATTAAAGACCTAAATCCAAAATAACAAACATAAGCTCTCCAGTTTTAGCGTGTTGATCTACCATGATACCGCTTTGATGCTCATCTAAGAGATTTTTCCATGCCTTCATACTCTTAGGTAATACTACACTTTTTTCTATTTTATATTTTTTCATCAATTCCTGTTCGTATTCTGTAGCCTTTTCTGTAACTGTAGCCATATCTCCATCGGCATCAAAAAGCTTATCAAATCCTTTTCTCCATTCATTTAAAAAATCCTTGGCTTCCTTTTCATCTACTGGGTTTCCTGACTGTTTAATTATCGTAACCATCTTCTATCTCCTTTAAGTATAAGGCTACTTTACTATGCCTATAGCTAGGGACCTTGCATTCGCCCCATTTAGTTATTTCTCTAGCTCTTATGAGCTTTAATATTCGTACTTCTAATTTTCTAACACTTACTTCGGTTAGTATTATCACATCATAAGGCGTGGCATTTCTCACTATTCCATCGGTCCGTTGAAATAACCATGAATGTCCATACCTAGCAACGGACTCTTCCGACTGCCCTTTAACGTGAATCCTTAAATTACCAAGCCTTAAGTCTGCACTGTAGGACTTTTTCTTTCTTTCATAAATTGTAAAATCTGGTTTTGAACATTTAAGATATTTAGTAACACCTAGTTCAGCTAGTTTTCCTACAATAATGTCATAAACCATCTTTTCTTTCTTAGCTTCCCCTCGATAGGCGTATAAGTCTGCAGAGGTTTTTAATTGCTTATTGGCAAAGTCTACACATTTCTTGTAATTGTATTTACTAATATTAACTTTCATAGCATCACCAATATCATCATAACCCCAAGAATAGTATTTAACAATTTACTAAAAGAAGCATCAACTTCTTTCTTAACTATATACTTTTTCTGCTCAACTATCAACTTCTTTTGTTTCTTTATCACTACTTTCTGGCTGTTTATCGTCTGTTTTTGGGCTTTTACCACCTTTACGCAATCCTTTAGAAGCGGATCTTCTGCGTAGGTCAGACTTATAGGCAGCATAATCAGACATGAAATCATGATAATATTCATCAGACTTTTTGATATCTCGGTCTGCTTTTTTAGTTGCATCTTCTACCTCGTCCTCTAGTTTTTTGATTTTGGTTTTTGCCATAAAGTCTTTAAGGAATGAGATTATGAAATCTATAATCCATTTAATTAATTGTTTCATGCCTTCTTTCTTCTATGTTTAGGTTTTAGTAGTTTATTATATTTAGTAGTTTTCATTTGTATAATGTGAGCTAAGGCGTGGATTACAGTACGCTCTAATTGGTGCTGCCTTCTTTTAGAAAAATAGGGTTTCATAATTTCTAATAATTCTATATGTTTACCATTATTATCCTTTGCAGCTATATTTACTTGGGTATAGTACATTAGTTTACAATTCTTTTTACTATTATCTATACCTACTCTTTCAGCTTCCCATATAGTTTTAGCTCTCTCTATAACATCTAAATCAGACATTGCTATTTTTACCCTAGCATATTGTAGATATTTCCCCCTATAGCTAAAAGTAAAACTTCCTTCCCCTTCATGCAATCCTATTGCCCAAAGAAATTGCCCTACAGATAAATGTTTCCAATGAATACTAGTATCTAAAAGCTTTCTTATATCATTGTTATTAATGACCTTCATAAAAATCCCTCGAAATTTCAGCAGGAGCCTTAAGTGGTAACGATAGCTTATAAACATTCTCCATTAAGAATTGAACATTTTTCCGCCATATTTCCGCCACTTCTTTTGGAACTCGAACAATAATCTGATCGTGAATCTGCGCACACACATGTCCATCTACTTTTTTTCTTTTTAATTCTCTGGCAATCGCTATACAAGCTCTGTTGGTAATCGAGGCTGCTAAGGATTGAATCTGAAAGTTTTTTCCATTATTAAGGTAGTTCTTTAATCGTTTGGAGGTTACTTTCATTTCCCCATATTTTCTAGGGTTATCATTGTATTTACTCCACAGCCTTAAATTGTCGAGTACAATAGGTCCATTAGCTTCCCAAATCTTAGGAGCTAAACTCATATGCCTAACCCGACCTGCTTCGGACCTGACTAACCCTACAGTCTTTACTTTTTCATCGGTTCGTTCCATCCACTCTCTTAGCTTAGGATACGCATCTAAATAGTTATCAATCAATAACATAGCTTCGGACTGTTGAACATTTAATTGTTTGGAGAGTCCGTAGGCTTCAAGCCCATAGGGGATTCCGAGCGCATACGCTTTTGCTCTTTGGCGAGTAAGCTTGTTGGTCCTTCCGAGATAATTACTATCTTTTTTAAGTGCTGATACT
>Ga0208030_1001290_pt1 | contig 14791 bp, 18 predicted proteins | sample MalvirDeepMed_M9_FD_184246 | JGI IMG/M metagenome (GOLD analysis project Ga0208030, IMG submission 184246) | Marine viral communities from the Global Malaspina Expedition - Malaspina viral metaG DeepMed_M9 (SPAdes) (version 2) | ecosystem: Environmental > Aquatic > Marine > Oceanic | place...
GACCGGAGTCGCAGGTTCTGGAGCTGGTGCTATGCTTGGCTCTAGTCTTTTTAATACTGTTTTATTTTCATTAATCGCAAGACAAACCGGTAAAATTCTAACCAACCCCGTGAACATGAAGGCGTTTCAATATTTGATGAATCCAAACAATCCTAGGAATTCAATTGCAGCAGCAAGAGCACTTGAAGTAATCGGACTGAACTTCAAGAAAGATCTTGATGATCTTGACCGTACACTGGCAAGCGTTGAATCAGAACAACTAAGAAAAAATGATTTCCAGGATCTCAAGTCAAATATTAATCCGCCTCTTACACAAAATGAGGAAATGATTAACAAGTTTCAGGAACAAAGAGAAAAGATCAACCAGCAAAGAGAGTTTAACAGACTCCGTGAGCAATCCATACCGCCCACGGTTGTTGGAGCCAATGCGGCTCCTACCTCGCCAACGTCTACGGCAGGTTCGCCTGTCGTAGGCTCTTCTATTGCAGGAAATCAGACATTGAATCCTGCGGCAGCAGCGAGTTTATATACAGGTAACACTGATGCGGCGTTAGCCAACCAGTATGCTAGCGGAGCTTTTGGACAGCCAACTGGTCCCATTCAACAAATGCCTCGTATGGCAGCAAGAGGAGGCATCATTTCTTTGGTGAGTTAGTATGGCAGAAGAAAAAGTGACACAGAACCGAGAGGACATCATCAGGATTGAAGGGCAGTTGAAGCTCATCAACCAGAAGCTGGACAACCATATGTCCCACATCTCAGGAAAGATTGATACAATCTTCAAGATTGTATGGACGGTTTCATTCGGTGTTATAGCATTGGTTTTACGCGCAGCTTACCTAGGGATAATGGGATGAACTATGATAAGCTTATTGAATCAGTAAAGATCCATGAGGGTTTTAGGAACTCTGTTTACAAGGATACATTAGGAAAACGCACTGTTGGGTATGGTCACCTTTGCGTAGAGGACCATTGGGAAGACAACAAGGCATACGACAAGAAATATTTGGAAGAGATTTTGGAAAAGGATTTACAGTCAGCAATTAATCAGACGCATGAGAAATGCAAGGATTTAAAAATTTCAGATGATGCAAAATCTATAATTTGTGAAATGATTTTTCAGCTTGGGGGCCATGGTGTTTCCAAGTTCAAAAATATGTGGAAGGCCCTTCAAAAAGATCCACCTGATTACAAGGAAGCGTCCGTCCAGATGCTTGACTCACGCTGGGCGAAGCAAACACCCAATAGAGCGCAGGAAATGGCTGGACACATGAGGAATTGTGTGGTATAAGGCCACGTGCAATTAATAAAGAAATATAATTACGCAGATCTTAAGAGGGAAGACGGGGATGTAAGACTATATCTTACGCCGGATGGTGAAAGCTTACCGTCTGTCACATCTGTCCTAAATAAGACGAAGGACAAGTCTTTCCTGAAAAAATGGCGTCAAAAAATTGGCGAGAAAAAAGCCGAGCAAATCATTCGGGATTCCACCCAGATTGGAACTGCACTCCACCTATACATAGAACGTTTTGCGAACGGAAAGAAATACAAGGATCTTACCAAAATTGGCAAGCAAGCCGAGAAAATGGCAAAGAAAATCATTAAGGAAGCCTTCCCTGACATTACGGAAGTGTGGGGGTCAGAAGTGCATCTTTATTATCCGAAGAAGTACGCCGGTACAACAGATATGATTGCCCTCTACAAGGGGAAGCCTGCAATCATTGATTTTAAGCAGACTAATAGGCCCAAGAAGCGCGAATGGGTGCAGGACTACCTCATGCAGCTTGCGGCGTATGCCCAGGCTCATAACAAGCTTTTTGGAACTGACATAGAGCAAGGTGTCATTCTTATGTGCTCACGTGACCTTACATTCCAGCGTTTTGAACTCGAAGGTGCTAATTTTCACCGTGCGTTCGATACTTTCATGAAAAAACTTGACTCTTACCTAGAAACTCTTATATAATACACATAGGACGCCATAATGGGTCCTACTAAATCTTGCTTACAAAGGAGATAATTATGAATGAGCTCGATATTATACGTAACCATTTTCTTGGTTTTCACTCAGACTTTTTTGATAGTTTCAGAACAGTCTCAACTTATCCACCGTACAACATAAAAGAAAAAGATGACAAGGGTGTCATTGAATTCGCTGTTGCGGGGTTCGCTGAGAAGGATTTGAAAGTTGAAGTTAAAGATCAAACCTTACACGTTTATGGGTGTAAAGAAGAAAAAGAATCAAAGGACTTTTATCACAAAGGAATATCGGATAGAACTTTCCGAAAAAGCTTCAGACTTCATGAACATATTAGAGTTAATGGAGCGGAGCTAAAGGATGGTTTACTGAAGGTGGCTTACCACCGAGATATACCTGAGGCAGAAAAGCCGAAAGTGATAACAATTAAATCCAAGTAATCAATTCTTCACCGCTAATTTCTTTAGCGATATTGACCTTGTTCCGGAGGGATTTAATGATTTTTTCATCAACAGTCCCTTCGGCGATCAGATCAATGTAAAGTACCTTATTGGTTTGCCCAATCCTGTGCGCCCTATCTTCCGATTGGATGCGCTTTTCAAGATCATAATTATTGGAATAGTATATGACCGTGCTTGCAGCCGTGAGTGTCAGTCCATATCCACCAGTCTGCGTGTTTCCTATGAAGAAACGAACTGGTGAATCAGGATCCTGGAAATTATTGACGCATTTCTGGCGGTCTTCAGCCGCAGTCGCACCATAGTAAGTGCAGCATGAATCATTCCCAAATTCCTTCTTGACAGCTTTTTCAATGGCCTCGATGTCATGGATATAGTTTGCCCATATGATTGCCTTTCCTGATGTCTCATCAAGGATCTGCATCAGTTCAGTGAGACGATTATTCTTAAGGTCAATGACCTGGTGGCTATCAGTTTTCATATGCCCGCATGTTATTTGATGGAGCCTTATGAGCTGTGTCAATACGTTCACGGCTGTCATGGACTCTCCCTTTAAAATAGACATGGCATTCGCTTTCATTTCTGCATAAGCTTTCTTTTGTTCGTCACTTAGCTCCACGAACCTTTTAGAATAAACCTTATCCGGCAGATCCAAACACTCTTTCTTCAATATACGGTAAGAATGCGGGGAAACAGTTTTCCCAAGTTCCTTAAGATTCTTGAATTTTACAATCTTCTGGTACCTATGGGTACCGCCAGCTGCCGTTGCCTCTATGACCACGGCGTACCGGGTTCTAAAAGCATAGTAGCTTGATTGCCCTAGTATTTCTGGATCAAGGAAATCCATTTGTGCCCATAAATCCATTGGGGATTGGGTTACTGGAGATCCTGTCAAGATTCTTCTGTACTTTGTTTCCTTTCTTAATTCCAATATTGCCTTGGTTCTTTTTGCCTTTGGATTTTTAATGGTTGTGCTTTCATCAACAATCATCATTGATCTTCCAATAAGAAACAGTTTTGCAAACTGATATCCTTTCTTTGTGGAAAAAGCTTCAACATTCATAATCATAATTTTCAGCTCAAAATTATTATTCATCATGGAGCGAAGCTCACTCATATATTTTTGGCTTTCGGATTGTCTCCAAATAACAACTTTCTTTTCTATATAATCAGGAACATGAATTGGTATTTCCTGGTCCAACCAGTTCATGTAGACTCCTTTGGGAGCGATCACTAGTAGACGGTCAATTTTTCCTTGATTATAAAGTATACATGCATTGTCCAATGCTATCTTGGTCTTTCCTGTTCCCATTTCCGCAAAGATGGCAAAGGACTCTTTATCCCAGCATTTTCTCAATGCATCAGTTTGATGCTTATAAGGTTCTGTCTTAAATTTATACATTCTTATTTCTAATGTTGACAAGCATTCTATCATGATGTATAATGCAAGTCAAGAAATAAAATTATGACAGTTTATGTTTTACAAGAAATGGGAAGAAATATTAGATCAGCAGAGAAATTTGGTGATTTAAAAGTTGTTCTTCCAGACAATAGACAGATTGTTTTATCCGCAGGACCTCTTACTTTTAAGCTAAGACATGAATTAAAAGATTTTAATGATAAAGACTACTTGCTTTTGATGGGAGACCCTGCTATAATAGCAGTTGCTGGCGCAGTTGTTAGCGATGTAAATGGAGGACGATTCAAGGTTCTAAAATGGGACCGCGATGAAAAAAAATATTACGATATAGAAATAGATTTGAGAGGAAAGAATGAACAATCTAATTAACCAAATGGAAAAAGATGCTGGCTTCACCGCCCCTAATAGTATGGGTAAGATTGGTGCAGTAGCAAACGACATTGCAGATACAGATAAAGAAATCAGCGATATTGAAAAACAATTAAAAAAGAAAAAAGATTATAAGAAACATTTGTCAGAAAATGTTTTACCTAACCTCTTCGCAGAGGTGGGACTATCAGAGTTAAAACTTGCTGATGGCAGACTCATCAAAGTAGGGAACTACTATGGTGCTTCCATAAAGGAAGATAAAAAAGAAGCTGCTTTCGCATGGTTTAGGAACAATGGATTTGGCGATTTAGTAAAGAACCAAGTCTCTTGTAGCTTTGGGAGGAATGAAGATGAGAAAGCTAGAGGACTCAGCCAATACCTTGATGAGCAAGGATACGAGTCTTCGCAACGTGAATGGGTCGAACCTTCCACCCTTCGCGCATTTATACGTGAGCAACATGAAGCAGGCAGACAATTGCCTATGGACTTGTTAGGAGCTTACGTCGGACAAAAAACAACGATTAAAACTTAAAGGAGAACGGCCAATGGCACAGACTAAAGAAGTCGCTAAAGCGACAAAACTTGATCTAGCAATTCTTGCTAGTGATTCTAAGGATGCTAGTGGATTTGGTAATCTTGACTTATCAAGAGATATCGCAATTCCCTACATCAATATTCTTCAATCCGGTAGCCCTCAAATAAATCCGTCAAAAGCGGAATACGTGAACGGCGCCAAAGTCGGACAGTTCTATAATACTGTTACTCAGGAGGTATCCGATACTATCGAGGTAGTTCCTGCTTTATACCAACTAAGATACGTGGAATGGAAACCACGTGAACAAGGTGGTGGTTTCGTCGAAGCCCATAGCGCTGACAGTGGGATCTTATCCCAAACAAAGCGTGATGGCATGACTAGCAAGGATGTGTTACCTAATGGTAATTACATCGCCACTACAGCTTACCATTATGTTATGGTTCTTGCAAAAGATGGGACTTATTCCCAAGCTGTTATCAGCATGACATCTACTCAATTAAAAAAGAGTAGACGCTGGAATAGTCTAATGCTTTCCCAAAAATTAAAGAGTACATCGGGATTATTTACTCCGCCAACATACTCCATGGTTTATAAACTTTCTACAGTTAGTGAGTCTAATGACCGAGGAAGTTGGTTTGGATATCAAATTGAAAAAGTTGGTACAGTTGAGGACACTAATCTTTACGGAGAAGCCAAAGCATTTTCCACAGCAGCAGTAAGAGGCGACGTTGAAGCCAAACCTGTTGCGGAATTGGAAGTTGCTAAAGAGGCCCCAACCACTAATCTGAAAGACGACGACATACCCTTTTAGGGCATAGTCGTTTACTGGAGATTTAGTGGAGAAATTCAAATTTATATTTGAAGGATTAGACGTGGCTTATGGTCAGCACCGATCCAATGGAGAACGTGCTGACGGTAAGCAAGAGGGAAAATCCTTTATTGTCAAGAAGCTTGTCGATAATGACTTGTGGCAAAATCACCTTGATGGAAAAGGCCCTTCTCTAGGAATCATTCCTATTATGACAGATAATACAGCCAAGTGGGGTTGTATTGATATTGATGTTTATCCCATAAATTATCAAAAATTAATTAGTGATATAAGAAAATTACATTTACCACTTGTGGCGTGCCGATCAAAGAGTGGTGGTGTACATTTATTTTTATTCCTTAAACAAAAAGTAGCTGCAAAATTAGTGAGAAATAAACTAAGGGAAGTTGCAGCTTTCATAGGTTATTCTACAGCTGAAGTTTTTCCCAAACAATCCAGCATTCTAATATCAAAAGGAGATTATGGAAATTTTCTTAATCTTCCCTACTATGATTCAAAGAAGACTAAGCGTTATGCTTATAAGGATGATGGTACAGCAGCCACTTACCAGGAATTTTTAGATTTATACGAACAACATGTTGTTGAGGATATTAGTAAAGTTACAGTTAAAGTCTTAGAAGGAGTTATAAAAGATGGACCTCCATGCCTACAACAATTATGCACCCAAGGATTTCCTGAGGGAACACGAAACAATGGTCTATTTAATATTGGGGTTTATCTAAGAAAATTTGACCCGGATAATTGGAAAATATTATTAGAAGAACACAACAGAAGCCATATGAAACCTCCACTAGCGGCGCAGGAAGTTGTTATTGTTCAAAAACAATTAGAAAAAAAGAGCTATAATTATAAATGTAAAGAGCCACCTATTAATGCCTATTGTAACGCAACGCTTTGTCGCACTCGCAAGTATGGTATTCAGGGAGACAATGGCCCCATAGATATAACATCTTTAGCAAAATTAGATACTCGTCCTCCAGTTTGGTTTCTTCAAGTCGGAGATGATGCAAGATTAGAATTACAAACAGAGGAGTTGCAAGTACAACATAAATTTCAACGTGCTTGCATGAATGCATTAAATATAATGCCTCCTATTGTAAAGCCCTCAGTATGGCAGGAAACAATTACTAGATTGCTCGATAAGCAAACTTTAATTACTGTCGCTGATGACGGGTCTGTCGCTGGTCAGTTTGAAGCTTATCTCCAGGAGTTTTGTACTGATCGCGTGCAGGCCTTAAATAGAGATGAGATTCTTCTTTCCCGTCCATGGACAGAGGAAAAAAGAACATGGTTTAGACTCAATGATCTTCAGGACTATCTTACAAGGAAAAAATTCAATTATTATAATCCTGGGCAGATAATTGCAAGGTTGAGAGATCTTCAGGATCGTCCTCTTACAGAAGAGGAAAGAGAAAAGCTAACGGATGAGGACCGTTTTGCTAAATGGAATATTAAGGGAAAGTCAGCCCGCGTGTGGTGGATTCCGGCATTTCCAAAACAAGATTCAGATTTTAAAATAAAGGAGATAGATGAAATACCGTTTTAATAAATCAAAGAGAAATATAACTGATTTAAGATATATGGAATCAGAAAAAGGATATTTTTATAATTTATGGGCCTCAATTAAATATGTTAGAAATGTCCCTTATAGTATTAAAGGCAGGGATCATCTTTTAGAGTTATGGAATAAGCATAAAAAAGAGTACGGTCCTCATTGCAGATATACTGGGGTTAAACTTACCACTAAACGCTCAACTGGAGAAGGTTGGAAGAAAAGTAGACCCACCAATCTATCCATTGACCGTATAGATCCAAGGATTCCTTATGAAGAAGGTAATATTGTTTTTTGTACATGGGAGTTTAACAGTAGAAAACATGGTGTTACACCTGATGATTGTAAACGAATATTAGAAGTATATGGAGAGATAGATGTCAAAAGTTAATATTATATTAGGCTCACCCGGCACAGGCAAGACGCATACTCTACTGGGTATAGTGGACCAAAAGCTGGCCGAGGGAGCGCACCCCTACAACATAGCGTTCCTTGCTTTCACCAGGAAGGCAGCGCATGGAGCGCGAGACCGGGCGCTCATTAAATTCAACTTGGAAGAAAAAGATCTGATGTATTTTCAAACATTGCACAGCTTTGCATATCACAGGCTTGGAATGGTCAAGTCAGATGTCATGAACAAAAGTAATTATGAAGAATTTGGCAATGAGTTTGGAATGGATGTAGGAAATGTCTATGTGAATGATGAGATAGGACTAACTAGAATTGATAATATGCAATTAAACGAGGCCAATCAATGCCGGCTTAGGGGGAGAGACCTTCATGATCATTATCAACGAACTCCTCGCTTGAATGGGGAAGTATCATGGTTTTCATTTAAAAGGGCGAAGGAATCATTCGAAGAGTTTAAAAATAAAAGACAGCTTTTTGATTTCACTGACTTTATTGATAACTTTGTTCAACACGGAGAAGTACCTCCCTTGGACTTTGTTTTTATAGATGAGGCTCAAGACTTATGCAATCTTCAATGGGCTATGCTCAGGAAAATATGCAAATATGCAAAAAAAGTTTATATCAGCGGAGATGATGACCAAGCCATCTATCGTTGGCTTGGAGCTGATGTCGAATATTTTATTAGAATGGAAGGAGAAGTACAAGTTCTTCGTCAATCTCATAGATGTGCACAAGCCATTCAGAACTTGTCACGCACTATTATTCAAAGAGTTAGACACAGAAGACCCAAGGAATGGATTGGAACCAACCAAAAAGGACTGGTTGAATACCATGCCCATTCAAGAAGTGTTAATGTTCACGAAGGAGAGTGGTTTATTCTGGCATCCACAAATTATATGCTGGATGACATTCAACGTGATGTTAGGACGCAAGGTCTTCTCTACACGAGGAAAGACCAACCATCCATATCCAAGACAGTACAAGATGCCATCGATTCCTGGAAAAGGTTGGGGGAAGGGGAACCTATAACTTTGGATGCAGTAAAGACCGTTTATTCTTATCTCTCGCTAGGGACTGGCGTGCAACGCGGGTACAAAACATTAAGAACAGCTGACAAAGAGACCTATGACATTGAGGAGCTTGTTAATCACCAAGGATTATTAGTAGCTGGTCTTCCGTGGGATGTGGCACTGGATAAAGTATCGGACCGCGATGTATTATACGCAAGAGCCATAGAACAAAGAAATCGTTCCTTAACCGATAAACCGCAAATTCATTTAAGCACTATCCATGGGGCAAAGGGGGGAGAGGCGGACAATGTCATGCTTTTTACCGATATCTCACGATCAACTCGGGAAGAAATGGAAATTAATCCAGACGATACGCATCGTCTCTTTTATGTTGGAGTGACACGCGCAAGAAAAGAATTACACATCATTAAACCTCAGCAATACAACGGCTATGATATATGAGTGCGCATAAAAAACAAATAGGAGGAGATCATTATAAGAGGATGGTGATCCAACCAAGCCATTATATTGTCAAGAATAAACTGGGTTGGTATGAAGGAAACATTGTTAAGTATATTACGAGGCACAGCATCAAGGGAGGAAGACAGGATATTGAAAAAGTTATTCATTATGCTGAACTTCTCCTGGAAGATAAATACCCTAAATCTGAAGGAGATATTAGGGGAGAAATAACCAGAAAATACGTTAAAAAACTAGCAAAGGAAAAAAAATGAAAGATTTATTTTCAAAGGAAGTTAATTCAGAATGGCTACCACCTACTACATTTCCTGATCTGAGTGGCCACGATAAGGTAGCTATTGATCTTGAGACGTGCGACACGGAACTAATGGGAAGGGGTCCAGGATGGCCCACTGGAAATGGACAGGTCATTGGAATTGCTGTCTCTGCCAATGGATTCACAGGATATTATCCTATTAATCATGAAAGTGGGAATATGGATGAAAAGAAAGTGGTGAAATATATTAAGTCTATATGTGAAGACGGTTCAATTGAAAAAGTGTTTCATAATTCTCAATATGATATTGGATGGCTAGGAACCTTAGGAATAGAAGTCAAGGGAAAAATTCATGATACTTTAGTGGCAATGGCATTGATAGATGAGAATAGATTTTCCTACGGTCTTGACAGTTGTGTCAAGGATAAACTTGGCGAGCGAAAAGACGAGACAAAACTGAGAGAAGCAGCAACATCTTTTGGTATAGATCCTAAAAGTGAAATGTATAAGTTACCATCGCAGTTTGTGGGCGAGTATGCAGAAACAGATGCAAGATTAACCTTAAAACTCATGGAAAAATTATCAGCAGAAATTAAAGTTGATAACCTAGACACCATATATGACATAGAATGTCGCTTGATCAACGTGATCCTCAGCATGACCAAAAAAGGGGTGAGAGTGGATATTCCAAATTCCATGAAGCTATTAGAACGTTTTAAGAACAAAGAAAAGAAGATAATAAAGAGAATAAATGAATTAACCGGCTTGAGAGTGGAGATATGGTCAGCCGCATCTGTTGCAGCAGCTTTTGACGCCTGTGAGTTGCCTTATGAAAGAACAGAAAAGACAGACGCACCTTCCTTTACAAAGATGTTCCTAACTGACCATCCCCATGAACTTCCATTATTAATTACACAGGCGAGGGAATTAAACAAGTTGCAAGGAACTTTCTTAAATAGTGTTTTAAAGTATAATAAGGATGGAAGAATACATGCGCATATTAACCAAATACGCTCCGATAGTGGGGGTACTGTTACTGGTCGCTTCAGTTACAATCACCCAAATTTACAGCAAATCCCAAGCAGAGGACAATTTGCCAGTAGCGTTAGGAAACTTTTCATTCCGGAGAGGGGTGAGTATTGGCTTAAAGCGGATTATTCGCAGCAAGAGCCCAGGCTTTTAACCCATTTTGCACGGCTTGTTAATATGTCTGGATCAAAAGAGGTCCAGGAAGCATACCAGAAGGAAGATCTGGACTTTCATCAACAGACAGCAGATATGGCCGGTATAGAGAGAAAACTAGCCAAGACAATAGGGCTTGGAGTTATTTACGGAATGGGGTATCACAAGCTCGCAAGAGAGTTGGATATGGAGCCGCAGGCAGCAAAAATCATGATGAATTCTTTCCATGATAAAGTGCCGTTTATGAAAGGGATGCTGAATGCGGTTATGAGCCGTGCCAATGACAAGGGAATCATACGCACACTTCTTGGACGCAAGTGCAGATTTGAGCTATGGGAACCATCCTCATTCGGAGTTCACAGGCCACTTCCTCTTAATCAGGCACAAACGGAGTATGGAATGGCAATTAAAAGAGCATTTACCTACAAGGCATTAAATCGTTTAATTCAGGGTTCAGCTGCGGATCAAACCAAGAAAGCCATGGTGGAGGTATACGAGCAGTTGGGAATTATTCCTCTTATACAAGTCCACGATGAACTGGACTGTTCTGTCAAGGATGAAAAACAAGGGAATCAAATAAAAGAGATCATGGAAACTTGCGTGGAGCTAAAGGTTCCATCCAAAGTTGATGTGCATCTTGGCGAAAGCTGGGGTGGGTGATGAACTGGCTGTGTAGTACAATGCTTATATGCTTTTGTTTTAGTCCAAGCATGACTTATATGAATAATGAGGAATTTATTACGGCTGTAGAATCATGCACTCTTCATTTGAATTCTATGGAAAAGGAGGAGAATAGAGTTCCTGTGAATTTAGTTGTAGCGCAAGCAATTCATGAATCCGAGTGGGGACGCTCACGCTTTGCAGTTGAAGGAAACAATCTTATGGGAATTCGCACGTTTGACTCTGCAGATGACCAAATGAAGCCGCTTGATATACCTAATGCTAGCTGGGGGCTTAGGATCTTTGAGACTAAATGCGAATCCATATCTTACTATATCGACTTATTAAATAATCTCCATCATTATAAAGACTTCAGGGAAGAGAGAATGAAGCAGTATATCAGTGACTTAGTTGATGTGGAAAGGTTAGCAATGACACTTGCAATTTACGCTGAAGACGTGTATTATACGCAAAAAATAATCCAAACAATTAGAGAACTTAATGACAACGAATAGTAAAGGAAAACCCGGGTATAGGGCCCAAGGAAAGAAAAGAGCTACTAGTGTCAAGCACAATTTTGCTATTAACCAGGAGCAGATGGAATATGAGAGAAGAAAACTTTTGGAAGAAATGTCTACAAAACTTAAGCCTAATCGTAAGCAACTTAACACAATGGCTGCGGTGGCTGCTACGAAAGAGCCGGAGTACTTTGATGAGGAAGGAAACAAAAAAGAGCCAACACTGCGTATCCTTTCGCTCGGAGCAGGGGTTCAGTCATCCTGTCTCGCACTCATGGCACAGGAAGGATTAACAAAGCACAAACCAGATTATATGATCTTTGCTGATACGGGATGGGAACCGTCGTTCGTTTACGAGCACGTTGAATATCTCAAAAAAGCAATAACAATTTGCCCACTCATTACAGTTGAGCGAAGCAACATCCGTGAGGATCTTATTCGTGCAGCTAATCCCGTGAAGGGATCCAATGAGGAGCATAAATCTTTCGCCGGACGCGTACCGAATCCACCACTATTCGCAAAGCGTCCTGGTGGAAAGGTTGGGATGCTTTATCGTCAATGCACGCATGACTACAAGGTTATCCCCATACAGAAGAAGATGCGAGAAATTTTAGGAATAAAGCCTAGGCATAGAGTTAAGAAAGGAACAATTGTTGAACAGTGGATTGGCATATCAACGGATGAGGCGATGCGCATGAAGAAGGCACGAATGTACTGGATTGAATCCAGGTGGCCTCTCATTGAAATGAAAATGTCAAGGGCGGACTGCCTAAGGTGGTACAGGGACAGCGGAGTGCATCCAATGCCGGGTAAGTCATCCTGCATAGGGTGTCCATACCATCACAATGACCAGTGGAAGAACATGCAGAAGAACTATCCAACAGATTTTGAGGATGCGTGCGAGGTTGATGACAAGATTAGAAAAGGACTGAAGAATACAGAAGCAGAATTATTTCTACATAAGTCAGGCGTTCCTCTAAGAACAATAGACTTCCAGGAGAAGCCTAAGCAGCAAAATCTTTTCGGTGAAACTTTCGATGAGGAATTTGCAGATGAATGCGAAGGACTTTGTGGGGTATAAGAAAGGGGAGGACTATGATCCGAAGAGCGTGCGACCGGGCCCTAAGGGAGGGACGGCTCCTAAATTCAAATGTTTCAACTGTGATAAATGGTTTGACGGCAATGAATGGAAATATACGCTCTCTAAGGCGTGGTATCCTTCTCTTAAATATAAGATTAACTTTTTATGCGGTCCGTATTGCTCTACGGAGATTTCTGAGAAATATAAAGAGAAATATGTTGGACCGTGAGTAGAGCGGACTTAAAAAGAAAGAAGCATAAAGGAAGGCGCAAGGTTGGGTCTAATAAGAGACGCAACAGAAGACGCATCCGGCTAGGGCTAAAAATAAGGAGAAAATAATGTTACCAGAAAAAAAAGTAATTGAAGAAAGAAAAACAACGATGCAAAAACAGCATGATGATCTCGTTTCAAAAATAAGCGAGGGCAAACAAGCAATAGCCAATATGGAAGCAACTTTAATGGGGCTGAAAGGAGCTATTCAACAAGCAGATTGGACTTTAGGGCTGTTTAAAGAGGAAAAAAACAAATAGTGGAAGTCTGGGATCCAAAAGATAAAATCACCGTTTTAAGCCAAATAAAAAGCTTCATATTTGACCGTACCGGGGCTTTAACGAGGTGGGTGGTATGTTTGTACCCGGGTAATTTAATGTTTAAGACCAAAGATTGCTTCTATGCCGTTTGCGAGACATATGGAAGCAAGATCAGCAACTGGGCATGGCATAAAAGGTGGAACAAGCGTAACCGGAAGAGGTACAAGCATGGCTAAATGCAGTTGTGGAAGATCTCCAACAGGATTGTGTGTGGGCTGGCACGCCTTGACAAAGGAAGAGTATGAAAAGAATAAAAAGAAATACGAAGAGCTCTCAGAGGATGAAAAGAAGGGTGCCTTTCATGTCAGAGCAATAGATGGATTTGGGGAATGAAACCGAAAATAATTCACACAAAAACATTTTACTGTGATGGATCTGAAGATGAGTATGACCAACATCCAAGGGTACATTACACATTTGATAATAAAGTGGATAGCACAAATAAAACTGATAAGGGATATGTGGTATGTGAATATTGTTATGCCGAGTTTGTGTATGAGCCTAAAAAGAAATTACTTCCACTGGGGGACCATTGGATTCCTGGTGTTACGGAAAGACCTACACCAAAAGAAGAGAAAACTCACTCAGAAGAGATGCAGGACAAGCTGGAACCCATCGACGATTACGTAAATAAAATTTTGAAAGGAAGTGGATAATGTATAAGACATGGACCGAAGAAAAAAGCAATGCAATAGTTCGACTGCAGAAGGAAGGAAAAACGCATAAGGAGATTGGCGCCATCGTGGGTGCTGATAGGCATGCTGTTACAGGAAGACTGTGGAGGATTAAAGTCAAAAATGGATACGTGGTCCCCGAGGCTTCACGAAGAAAAAGAAACACGAGGCGCGCGCCGGACGATGATCAGGATATCATTGGGGAACGTTTGTGCAATGTATGCCAAAATAAGTTTTCCTATACTTCACGTTACCAGCGATTCTGTTGGACATGCAAGAATAAGGTAAGTCATGACGGATACACCAACTACATTATATGAAGACTGAAGAGGTCATGAAAATTCTGGAAGAGAACAAAATTACGAATGTTCATCCTGTATCCAGTAAATTTATGGATGGCTGGACCATTCAGGATAAGCTAGAGTCCTACATAAATATTCTCAATACAATGGATGACATGATGGACCGCTATACGTGGCTGATGGATTTCGGGAAGAAGTCTGCGATCGTGCCGGAGAGATTCAAGTTGAAGGAGTTTGAGGTCCCAGGCTGCCAATCACAGACATGGCTGGTTCCTCATTTTACATATGAAGATACAATTTATTTCACGGCTGATTCAGCCGCGCTGATATCCAAGGGGATGGTATGTCTTCTGGCCGATGTCTTCAGCAATTCTACAAGAAGCGATATAGCATCCTTCGAGCTAAAAGAATTAAACGGTTTGAACCTCGATAATCTTTTGACTTCTGGCCGGAGGAATGGAGTCTATTCGATGCTGAAAGTGATTC
>Ga0208030_1001293_pt1 | contig 14738 bp, 19 predicted proteins | sample MalvirDeepMed_M9_FD_184246 | JGI IMG/M metagenome (GOLD analysis project Ga0208030, IMG submission 184246) | Marine viral communities from the Global Malaspina Expedition - Malaspina viral metaG DeepMed_M9 (SPAdes) (version 2) | ecosystem: Environmental > Aquatic > Marine > Oceanic | place...
AGTTTATGCTGAAAGGGATTCCACAATACATCAGCAGTAGTACCTAATACTGCACCTGGCTCACTCTCCAGTTTTACTGTCTGAGTAGTCCAGGTTGGAGATCCTTGCGAGCCTGTATTACGTTCAATGAATGGAAGGCCTTCCTCATCATCCTTCTTACCTAGATGAATTTGGTTGGTATTAGCTTGTACACCAGTTACAAAGATTTTTGAAGTGGCATCCCCTGCATATGTCTCAGTAACATCATCACTGACGCCCTTACCACCTACCAGTTCAATGGTATTCCAGTCAGCTAGATCCTTACTTACTGTGAGATCATATAAAGGGAAGGTAGTAGTGTTATCAGGAACATCACTATACTGGGCACCAACACCAAATGTCGGTGGATGATAGTGTAACTTCTTAAATGGGTCTACAAACCATACATAGCCAGTAATATCTGCTATCTGTCGTATAATACTGGTTAAGGATGTACCCTGAAAGTTTAAGGCCGCAACAGTCCTATCAGCCTGTACAAACTCACTAGTATCAAACTCGTCAGCAGGTTGTCCTTCCTGTTGTACAGCTACTAGAAACACATCTTTTATAATGGATTGACCAGTTTGTCCTGCTTTCTCATACTTTTTTCTGATAGTCATCTTATCCAGTAAGGCAGTCCAATCCTGGCAAGAGACTCTAATACGTCTACCTAAGCCTGACTGCATATACTGAATAGACTGGACTATACCACCAAAGAATCTATTGCTAGGCCTATCAAGCTCCTCTAAAGTAACATCATAACCTTCATGTAATACAAGAGAGTTATCAGGATCGTCTAGTTCAAAGGATAAACTATCAATAGTTCCACCCATAGTCATGGTACCATCTAAGCTAGGCTCTATTAAATTAGTCTCAGCATAGTTAGTAGCCGAAAGCCTATAAGTCGGGACATTTATAAGTAACTTAAATTTCATTGGCTACTAGACTGAGCCTAATCTGCGCCCGATAACATTACTCTGTCTAGTTATCCTTCCCATACTATCTGCCACTACTTCATCAACCTTCCTATCCCCTATATATACTGGTATTACAATAGTTTGACCTCGACCTGCTGGTATAACAGTTTCCCCACCATGTACTATAGCTAATTGTGCCCGGCCTATTGGTCCTGGTACTACACCACCATGAGCATAATTCTTAGGCCCAGGCTCATTGGGGTCACTCACCCCTTGTCCAAACATACCTCCAAAGGGATTCCAGCCATAAGCATCCCATATACCCTTTAGAATGTCTATAGCATCACGAAATAGCTCTGTAAACGAATAGCTTATACCGTCCACAATAAAGCTCCCTATATCCTTACCAATATCAATAATTCGCTGCCTATTCTCCGGATCATGTAACCATACTACCATAGCGGCAATACCCGCACCAGCGGCTGCTCCAATAGCGGTACCTATACCAGGAGCAATCAAAGTACCTATTGCGGCACCTAAAGCCGCCCCGGCTATAACCATAACAGGATAACCTGGACCTTCCTCCTTAGTAAGTTCTAGTGCTATTACTGCCAGGGCTGCTGCAATTACCACTGCTATACCACCGTTCTTTGACAGTAATTTAATACCCATCTCAGCGGCTACTTTACCTCCTATCCAGGCACCTAATGTGACTATAGCAGCTATTACCATTGGATCATCCTGTATCTGCTCTTCTTCACTTGTCATTCCTTGTGCTATAGCAAACCCTACATTAGCACCAACAGCGGCACCTATATATCCGGCAAACTTAAGACCTATAAGTCCACCTACGATCATCATTGCTATATTTAGGCCTACCTCATTTTCTATCTTCTCGCCCGCCAGTCCCTTTGCTATTTCTCCGCCAAGTGCTGCCCCGACCGCAGCCCCTATATACCCAGCAAAGGCAGCACCTATTACTCCACCTGCTACCATACCAATTAACGGAGCCATTTTTTCAAAATCGGGACTCAGTTTTTCGTCCCATAGCTTCCTAAATTCGTCAGGGATCTTTTCAAATTCCCCCTCTAAGGCTAATAATATGGATTCGCCAATAGTTGCTCCTATATCACCAAAGACCTCCAGTGCTAATAGTACATTTTCCTTAAACGTAGTAACTATGTCTAGAAGGCCAAGAATAATATCTCCAACGATAGTTGTAACGGCTAGAGGTACAGCCGCCATAGCGTTCGTTACAGGCCCTATAAGGAGTGAAACCTCAGACTGAACTTTTCCTAGTTCTTCTCCCATCTGTTCAAAGTTAGTTAACTTGAAAGGCTCAGCAAGAAGCAACCCTATTTCGGCTAAAACATCTGCGGCAGTCTTATCCTCTGGATCAATACCGAAAGCCTCAGCTAGCCTCTTAACATCCTCAATCTTACCTTCGGTTATAACCTCGGCCATAAGACCAGATATTACTTCAAAATCCAGACCCATCGCTTTAATGGCAGGTTCTAGTCTTAGGATTTCTGCTCGCCATTCCGCTGACAACTTATTAAAAGAGTTAAATGATCGAGTTGCCGCGAACATATCTCGCGAAGCAAATAGTCCAAGTTGAGTCTGTACCTCACGAATACGCTTCTGTGCATCATCCGCAGATAACCCCATACCTCTAAGCTGTGCGGTAGCGGCTCTAGCACCTCTAGTAAAACTAACCCACTGTGCTGATGCAACACCAGTCTCCAGTAAGGCAGCTATCTGCGCTAAAGGATGTCTGGCCACATCTAGCACTACACCTAGAAGGCTCATATGGCCAGCAGCTAGAAGGCTAGTCTTACCAAAACCACCAAGTCTAGCATCGGCCGCACCAATAGCCGCACTTAATTGCCTAAACCGGCCAATTGCGGCGATCCTAGCTCCAACCTGAATAGTAGTTTTTACTACTGCTCCAGCTAATGATACCAAGTACTTACTCCCTATACTACGAAGGCCAAGGTGCTTCTGCCTGTCCAGACTTCATGTTACTGGATGCTGCCCTATTCTTATTAGCAATACTCTCAGCTTCCATGTATTGCCAGACTCTAACTATCCAGGAGTAGGGCTGCCTATCATAAACAGCCCTATCCAGTATATTAAACTTCATGCAGATTATCAGCCGCATGAGTTCGCCGTTTATTTCAACAGCCTGCCCATCATGTAATGCCTTTAGTCGGAGGTCTGTTGGGATTCGCTCTCCACTAAAGGGTTATCGGCATTAGCCTCCTCAATAGCTTCTATAATCTTAGCCTGCCATTTATATTTAAGTGCCCTAATAGTTGATGGTTGAGGTCTAATACCCTCAAAGGACCACGCTACTATATTAATATCCATAAGAGCAACATTACCAGCGTTCATTACCATTTTAGTCTGGCTGCCAGCAGCCCTAGATTGCCGGGTAATACCTGTTCCACTACCTCCAGATTCAACTTCAGCCTGTAGGAGACCTGACTCATATTTCTCGTAGTCTCCTACAGACATTTCAGCCTTAATCTCTACCCAATTTTCTAAGCTATCATCCAGGTATACTTTAGTTGTTTCATTTTGTTGGACAAAGAAGTCCTTATAGTTCTGCACATTAGTCTCCTATTATTGATTACTGGTATCCAGTTTCCTTATTCTGTACGCGAATATCTAAATCCTTGGGTGTAGTTCCAAGGTTATCCATACTAGTAAATTCAGCCCTTACCATATTTAGCCCGTTATGGTCACCATAGAACTCGCCCATGCCTGTAAAGCGTCCATTCATCTTAACCCTAAGGTTATAGGGTTTACCGGAAGCCGCTTCAGCGGCAGAGGTTACATCCAGGACTATTACCCGATTAGAACGGTCTAACCATTTATCGTATACTCGTGCCTCCCAATCACTTGTTGTTATGAAGTCCAGACTCATTGAGTGGGACCTCTTATTCTGTACAACTGCGCTAAAGGGTATCTCATTATTAGAGTCTAGACCTTCAGCATACCTAACGGGGGTCAGCCCAGATTCTATTCTAACGGAGGCTCCTACTAGCATGTCATCATACTCTGTAACGGTATCACCCCAGGCATCATTTATGTAAAACTTTAAGCCATCTGACAGTATCAGGTTTGGATCGGTAAATTCAGTAGGGCTGCCAGTAAAGGCCTGCTTCTGAGGTGGATGTCCAAACATATCCACTGAAAGTTGTACAGGCGCCCCCATAGTATAGGTTAGTTCTAAGCTGGAGGCACAAACAAACAGGGACTTAAATGCTTGTTGGTCATCACCATACTCTAGGGTTAGAGAATGGAAAGTCCTAGCAGCATTTATAGCAGGCTCAAAAGTATAGTCGTAAGCTGTACCTCCACTATCTTGGACGCCTGCTGGTTTATCCATAACCATACTAAGCCAGGTAATTATCTGTTCATAGTTGGCATCACCAGAAAATCTGGCGGTCATACCATTGGCTACAACAGTATCCCTATGAAGTAGGGCTAGACTTTTTCTGGTATCAGTTGGTTGATGCAACCCTACCGTAGGTGTAACTGAGAGGTTACCCAGCAAGGCATCGGGAACAGCACCTGAATCAGTACCATTGGTAGTTTCTACCGTGGCTTGTATTTGGTTAAACGCTCTAGTGGGCATGGTCTACTCCTTAGAATCCTGGATATTCTATACTTGGTAATTTACCTAAGTCGTAGGTAATATCAACGCCTAATGTCTCTGCCGCTCGTTGAATATCTGCTATTTTAGCATGGTAAGCATCGGCAATATAAGAGTTTGGTTCTGTACCTTCAATCCCTATATGTCTACTTAATCTCATACTGGCTACTCTAGCCCCAGTTGCATCCAGACTAAATTTCTTCTGTACCCAAGGTAGTAGATGCTCTGCTGGAGGAAAGGCACTAGTAAGTTTACCTTTAGGTGCTATACCATGTGTTACAGTATACCAATAGTAGTAGCGTTCGGATAAGGCCATATTCCCCCGCGCTAGTGAATCCTGTATTATCTGTAACTGAGCATCACCAGGCCTAGATACAACAAATTCATCTTCACCCTGCCGTATAATACTAGTACCTCTAACTATTCTATACTGAGTGGAACGTCTTAGCCTTCCACTTGCTACAGGAGTACGTTTCTTAACCTCATCTACTAGAATCTTACCTAGCTTACTATATGTTCTATCAACCTGGTCAGTAAATATGTCTTGTACAACCTGAGGACTGTATTTCTCTGCTAGCTCTTTTATGCCTGTAGCCCTAACTACAATATAGTTGTCGGGGTCTACGCCCGCTCCTAGAGGCTGCCGAGAACCAAAGCCAATTATATCACCAGGATCAGGAGGCTCATTTGGTAATGTCATTCTGCAATAGTAATGCTAGCATGTTCATTTACTTGCATTATAATCTCCTGTCTCCACCATGTATTATTTTCACCGCCCCACATCTCAGGTTGCCTGGACCCCACTACAAATGATGAGACACAACCCGTCACTCCATTAAGTGTAGGATACTTATCGAAATGGTCTATGATTTCCTGACGGTCTGTTCGTATTCTATTACCTGCCTCAACAGGACTACCACCCCAGTTAATGTGTAAACTGATTAGGATTTCCCAGTTAGTTGCGATAACTCTAGGATAAGCATGATGCTCTCTATTTAAGATAGAGCCTGGTTCAAAGATAACAGCACGCCTAACACCCTGATTCAGTACCCTATAGTCACCAGTACTAGAATTAGTTGTACTATAATTACTGAGGAGGCGGAGAACAGTTAAAGCTCCATCCTCCATAGTCTCATAGCTCATTAACCAGTCTCCAGTTGTCTGCTACTAGGGTAGTCGAATTTCTTTCTAGTAAACAGCGGGTATTTAGTTTCACCAGTTTCCCTATTTTCGTATGCTCCACTATAGGTTCTAACAGTGAAGGAGCCACTTCTAGTAGCAGGCAGCCGATGGTCCCTAATCCTTAGAATCATATGCCATAGCTCCCTATCCAGCATAGTGCGTCTATTGCCGCCCTGAGAATTTTCATCAGGGAAAGCATACGCTTCAGCAGGATTACTAGCCAGCACCCTAGCCGCCGCACCACTATGGACAGCCTCTCTAACCGCCTCATACGCCTGAGGGTCATCAGTTGCTGAGACAGGGACCTGATAACCATTCTCAATTAGCTCGACATTAAGCTCACTGCTAACAGTTTCAACCCAACGCTCAACCACACCATAGCTAGGTATGGTACTATCTGTAAAGGTGCGACTAGGTATTATATCTCCGATTCTATCCTCTACACCCTGTACATCGCCATAGATACTGGACCTTATAGTCTGGTCCCTTATCAGGATTATAATACTGTGGGTTTTGGTTACAGAACCAGTAAAGAGTATCTTAAAGATAACTCTATACAGGCCCGCAGTATCTGTAGTAGCTTCTGTTAAGGTATATGTTATAGTAGTACCAGCTACGGTAGCGGCGTCAGCATCTATAACTAGGGTATTATCCTGGTCATAGACATCTACCGTAGCATTATCTGGACCCGCATCATTATTATCTTTGGCATCAATTTTTAGTTGTACTTCATCGCCAACCCAACTAATCACTTGTTCTCACCGTCCTTATCGTTACGTCCACTGACGGTACCTGACTAATTATATAGATAGGGGGTGATGCAACATGAAACGATTGCAGACCAGGTTGCTGACCATACCATAAGTAGGGTCTAGGATCCCACCCAGTTTCCATATCCGGGGAAATTGCTGGCTTAGTTATAAATCTGGCCACTAGCTACTGACTCCACTCTTTCCAATGAACGCCATATGTTGATTGACCCACACCAGCAGCATTTCGGCAGGAGATTAAATCTTCAGCAGTTATACCCGAAATTAGAAAGAATCCCTCTCTAGGACCAGCTACCCATCTAAACATACCACCATGAGCATTCCAGCCCATAGCAAGAAGACTGCCTGAAGCTAAGGTTGGCTGGTTACCCGCAGTATATGTGGCAACTAAATCTATTTGATTAGTTGGCGTATCAGTCCCGGCTAACTTCGCAACATTAAGGGCAGTCGGAGAAGTACCTTCACCACTAGACCTAGCTACCCTAGTTCTCATAGCTGTACTAGTAGTTGTCTCACCACCCCAGTAAACCTCAGTCACTTCACCAACCCCTGCTGATACAGCGTCTAGAGTCCAGTTATCGTCTGATGTGGAAGGGGTAATACCCTCTGCAGATCCTGTATAGTCCCAAGGCATTATTATCTCCTAGCTATAACTAATTCGTAGTTTTTATCCTGAAAATTACAAGGTCCTACTTCTAGTCCTTGCATTGCTCGTTGCCCACATATTATACAGGCTTCACCCTGACAGTTACCACAATAGTAGCCTTCATCTACTTCCTGCACACGTTCGCCGCCAGCAGTAATGGTAACAGTAGTTCTGATAGGTCTACCACCTACATAGCGGGTCTCCTGGATTAATACCCCTCCGCAATGAACACAGGCGGTAGTGTTAAATTCTACTGCTTTATCATATGCTTTATTACCTAGTATAAGATAACCCATAATTTATGCGTCAGACTGTAGAACATCTTTGGCTAGTGCAATAATCCCAGCAATGCAGCCAACAGTAACCTCGTTTAGATTCTCTTGGATTCCATAATAAGCCACAATGCCCAGGATCGTTAGCGCTAGGAATATCTGTGGTCTGACTTTACCTATGAATTGGCTAAGGCCTTCCCAAACATTCATACTGTCTCCTCTATCTGATAAATACCGGCTCCTCAAGTACACCGTCTGCCACTGTATTAACACTGACACTACTATTGATTACTAGGTCTGCGCTGTTAATATCCCCGTCGTCACCTATTCTCACGTTCTCCAAAATCAATCGGCCTATCTCAAAGTAATCTGCATTGAAGGCACCAGTAAACGCTCTAACTCCGTCCAACGTCATGGTGTCAATCAACACATCTCCGCCAGTTGTGGATTGGGTGAGGAGAATCCTGTCAACCGTCATATCTTTTGCTATATAGCTAGTGGCCCCACGCCCAGAGCCAATCACCACATCATTAGTCGTGCTAGCCATAGTCATCTCAAATGTGTGGCCTGCGGCAACTACATCAGTGGTAGCAGTTAATGTATAGATATCCCCGTTGGCCCAATCCATAGTAGGAAATTCGCTGTTCTTAATTATAAGTGTGTCTATTGTTATCAGGTCTGATGTACTTGTGCCAGCAATTTGGAAAGCGTCCGTGATGCCATTTTTCCCCAGGCTGATATTAGTAAAACTGACCTCATCCAGTCGGATATTCGCCGGAAGATTTATCTGCAAAGTCTGGCTTCTATCCGCTGGAAACTCTCGATCCACTACAGGACTACCAATCATGGACGGAGCCGCGTAGCTTGCGCCCGTCATCGGCCATGTGATCTCCTGATCGCCTGAACTGATCAGCACGAACATCGAGGCAATGAACCCAAGGGCGACCGTTGCTAGAGACCCGACGATGAGCTTACCCCCGCCGAGATACACGCCGCCCGGGAGAGGTAGCCGTAACCGTGTTAGACCGCCGAACCGAACACTGAGGGACGGTATCGAGAACGTAAAATCTCGTCTACTCATCGGTCTTTATCCTTCCCTTGATTTCATCGCTCATCAATGCCACAATTGAGGCAGCGGCACCTGTCACAGGTAATGCAAAGATACTAAATGCCACAAGTATGATGTCGAGGTGAGGCGCGATCTCAGCCGGTTTGCTGGTGGTCTTCCAGACGATTAATACACCTAGCGTAACAAATGCCAAAAACAAGGGTCCGACCAAAACGATTGTGAGGAATTGTGTTCCCGTTAGCGTAGTCTTTGTCCTCGCTTCAAGCTCCACGATTCGCCGGTGGGCTTCTTGTAGCTCCTCCTGCAAATCCTCAGTCGCCATCGCTTACTAAGAGTGCCTCATCTTCTTTACCATTTAATTTAGATAATTCTTCTAAGGCCTCGTCCCTAACACGTTCAGCAATAATACGCCTTAATTGCTCTGCTGCCATCGGATTCTGCGCTAGCAGTGATTGAAGGTCTGCGTCTGTAATCTGTGATTGTTGGTTCATGCTTTACTCCGATTCCGGGTCTGGGTCTGAGCCGTCCCAGGCCGCTATATCTGCGTCCACCGTGGCGGCGTGGGCTTTGACCTCTGCCATCTTAGCCGTGGCAACGTCGGTCTTCCAATCGCCGGACTGTGAACGGTACTCGTTCAAGCCGTTAATTGCCGCATTTGCCGCTGACCTTTTTGCGGCCAGAATATCCAGCGCTTCGTCGTTTGTCATAGCTATGCTCCTTATTAACCAGGATTCGCTGTGTAGATTCCAAAAACAGTTATGTCGTAGGCGTCAGTATCTGCCATCGCTAGTTTAAGAACCTCGGCGGGTGACGAATACGTTCTCACCGTAGGAGAACCATTCGTATCCAAGGATGTTATTTTAGTGGGTGTAACCTGTCTGCCAGCTAACACCAAATCCACAAATCTTGCCCCGTTCGATGGATTGACTCCCTGGACTAAAAATAATCCTGACTGGTCGGTGTATCCTTCCGATATATTGGTTGCAGTGTTGGCAACTCCCTGGACATTTTTAACCCGCATGTCAGTCTCGGTATTGCCTGTCCCAAGCACGATTTTATCCCCAGTATGCGTCAGGGTTCCACTCGTCCAATCGTTGCCCGATGCGCCGACGTTCAGGATAGAACCCTGGTCATTCAAGTCAATTGAACCAGACACAAATTTCAACCTACCAGAGCCGACGTTCTTTGGGTTAATTAACAGGTTCGTGCCGTCGTAATATATGTACGCATCGCCACCAGTACCCCATTTGACGACTGTGCTGTCTCTAAACAGCATTACACTTGCGCCTGCATCCCACACCATATTACGACCCGATGTGTCTCCGTAGAAAGTCACATCGAAGTCTGTGCCATCCTGACCAAATTCGACAGCCCCATCGAACCTCGATGCGCCAGAGTCCACCCAGAGGGCTAGTGGGGTATTCGTGATTGTGATATTGGTACTGGCAACAGGCGCACCCGCAACGTAGAGCGTGGCGGCGTCGGTGTAGGTGTTGGCGTTGTCCGCTGTGTAGGTTGGGATACCGAAATGCACGTATGGGACAATCGCTTTGGTTTCGGTGGAATTATTGTCGTCTAAGGTGTCAGTGTAGAGATGAATCCCTGTGCCGAATGATGTGTAATAATCTCTACTCTTGTTTCCTGGCAATATCCCCATAAACATATTGCCCAGACTACCAGCTATTCCTAATCCGATAGCATCTGCGCCAGCATCAAGAACAAACAAGGCGGCGTCAGTGTCGCCCTCAACGCGGAAATCGTAATTACCACCACTGTCGTTGAATATTGCGCCGCCGTCATGGGTGAACGCCGTAGCAGTCCAATCGTTCCCACTGGCCCCGACGTTGGTCAGGCCGAGGGCGTTAGACTTGAGGTCAATCTCGCCAGTGCTATGAATACGTATTCGCTCTGCTAGAGTTATCGAGTCGTCTGGGGTAGTGCTAAAAGTTAGTCGCCCAGGCATATCATTAGTCCCAGGCGTGCCATCGACATAACTATTTATCGCAGAAGTATATTTATAAGACGAGCCATCGTATCCCTGCCAGCCGATAAATCCAGTCCTGTCACCATCGGCAACAATAGCTTTTGATGCTATCGTGCCTTTGGCTCTTTGCATCTTTAGCCCAAAATCATTTGAGGCCACCGAATCGGCATTCTCGAAATAAGCCTCTCCGTAAGTATCATCCACAACAACATGCAAACGACCACTTGGAGCCGTCGCACCAATGCCGACGTTGCCAGCGGGGTCAATACGCATCCGCTCGCCGACATCATTAGCTGATGCGCCTGCCGCTGTATAAAACGTCATCGCGGCTGGTATTTGGTTGGCGGCGATACTGCCAGAACCAGAATCGTCTACTAGAACCTGAATTAATGCGCCATTTGTAGCTAGGTCGCCGCCATCATCTCCCATAAATCTAATCTCGCCAAGAACAGCGTCATCAGTCACCGCCGTCCCTGGAGTTCCAAGTGCGCCATTAGATTTAGCGAACCAAATTCTTGGTGGACTATCGTCGTTGGAATACCTCTGGATTGACATGCCCGATTCTTGGTCATCATCACCGATAATCTGAAACTCCATAGTCTTATTGGTTTGGACAAAAGCAGAATGCCCGATTACCATTCCCTTGCCAGCTATGCCGAAATAGTCGCCAGCGTTTCGGAGCGAGGTGGCGTCCCAATCACTGCCACTGGCTCCGACGTTCAGGAGGTCGTTGTCGAGAAGGTCGATACCGCCACTGCTAAGAGACATTCGGGCGTTATTGGCATCGGTGGCGAAATATATATGACTCGCTTCTGTGCGAAGAAACATGTCATATGCGCCAGCGCCAGTTACCACCGACCCACCAGTCGCATCCTCAGTCCCAACATACCCACGCGCAGTGCTATTGCTTTCAAATCTAACGATTGGAGTATCGCCTGTGGCATTACCAGATACAAGTATTCGTGGGTTTGTGCCAGCAACAATGAGGTCGTTCGCGCTCGTGTCCCAAAGCATGTAGGAGCCAGCGGTATCGCCGAAGAACTTAACATCATGTCCAGCGTCATCGACACCGACAGTCACTGCGCCCGTGACAGTCAGTAGGGAACCAGTAAAAGTGAGGTTGCTCTCGGCAGTAATAGCAGACGCGCCTGTGCCAGTTAGCACCGCGTTATCGGTCAGCGTCGAGGCTCCAGTACCACCATTACCTACAGCTAAATCAGTACCAGACCAATCACCATTATTGATGGCGAGAGTACCACCTAAGGTAAGGTTACCACTTGATGTTACAGTACCTGATAATGTAAGCCCATTAACAGTACCAGTAGTTCCAACTGAGGTTACAGTACCAGTTGTAGTGGAATAGCTATAAGCAAGTATTTTATCTTGGATAGACGCTGATGTCATTAACGAGGTGTCATTATCAACAAAGGATTCGCCACTTGTCTGTAAAGCAGCACCTGCAAACTCTGTAACAGTTAATCCACCGACATTAATTACACTACTTGTGGCAGTTAGACCGGTACCTGAAAAGAGTGTAGCTAAATCATGAACGGCTTCCTTTCTACTACCATTGGAATCATTGGTATCTATGATAGGTATAAAGTCACCGTCTGCTACAACTGCGGCAGTTAACTCATTAAGGTCAAGTGTTACTGTGGCAGCACCGGATGTGGCGCCTCCAGAAAGGCCATCACCAGCAACTACTGAGGTAATAGCGCCAATATCACTGGCTACTTCTGATGCGCTGCGGCCTTCCACAGCAGTACCGTCTATTCTAAGGAAGTCATCATCAGCAACACTAGCGGCATACTGAGGTACAGCATACTGGCCAATGCCTGATGTCACTGTTAATTCATTAGTATCTATGGAGAGGCCACCATTAGCTTTAAGGTCTAGATCAAGCTCTAAGGTACCGTCGCCTAGTGTGGCAGTTAGACCATCATCCGCAGTAATGGCGACGTTATCCCACACACTAGCGGTGTCGTCATAGACTAGGATATGGCCTGCTGCTAGAGACCCTATGTTAGTATCGTTAAGTTCCGCTATAGTATCCTCAGTAGCAATCTGAGCATCGACATAGGCTTTAATAGATTGCTGGGATGCAATACCGGAAGCAGAGGAACTACCTCCACCTAAAGTATCATCGTCTAGGAAACTGGAACCACTAATAGCACCACCATCAGCAATACTAAATCTAGTGGTACCATCATCCTGGACGTCAAGTATTAAACCAGTAGACCTCTGGTTAATGATGAGGGCTGCGTCTGTATCGCCTGAGTCAACCTTACCGGCCCACTTACCCAGGCTACCGCCTGCTGTACCTAGCATAATTACTCCTTAAACTAGTAGGCTGCGAAGTTGACATAGACGGTGCAGGTAGGAGAACCTGTAGCTGCTCCGGCTGAGACTAATCTCATTAGATAGTAAGGATACCAGGTATCAGTAACGGTTACAGCTTCAACGTCTTCTCCGTCTGTAACTGAGCCACTAGACCCTATCTGTATTACACCAGTATCGCCAATATCTGAGTCTGTTGCATGGGCACCATAGATAGAGTATGTTACAGTCTGATCACTGGTAGCAATGTCTACAAGGGCCGTAAAAGACCCTTTACCACTACCCCTAAACATAAAGTCATGGTTATCGGTATCATTAATAACCCAGGTTGCTTTGTAGTTAACCGCTCTCCCTGCTTGGGAAGCAGCCACATCCTGAGCATCTGAATTTAATCCCATTTCAGTAGCCATAAATTAATTCTCCAGTATCCAGTATTCTAGCTACTCAACTATATTAATGTATAGTGTTACAGTAGCCCCGTTAGGGGTGCTAGAGGAGGAACAACGTATTACATAGTAAGGGAAGGGATCAGCAACAGTTTCATAACCGTTAGTTGTCGCAGCAACTGTAAATGATCCTCCTATTGCTACAACGGTCGCTTCTCCTACATCACTGGCAGAATCTTGACCACCATAAACCTGTACCGTGACAGTCTGATTACTACCATTACGAATATGGACAGTAGTTCGAGCTTTTCCAGCAACTCCTACTATAAAGTCGTGGTTGTCAGTATCGTCAGCGGCATAACTACCGGTTAGGAAATTAACCCCTGTTGACTGTGTAGCAGGTGTAGTATCAGTAAAAGCTGTTAATGCAGTAGCCAAAGTAACTTAATCCTATTCCTTTACTTCTACTATATCACTAAATTGATTAAGGATATAATCCCGTTCATCAGCATACACCTGGACAGCTATATCAGGCCCAACTTCAATTACTCTAGCCTTGCGGCCAGTAGCCTGTAAAGTTGTACCAGGTGTATACTGAATAGCATAGGAGTTTGCCGGCTTACCTTTAGCCCCAACACTCTTTATCTTTGGCATAACAAACTCCTAGCTATCAGCACTTAGTCTATGAACCAGGATCTACGAGAGTACCGCCAGTGGCATTATCGCCGACGTAGTTATTGACTACGCCCTTATTCATACTGTCCACTGTTACTGGCGTTGCAATACAGTAGGCGAAGAAGTTAGAGTGGATAAGGGATAAGATTTCTTTCTCCGTCATAGCAGACGCGAAGAAAACCCCTACGCTATCTTCACCACCATCTGTGGCACCAATAAAGTCGTTACTACGGATCGTATTACCGTATGACTTGCCCGAGGCTCCGGGATCTAGGAAGTGAATACCGTAACAGTCACCATCAGCGGATTCAAGTGCAAAGAGGTTATTCTCTATAACACTGTTCACTATGCCACCGATACCAACCTGTATATAGTTAATCTGACCTGTAGTACCGTCACCACCTACAAAGGTACAGTTACGGACTACCATGCCAGTTATAGCATTAGTAGCGTCATTCAAGCGAAGTGACATAACGCCTGCAGCATCTACGCTGTTAAGGTTAAACCAGCAGTTCTCAAACACCAGGCCTCTAACGGCTGTTGTCTGGGCAGCATCCACAGTATATAGTGCTGTAGTACCACCAGCTACCAGTTTGAACTCAATATCCTTAAAGACCACATTATCTACATCAATGGCCACAGCAGCATTAGCACTGTCGTCGGCATCTTGAGTTATAACTACGTTAGGCGCACCGCCATGACTGGGTTGAGCAGCCATCCAGAGTTGATCGGCTTTAGGTGCCAGACTAGCTGTACCAACATCAACGGTATATGTACCAGGAGCTATAACGATGGTATCACCGGCCAGAGAGCTGGATCTA
>Ga0208030_1001295_pt1 | contig 14725 bp, 18 predicted proteins | sample MalvirDeepMed_M9_FD_184246 | JGI IMG/M metagenome (GOLD analysis project Ga0208030, IMG submission 184246) | Marine viral communities from the Global Malaspina Expedition - Malaspina viral metaG DeepMed_M9 (SPAdes) (version 2) | ecosystem: Environmental > Aquatic > Marine > Oceanic | place...
AAAATATTCATCGACGAAGGTGATGGCGAACACACAGATTTCGTCCGGTCGTTTTGTCGGCGTGATTTGCATAAATCAATATTGATGCCGGCGAAGGGTCGTGGTATCCGGGCGAGTAACAAAGCGCTATGTCACGGGAAACCTGGTCGTAATGAGCGATATGGAAAATACTGGAAACTGGTGCGGAATCGTGACCAGACTCGTTCGATTCATGTCGATGTGAATCATTGGAAGACTTTTGTGATGCGGCGGTTTGAAGTTCCGACAGGTGATTCGGGATGTCTGACGCTGTATCACCAGAACCCTCGTCACCATCAGATGCTGGCTGATCAATTAACAGCAGAGACAGCAAAAGAGATCGAGGATCTGTCTACCGGGAACCGCGTGATTGAGTGGTCGAATCCGAGGCAACAGGACAACCATTTCCTGGACTGCCTCGTGGGATGTTATGCGGCTGCTAGCCTGCTGGGATGCAGCCTGTCCTCGCAGGAGGTTGTTGCTGCTCCTGTAGTCCGAAAGAAAAAAGTCCAGTATCTGTGATAATCTATGTGCCTGCCTGGCTTAGATTTACAGGATGAGAAAACCTAGTGATGACGAAAAAGAAGCGGAAAGAATCATTGAAATGCGTCCAGGCATTGCCAGCTGCATGTCCGAAATGCGCCTGTACTGACAGGACAGCGAAAGCGTCCACGATCCGGCGTGAGATCACAGGAAAGACGCGGGACGGCAATGAATACACTCAGGTCCAATGGAGCTATGCTAATTGCAAGGAATGCGGTGAACGATATAGGTTTATTGAATATCTGAAGCCTGGATATCGCACGCCCGATAAAACCTAGTTGAATATGAAGGCAAGGTCATAGAGCATCTGCTGCATGACAGCAGAACTCTCTCAGTTAAAAACTGATCGTGATAACATCCGTCGAGCTATTCGCTCCGGTGTGTTCCAGGCTTCGGTTGGCGGTCAAGCGACCACATTTGCCAGTATGCCGAACATGCGGTCTGTGCTTAACGATATAAACCGGCAGATTTCCGTCTTGTCAAAAACAGATGAGCGGAAGCCCCGCGCCTCCAGCATAACAATGACAGGAGGCGTTTAATGCTGACTGTTTTTAACAACAGATTAAAGTCATGGTTTTCGTCTGGTTATGACGCAATCACTTCCACTGGCAAGCGTAAGGCTGCGAGTGCGGTGCTAAAGCATGAGGACGAGCATCTAAAAGCCCGTGACCGAAAACAATTAGTCGGGACTGGTCGCGACCTTGCTCGAAATTACAGCCTGGTCAGTTGGTGCATCAGGAAACACTTAGACTACTGCACGTCCTTTAACTTTCAGATGCGAACAGAAGACGACGTTCTGAATCAGGATGTTGAGTACCTGATGGAAGAATGGATGCGACCGCATAATTGCGATATCGCCAGCCGACATCCATTCAATCGAATGCTCAGGTTGTTCGAATCCAGGCGGGTTATCGATGGAGACGTTTTCGCGATAAAGCGCTCCAATGGCACACTGCAGGCGATTGAAGGCGACTTAGTTCAGGATCCTGATCGTCACATGCCTCATGGTGAGAGATGGTTTAACGGGATCCACGTTAACAGTGCCGGCAGGGCAATTGGTTACGGAATCCATCGTCGATCGGAATCTGGACAATACGAGTACATCAAAGAGGTCAGGTCAAGAAATGTAATTCAGCATGGATTTTTTGACCGGTTTGACCAGGTTCGTGGAATCAGCCCGCTAGCGTCTGCATTTAATACGTTCCGCGACTGTTACGAAGGCATGGATTTCCAGTTAGCCTTAATGAAGGCGCAGTCTTTGTTTGCGATGGTTATTACATCATCCGCCGAGGACGGCATGGGAGTACAAACAAACACAGGTAGTGGGTATGACGTAGACCTGGGGCGCGGTCCAATAAAACTGGAAATGGAACCAGGTGAGGATGCTAAATTCCTCGCGACGAATTCACCAGGCGCGGACACTCAATCCTTCGTGAATCTAGTAATAGGTATAGCATTAAAATCTCTGGATATTCCGTATAATATGTACGATGAGGCGCATACTAATTTCTTCGGAAGTAGAGCTGCCTGGTTATTGTATGACCGGTCATGCAATTCAAAGCGGGCGGATGTTCAGGAGTTTCTGCGGCGCGTAACTGTATGGCAAATTCAGTTATGGATTCAGGCTGGTCTTATTCGGCTCCCACGCGGGATGACGATTAATGACATGCCGTTTGAGTGGGTCAATCGTGGCATGCCCTGGTGGGATCCGGCGAAGGAAATTTCTGCCGATATTCAGGCCATAGGTTCAGGGCTGGATAATCCTTACCGAGTGTGCAAGGAACGCGGTCGAGGTGAATACGAGGATAATATCCTGCAGATTGCTAAGGCGGAGCAGTTCGCAAAAGAGCAGGGAGTAAGCGTTTCATTTGGCATTCAACCTGTCGCGCCGAGTGGCTCAAATGAGCCTGAAGATGAAGATGAATCAGACGACGGCGAACAGGAAGAAAATAAAAAGGAGCAGGAAGATGGGAATTGATACAAGCCCTAGCTTTTTTCGGGCGTCAGCATCATACGGAGATCCTCACGTTTCACGGGATTCCGGCATCTATGAAGCTGGGGTGATTAGCGATGTATCAATCATCACCAGAGGCGAAGCGTTAGGCCATGATTTATGGATCGATCAGGACTTTCTGGCGGATGTAACTCAAAGCATTAACACAGCCACTCTGAGCAGTTCTACAGGTGGAGTAAAAGCTCGGTTTACTCACCCAGGGTTATCCTCGGATGGGGTGGGTCAGAAGCTTGGTCGGATTCGGAACGCTCGGACTGAGGGTGACCAGGTCTTTGCAGATCTGCACTTTCAGCAGGCAGCTCATAAGACACCTGACGGAGATCTGGCTGATTACGTGATGACATTAGCCGAAGAAACGCCGGATGATTTCGGGCTGAGTATTGTGTTCGAGCATGATCCAATCGAAGAGGAAGATCATGTTATCGAGAACACGTCAGGGAACCGCTACGTATCGCCAGACGAGGACAATAAAAACAACTTCAAGCATGCTCGGTTAAGTGAATTACGGGCTGCTGATGTTGTTGATTCACCTGCCGCGAATCCTGAAGGTATGTTCCAGCGTGGACAGGAAGCTGCGAAACAGGGCGAAAAACTAATGGAATACGCGCTAGGTCTTTCAGACGCTAGGCCTGGCGTGTCATGTTTTGGCGTTGACCCTGACCGATTGTCGGTCTTTGTTCAACGATTTTTAAAGCGTCATCAATTGTCGATAACGAAAGACGGTGATCCCGTGGCTGACGTTAGTAAGGACGAAGCAGTGGTTGAGACTCCGCCGACGCGGGAAGACTTCACCGCTGAGCTTGATCGGTTTGTAGATAAGTTTGGTGCTGAAGATGGCACCAAATGGTTTACAGATCAGATCGAGTATGAAACAGCAATGGAACTGCACCTGATGAAAATTCAAGATGAAGTGAAATTGCTGAATGCGAAAATTGGAGAACTTGAGGAAGTCATTTCCTCGATTAACCAAGGAGAAGACAGCGACGTTGACTTCGCTGATGGTGACAACGCACCTGAAAAAGAAAAGTCATTAAATAATCGCATCCGAATTCAGGGGCGATCCTACAACTAGTCTGTAATTTACAGGCTATAAATTTCAAAAGGAGGTTGTCCCGTGGCTAATGATCTTTTCACAGTAGCCGATTTCGTCTCAGACGCACTTGATGTATCAAAAACAGAAACAAGTGAGGTTCTTAACGGATCTCCGCTGGTTTCTCGGTTGCCAATTTCTGATACCAGCGATGGGTCTGAAACCCACCAATACAACACGTATACTGGGGCTCCGGTGGTTGGGTTCCGTGCTGCAAACGCGGGTCGGGATTATGACCATTCGGTTGACACAGTAGTCAGTGCGGCCTGCACGATTCTTGATTTTAGCTGGCGGGTCGATTTCGCTGTTGCTAATGCATGGCGGCAGGGGCCGGAAGATCTGATCGCTCGTGAGGGTGTTCGGCATCTCGCCGCAGCACTATTCAAGGTCGAGCAGCAGATTATTTATTCAACCACGTCACCAGGGGATTCAGCCGGGTTTGCAGGTTTCCTGACAAACACGAACTATGATGCTCTGGCTGATGACATGGTTGTCACCGCTGCTGGATCAACATCCAGTAAGATGTCGTCATTGTGGGCGTTCAGAACCGGTTTTAATGATGTGAAAATGGTGACTCCATTTTCTCGTGGCATTACCCTTGGTGACACAATAGTCACTGAAGCAAATGATGCCAATTATCCTGTTTACTACACGCCTGCCAGCATGCTGATTGGCCTGCAAATGGGCGGAAAGTACTCAGCAGGTCGTATTTGCAATATCAACAATGCGACGGACTCTAAACCACTAACGGACGACCTCATCAGTTCACTGTTGAGCGAGTTTCCAAGTGGCATGGGACCGGACATAATGATCTGCAACAGGACTAGTTTGAAGGACTTGCAGCAGTCACGAACTGCGACAAATATAACGGGTGCCCCCAGTCCATTTCCAACGGAAGCATTTGGGGTTCCAATTATAACGACTGACGCAATCGTGCAGACCGAGGCCGTTGAGGCTTAATAGGTTTTAAATGTCATCACACTTTGAGAAAGCTTTACAGGCAAGCATGACAGCGATCCGGACTGTAGCCGGGTCGTCTGTCACGTATACTCAGGGTGCGACGACGCTGACAATTAGCAATGCTGTTCAGGCTGGTACTGGTAAATCTAATATCGATATCGGTGACACTGAACAGGTTGTCGAAGTTGCTGACTGGCTGATCAAGGTTTCAGATCTTGCTGGCCTTGTTCCAGCCAGTGGCGACATCATTGTCAGGGTGATTGACGGAACAACATACACCTGGTCTGTTGAAGCGATGGACGTGGGTGAAACGGAATGGGACTGGGCTGATACAAGCAGGACTACGTATCAGATTCGCAGTCGAAAGGATGGAGCTTCCGCCTATGAAGTCAGCCAGCCGACTGGTTTTGACCTGGCAGGAGACGAGCTACGTGGCTAGGGGAAAGGGATACTGGAACATCAAGGTCGATATTGAGGGTGTTAATCAGACAATAAAAAACCTCAATATAATCAGCAAGGCAGTAGCCCGACCTGCAGTGAAGGCAGGTATGAGGGCATACATTCAGGTTTTGAAAAAGGCGATCAGGAATAATATTAGAACAGGAGTTACCAAGCCTGGTAACAATCTAACAAGCGTGCGTGCTACCACTGGTGCAGCGTTTAAGAGATCTTCAGACCCTGATGTAGTTTGGGCGAAGGTCGGTGGTAAGGCCGGAAAGCCGCAGGACAAGCAGGTGCGTGGTGGGGGGCAAACATCAGGAAAAGGCATCTCGACACGAAACGCTCATTGGTGGTTCATTGGCACTGGTCAAAGATACACAAAGACTGGCGCATCCAGGGGGAAGATGTGGGGCAGGAACACAAAGCCCCGGCCGGTCCAGAAGGCGTACATGAAGAGCCGTGGTACGGCGGCTAAGGTTGCAAAAAGAGTAATGAAAAAAAAGTTCTTCAAATTAATGAAAAAACGCATTGTGAGGAAAATCGTCACGGGTCGCGTGGGACGGGTGTAGCAGGATCTTCTGCAAGCTTGTTAATTTAACCTCCCTGTAATGGGAACATAAGGAGAAAAAGCAATGGCATTAGTAGCTAGCAAAGGGACCGTCCTGCAGCAGGAGATTTCTTCTACTTATACCGCAGTTGCCCAGTTAACAGATGTGGGCTACTCTGGCGGAGAATCCGAGACTTATGAAACAACAACTCTGGATTCAGGAACTTTTAAAACCTATTCCCAGACTGGATATTCTGAGGGTGGGGAGGTATCTCTGTCGGGTTTCTATGACCCTGCATTAGCAGGCCACCAAGCAATCTCGGACCTGGTCTCCACTCCTGCAGCTCAGAACTGGAAAATTATTTTTGCGGATTCTGGCACAACAGCAATGGCTTTTGGAAGTGCAGGGGTGAGTTGGGAAACTACAGCAGCTATGACTGATGGTCTTAAATTCAGCAGCACACTAAAGATCACTGGTGACCCAGGATTGCCTACCTAATAAATGAGGGGGAGTGAGATGAAGTGTCGCCTACTTTTTATAATGGAGGCTGGGCCTACTGCTGCTGATGACATATGCGTCATCGAAGACGGCACGCGGTTTATCCCGGCAGGCACTGAGATTGAGCATCCCCAGGCGTATATGCTGGCGCATGCGGGTCACGCTGAATGCGTGGATGACGAGTGCCGTGAAAAAGTTAAGGAGATGGACCCGGCGCAGCAGGGAGCGATGCGTCAGGTTCATACTCGCATTATGGAAGAGATGCGCGAATTCGAAGACGAAATAGAAGAAGACGAAGAAGATGATGATGAAGAAGAGTGAGTCCTGCCAGGGGCATGCACTCATAAGGATCGTTAATAGTGTCACTAAGCCGAGAATCACTGCTCAAGCCTGTCGCTGTTCCGATGGAGGAAATCCACATCCCTGAGCTTGATGGCTCTGTCTGGGTGAAGGGGATGACAGCTGCTGACCGCTCACGTTTTGAGCGGCAGTTTTCGCTGGCCAGCGGTAAACGCAATAAGCGAAAAACGCAGGAAATTCGCGAACGGTTGATAGTTGCATGCGTCTGTGATGAGCAGGGAAATAAGCTTTTCACCCAGGAAGATGTCGGGGCGATTGGGGCGCAGTCTGCCATGATCATTGAGAAAATCGTTGATGTGGCTCAGCGGTTATGCGGCATGGCTAATGAAGATGTCGAAGCAATGGCGGGAAACTCAGAACTGACCGACGAGGACAATTAGCGCATGAGCTTGCGCGACTTGTCGGTCATCTTGACCCTGATGAATTAATGGAATCCATGTCGGCAGATCAGTTCGAGAAACTTGGTGCGTATGACCTCGTCATGCCTCTGGATCATTCCTCGCGAATGCTCGGGTTTATTGCCTGGATGCTATCGTCGTATTTTGGTGTTGAAAAAGAAAACAGCAAAGCTATCCGAAAAATGTGCATGCCGTGGATTAGTGAATCAGAGTTCTCCGCCTCTGAGGCGATTGCTCAGCTTAGCAATGTCGCAGAAATGAAAACGAAGGGACTTTGAGATGGCATTCGCTGGCGACATGGTGATCAGGCTGACCGCAAACTCAATGGGTTTGCGAAAAGATTTGATGAAAGCGACCGGGACGATCAAGACTTTTGGCGCTGGATCAAAAAAAAGTTTCACCGGGTTTGGCCGATCAGGTAAGACAGCATTTGGGTTAGTCGGGGCTGCGATCACGAAAACCCTCGGCAAGGTGGTTCAGTTTGGAAAAGTACTGGGTGGGGCGTTAGCCATTGCCACCGGCGCGGCAATCAAAAAAAACATGGACTTCGACCATGCACTGCGGACGGCAGGAGTGAGAGCAGAAGCCAGTGAGCAGCAGCTCGAAAATCTAAGGGTAAAGGCAAAAGACCTGGGCAGGACAACATCATTTACGGCAACGGAAGTCGCGGACATGATGGCCACTCTGGGTCAGGGTGGTTTTAACCCCGAAGAAATTGACGGCATGGTCGAAAGCGTCATGGCTCTGGCTCGCGCAACTGGAACGGATGCTACGCTGGGCGCTGAATTGATGTCCTCGACGATGGAGATTTTTGGGAAAGAGGCGAGCGAGGCGAGTCGTATTGCTGACATTTTTACAACAACCGCAAACAGCACTCTGACAAGCGTGGAAGATCTCGCGGAAGGCTGGAAGTTTGCAGCTCAGGGGGCTTCGACTCTGGGAATGGAAGTTGATGAAGTTGCGGCAGTGATGGGTACTCTGGCGCAATCAGGTCTGAAAGGCAGTGTTGCCGGAACAGCCTTTCGTCGAATATCAACACTAAGCGCGACGACAGCGAAAGAACTTGAAGAGGAATTTGGAGTCGCGTTCACTGATGTGAATAACAATGCGCTTAGCGTTGTTGACACAATGGCTGCCATCGGCATGGCGGCAGATGCGAACGCTGGCAACGCGGAAAAACTGACCCAGTTGTATGAAGCATTCGGGCTCAGAGGTGTAACGGCATCTGATGCATTAATTAAGAATTTCCAACATACAGATTCCCTGTTAGCGAAGATCCAGGGCTCTGCTGGATCTGCTAACAAAGCGATGCAGGACATCGAGAAGGGGCCGTGGGGTGCCTGGAAGAGGTTTACGAGTGCTGTGTCTGGATTAATGATTCAAATCGGTGAAGGACTCGCACCGATGTTTGAGTCTGTTATGACAAAGATGACTGGATGGTTTAATTCGTTTACTGACTTTATTAAAGAGAATTGGAATTCATGGCGAAACAGTTTTGAGGAATCGCTGGTGATTATCAGTACTACGTTTCAATTTACCTGGGAAAGCATGGGCGACATTTTAAGGCTGGCGGTCGCCAGATATATATTGCACTACGTTAAATTTGCTAATCTAGTTGTTTATTTCTACACTGAAGTGCTTCCCTATTCAGTAGAGTATTATGCGAGGAATTCGACCGTCCTTTTAATCGACTCATTCATGTATATCGCTGGCGGGTTCAGCAACATGATTGACAACATGAAGGCACTTTGGGACGCAATGTTGGAGTGGATAAAAACCGGAGATTTCGAGCCAGACTTAAAGGGTTTTGGCGACGGATTCCGGCGAACACTGCGGGACAACGAAGCTTTTGAGATTCCAGATCGGATTAAAGGCGAATGGGAAAAAGACCTCGAAGGCACTGTGAATAATCTTCAGGTAAAACTATCAACTGGTCTGCAGAACAGGCTAACAACTAACCTCGATAAGTTGCATGACACACAGGCTGCACGGGCTGCAAAAAAACTGGACGATACCCGTCCTGAAGAATTTGTAGGCAAAGAACGAACCGCAGCAGCCACTGCTGGTCTGGACTCTCTGACAGGAGCGGGGGCTCCAAGCGCTGCAGCTACTGGGGCTGGTGCTATGCAGAGAGGTTCTGCCGAAGCATTCTCAGCGATCAATAAAGCAATTAGCGAAGAGGCGAAAGTAACGCAACTCGCAAAAGATCGGAATAAAATTCTCGACCAAATCGCAGCCACTCTCGCTGAGCAAAGCCGGCCTGGGTTTGTTGGTCCTCCCGCTGTTGCAGCGAACTTTCCTGTTCCCTGATTTTGGGCCCCACTTATGACTGTCAATTTTCTGGGCGAAGATCCGGGAGCCAGAACCGGGTCCAACGATAAAGGCGAGCGGAGCTACTCTCGCACGTTTAACCTTGAGACGACATCGACTAGTGATTCTCTGTATGCAGTAGGATCACATACAAGCTTGCCAGTTATTGGATCTCGGTATCCACAAGATCTCAGGGCTTACTGTCATTCGATGTCTGTTAAAAACAGCAGCCCCTGGTCTGGCTGGAAAGTCACTTACAATTATTCTACTAAGCAGGAGATCGATCAGAACAATCCTGAAAATGATGAGATACTGACCTCATTCAGTTCGGAAATCTATCAGGAGGCGATCTGGAGGGATGTCGATGATGAGGGGATCGTCAACAGTGCCGGCGACCTGTTCGATCCTCCACCGACACGAGATTCGACCCATTTAATTGCAAAGATAAAATCGAATCATACATCTATTCCGTCATGGATTTTGCTGTATATGAATGCGGTAAACAAAAGTAACTGCACTATCGGTGGACTGGGAATCGCGGCAAAAACAGCAAAGGTTAATCGAATTGACGTGGGTGAACGAAAGAAGAGAGGCGATAGTGTTTATTATCCGTTGAGCGTGGATATTCACATTCACCGGGATGGATGGCGATTAGAGCCATTGGATCAGGGACTTCGTGAAGTAGTATCAGGGGCAACTACACTGCGGCGGCACATTGTTGATGACAAAGGGGAAGAGATCACATCGCCCGTATTGCTTGACGGTGAAGGTGCTAAATTAGCAAACCCAACTCAAGCAAATGCAGAGTTTTTAGACTTCCAGATTTATAATGAATTGAATTTTGCGGCACTTCCGGGAATATCGTAATGGCTGATGAAATCACAGTTAATTTTTCACTCACCTCGAATCTGGATGGGGAAAACCCCATTCGCCTGAATCCGGCGTCGATGTCGATTGATAAAGCCGCGAAAGGCAGGTTTTCGACCACCATCACAGTTGGCACGTCAGAAGAGACGTTATCGACATTTGGCGAGTTAGCGACGGAAGGTTTGTGCGTGATTCGCAACCTGGACGCAACAAATTTTATTTCAGTCGGCAGTTCGACCGGCAGTTATTTAATTAAAGCACTGCCGGGCGAGTCGTATTTTTTCCGGCTCATACCAAGCCTGACGCTCTACCTGAAAGCTGATACAGCGAACTGCTTGCTGGACATTACTGTCCTGGAAAATTAACTCCAATGGCAGACTCAGCGGCAATCTTGACTGAAGAGTTCGCTCAGCAGGTCGAGCGTACTGTACGGATTGTGCTGCAAGAGGTTCGAAATCCGAATCAGCAACGTGGCAGGTACGGGCAACGCAGGACCAGACGCCATCAGGCCGTGATGGTCGGCGCGTTATCAGCAGCAACAGAGGCACTGGCATCGCCAGCAACAGCAACTGCGAAACTGCTAAAACCAGATGACGATGGCGACTTGGAGGTGACGGAAACGGAGGTCTCCGTAACTAATCGTTTCGAGGGAATTGAGGTGGCAGCGGGGACGCTGGTAAAAATTGAGTTCATTGATGGCGAGTGGCAACTGTACGCAGCGGACTGCGTATTGACATCAATCGAGACTTGAGGGGGAGCATAAACATTAAAACCCTCGGCTGTTGTATTTGCGATGAAGAATCGTCCAGTTCCAGTTCCAGTTCCAGTTCCAGTGAGGACGGATCTGCGTCTTCAGTTAGCATCAGCACTTTCAATCAGGGACCTTTTCCTTGTGGAAGCTGCGAAGTTCTTCCGGTGAGATGGAGCGTCACTCTACCAGCGGGAGCAGCAGATACTCATCCTTGTCTAGCAGATGTCGAGAGTCGGAACTATACCCTCACCTACACTTCTGCCACTAGTGGAGTTTGTAAATGGGTTGGGGGTCCACGGTTTCGCGTAGGATCGTGTGCTGGAGGGGGAGGCGGGCCATGTGATACAAGTCTGTCAGGGGATGCGTTACAGCTAGTTGTGCAAAATATCTCAGCAACAAACCGACTGTGGAATCTCTCATTCGAGTACAGATTAACCGGTGGGGGAGGTTCCAACGCGGGGGGATGGTATCTTAACGAACCCAAGACTAATGATTGTCTCTCCGATAAACCTCTGGCGTTCATCACTGGGAGCGATGGAGCATGTAATATCAATTGGAACGGTGCTGACGTAACAGCTACTCCAGGTCCTTGAGAGTAATATAACGCTGGTCTAATCATGACGTGCATCTATTCTTCAGAAACACTTGATCGAAATGTTGTTCACTGTAATTCAGAAAGTATTCTTCAATCTACAGTGCCAGTTAAAGTTTGTATGAGTTGTCCTTTCAGGGTTGAACATGAACTCAAATCAATGAAAGGAGCTGGAGATCTAATCTCTAAGACTCTAAGTTCAATAGGAATAAAGAAAAAACAGGATTGCGGCTGCGGTTCGCGACAGGCGAAACTTAACCGCCTCATGCCGTTCGGATCGGCTGCCAGCGACCGCGACTGGTCGGTGATTGTGACAACAGCCCCCCGTCCACAACCTACGCTGCAATGTTGTGTTGACAGCCTGCGGACGGCAGGCTGGGAACCGGTTGTCTTTGCCGAACCGGACAGTCCGCAGGTGGATGATGTCGAGACGGTCAGGAATAAAACGCGGCGGGGCGTATGGTTTAACTGGCTGCACTCAGTTGAATGGGCGTTAAAAAAAACAAAAGCAGACAAAATTCTGTGCGTGCAGGATGACACAACTCTGCATCCAGACTCGAAGCAGTTTGTTGAGAATATCCTCTGGCCGTCACCTCAAACGGCGTTTTTATCGCTATATACACCGAAACACTTTAGCGTCCGGCGGACGCCAGGGATCAATCGCGTTCATACAGGCTCGTTGTGGGGCGCATGCGCCATTCTCTGGCCGCGAGCGGTCCTGGAACAAGTGATTCGGCATGAAGTTGCGATTAACTGGCTGGGAGCAGCGCCGCGGAGCAGGAACAAAGGCGTGTACGAAAAACGCAAAGCAAATCCGCATTTGGTGCAGAATTCCGATACGGCGATTGGGAAAATCTGTAATCGATTGAGGCGGGAAATGTGGTTTATCGACCCGTCTCCTGCGCGACATATTGCGCAGCACTCTAGCGTCCGGCATGGGGGCAATACCGGGCGGCGAAATTGCGGACGCTGCGCGGATCACGCGGCGTCACTGGCCGAGCAAGTGCCGGTCGAAGGAGTGCTGCAACATGCGATTTCGTGAGCATCTTGTCTGTGTGCGTTCTGCGTATACCGACCCATCACTGAGCGAGACTCGCCTTGAATTATCGCGGCGCACTATTGTTCCTTCGCTGCGAAATCAAGACGTTCCATTCCGGTTGTGTTTACGGATTGATTCAGCCGATCCATTACTGACAGAACGTGTTGAGTTGTTCCGCCAATTGGATGTGCCAATTCAGTATGACTTGCACCCGAACAAAACCTGCACGTTATGGAGTCGCATTGACGACGACGACGCAGTGGCTGATAATTATCTGCAACAGGTCCAGTTCTGGTCGAGCCGGGGAAAAACCTACGTTGGATTTGACCGTGGGCTCGTATCAAATAATGGAAAACTCTTCAAGGCGAAAATTCCGGGCAACATGTTTGCCAGCGCAGTCAGCCATGATCCGGACTGGCACATATTTACGCAGAACCATCGAGCGTTACAGAAATTACGCATGCGGAATGCGGCATTAATACACGACGAATCAGCGTGGATCTGGGTGCGACATTCCACGACAAAAAGCAAATGTTTGTCGCGATATCTGGGTGAGGAAACAACATTCCCTGGGGATCGTTATTCAGGCGTAGAGTTACTGTAAAAATGACTAAGCCAAATACCGAAGAAATGGATATCCTGTGGCAGTGCCTGATTTACGGTGGCCTCGGGTCAATGGCTGGAGTTGCCGCTTTACTTCGAACCAATGAGCCACTGGATCGCAGAGCCTTTTGGGCCGCGTGCCTAAACTCAGGGCTGTTTTCAATTGCCGCTGGGATCGGGATCATCTGGAATTATGGGCAGCAGCATTTTCTGCTTGCAGTGACTTTATCCATCCTAAGCGGGCTCGGCGGGAATGCCCTGATAGATTTTGCGTTTGGACTCGCGCGACTGTATTTCAAAAAACGACTTCACGACGACGACAAAAAACATTAAACATTGATTACGCAAGGAGGTGAAAATGAAAAAACGAAAGAAAAGTACTGCGCCGAAATTGCCATTTTCAGTGGAAAAAGGCGCATCACCAAACGTCGTCGTTGTCCGGCATGGGCAGATTAAAAGTGGCTGGGAACAGTGGTATTTACTCCGCAGCGACGGTCATACTGATAACCCTGACTCCAATATCAGTCTGCAGTTAGATCACCTGGAGGAAGCCAAAGCCCGTAATGCGGGCATACTGGATTTTGGGGATTTGTTCTGCGCAATGCAGGGCAAGTTCGATAAGCGATCTGATAAGTCAAAAGTGAGGCCGGAGCATCAATTCGGTGACTACCTGGACTCACTGGTGCAATGGATGGCTGACCTTTACGAGCCGTACGCGCAAAACTGGATAATGCAGGGGACTGGCAATCACGAAGCCAGCATCCTGCACCGACACGAAACCAGCTTGATTGACAGGTTTTGCCAGACAATGCGTAACCGCACTGGCGCTGCAGTACTGACAACTGGATATACGGGTTGGGTCGCCTTTAAGTTTCGGATCTTCCGGACGCAAAACCAATCAATCAGGCTCTGGCACACTCATGGGTACGGCGGCGGCGGTCCTGTTACAAAAGACATGATCCAGCGGTCACGGCAGCTCGCGTATATCGATAACGCTGACATAATTTGCAGTGGTCATACACATGACCAGTGGGTCACAAAAGATGTAAGGATCAGACTTAACACTGCAGATTTTGTCGAGCAAAGACCCTGCGTTGTCGTCAAATGCCCTACTTACAAGGATGAATACAAATCAGGAGTGGGGGGATGGCATATCGCTACAGGTAAACCACCTAAGCCTCTTGGAGCTTATTGGCTTAGGTTCTATTTAAGCCATGAAAAAAAAGAGCATGCAAAAAGCTCAAATGCCGTCATTAAATTCGAGGTTCGCGAGGCTGAATCGTAGGGCTTCAGTTTGACAGGAATCGCAGTTCCGATAGCATCACCAAGATGCGATCTGACATAAAAAAAGCTGCGCTTGCAGTGATTTCCCTGAACTTAAAATCACGCATGCAGTTGCGAGATATTAGTCAGGCTGAATTAGCCAGGCAGTCGGGGGAATCAGCAATGCAGATCAGCCGGATCTTGCAGAAGACTCACATGCCCAATGCGTACTGTCTGCACCAGATCGCCCAAGCACTGGGGTCGAGTGTCGAAGATTTGATGGTTGACAGGATGTAACAGACTTGATATCCTTCGATCCCCGGCGGCAGAGGCATATTTCGTGGAATGTTCTGCGATGTCTATCAATCCCCTGGCAGGCACTGTCGCCGGGTTCACTTTTTTTTGTTGAATGGAGTCTCGTAAGATGCTA
>Ga0208030_1001300_pt1 | contig 14687 bp, 24 predicted proteins | sample MalvirDeepMed_M9_FD_184246 | JGI IMG/M metagenome (GOLD analysis project Ga0208030, IMG submission 184246) | Marine viral communities from the Global Malaspina Expedition - Malaspina viral metaG DeepMed_M9 (SPAdes) (version 2) | ecosystem: Environmental > Aquatic > Marine > Oceanic | place...
CGGAGCCGATCCCCAGGTCGGCGCAGCATAGGCTGACCAAATCCGGGCGGGCGCGGTGTTTTTCCAGGCTCTGCCGGATCACGGCCTCGATGGGGAGCTGGTATTGCATCTGCAAGATGCGTTGGCTCGGTGTCAGTGTTTTCATTTGCCCTCCTCCTTTAATCTGCTCTTTCATTATACCAAACCGACAAACCAATTGACCGCAAGAACAACGCCGTTTTTATTGATGTGAAAAATTGCCCCATAGACGCCATAACTTTTGATTTAGGTAGTAAACTACCTTTCGACCGTAGAAAACGCCTGTACGGCGATTTGACGGCCTCGTTTTTTCAGCGAAACCCTTAAAAATCGGCTTTTCGGGTCAAAGCTGTCTTTTATGTTCTAATTCCAGTATTGACCCCCTTGCATTTTGTAGCGGACATATATATAATTAACGCATGGAAAAGAACAGAAACGGAGGAGGAACAAACGAGATGAAGAACACTACCAAACAGGCCACCTGGAAATGCCCACGCTGCACCGGCCCGCTTCCGGCTCACATGCCAGCCCCTTGTCTGTGCATCTGGTGCTTCTACCGGATAGGCCGGAATTAACCACCCTGACGAGGCCCGGTAGCTCCGGGCCGAAACTCCAAGAGTCGGTGGAAGCTACAAGATAGGAGGAACGACATGGCAGACTTACAGCAACGGATCAATTACAGCGAACGGGGATTTATGGGATTCGGTCGGTGGCGGGCATTACTCCCGGAGGAACCAGAATGGTACTACTGCACAAACGACCAGGGCGAAGGCCTGTTCCGTCAATGGCGAGACTCCGGAGCGGTCAAGCAAATATTAGGATTAGGGCAATTCACCCCCACGAACTTCGACCACTTCAAACGGCTGATGAGGAAAATGCGGAACGAAAAACGCGCCAACGCTGAAATTACTCCATCGGAACGGCTGGAAAAACTGGGCTCAGTTTTGGGGCGAATGTTACGAGTAGAGAGTTAAACCATTGTCGTCAGCGGGCCGAGGTATCGGCCCGCTTGGACAGCGATTTAATTGCTGAATAGGAGGAGGAACGACATGGCAGACTTAAAAGAAAAGGAAATCATGGAAACCAAAGTGACCTACACGGTCGAGGCTATCAACCGCCCATACGGCGCAGGGGATGCTATCCCCTGGAGCGATGCCGTCCGGACCGAGGGACTGACCGAGCGGAAGGCGATCACGCTGTACAGCCAAATCTATCGCTGGTATCATCCGGAACCTTATGCCTGGAGTGGACACGTCCGGATAGTCGGCTCAGACCGATGGACCTACACGGTCGAGCCGCCCTCGCCCGGCGAGCGCTCCCTGCTGTGCCGTATGTACCACCTGGACGACCTGTAAGCACCATTGTCGTCAGCGGGTTGAGCAATCGGCCCACGAACGACAGCGATTTAATTGCTGAATTGTAGGAGGGGCATCATGGCATTAGGCGACACTATCAAGTTGGAGAAGGTAACTCTGCTAATTGCGACCGAGGTTTATACCACCGGGCCAGCAGCGAAGGGCGCCACGGGGCTGGATAATATCATGGAAACATTAAACGCACACCTGGACGCAGACTGCAAGATTTTGGACTCAACCGTTGAGGAGTACCGGCTTTTCCCCCACTATCTACTGGTAGCAGCCGCGGCGAATGAGGAGCCAAAAGAATGACCCAGCGAGGGAAAGGCCGACCACGGGCGGCGCTCTGGCGGTCGCTTCAACGCAAAGGGACCAGGATTCGGCAGCGCCTTGAAGTCGGCGGCATATATACGGATGTTCCATCGGGGCGGTCTGGCAAATCGCCGGGCCGTCCTCGGTTCGGACGCGAACATTTAACCGGGGCAGTTTGGGAGATTGCCGGAACGGTCGCCGGTCCTTGTATCAGCGTATCTCATTGGGCGGGCGGGGTGCGGACTATGGCGACATTATACCCGACGATCCAGATCGCCCTGGACGCGGAACTCTACAACGCCGGGGCAGATAAACAGGAGGAATTATGACCACACCCGAAACCGAGTACAATGGATGGAAAAATTGGGAGACATGCAACGTCGCTGAATCGTTAACGACTAACCATCCCTTGTATTGCATCGCCCAGGGGTATACCAGATATCGTACGCCGTTTCTAAGCCTCCGGACCGATCTGGCCAAAACATTCAACTTCTTAAAAACAAAGGACGGCGCCGATCTTTGGGATTCCGCGCTGGACATTGAAGCGCTCGACGATATGCTCCGGGAACTCTGACCCGGCATACCGTCCGGAAGTCTGACCAGCAGCCCGGCCCTTTGGGGCCGGGTTTTTATCTGGGCGGAATAACAACGACCCGGTGGGTGATATTCCACCGGGCCGCTTTTAGGAGGATTGGAGCCGCCGGCTCTCTCGGGATGGTCATCATATCCCGAGACAGCAAATCAATTATAGCCTATTTGACCGTGATCGGGACATCGACCAGATTGTCGGTTATAGTCCTGGCCTTGACGGTACTGCTAACCACGAAGTCAGCGAGGTTGATTCCATCCCCGTCGCCGAATTTAGATGTATTATCCATCGTGATAACGCCAGCCTTGACGTAGTCAATATTCCAGCCGCCAACCGAACAGTCCAAATCTGACCAGGCCATAACACCAATCGTGGCGTCACCGTGCAGCTCAATAATCACCCGGTCTACGACGGAATTTTCAGCAAGAAAATCCCCACTTCCCCGTGAACTTTCAATGTTCATCTCGGTGATCGTGCTGTCAATGGTGGCGTCCAGTGCGTGGCCGTCAGTCTGGGCGGAAAGTATCAAACTTGCCGATTCGACATTTTCCATGCTCAGGCTCGAGGCCGACACGCCCGTCATACTCCAGGTGTCTACATAGAGCCAGCCTGTCGTATTGGTAGTTCGCTGGATCGTTATGCAATCAGTTAGCCCAGCCTTGCCCAGGTCAAGGTTATTGAGCGTGAGAGTATTGAGCCGTACCCCAGCCGCCAGATTTATCTGGAGCGTTTGGTTCTGGTCTGCTGGATTTTCCGGGTCAGGCTCCAACTTCACACCATGCACCACAGGGAGAGGATAGGCGGCCCCGACTTCGGGCCAGACCGGGGTGTCATCAGTGCCAGCAATCACGAACGTAAATGCTAAGGCAAATCCCCCTGCGACCACGCCCAGGGCCATTCCGATGCCCCGGAAGCCGCTCAGATCAACTTTGAATTTCGGGGTCGGGATGCGGAGCGCATTTAATACGCTGATCCCAGGAAGTCGTGGCGATGAGAATCGGGCCAGCTTGAGGTCGCGGTCCCGGAGGAGTGCTTTCCGGTTGCGCCAGAGAACGACCATCAGCCCGACGGTGATGACGGTCGCGCCGGCAACACATACCGCCGCCGTCAAAATGAACGCCAGCAGCTCGGAAGCTCCCAGCGCTATCATCCAGTTCTGGAGGCTCTGGATGGCCCCACCGATTGCCAGTATCTGCATTAACTATCCCCCGCTGATTTGCCGTCGTTCACCAGGCGCTGGGCCAGAGTCGCCACAAATGCGGTTACCGGCCCTGAGAAAAGTCCCATTGCAACAAGGACTATGTCCAGGTGCGGAGCCACTTCTGCCGGGTTACTTGTGGCCTTCCAGACTATGATTATGCCCAGACAGACGAATGATAGAACTATTGGCAGGACGAAAATCAGTGTGAGAAATTCCGTCCCGGATAGCGTTGTCGATGTCTTGGACCGTAGGCGCTCGATCTCGACCCGCGCCTGGGTTAATTCCTCATAAACACTCGCCGGCTGGCTTGCGTCGTCGCCGTCCGCCATTTATCAGGCTTCCTCATATATCCAAGCCATGACCTCATTATTCCCGTCCACCTCGACCCGGAGCGTTTCGAGTTTGATCGCGACCGATTCGGTCAAGGCGGCGCCGTCCGAATCTCTTGAGTTGATGTCGTGCGCGGTACACCGGGACACCAACTCGGAAAGGTCGCCGCCGAAATATTCGTCCCGATGACTCCCGGCGGCGTGGCCGTTGCAATTACAGCCGGCGGTTGCCAGGACTTCGTTGACCAGGTCCATCCGCTCCAGGATGTCGAGGTCGTCGGCGGTATTTACGTCCAGAGGCGCGAGACCGCTCAGCGCCGGGAATGGGCCAAGGATTCTTCTAGGCATTGGTCTGTTCTCCTTCAGATCAACTTTGAATTTCGGGGTCGGGATTAGGAGTTAGTCTGCACACCGGACACAAAAACGCGGTCGGTCGTACCAGCCTTCCTCAGGTAGGCCGAATTAGTAATCATTATTGAGGTGTTATAGATCGGCTGATGTACCGCATTCGCATTGTCCGTCGTATGCGTATTGAATATCCCGATGATTGTAATTAGATTGCTCCCGTCATATATAAATAGGCTGTCAGTCAAAAGGTCTTTGACGATCGCGCTGATCTGTTCCTCCACGCCCGACGACGGTTGGCGATTAGTTACGCCAGTTCCCATTAGCTGAGCGACTGCGTCGCCGATTGCCATAATTTCCTCCTAGTGTCCGAATAATCGAATGAGCGCAAAGTCGGCGGCGGCCTTGGAAACAATCCCGGTTACTGCCAGGGTTATCGCTCCGTCGCCATTCGTGATAGTAATATTTGAACCCGCGGTCAAGGTAGCCACGGCGGGGCCAGATGAACCGCCGATTAAAATCTGGCCGGAGGAAGTCATCGCGGCAGCGGCGACGGTGTCCGTCCCGGAGTCCTGGGTGATCAGGACCGCCTTATCAGCCAGCGAGGTTGCGCCGATCCCGCCATTGGCGACGGGCAATGTTCCGGAGACACCCGTGTCGAGGGCGACTTCGTTCCAGGCGGGATTGTTATTCGTCCCCGTATTTGCCAGATATTGAGTAGAGGTTGTGGATTTAGCAAGCCGCGCCGGAGCGTTGGCTCCGGTGGCATACAGGATGTCACCCTGAGCAGAAAATATAGCTCCCGCCGTTTGGTTTTGATTATCCCGGATATAGGTGTTTAAGTCGGCGGCGGTAACGATTCTGCCGCTGGCCCATGTGAGTGGTGTCGTCCACGCCATAGATGCGCCTCCTGTTTTTTAGTACGCCAGCCGGGTCGCCGTATCCAATGCCGAGGTATTCAAAACCCAGCAATCGGAAAATTGCCCGGCGTCCGAGAGTAGATACGTCACCCGGTGCATCCGGTTCGCGGCGATCTGATGGCTGATGCCCTCTATGAAGAAATCCTGGTCTATGGAAAGGTCGGCGGTGTTATCGGCGACCACGGTGACGCGCTCGGATATGTCCCGGTCGAGCATTTCGTTCAAGGCGTTAGTATCCCGGTTGGCCCAATAGCTCAGCTTCAAAACCGCGGACGGGTCCTTGTATAGGTTGACATTGAAATTCGCCCAGTCCAGGGCCTCCCCGCTATCAGGGATGAAAGGAGTCGCGCTGGGCCAGGTCCGCTTGCCGAAGTCGGTCTGGCTGGTCGCATCCTCGACCTGGATCGTGATCGGATCGTCCGCGGTGATGCCGGTCCCACGCGCCTGGAGCTTAGTTATATATGCCGTAACTGAGCCGTTGTTGGTCAGTGTGATCTCCATAGTCTCGGAAGATTTGGAGACTGAAATCCCAACGTCTGAGGTCACATTAGTCCCGGAGCCATCGGCGGCGGCGTTGGCTAACATATCGGTGGTGGATGCCGTGGTCGTCCAGGTATTGACTCCGACGGCATTGTTGGCCGAGCCTCTGGTCGGATACCGGGCGGTATATGTCCGGGACTCGCCCACCGGGATCGACGGAGAACTGGCCCCGGACTCAGAAAGCGTCCAGAGGACCGCCGCACTTCCGGCGGTGGTGAAGATTTGGACTGCGGTTTCGAAGCGATTAAAGATATGCGGGAGGCTGTCATCCTGGGTCAATCCAGAATATACCCTCGCGGCGCCGGAGGCATCGGAATATGTCGCCTGGCTGGTCAACTCATCGCCCGACAGCCGGTGGTGGCGATTGTCAAAGATGATCTTGCCGTCTTTGCCTTCCCGGATGAAACCGCCCTCGGTCGCCTCGACTTCCTGAAGCGCCTGGACCGCGTAGGTTTTGCTTTTCCAGTATCGAGTGATAGTCGTCAATCCGGTGTCGAGCGTCCGGTAGGTGCTGCCACTCCCCCAGCCGGCGGCGTCGAGGATGTCGTCCACGACCTGATCCGTCCGCTGGGCTGTCACCATTGGGACCTCGATCTGGTCAAGGTTGATCTGCCCCAGCGGCCCGGTGGCCTCAAGGATCGCGGTGGCATCACCGCCCAGAAATACTTGTGGCGTGATCCGGGTCAGGTAGCCCTCCCAAATAGCTTGATTGGTCTGAGTCGCCGACGTTCCCAGGAGTCGGACGGGCCGGCCTGGGAGAATCTGGCCGTATAAAGGACTGCCAGTATTAAATGTATTATAGTCGCCCGACCGATTATCCAGCACGACGCGCATCGTCCCGGCTTTGCTATTGCCGGTGAGCTGGCTGGCCCGGTCTCGACCGAAGGAGCAGCTTATGCCCCGGATTCGCTCACTGGCAACGACAAAAGCCGCGCCGTCCGCCCAGGTGACCGGGAGGCTAATCGGAAACGCCGCGGAATCCCAGCCGTCAGTTCCCCACCAGTTAACCTGTAATTTGTAGGTTGCTACAACCATCTAGGCTTTCAGCGCCTCAATCTCGGCCTTGAGTTCCTGGACCGCTTTAATTAGTGCGGCGGTGATCTGGCTCATGCTGACCGATTTGAGGTCAGAGACTCCGTTAACGTCGTGCTTTTTCCCTGCAACGACTTCGTCAATATCTATAATTTCAGTGTGGACGGCTTCGGGTATGACCGCCTCGACTTCCTGTGCTAACAGTCCGTAGAATTTCTGGTCGGGTTCTCCCCATCCTTTGCCTGCCTGAAAATTATATTTCACGGGGCGCAGTTGCATAATCTCGGCGAGGCCGACCGGAGTGTCCTCGATGTTCTCCTTGATCCGGGAGTCCGAGATGTCGTTGGAAGCCGATCCGGTAAATGTCCCATTGCTGGCAATCGTGAGCCTGGTCAGACCGCCGGCTCCGATAATCGTATTGGTCGAGGACTCATTAAAAAAGTACATCTGCCCGGTTGAGGTTTTGCCAATGTAACCCACAGTCGCATCATCTGAGCCGGTAAAAGTGAAATATTGATTCACTGCCGTTCCTGTACTGTCAGTATCTTTGAAACGCATGACGATTCCATCGGCGGCGTTCTCGATATTCATAGTCCCTGCCACGGTTAAATGGCTTCCGGTGAAGGTCAGATTAGCCTCTCCGATCAGCGCGTTTGCGCCCGTAACCGTGGCCACCGTGTTGTTCGTACTCCCGGACAGAGTCGTCCCACCAGCCGCCTGAAAAGTTGGCGCAGCCCCGGCCCCGTTACTGGTCAGGACTTGGTCGGCATTGCCCGCGGCCACCGCCGCAATCACGCCGGAGGCGTTCCAGGTTATCAACTCGCCGTCAGTACCGTCGGCCAGCTTTGCAATGCCGATAGCTTTGTCTGCGATGGCGGTAGCGTTTCCACTAGACGTAACCACGCCAGTCAAATTGGCGTTAGTCGTTACGTTGCCAGCCGTTAGGCTCGAAGCCGTCCCGGACACGTTGGTCATCACTCCCGATGCCGGCGTCCCGAGGGCTGGCGTCACCAGCGTCGGGCTGGTAGCAAATACCGCGGCACCGGAGCCGGTCTCATCAGTTAGGGCCGAGCGGAGGTTAGCGCTGGATGGCGTCCCCAGGAATGTCGCGACATTGGAGCCGAGGCTGGTTATTCCAGTGCCGCCGTTAGCCACGGGCAACGTCCCGGTGACAGCCGACGCAAGTGGAATCAGAGCCCACGCCGGGTTGTTGCTCGAACCCGTGTTCAATAATGCGTGGGTAGTTGTCCCCGACTTGGCCAATCGGCTGAGGACCGTCGAGCTTGAGGCGTATAAAATATCACCCTGAGCCTGGGAGTCGAATATATGACCAGTCCCATCGGTCGTTATATATTCCGCCTGAGTCAGCGTGGCGCCGGGGTCTTTGTGTTGAAATTCGTTAGCCATTGGTTTCTCCTATGCTCTTGCCAGTACGCCCTGGAAGCCGCCGCCCAGGACGGCGTCCCGGATTACTGAAGTCACTTTCTGCTCGAAGTCATCCATGCCGTTAATATCGCCATTTATAACCAGGTTGATCGTCATGCCGGCTCCGCCGCCACGTCCCAGCGGGACGACCGCCTCCGGGCCGGATTCCCCAATCATTGCCAAGGTTGGCTTGGTGACGATTCCGCCTTTCGCCAGCGTTGGAATCTCCGGGAGCCTGGGCATCCCGATGGAATAACCGCCCACCGATCCGCCGAATGGGAGACTGATGCGCGGGACATTTATCCGCATCGCATTAACGGCCCGGATGAACCGGTTGATCGCCCCGATCGCCACATTCAATCCGCCTGTTATGCCGGCGACCATCCCGTCCCAAATGCCAACGATGCGGCCCTTGAGGTTTTCAAATATCCCGATGAGCGCATCCGACACCGTCCGAAATGTGGTCTTGATCCCGTCCCAAATCTCGCGCCAGTTATTCTTGAGGAATAGAATGGCTTTGATTAGCGGGCCAGCCGGAAGCAGCCAGGCAAATTTGGAGGTGTATAGCGACTGGATCGTCCTCGATACTACGCCAAAAACATCCTTAATCTTATTGAAGGATATGACGAATGTTTCCTTCAAAAATACGATGATCTTGTCCCAGTTCTTATAGATGATGATAGCCGCGACAATGGCCGCGGTGATGCCCAATACGACGGCGGTGATCGGGAGCATCGACAGACTAAGCATCCCGAAGGCGCCGGACAATATCCCGATGGACGCCGCCAATGTCGGCAAAATTAACAGGATCGGCCCCAGGACCAGCGCCAGACCGCCCAACACTCCGACAACAACAAATAGGACTTTGCTCAGTTGTGGATGCTCCGAAGAAAACGCGATCAGCTTGGTCGTTACCTGCTCCAAGAGTGTCGCCAGGACGGTCAGCGCCGGGAGTAATGCCTTGCCAAATTCTTGCTGTAGGTCGCCCACACGGTTCTTTAGCTGGACCATCGGGTCGGCGGACGCCTCGGCTTGACCGCCGAATTTCGCCATTATGGCGGTTATAACCTCGGTCGCTTCGGCGCCCTTCTCCACTTCGATCCCGTAGCGTTTGAGCGCGGAGGTTTCGCCGCTGATAGCCCGCGCCACCAGAGTCGAGGCCGCGCCCAGGTCCATGCCTTTCCCGGCGGCCAGGTCGAGGACTGCCGGCAAGGCCGCCATTGCGGACTCGTAATCCCCGGAGACCGAGATCAGGCCCATCAACGCCTCCCGCTGATCCTCATCCCCGAAGTTGGTTTTGTTCTGCTGGGCCGCGATTACCCGCTCGATTGCGGCGGCCTGTGAGTCGTAACTTGTCCCGACATTCTTGAGGGCCACGTCTAGCTGGGCGATCCCGATGGCTTCGGCCTGGGCAGACTTGACCGCGGACGCGCCGAGCGCGGTTATCCCGGCGCCCAAGGCGGTCAGCCCGACGCCGATGGCCTTGCGGTGCTTCTTGATGTTGTCCGCCATCTTGCCGAAAGCCGACTGGGTTTTCTTGAAACCTTCCTCGGCAGACTTCGGGTCGGCGGTTATTTTGATCTCGACGTCGTTAGCCATTGTCCTCGTCCGGTTGTCCTTCCTGTACTATTGCAATCATGCGGAGCAGTGTCACGTCCTCGGCCATCAGTGCCGACGGGAGGCAGCTATACCGCTGGCAAAGGCCGTCAATCAACTCGGCCTCCTCCAGTTCCCACGGCTTCGTTATCGTCCGACCGTCCCGGTCGACGCCGCCGCCAACGTGCTTAAATCGCCGGATGGCTCGGCTAAAGGGGCCGGGACTGCCGCGACCGCCTCGCTCCAGTGCTGGACTATCAGCATCGCCAGTGACAGTGGAATCTGGAGCATCCCGGCGCCGGTTGCCGGGATAGACTCCCCGCCGGCGCCTTCAAGATTCCACTCCATCAAAACCTCGCCGCCAAATAGCTCGGCCATCCTGACCTGGTCGTCGCCCTCGCCGGCTTCCCGGAGGGCGATATAATGGGCGAAGCTAACATTTAGCTTGACCCACACCTCGGCGCCGTCGTAATCGGTCCCGGAGAATGTGATGTGGGCGGTCTGGTCCGGGATGCGAAAACCTTTCTTCGGCTTCGTCCCGTTAAGCGCGACCATTTATGCCCACGTCGGGACTACGCCACCGGCGAGCGAGCCAGGCGCCGAGAATGTCAACGAACCGTCCGATCCTCGACTCAGAGCATAATCGGTGTAATACAATTCACCGGCAAGGACCTGGCCGGAGATGGTCAAGGTCGTTGTCCGGGCGACCGACGACGATGGCACAGTTTTGAATACGTCGTGAGCCATGTTGCTCGCATCGTCGAACACTCCTGAGACGGACACGGTGAAATCTGCCAACAGGAGCAGCCGCTCCCGCGCCGACTTATCCAGTCCGGTGATGTCCTGTTCTTCTCGCGGTGTGGCGAAGTCTAGATTGGTGATGTCATTCGATATTGTCCGGGCGCTTCCGCCGGAGTCGTCGATCGCGACGGTCATTCCTAAGCCTGATTCTTTAGCCATTTACACTTCTCCTGTATTCTGTGTCGTTCCAGTGGTCCATGTATTCCAGGGGTTCCATGATTACCTTGTTCAGCCTCATAACCGGGTCGCGGTCGTGCGCGATTCTATGCCGGCCCAATGCACCATCGAAGCATTGTTGGCCCGGCGCAAAATGGAAAACGATCAGCCCGTCCTGTCGCTCCTCGGTGAACTCCATCCCCGACCGCCGCACCCACTCGATATTCCCCAGGTCGGTTGTCGGGAGGATCGTCCGCCAGCCGCGGACATAATTCTTGCAGTTGACCTCGGCGCAGCTTGCATCTTTCCAGTAATCCGGACCGGCGGGCCGGTTGATCCGCCATTTCATCATTGCCCATAATCCCCATACTGCCGGCGCTCCGTTATCAGACCAGCCTCGCCGAGTTGCCGGAGGACATCCGCGAATCCCTGGTGGTCTGACATGATTTGCCGCATTTCATTCTCGACTACCGCCTGGCGGGTTACCACATCGGACACTTTATCGGCCAGCTCGGTGTCCAGTTCCCGGTCCCGGATCGACTCAATAGCCGGCCCGTATTCCTCCATTATCCAGGCCAGCCGGGTCATATGCTCCTCGCTGGCGACCGATAAACTCTGGACTCGCTCGGCCAGGATGGCGTCGTCATATTGGGACTCTCTTAATTCCTCGATACTGTCCAGGGCGGAGTCGATATTGCCCCGGAGGGTTACGACCCAGCCGATCAAGCCGATCACAATGACGGCGACCGGGATCAGACTCAATCCTAATTGCAGAGGCTTCATACGATACGCTCCCAGTTGGCCCCGGTATCCGCCGAATATATCAGGCGCTCATGTACGGCGCAGCGCCGGCATATCCGGTCGGACCAGGCCGCCGGCTTCCATCTATGGATATTGAGCCAGCAAAAGATAATCATCAGTCGGCCTCCAGAATCTTCATCGACAGGGCGATGATCCCGCCCACCGACGTGCCAGTCGCCACTTCGTTGCTCAGCCATATTCCGGCGCCGGCTGTTCCTCCAAGGATTAACAGCGCCAGGAATATCTGAGGCCGAATCCTTTCGCGGACTGTTCGGCGTGGCGGCGGCTCAACCGGGCGCTGGTCAGAAGGCGACATCATCCTGGGCCGTTCCTCTACGGGTCGAGACGATGAAATCAAGATTTGAGAATGTCCCCGTGGTGGTGATTCTTAGATATCGCTCAACCGCTCCGGAGACCGTTATCCGCTCGGCGGTCGGCGCCGATGCGTAACCCACCGCGGTGAACGACAGGACAGTCGCGAAGGCATCGCTGCTCCCGTTATCGCTGGACTGCTGGATCGTCACGGTCGGCGTCCCGGAGTCACAATCAACGATCTCCAGATATGCCACCATGCCGGCGGAGGTTGCCGCGCCGTCGTCCCGGCTGGTTGATGAGCCGGCGCTGGAGTGGGTCTCTTTCCCGGTGGTCAAAGTCTCGCACCAGTCCAGCCCGACGCCGTTAGCCTGGGAGTCGATCGTAAAACTGAGCGACCCGTCACTCCCTCGGCTCCCGTCATAATTGATCTGTTTGGATACCAGACAGGCGGCCACGTCGCCGCGGGTAGCTCCGAAAGCCCAGGTCACTATCCGGTCAGTCGTCGGCAGACCTTTGAACGCGGCGTGTTCTTGTTCGGTGGAGTCGTTGAACCAGGAATTGACGGCCAGATTGCCGTCCGTCAGTCCCATGATCCGCTCATGGGCCGAGGCGTTCAAAGCCGTCGAATCTAATAACTCCCGCGGTGAACTGGCGTTATTGATCGCCGCAACGTCCCCGGAGAGGTCGTAACCATGAACGAATATCTGTTGACCGAGTCCTGATTTCTTTGCCATTGGCCGCTCCTGTTAAGGCGTGATTGTGACTTCTTCGTAAATCTGGATGTCGAATGGAATGGTCGCCGTCCTATATAATCCGCCGCCCATGTCCAGGGTCGCGACCGTGGCGGCGCCGACGGTTGAGTCGGTGCAATTCCCGGCAAGGTTGGCGTCCGAGCGGAGTTTGGTGTCAACTTCCACCATCGCGTCCCAAAGTTCAAGCTCGATGCTTTCCCGGACATCCGCCGACGCCTGGAGGCGGAAATATGACCGGATCATAATCCTGGTCGTCGAGCCGATGTTCGACAAGGTCTGCCAGCCGCCGGTCCGCCCCTGGACCCAGTAGGCCAGGACCGGAGTTCCCGACAACGCCAGAGGCTCGGCCCGGATAACCGCGGTGAAGGCCGGGTCGGTTATGGACGACAGCAGAACGTCGATCCTGTCCAATGCTCCCGATCTGCTCAATCGAAGGCCTCGATCAGAGCGTCGCCAATATATTTCTGGAGCAACTCGGCCTTATTCCGTTCTATCTCCTGCGAAATCTTGGAAAACATTCCATACTTTTGCTCGACCTTTGAGGCGTAGGTTAACCGCTTGCCGCTTTTGTTGTTGGAAAAGGCGTCGACAATAGCCTCGTTGTCGTTCTCAATCCTCACACCGATGGACCGCTTTAGAACGCGAGTGTGGGCGCCGTGGCGGTCTGCCGGTTTAGACTGCCAATACAAATGCGCCGGCGGGCCATAAAGCTCGTCGCTGACCTTGTTGGCGCCCTCAAAGACGGCCAGGTCACGCAATGCACTATTGACGACTTCTCTCATTACCTGGAGGCCGGAGCCGTCAAAGATTGGGCCGGTTATCGTGATTTGTGTCCCGAATGGTTCAGCCATCAGAAAATGATCCCGTTGCTTGTCCCGGTCACCCGGTAGTCGTCCAGCGTCCGCAGTACCGACCGGACTTCTCCCTCTACCACGGTCATCGCCATCTCGCCGCTGCCGATACTGCCGCCCGATCCCATGTCCCGGTTTCGGAAGGTCAGCTTCGCAATGTCCAGACAAGCCTGGACGACCAGCTCCGGGTAATCGTACCGGGTCAACGCGGCCCCACCGGAATGAGTGGCGGCGGTACTTCCGTTGATGCCACGCTGGACGGTCAGGGTGTTGCCGCTGATGGCCGTGATGTATATCTGCTCGGAGTCGATCAGGATGGCCTGGGCCGGGCCAAGGCCGGACGCGCTGGTCACGCTGATGGAGGTCGCCGTCGTTGATCCGATAGCGTCCGCCGTCGTGACCGATAAAGTGTCCCCGGTATACCCCCAGCTTCCCAGGATGCTCAAGGTCTGCTGGCCGGCGTCGAGCGTGTTGCTGGTGTCCTCGTTCAGTTTGAAGATGGTTTTTGGCGCGGAATTGTAAGGCATCAGCCAGAAGTCCGCGTTGTATCCCTCGGTCAAAACCGTACTCGCGCCGCGGTCGGTGTCGTCGTATGCCGTCACGGTAGTCGGGGAGACCAGCCAGCCGTCCAGCGGAATGACCTGGGCCAGCGACCCGCCGGTCGCTATATCATCCGAGCCGGAAAGGACGACATACTGGGGAGATTGGACCAACGACCCTGAGCCAATGTCATAAAATCGGGTTTCGGTCAGAGGGCCAAAAGTGCCGCCCTCGCAGTAGTTGTCGATCCGCCGGGAGGCGCCTTCCAGAATACGACGGATGCTCCCGGCGTCGCTAGTCCACCCGGAGGAAAACGCCGAGCCAGCCAGATAATCCCGGAGGTCGTCCGCCGTGGCATATGTGTGGCGAGTCGCCACTACTCAGATTCCTCGTCGGACTTGTCCTCGGCAGTGTCCGCCATCTTATTCTCGGCTGTCTCAGCCATCTTCTCGAAGTAGTCCGGGTATCCTTCCAGCGTGGCGTCCGGGACGTCGTACTCTTTCCCGGACTCGTATGTTTCCCCGGTAGCTCCAAAGACCACGTTTTGAACGCATAATGCTAATGGCATTTCTTTCTCCTTTGCTAAGGAGCGGGACCGAAGCCCCGCTCCTTCGATTTATTAGGCGGCGCGTGGAATCTTGAATGCGGCGGCGAGGCCGACCTGGCCGTCACCCCTGCGGGAAGCGAAGAAACCGATCTGGTCGTTCAATATTGTTACTCTCCGAAATCGGAGGACTGAGCCGTTTCCGCTCAGTTCTGACGGTTTCCCGCCAGTTCGGACTATATCATCATCCCAATGGGATGCTGGG
>Ga0208030_1001302_pt1 | contig 14680 bp, 26 predicted proteins | sample MalvirDeepMed_M9_FD_184246 | JGI IMG/M metagenome (GOLD analysis project Ga0208030, IMG submission 184246) | Marine viral communities from the Global Malaspina Expedition - Malaspina viral metaG DeepMed_M9 (SPAdes) (version 2) | ecosystem: Environmental > Aquatic > Marine > Oceanic | place...
CATGCAGCTTAATCATTTTAATCACTTCAATGCATTTTAATGGGCATTAATGAAAAGCTACAAACTTATGTAGACACGCTCAATTCCATGGATGAGCCTATGGACCGATATACGTGGCTGATGGAGCTGGGGAAGAAGTCAGTGACGATTCCGGAGCAGCATAGGTTGAAAGAGTTCGAGGTCCCTGGATGCCAATCACAGACGTGGCTGGTTCCTCACTTTACATATGATGATAAGATTTATTTCACAGCTGATTCAGCTGCGTTGATTTCAAAAGGTATGGTATGTCTTCTGGCTGATGTCTTCAGCAATTCTACAAGAAGCGATATAGCATCCTTTGAGCAAAAAGAATTAAACGGTTTGAACCTTGATAATCTTTTGACGCCTGGTCGGAGGAACGGGGTTTATTCGATGCTTCAAGTGATCCAATCGTATGGATCACGCAAAGACTAAACACTTTTCAGTCTCCTTTCGTGTCATGTCTGCTAATATTTTAATGGTATCTTTCACTATAGTCCTAGTGCAAATCGAGCATCATCACTCATCATTTCCTTAGTGAATGGTGGTGTATGAGTCAGTTTAACCTTAACTTCACCTATTCCCTCTACTTTCATCACTGCCTGCTTGATGCTTTCAGAGATTGCATCCGCCATTGGGCAAAACATAGATGTAAGCGTATGAGTAATAGTGACATCCTTATCCTTAATATCAATATCATAGACTAATCCTAAGTCAAATATATTAATAGATGTTATCTCGGGATCATATACTGTCTTCAGTTGTTCTATTACACTTTCTTTCATTTATTATTCCATTTCTCCTTGGACCTAAGAGTCCATCTTTCAAATGCTTCCTTACTTATTTTCTTACGCACCATCTTCGCTCCCTCTGGGATCTCAGTATGCAATGTCAGGATTTCCCCGTCATCACTTAGTTCCACTAGAGCTGGACCACAGAATGCGTCCTTTGTATAATCTGTTTCCTTTTTCTTTAGTATTCTCACTTCCTTCATGCATGAGGACAGTGATTCCATTGGAACATACTGTGTCATTCTATGCTCACTATCCGACATGTTGCCGAATATAAACATAACGATTACGCTAATTACCTCCATTGGACTCCCTAATTTTATCCTTAAGCTTCTCCACGTCGTTGAGCAAGCGTTCTATATCGTGCTGTGCCCTCTTTATGTTTACGGAATTGCTCATCATTGACTCCATATCAGATTGCATAGACTCAATTTGAGAACTAAGAAATTCTATGAGAAGGTCCTGCTGAGCATCCGCGGGCAGGGACCCTAATTCACCTCTTGGCCATTTTATGCGGAATTCCGTGTTTTTTGTGAGGTCTGACTCTGATAATGTTACACGAGTTTCAAGAGTATTTAAGCGCTCCTGGATCCCGAAGAACGCGTACACGCCGATTGCTGTGGCCGCCAATATCGAGAGAAGGTTGCGCATAGGCATGCTGATCGCTGTTTTATCCGATACATTGAACTTGTCGTTAGCCATTACACCACCACCAATACAAATATTATTACTGCTATGATTCCAATGATTATAGCTGATTTATCAAACCAATCAGTCATTTAGTCTCCGTAGCTGTAAGCACCACCTTTGGTCTGGTTCTGCTGAATCATGTTATTGGACCCTCCTTGCAGCATATCGAAGAGATCCTTATGCTGTCGCTCTATCGAGCGGTTCTGCTTTACTATTTCTTTGTCCTTTTGATTCATTTTCTTCATGTCTCGTTGCAGTTCCTTCACATCAGCAATAAGATTAGTTAGATCAATTTTCATCTTGACCTGATTTTCAATCACTTCTTTTTTATTTTCTTCCTCGAAGCTTTTGTACATCTGGTCGACCCGAGAATCTAATTTCGAGACGTACCATATGACGCCAATCCCCTGTACGAGCACAAACGCCACGACGGCGAATGATATCTTAAGTCCGTTCATAATCTACTCCCATATGAAGTCTTGCTTCACTGTAAATGAATCTTTTTGCGAGTCCGTTTTATCCTCGTCAGACTTGTCTGTATAGGATCTGCCATAAGTAACTGATGTCTTATGAGGTTTCATGGACATGCTTTCGCACCCTATCATAATGAACGCCAATAGTAAAATGATATATCTCATGCCCCGAATTCCGAGGGATTTACTGGGGCTTTTCGTGGTGCATCCCACTGGCTAGGAAACGCGTACATTTCCATGCAGAAAGTCTCTATAAAAAATGCTTGTGTCCCTTTGTTTATTTCAGTCTGGGCAATAAGATTCTCTATAACTATCCTGCGTTCCTCACACTCTTGCTGCTTGTCAAACCCACCATATCCTTTGTAATGAATGGCATTCAGATTCGGATAGGCCATTAAGGCCATCAAAAACCATACTTTTATCAAGATTATTCTCCTCTGAGATAATGTTTCTCAGGGTGATATTTTAACCATTTTCTGAATTTATACCAGATATTTCTGATTCTTGTCGCCACCAGTTTTAGTCCTTTTAATAGGGACTCTGTCGCAACGAATGTGCGGCCAGAGTCCACCGAGATGAAATGAAGTTGAGGATTTAGTTATATAATGCGTGTTGTATTTTTACAACAACAAAATGTTTTTTTACTTGACACGTGTTTTTGGCTGATTTCTGCCATAATTATTTACTTGATTTATCCCATCATTTACTGTATAATATGGGCTAACAAAGAAAGAATAATACTTGCAAATATTATTTCCTTCTGGCTGAACAACAAGTGCAAAGTTGTAAGGCATGCGACACCGGTCACAATGTCCCAATGGATAAGGGGCTGGAGTCTCAGTACTGAGTACCGTTATCATTTATATGGATGATTTGCCGGGAAAGGTTGGGGGTGCGTTCATCCAAGACCCTCGGAGGCTTTGTTTATGAAAGAGTTGAGATGTTAAAAGATATGTTAAGTATAAAAAAATTTGATGAGTGGCTGAACAAGTCACGCAGTGGACAGAAGATCTCCTACTACCGTGGTTTCCTGTTCGCACCGAACCAGCAGAAGCTTTCGCCGACGCTGGACTTGAATCGGGTGAAAAGACTCGCGGACCATGTCAGGAACGCATATGACAACAGCCTCATCACAATGGTACAAAAAAGGCATGACGATTTTGATTATGAATATATAGCGATCCGGTTATGATCTGGACGCTCTTCTGGTTGCTCGTAATACCCATCAAGATATGGATAGCGTTCCATGTCTTGCTCTGGGTATATAGTGTCTGGCTGGGAATGTTATGATATACGATAAGTTATTGAAATTAAAGGATGAATTGGGGATGAAGGCCCTTCGGGACCCACGCACTGCAGATGAGCTGCTCGTGAAAAAGAACTACGGCCGCGTAATGACAATACTATGGAAGCGCTACAACTATGGCATGGAAGAAGCTGAAGACTTCGTTGCAAGAGAGAACGAGGAGCACAGCCAAGCCCATGCGGAAGAAATTGATGACATGGAAGAATATAGATGGGGCGATTTCCGTGATGAGATTGCGACGGTCAATTTAAGGAGAACATAATGGTAAAGAAAAAAACTAAAAAGAAAAAAGCAAGAAAAAGACTGACACCCCTTCAACAAATCAGGAAGGAGCTTGACAAGCTAGAGGTGCTGCACGCGAAAGAAGAAGTAATCGTCGAGAAGATCACTGATATCATAGACGACGAGGAAAATAAGGAAGAGGACTACGACTTCGATAAGTGGGAAGGAACGGATCCGGACTAATGGACCCAGCAACTTTCACACTTGTATTTTTTACGACGCTTTGGATCGTGGGTGTGTTGAGTGATTAAAAAAATTACATTATTAAAAAGTTTCCTCGCGCGCTTTAGTGCGCGTGTGGATTGCTGCGGAAGGAAGGTTCTTTTCGTGGAAGAAATAAAACTAGAAAGGACGAATTATGGACAGTAAAATTCATAAAACAACTAACTATGGCCAGTTCAAATTCCTGAAGGAAAACAGGCCAATTAACCAAAAGCACGTGGACAAGCTCGTGCGATCAATGAGGGAAGTTTATATTCCCATACCCATCTTGGTGGTAAAAAGAAATATTATTTTTCCATGCCTGGTGGTGAAGGAGGGACAGCACCGTCTCATGGCGGCAAAGGAATGCGGATACCCCGTTTACTACATCATTGGAAAAGATGACGCGGACATTACGGTGAATCAGATTAGAACAATCAATGAAACTGTTAGGCCGTGGTCGATGAATGACTATCTTCATTCCTTCATGACCACGGAAGAGGATCCAACTGGTCCCTATCACACATTTGACTGGTTCAAGAAAAGATATAATTTTCCATTTCAGATCAACATAGACCTGCTTTGCAACAGGCCAATGGCGGAGACATCCATGGGTATTTTTAAAAAAGGAAAAATTGAGATAAAAAATCTCGCGGATGCGGTTGAAAAAGCTGATTTTTTCATTTCACTCAAGGATTACACTCCTCTTTACCACGACCGCTCCTTTATTTTGGCGCTGATCATTGCCATGAGGGACGGCCGTTTCAACAAGGAGCATTTCCGATCCCAGCTGGAAAAATGCAGAAGTGAACTGTACAAATGCAACAGCGCGACGCAGTACATGGAACGCATCAACTACATCTACAATTACAGGGCGCGTGGGGAGAGAATGAGCTTCGCCGTGGCGCAACAAGGCAATGGGGCCTACATTAAACCGTCATATCCACACGCAGTGAATGGTTGACACGACTAGATACAAGAGTATCGCAATAAAGATACCGTACTACGATGCATTGGTTCGCATGGGGCTGACCATGCATCGTGGACCGGGACAGGAGATGATGCATATAATTAAGAAGGCAGCAGATGAGAAAGGAATAAGGATACGTGATAAAAGAATTATTAAAAGTACAAAAAGAAGTTAATAGGGTTCTAAGGAAAGCGGAACAGGAGGATGATTCCTTCGAGGGGATTGTGGATAAGCTGGGGATAATTCGTATGTATGACATCGGACTTCCCATGCACATGGTCCTTGGAATTGTTGAAGAGTTCGTGAATGATGTGGAGGAGAGGAAACGCATTAAGGCTTTGGATGGGTTCGATCAGGAGCACACGCAGAAGCTTTATGACACAATGAGCGTAAAATGGAACAGCAGGAACAATTAACCACTAAGAAAATCGTGGATCTGCACCAGGTGGATGAAGGAGCCATCAATCCAAAGACTGGGTTGACGGAAAAACCCTCCTGGTATGTTCGTTTCGAGGACATGTCCGATCGTGTGTTGTTTAAGTCCAGGTTATTGGAACTACTAGGAATGGGTTTCCGCAAGACAGTGGAAAACTTCAAGGCAGGTAAAGCTACCACTACGCAAGGTGGAGAGGCACGCTTTTGGGTGGTGGTATTTCAGGATTATGAGGTTCGTCTTCAGACGAAAGCGCAGATCATGGAAGTGGTAACGGAAGGACATAGACACAGGGATGATAAGGACAATGCAAAGTTTGAGCGAAACGGAAACGGACACAAAGAAGAGCAGTTCACCCTCGAGTAAATATCCAGATTGCTGGCCGATGGTCAGGATTACGTGGATGGACGCCATGGATGGCGATACGGGATGGGTGTCTCTTGCCAAGATGCGCGATGCGAAACTCGCGACGTGTGTTGATATTGGTTGGATGATAAGGAATGATGAACAAAGAGTTACAATTATGGGATCCTGGTGCCTGGATCCGGAAGAAATTAAGGAAGAGGATAAGGAGGGAGGAAGATATATCACCATACCAAAAGGGTGGGTGAAGAAAATAGAATATCTGGAAAAAAGTTATGGACAAGTACGAGATTAATGTATGGAAGGACGCGGAGTTGCTTAGCAAGGAACAGGTTTCCTTCGCGACGCAGGAAGAGTGTCACGAGTATGTGATTCAAAAATACGAGGCGCCTGGAACATGGACAGGGGCCCACCAGAACAAGCACGGAGTATTAATTACTCGCCCTCCTGTTGGAATTCGTGTAACATGGGCTAGATTAGGGAAAAACTACTACAAGCCCAAGAAACTAAGTGCTGAAGAAAAGAAAATGCAACGTGAACTGTATGACTCTATTACGCCTGAAGTGGCAAATGATATTGGTCATGGTGAAATGGTTGCCAAAGTGAGGAAAGATTATTATGGACACCCAGACGCAAAAGGAATGGAAGACAAACGATAAAGCAGGGCTCACACCCAAGCAGAAGAAGCTTTATGATGTCATCAAGGACTTCATTACAGTGAACAATTACTCGCCGTCCTATGAGGAGCTGAAGCAGCTGATGGGATCGCGGTCCAAGGCGCATATTCACGCTTTAATACACCAATTGATAAGGCGCCACTGGGTAGGAAAACGGAATGGCGCAAATCGGTCACTTTTCATCCTATAATGTGGCACCACTAAGGGAGATTTTGCTAAAATGTTTTTTTTATTTTTAAAAAGACCGGGATATGGTGCCACGGTGCCACAAATCCTGATTAACTTATATATATCAATGGTTTATATGGTGGCACTAGGGTGGCACTACTCTAAACGACGCAAGCAACTTTTGTTGTTTATTATGAAACAAATGAGCAAAAACTCAACTATAGAGCGGGGAATTCGATGGTAGATGAAAGGCTGAGAGGTGCCACTAGTGGTGCCACCATTGTGGCTAAAATAAGGCAGAGTGGAGGAGCCATAAAGCACCCAATTAGGAGTGATGGACTCACTGATAAGCAACGCGTGTTTGTTAAAATCTACGCGGAGAATGAAGGACGGTTGACTCCAACGGAATGTGCTAGACAAGCTGGGTATAAGGAGGAACGCGCTAATATTACAGCGTCTGAACTTCTAAATGGTAAAAGATTCCCCAAGGTGGTGGATGCTGTACTTAAACGAAGAGCTGAATTGGAGAAGACACATGAAGTTAAACTGCAAAAGCACGTCCAGGAGTTGGCTAGGTTGCGTGAGAGGTCTCTCTCTGAAAAGTCTTATAGTGCTGCTGTTAATGCTGAGCGCTTGCGTGGACAGGCCGCAGGATTGTACATTGACCGTAAAGAAATTAGAACCGGAAGTATTGATAGCATGTCCCGTGAGGACGTTCTTAAACAATTAAAAGAGTTAGGATTGGATGGAAAATTCAAAAAAGAAAAAACAGGAATGGTTCTTGAAGTTCAGGAAGAAACCAAATCCGATAGCGAAGGACTTAAGGACATCACAGAAGTATCGACCAAGAGTGGTGAGAGACAAGACGAAGTATGACCGTAAAGCCGGAAACCAGGCTTTGGAAAAGTTTAAAAAAATGTTTGAAGGTTGGTGATGGATATATTGTTTCACGCCTTGAAAGCTACGTCACTCCAGGTTTTCCTGATTGCTTAATATTTCACAATGTTACAGGATTCTTCACAGTTGAGCTCAAAGTAATACAGTGTAATAATAAGTGTATCATTTCACCCTTCCAAAAGGCATGGAATTTACGCCATGCTAATGCAGGTGCGCCTGTTTTTATTCTTGTTGGGGGGCTCCCCAAGGGCCACGTTAAACTGTTTCAGGGGTCCCAAACCATGGAACTGGGCCAATGCACCGTGGACCAAGTGCCCGGGTTGTACGCAGGAAGGCTCGAGGACCTCGATTTTCGCAAACTCCCAAACTCCAGACTAAAACCCTAATCCCAATATTGGGCCGTGGCGCACGGTTATCCAGCGCCCGGCGCGCGCTGCGCGTTCCCAAACTCCTAAACTCCCGGAAAACAGCCAAATCCTCTCTGAACTTATCCCTAGCTGCACAGGACCGGGATCCTGGCTGCGTTAGGAGATGATTACGAAACTCCGAAACTCCGCGGAAAAGCTATAACATCTAGTGATGGAGGTGAGCTGGATTCTGGAGCTGGGCCCGGGCAGCAGGTGAGTGCTTCAGGAAAATAGTTGAAATGAGTTGTTGCTTTGTGGATAACTTTATGCTATAATAGGAACAGAAATAGAGAGTTGGTACAGTTTAGAAGAATTCGCCTTACTCTCTGTTTCTAGAAAGTAGAAAGGTATATTATGGTAGTAGACGACACCATCGCACAAGCACTCAATAGAGTGGCTGATGCCATTGAAGAGAATGGCGAAACATTAAAACGAATTGCGAATCATTATGACGGGGTTGTTCCCGTTATGACACGCAATGCGAAACGAGCTGAAGTAATGGCTGAAGAGCAAGAGAAAGGATTTACGCAACACGTCAAGGATATGTTTGCTCCACAAGAGCACTAAAACTCCGAAACTCCCCAAGTTGTGCATAACCATGTGGATAACTTGGGGATAACTTTCAGGTTCCCGGGATCCGGGTAACTGGCAGCGTGAAACTCCCAAACTCCCTAGGAAATGTATAACCATTTTTGGGGGAAGTTGGGCAATGCGCCAGGAGCACCGGGCGCGCCCGGGTTAGTTCCAAAACTCCCAAACTCCGAAGAACGGCAGAAAACCTTTATTTATTGTAAGGGGTTTTAGGATCTAGTTGCCCGGCGCGCGCGCCGGGATTTCCTGACACGGAAGAATGGCAGAAGTCTGCGATATTTATTTTGCCCGGGCTCTTGACAGACGCCTGTTCAGGCATTATATTAGAGATGAGATAGTAGAAAGAGAATGAAAAATGGCACATTTACTGGGTATTTTAATACTGGGAACCCTGAAGGTTGCAGCTGGTGCTGCAGTCCTGTGGTTCCTCCTGCAGCTCCTGGGATGATGCAAACTCCTAAACTCCGAGAAACTCCCTAAATCCGCTAATATTGTAATGGTCCTGAGCTGGGAAACACCGGGTGCCCGGGAGTGGAGTGGAGATGAGTTATGGTCAAAAGTTATCCACAAGATTGTTGAATTGGCTGTTGCCTTGAATTTGGATTCGTGTTATATTGTTATTAGAAATAGAGTAAAGGTCTTGATACAGCTGATTGGTGGAGTCTAGCTTTTTTTTCAAGCCGTAAAGAAAGTCCAAAGAAGCCAATCACTCTGTTTCTCATTTTGCGGAACAGTTAGGAAACTGACCAGAAGCGTGGTCTTTACCACAATTCGAGCATAAGATTTGTGATCGAGTGGTTATTTATAACCTAATTCTAGAGTATCACAATAAGGGGCAAGATAAACGGAGTTATTCGGATCTTGCCCCAAACTCCTTTCAAACTCCCAATCAGCCCTAATTCCAATTAATATAAATTAGTTGCCGGGATCCGCGCCCGGAGCGTTCCAAACTCCCAAACTCCAAGTTTCCACCTAATTCGTATAATAGTCCTCGTGATTTGCCGCCCGGGCAGCAGGATGCCAGTTCCTTCAGGAATTTTAGGCATAAAAAAAGGGCGACTATCGGAAGATTATCGCCCTTTTATCGACTTATGCAGGATAGTATTACATAGTCAAACCAAGTCTTTTAAGTAAATAACCAACTTCGGATTGCAAATGAACTATTAAATCCTTTCTATTATTTGTGTCTTTAGCAACCCATTCGATTATTGCATTACATAATACACCACTAATTAGCTTCCAATCCAAACTATCCTTTTGTGGAACTTTACTAATTATTGATTCCAAATCGCCTATTGCGTTTTGGTCTTTGGTGTATTCAATCACCTCTCTTAAGAGAGGTGAAATATCTACATCATTAACTGATTTAATCGGAACTATATCTTTAGTCATACAGCAATCCTATTAATATCAAACACAGTATTAGGATTTATACTTGCCCATCTTGAATGCTCTGGAAGTAATCCAGAACCAACACGAAAAGCAAGAACATAATCCTCGTGTTCTTGAAAGTTATCTCTATTGGCTATTGGGTCGTGAGTAAATCGCCAAGCATATTGACCAAGTATACCTCGTTTAATCTTGGCAACTTGTCCATTATTCTTAATCCATTTACAACTGAAGAAACCAATACCAACAGTAGTCTTGAATTCTTGTTTAGTCATACTATCCTTTCTATTTCTAATTATCTTTATGTCATACTTCATTATCATTGTCTTGTTGTATTATTGCAACAGTGTGGATATCCTGTGGATAAGTCGCCCGGGCATTATGTCGCATGCGACAAAGTGTCGCAGGCTGGCGCCCGGGACTTAGCGGCTCACTCCGTTCGCCGCCCGCTCCTATCTCCCTATATCCGAAGGGGGAACCCCCCTTTTTCGTCTACCTCCTCTAGAATTCCTCGAAGGCAAGTCTGAGAGTGACAATCATGTATAAAAACGTTATAATTGGAATCTTAAAAAAATTTTTAAAAAATGGAAAATGTTTCTACTTTAGAATCTTTGGACACAAACACGCTCAAGCTTCTTTTAAGAGGTGAGCTCGCAAAAAAGCAGGAAGCTTCTCAGGAAGATTTCCTGACTTTCGTTAAAAGTGTGTGGCCTGACTTTATCCAGGGAAAGCATCATAAAATTTACGCAGAGAAATTGAACAGAATAGCAAATGGGGAGCTAAAACGCCTTATCGTCAATATGCCTCCTCGACATACAAAGTCAGAATTTGCCTCACACCTATTTCCTGCCTTTTTCATGGGCCGCCATCCAAAAGCCAAACTGATTCAGACAACGCATACTGGCGAATTGGCAATACGCTTTGGACGAAAGGCGAAGAACATGATAGAGTCATCAGAATATGAAAAGGTTTTTCCGAATGTTAGACTGGCGGCGGATTCTAAGGCTGCTGGCAGATGGGAGTCAAATCATGGCGGTGAGTATTTTGCTGCTGGTGTCGGCGGCGCTATTACTGGCCGTGGTGCCGATTTGCTTATTATTGATGACCCTCACTCAGAACAGGATGCTCTTTCACCTACTGTTTTGGAGTCTCATTATGAGTGGTATACTTCTGGTCCTCGTCAAAGGCTTCAACCTGGCGGTGCCATAGTATTAGTTATGACCAGATGGTCTGTAAAAGACCTCACTGGCAAACTGCTCGAGGCCCAAGGAAAAAGTGAAATGTCGGACGAGTGGGAGATCGTGGAATTTCCCGCCGTCATAAACGAAAAACCGATGTGGGGAAATTTCTGGTCCATGGACGGATTGATGGGAGTGAAGGCTTCCATACCTCTCACCAAGTGGCAGGCGCAATGGATGCAGCAGCCAACCTCCGAGGAGGGTGCGCTCATAAAGCGCGAGTGGTGGCAGACGTGGGAACCCGAAAAGATCCCTCAATTGGAATTCATCATACAGTCGTATGACACGGCATTCAGTAAAAAAGAAACGGCCGATTATTCAGCGATTACGACGTGGGGAGTTTTTGACCCCGACAACGGAAAGGGAAAGGCGCTGATTTTGCTTGACGCAAAGAAGGACCGGTGGAATTTTCCGGAGCTGAAAAAGGAGGCGATGGAGCAGTTCAAGTACTGGGAGCCGGAGATGGTCATCATCGAGGCGAAGGCGTCAGGGATGCCGTTAACTCATGAGTTGCAAAAGATGGGAATCCCTGTTATAAACTTTACACCCTCTAAAGGAAATGATAAGCATACGAGGGTAAACAGCGTGGCGCCGCTCTTTGAAGCGGGAGCCGTTTGGGCGCCCAAAAAAGATTTCGCCGAAGAGGTCATAGAGGAATGCGCGGCATTCCCGTTCGGTGACAACGACGATTACGTGGATTCAACCACGCAGGCCCTCATGAAATATAGACAAGGCTACCACGTCATGCTAAAAGATGATTACGAAGATGAGCCAAGTGCTGAAACCGCGGGGAGGGTTTACTACTAATGGCAGATTACACAATATTAGAAAACGCACCGGAAAGAGAACCTAGAACATGGTGGAAGGACCCTTTATTTTATAAAGGACTTGGACAATTTCTTCCCACTGTAGGAAAAGATTATTGGAATACCGTCATGACGTCAGCTGCGGGTATATCTGATTTTATTCCAGGAATTAATACTCTTAATCCGGGTGAATTTTTCATGAATAAAATGTTCAGGGATGAAGAGGCGATGGAGTCAGATCCAACGTTCGATATAGTCTCTGACAGAGAAATTAAAAATATTAAAAATGACCCTTATTACGGTCCTCTCTTCGAGGACATGATGGCTGAAGGGGTAACGGAAGATGAGGCGGTTTTTATGTTTAAAGCGGCTCCATTCATGAACCCAGACGCAACGTGGACGGACTGGTTAAAGGCAGCACCAGGTGCTGGTGGTCATATGTTAAAGCAGATTGGAAATGAAATATTTCAGCCAAGTTTGGTTGATGATTTTAATCCGTACGCGGAAAGTTTTGGCAAAGCGCGTATGTGGGCCAACATCGCTCCTCAAGTTGCCAATATGTATTTTACACGAGGAACTGGCGCACCTATAGCAGGGGTGTCAACTTTGATGAATAAGCTTTCTCCAAAACTTCGAGCAGCAGTTCAACAAGGATTGCCTGTGACTACAGGTGCACCTAATAAGTGGTCAAAGTTTGGAAGAAACATGGTCCTTCAAGCACCAACTAATCCTCTTAATCCTTGGGGCATGAATTTTTCAGCTGAAGCGGCTGAGCCAAGTAATATTTCAGATTCATGGGACAGTGATCCAGTGGTCTTCGACGACGTCATGACGGAAAAGATACAGAATTTTAGACCCACGCCACGCGGACCGGGACCTTGGAACGAGTTTAAGGGCTAGAGATGGCACTTTTTAGTTTAATCGCTAAGCAAATTCCTAAGTTATGGAAGGCAGGATTAGGAAAAGGAGAAATTAGAAAACGAATATCCGAAATGCCGGATTTCGCCAATAACTATTCGGCGTTCTTTAAAACAAGGAAAACGCCTGGCGGATCAGATTATGGCACTACTTTTAATAAGGCATGGGATTCCCTTAAACTACCAGCAGTTGACCCTACAGTTAGCGGACTAAAAGGAGGAGAAAAAATTCTTGATCCTATAACCGGAAAATTAATTCGTGGTTTTTCAGAAGAAACTAGAGGTAAATTAAGTAAGTCCCAACTAAATCAAATTAAAAAATCTATTGAGACAGGAATTTCTAGTAATAATCCTACCGTACGAACAATGGTTGATTTTATTAAATCTGGTAGAGTATCCGAAGGAAGTTCTGCCTATTCTCGAGCACAGGAACGATTTGCGAAGGAATGGGGAGGAAGTCTTAAGAATTTAAGAAGTAATCCATCTTTTTTACAAGCGTGGCATACAAGAAGAGCGGAAGCACAGGCATTAGATAAAGAATTAATATCTAATCTTACTCCAGCAAGAAAGATATTAAATAAATATGGGCAGGATCCAGAATGGGAAGACATTGTAAAGTCCCGACAAGACTGGACTGATATCATAACGCCTGGAAGAAAGACTTATTATGAACCATTAGCCAAAGAATTTGAAAGGCAGGGAATTACTTCTTTAGGAAAATTCAGCGCGAAAAATCCCTATCTAGCAGGTATAGCTCATCAATTAGGTATTAATAAACCTTTAAAACTTTTTAAAGATATTACTCCTAGAAACATGACGACGAAGGAGATGATACAAACAGTAAATGACCCTGCTAATATTGGTGTTGAATATAATTTTATGAATCCTTCTATGGGAGCGTTACAGAATTTTTTTAGTAAGCCAAATGATATAAGTAAACTTGGCCGTTTGCCTAGGATGCTTAAAGACGCTCAAGTAGGTTTAAAATATTTTGATGATGAAGGTATACTCCAGGCTATTGGAATGAAAGGTAGAGAACTAGATCCAGAGCAAATGCTAAGATATGTACAATACATTGGTGATGAACTACCATTTGGAAGAACAGCTAGTAAGAGACCACGTTATATTCCAATACAAGATTATATAAGAGCTTTAATGCGTGGAGATTCAAGATATAACTTTAACAAAGGCGGCGTGGTCAATGGCTATGCGGCTGGAGGAATAGGACGTCTAGGAGTCAACATCCTGAAGAAGCTCGCGAAGAAAATGCCGGAGGAGGATTTCCTCCGCGTCATGGAGACATTGTGGAAGGGCGTTGATCCGAAAAGGTCAGGGCGCTACCGTGCGTGGGCCAAGAACCGTTGGTCACCGGGTTATAAATGGCCGTACCAGAAATCACGAATCAAGGGACCAGAAGGTTCTCCACGGAAGCATGGAGAGCCAACCCCAAGACTGACATCGCACATGGCTGATCTCAGCCCAGGTGAAAGAGTGGAGCTCCAGTCCAAGTACGCCGATGACATATGGGAATACAAGATGAAGAAGAAATTAGGAAGGGACCTATATGAGGACTTGGAATACCCTTTCCTGAATCCGGAGAACGACGCCTTCATATCCACCGCACCGCGCACAGGATTGGGTCGGTACCAGCTGCGTCATTTCGTTGATCCAGAGAATGTTGGACCCATCGACAAATATCAGGTATATGATTGGTGGGATGATATTCTTAACAGGATGCGAAAAAAACCCAAGTTCAAATACGTCAAGGACGCAAGGGGAAACATAGTTTTAAAGGAAGTAAAATGAAATACGATTACATGAAGGAAGTAGTACCACCACTCGACGGCTACGCCGCCGGTGGAATAGGAAAGCTTATCGTCAAGAAAGCCCCGCAGGTTATAAACAAGCTTCGTGAATGGGCACCGCAGATTACGGGCAAGGTGGCGACACCAAAGCTGAAGAAACCGTGGGCCGTGTTCGACGAGAAAGGAAACCCCATAATTGACTTTAGGCTCAAGAAGGATGCGAATGCATGGCTGAAGCAGGAAAAAGGATCCACTCCG
>Ga0208030_1001303_pt1 | contig 14648 bp, 22 predicted proteins | sample MalvirDeepMed_M9_FD_184246 | JGI IMG/M metagenome (GOLD analysis project Ga0208030, IMG submission 184246) | Marine viral communities from the Global Malaspina Expedition - Malaspina viral metaG DeepMed_M9 (SPAdes) (version 2) | ecosystem: Environmental > Aquatic > Marine > Oceanic | place...
CTATAACTGAGCTTGTTGAATACTTTGAACAAAAGGCCAGCAGTGCCGATGATATAGCGGAAAGAATTACTGCCGATATTTCAAAAGAAAGAAGCCATAAATTTATAGACAATCTTCCTAGGTACGACGTGGCATATCAGCGCGGCAAGCGGGACGGATTCCGCCATGCGGCGGATCGTGTCCGTCGAGATTGTCCGGGCAAACCATTCGCGGATTAGTAAACTTTTCTGTAACGGAGATTCGGCCAGCATTCGGCGTTTCTCATTTTCTTTCACTCATTACGGAGTAAACTAAAATGTCCCATTTTTACGCAACAATTCCCACGTCAGCACGGCGTACCGTGCCATCCGCTCGCGGCCACAAGTCAACCGGGATAGAAACCATTGCCGCATCGTGGAAAGGCGGCATTAAGACCCGCTTCTGGCATGACGAAGAAATAGGCGTAGATAAATTTGAAGTTTCTATGGTCATGTGGCAAGGGTGCGGCGACTCGAAAATCTTGGCGCGTGGCGTTGTGGGCGATGCCGTCAGGGTAAATCGGACTGTCTGACGTGCTTTGGTCTGCGCCGGTAGGCTTTGGCTGACCGGTGCGGACCCCCCTTCTTAGGAGAATATTTTGCTACCCAATTCCTTCTCCGTAGTCTTTTTTCCTTCCTTTCGTATCCTTCCATGAAAAATAGTGGCAACTGTCTTTTTGACAGGGCATTGTGAAGATGGGCCTGTCGTTTAACATCCTTGGTACAGCGGATTATTGTCGTGGCATGACGTATCATGGATTTTACAGCTTCACATTACCCACGTTTTCCATACCGCCCCCTGTCATAGCGGCATCCGTTGTAATACCTTGCCTCTGGATGGTAGGAGTATCAACCTACATAATTCTTAACTTGTCCAGTACAAGCAGGGAAACTCTTTTCCCTTACTATGCTTAGTAATATACACTAAGTCATTGATTCTAAAGGCGAACTGGTACATTGACTCTTTGTGCGGCATTTGGTAGTATATCAGCTATGGTTAATTTGTCAACAACAGAAGATAGGGAGAAGCCTTGCGAACGGGAACATGACGAGGATGGTTGGTGGTGTGTCCATGACCACACCGATTGTCTTTGGAATGATGGGTATAGCACTTGCAACTGCCCCGGAGAATCCATATCACCACTAAATGATGATGAGGAAAGCGAAACCACGGTGCCTTGGTTAACTAGGGTGGAACTTGAATTCTTGCAGAAAAAAGATGAAGAAGCCAGATGAGAAACGCATCAAGTCCCTGTACGGGGATAACAAGGAAGCGGCCAAGCGATACCGGAAGGGATGGTATAATGCGGGTCGTGTCATCCAGAAAAGTAGGGAGAAGCGAAAATAACCGGACTGGTCGTCTGGAGATTTTGATTACAATCTAGGGTGAACGGAAGTTCATCACTGTTCGGCCAGTCCACAACACAACAGGAAACAGCTATGATAAATGCAACCTATAACCCTGTAACTAATAGGGTAGATATTATTTTAAGTGTGCCGGGTACACCCCCAATCGGCACGTCAACCAAGGCCCATGTCATCATGTCGATAGACCGGAAGCAAGCCGAACATCTGATGTTTAAGATCAGCGCGGAATTGCGGGAAGGCGATAACGTATGGGATGCTGACGTTGACGAAGACACACCCGACGAGTATAATAGAATCATTGAGGGTGGTGTTGATTTGCCCACCAGACCGGAGATTACCGACTAATGGACAGGCCAATTATACTTGATGGTTCCAATCAAGACATAGGGGAACCCCCTTTGGATGAGGAAGCATATATAAAAACAAAAATAAGGAAGTGTAAATATGCGGCAAGCCAAGCGGCGTTTAAACGAGTTAGTAAAGCGATGCGAGAATTTACGGAAGGAAGCGAAGGCAGAGTTGCGAAGGACAGGCTCTATTCCAATCGACAACCTGATGAAGCGTTGCCTCAACAACATTCAAGCAATCAATCACATCAAACCAGTAGACCAACGGACGAAGGATGACGCACTTTATAAGGCGTTCAAAATCTATGGCTACTTTCAAAATCTAAAAGCCCCGGAGAGGCAAGACTATGACGAAGATCGTGAAGTACCTCTGGAAAGAATTAAAGCGGCGACTGATGTTGGGTTAGCTGGTCCCAGCGCATACAGTGGCGGGTTGGGCTATCAAACAGTTAATTGGGATTCAAGTTACCTAATGGCAGTCCACTCGTCTAGGAAAAAAACCAACCCCTTCTGGAATCCAACGTCAGGCAAAAGAGACAAGCGTGGCCGTCTGGTTCCACTAACTGATTACTGGGCATTTAAAAAAGAATGAATACAGTCCTTCAGGCAGCACATGAACTAACCCCAGATGAACTGGCCCCTTATCTAAGGGTCCATGCAGACAGGCAGGTTAGACCGGCTAATGATTTTACCCAAGAGGTTCTGGATTATTATTTATGCGGCGAAAGAATAACCGGGGTTTATCTTCCTTTCACGGAACTGGAAAATAAATTCAGGCTACGCGCAGAAGAAACAACGCTGTTAGCGGGGATAAACGGAAGCGGGAAAAGTTTAATGGCTTCCCAGTTTCTCCTCTCAGCTATGGTGCAGAAACAACGGTGTCTGTCTATCTCGCTTGAGATGTCTCCCAAGTCGCAACTTGCTAGGATGTGGCGGCAAGCGTCATTAGAACCGGAACCCACTCTTGATTTTGGTGTTGACTTCAACCAATGGACAAAAAATAAACTATGGTTTTTTGATCAGCAGGGAAGCATAGACCTTACTACGTTACTGGCTGTTATACGCTGGTCTGTAGATCATTTCGGAATTAATATTGTTCTTGTCGATTCATTAATGACAATGAACATTGCGTCAGATAACTACAACGCGCAGAAGGATTGTATCTGTGCGTTAGCCAACGCAGCCAGATCGTTACAGCTTCACATCATCCTAGTGTGCCATGCGCGGAAAGGAAAATTCGTAACAGACAAACTGGATAGATGGTCGATACGCGGCGCAAGCGAAATTGCAGACCGTGCCGATAACATTTTAATTTTGCAAAGGACTTTTGAAAAAGATCCACTGTGTGCAGACGCACATTTAAACTTAGCTAAAGCCCGTCACTTCGACGGTGCTGAATGCGAACTTGATCTTTGGTTGGACATGGAATCCATGAATTACATGACGCACAACCAAACCTTAGAACCACTAACGGAGTACAAGAATGGATAAACTAATTTGGGGAATAGTATTTTTAGTTTTCATTATAGGAATGATATGACAGACAAAGCATGGAAAGCGTTCGAGAGAAAGGTAGCCGATATTACCGGGGGTAAACGCATCCCGGTTAATGGCAGGGCTGAACTTGATGTGTCTCATCCTTACCTTGGAATTGAATGCAAGTACCGCAGTTCACTTCCCGCATGGCTGTTTAAACGGGCATGGGAACAAGCTACAAAAGGATCGAAAAAACAAGGACTTACCCCTGTTATTTGTGTTAAGGGGAAGGGGCAATCGGAAATTTTTGCAGTGTTGACACTGAAAGACCTAATAGATATACTTGTCGCAGCAGTCAATCATGTAATTGATCACACTCAACACGGAGATAATTATGAATCAGATTGAGATTGCTCTTAAAAGACCTTTCCCAGTAAGTAAGTTGCGCTGGAGAAAAGGTGGTGGTAATAAAGAGTTAGTTTACATTACCGCAAGAGATGTAATGGATAGGCTTGATGAAGTATGCGGTGTAGATGGATGGCAAACCGATTTCGATTTCATAGGTGATCGAATGATCTGTAAATTGTCTATTCGTTTTTATCACAAAACTGAAGAAGTATCAAAATTTATTGCATCATGGATAACCAAATCTGATGGTGCTGATGACACCAGCATCGAAGGCGCAAAAGGCGGTATTAGTGATGCGCTGAAACGTGCGGCTGTACAATTCGGTATCGGACGCTACCTGTATCATCCGAGTGCGTTTGATGCTAACAAGAAACCCGCATCGTGGGCTACACCAGAAGGCTACGATGAACTTATGGAGAAAAAATATGGCACAAGCAAGACTTAAAAACTCAGCCGAGAAGGCTAAAGATATTGATCGGCTTAAAGAAGCACAAGACGCCGAACATAAAGCTGTTGCTAAATTTTTTAGTGAAGCTAGTGACTGGGGCGGCCTTTATGGTCGAGTAGGAACTATGTTTTATGAAATGATGGAGTCTTCACACCGTAAGGTTTGCTTTGCCCGAAACACTATAGAGGAAACTCATGTTTCAGATGGTTCTTCCAAGACAAATTGGGATATAACCACCTGTTCACACCATTACGAATAATGCTATACGAAGATTACATAGCGTTGTCTAGGTACGCTAGGTACTTACCAGACAAGAACCGCAGGGAAACTTGGGAAGAAACAGTAGATCGTTATATAAACTATTTCACTGACAAGTTTAATATAACATCAGACACTTCTCAATCCCTGCGTTCTGCTATTCTCAACAAGGAAGTAATGCCTTCTATGAGAAGCCTGATGGTGTCAGGCCCAGCATTAGACCGGGACAATATCTGCGCCTACAACTGCGCGTATGTTGCTGTTGACCATGTGCGTGTATTTGGCGAAGCCCTGTATATCCAGATGAACGGTACTGGACTTGGTTATTCAGTGGAACGTGAGAATATCACCAAGCTACCAGAAGTAGCAGAGGAATTTCACGATACCGATACTACCATTGTGGTGCGGGATAGCAAGCTGGGCTGGGCAACTGCCCTAGATGAGTTTACCCGCTTATTGTATTGCGGGAAAATCCCAAAGGTGGATGTATCTAGGGTCAGACCCGCTGGTTCCCCGCTGAAAACATTTGGCGGTAGGGCGAGTGGACCGGGGCCATTTCAAAAGATGCTGGCCAACCTGATTACCATATTCAAAGGCGCGGCAGGTCGTAAACTAAACAGTCTGGAAGTACATGATGCTATGTGTTACATAGGAGAGTGCGTTGTGGTAGGTGGTGTAAGAAGAACCGCACTTATCAATCTGTCTAACCATTCAGATCAGAGGATGCGTCATGCAAAAATGGGAAACTGGTTCACCGAAAATCCCCAAAGAAGTTTATCAAACAATTCGATCTGCTATACAGAGAAGCCCGATGTGGGTGCTTTCATGCGTGAATGGCTGGCAATTTACGAAAGTAGGTCAGGAGAACGTGGGATATTCAACCGTCAATCATGTAGAAATATGCTCCCCGAAAGGCGAGATTCTACCTACGATTTCGGTTGCAACCCATGTTCGGAAATAATTTTAAGGTCAGGACAGTTCTGTAATTTAACGGAAGTTGTAGCCAGACCAGAAGATGATTTTGTTACGCTGAAAAATAAGGTTGTAATAGCGGCCATCTTAGGTACTTTACAGTCGTGCCTGACAGACTTTGGTTTTCTCAGGAAGGTATGGACAAACAACTGCGAAGAAGAAAGGCTGTTAGGTGTGTCCATCACGGGGGTGTACGACTGCCCGTTCTTAATCAATAGTAACGAAGAAGAACTACGGATGCTAAAGAAAATAGCCGTACACACAAACCAGAAGTGGGCCAAGAAGCTGGGTATTAACCCATCCACTGCTGTTACCTGCGTCAAGCCCAGTGGTACGGTCAGTCAGCTTTGCAATTCATCAAGCGGCTTGCATCCCTCTTATGGCCCTTACTACACAAGGACCGTCAGGAATGACAAGAAAGATCCAATATCTGAAGCGTTGATAAATGCCGGTGTACCGTATGAGGAAGATGCTTTCAACTCTGAAGCGTGGGTTTTTTCCTTCCCGCGAAAAGCGGCGAAGGGTTCCATATCTAGGCAGGATGTTTCTGCTATTAGCCAGCTAAACCTTTGGAAACACTTTGCCATAAACTGGTGCGAACATAAACCATCCATGACCTGTTATGTGAAGGAGCATGAATGGCCAGAGGTTGGTTACTGGGTGTGGGAAAACTGGGATATAGTCAATGGTATTTCATTCCTACCCTCTGCTGATGAAGGACACATTTACGAACAAGCACCCTATCAGGATATGACAAAGCCTGAATATGATGAGATGTTTTCTCTAATGCCTAAAAACATAGACTGGTCTACCATAGTAGAGGAAAAGGACATGACTACAGCAAGTCAGGAAGCGGCCTGTACTGGTGGTGCTTGTGAAATTTGAATGGTCAGAAGAGGCTAAGGGGCCGGATAGCCGCCATAAGCTATACAACCGTAGGCACACCAGATGGGAAAATAAAGCATACTTGAACTATGTCAGGCAGCTACCATGCGCCAACTGTAATATAGAAGACGAGACTATAGTACCTCACCATTTAAAAGGCAGGTTTTCACCACTTTCAGGTGGGGCCGGTATTAAGGCTTCTGATATATTTACCATGCCTCTTTGCTATGACTGCCATAGAAGGCTACACGAAGGAGATAGAGATGTACTGGACTGGCAGCACCTGTTCATTCTCCAAACGCTTGACAAGGCAACTCAGGACGGTATAATACAAGTATGATTAGTGATGCAGATGTAGAACAGGCAATTGAGCATATGCGTGATTCAGCACCGCGCATTGCAAAGGCAAAATCAGAAAGGGTTTATCTTGAACATTTTCTGAAAAGCAAGCGGTCTATCCTTTTCGCGGAAGCACCGGGTAAAAGCGTAGGAGAAAGGGAACATTGGGCCTACCGGCACGATGATTACATTACCCTGCTGCAAGCCCTGAGAGACGCTGTAAACGAAGATGAAAGGCTACGGTTTGAAACACGTTCAAATGAGGTTTTAATCGAAGTATGGCGAACACAACAGGCCAATCAGCGGGGTTCATTCTAACAGCCGAAGACATTGAAGAGTCTGAGATAGCACAGGCATGGCACGCTGAACAGCAACTGGAACAACACAGGAGAGAAAATATGGACCAGAAGGACAATGAAGGCGCGTTGTTTGTAAACGACAAGAAGACCGGAGACAAGCACCCTGACTACACAGGCAGGGCATTAGTCAACGGAACTTCTGTCAGGATAGCGGGGTGGAAAAATACGTCCAAGAACGGACTAGACTACCTGAAGGTCAGGTTCACCGATATGGATGATTACAAGCCAGATACATCAGCAAAAGCACCACAAGCTGTTGCAGATGACATCCCATTCTGAGTGGCTAAAGTTCTATGAAGAAAAAATCTACTTCCTTGCTAGGCACTGCTGGCCAATTAAGGACCAGTATGCGCCTAGTGGGAAGCAGACTTGGGAAGAGGTGTTTAAACGGCATTCAGGTATGACCTTATCCGAATATAAGGACTACGCCAATGAACGAAACCTAAAGGAAAAATATGCACGAAATTAATTATTCAGATGGTGAGACGGTAGAACTTGACTTTCAAGAGAAAGGACACAAGTATCTAGTCAACGGTGAATACGTTCCCGCAGTAACCACCATACTCGGCGCGACAATGGCGAAGCCCGGTTTAATATACTGGGCGGCTGGGGCCGGTGCTAACTGGTTTACTGAAAACTGCACAGAGGTTGGGGTTTACTATTCAGTGGATCATATGCGTACAAATGAAGTGGCCAATGGAATTAAAACGGCACACTCCAGAATAGCGCAGGAAAGTAGGGACATAGGCACAGAGGTACACACATACATAGAGAAGTTCGTACGTAACAAGCTGGGCAACTCTAAAGGTAAATTACCCAAACCCAGCGGAGAAAGGGCCGCCAATTCCGTTAAAGCCTTTCACTCTTGGTTTGCGGAGAATGAAGTAAAGTTCATATCCGCAGAGGAAAAAATATATAACCGGGAACATAAGTTTGCCGGGACGGTAGATGCTGTAGCTGAAGTAAACGGAGAGTTTTGTTTGGTGGACTGGAAAACCTCAAACAGTATATACGATGAGATGTATCTCCAGTGTGCTGCATATGCTAAAACAGCGGATACCATGTATGACAGGAACATAGAAGCAACCTACATTCTTAGGCTGGACAAGGATGTGGGGGAATATCAATCAATAAGATCGTCACTGCACGATGAGTATTTTGATATTTTCATTCATGCGTTGTCTTTGTATAATGGTCTTAACAACATAAAATCCCTCATAAAGTCAGACCGAGCATGATTGTAAAACTATCTAAAGACCAACTGGCTGTATGTGACGATCTTTCCAAACACAGGTGGAATGTCTGCCGACAAAACGGGCAAAAAGGAGAGAGGCTAAAATTCGATAACCCCGGCCATGACGATTATGTTGGTCTGGCTGGAGAATTGGCCGTAGCTGAATACTTAGGCGTTGAACCTAACCTTGGGGACACCAAGATAGATTATGATCTTGAAATACCGCAGGGTTATGTAGATGTTAAGTCAACCGAAAGGCAGAACGGCAACCTGCTTGCTCCTCTGCGGCAAAAAAAACACCCCACCGATATTTACATACTGTGTACGATTAACGTACCAGCCGTAGATATAGTGGGGTATGTTTTAACTTCTGAATTTATGGTAGATGAAAATATACGAAATATAGGCGGTGGTGATTGTTACTTCTTATCAAGGGAAGAACTTCATCCTGTAGAGGAGTTGTTACAATGACCTTATCTCCACTACACACCCCTTGGGGAAGGCTGTTATACCGTAAGGAACAGGGAGTGGTTCATTCTCTTCCGCAAAACCGTCGTAATCAAGTGTGGTTGCTATTTTCACGGTTTGTTCGTCGTCAGATATTAACCATCCCACTGATGTGAGTTTAGGACACTCTACATCAGTTTCTTTTTCCCAGCCAGATGTAGCAATAACATCCCGCCAGATTACCAAAACTATTTCTTTTTCTTGTGTGTTGTTAGTGGGCCGGGGATTATCCATCCTAGGACCATTGGAACTAACAGCACTAAGCCCAGTAACCATCCACCCATCTCGATAAGTTTTTGGATAAGGGAGAAGAAATTATCAGGGGCTTCCTGTACAACCGTATCTGCTGTAACTGCAATTGGTTCACCTTTAACGGGGCTTTCCGCAGTTAAAGCAGAGGCAGTCGCAGCCGTTAGACCGGCGGCTACCGTCGGTACAATCACACCCCCCGGCAAGACACTCGTCGCACCAACAACTGCGCTGGTCGCTGCCCCTGTTATCAGGCCCGACTTTATCTTCCCCAAGCTGCATCCTGCGATACTCAGTGTAGAGACTAGTATCAGTCCCCAAAGAAACCGCCGATTATGATAATTAGAACTATTACGCCCCATATCCACGGCTTTGATCTTACTTCTTCCCATAACTTTTTCAATCCTTCCATTAGTTGTCTCCATCAGTCTAGTTGAAAACTTGATCCGCACCCACACGAATGTGAACCCGTTGGCGGAGTGAATTTGAATGATGGTTTGAACGGGTCATCATCCCAGTCCATCTCGGCATCTCCCAATAAGTCCAGAGAGATAGGATCAGAGAAGATTGTATCGGATAGCATCTTTGCATCCGAAGGAATCTCTGATGTTCCTTTAAGTTTTATCTGGTAGCCTGAACATCCCCCACCCTCCAAACATACCTCAAGAAACCCCTCTCCTTTAAGGACTTGATCTACCTTACTCTGTGCTGCTTCTGTTATTATCATCAGTCATAAGAAGGGTAGTTTCCCTTCTGCTGCATTGGACTACTGCTTGCCATCCAGTCAAATATTTTTTCATGCTGGGTCATAATGTCTTGGTCAACCTTTCTTAGTGATGAGATTTCTTTCCTAATTTCATCTATCTTAAATTCCAGAACATCTAATCCACTGATAGCTTGGTCATGTTCTTGAAGTTCTTTAATTGCTGCTTCATTGTTATGTATAGCAATTCCACATTTTTGCGCTTCAGCCTCCAACGCTGGAATAGCGTTACCCTGTATTCCAGACAGTCTTTCCACTTCAGCAGATAATGACGAAGCCCACCAGATAGCCCCGCTTGTTTGAGCAACCAAGAATAATATTGCACCAAAGAATTTAGCATCAATGTTCATCGTTTGGAAAGTATTTCGTTTAGATGTTTAATTTTGTCAGAAACCGTGCCTGTTAGAATACACGGTATAAGACCATGTATTACGGCAACAACAGATAATACGACAAGTACAGCGCAAAGATAGAGAGTAAAGCGTAGATGCTGAACATAAGATTCCTTTATTATTTGTAAGTGATTGCATTTCATTATTGTTATTCTAAAATTTTCCTTTTACGCCACGGGGGCTTTCTTCCACCAATATCTCTACCACCTAACTTTGGGTTAATTGGGTAACCGCCCCCGCCACCAGTTCTGGGGGTACGCTTTCTTACTTCAAGCTGGCCATATTTCTTATTCATAACTGCTGGAATTTTACTTTTTATATCATCTTTAGTCAAAACCAACATCTTTAAACTGGTTCCACCCTTAATCTTTCGCTCTAATTGGCTACCATCTTTGCCTAATACCCTGTAAGAATCTTTCCCAACTTGCTTTACCCAATTTCCGATTGTCTTTCCCTTCTCATTGACCCAAGATATTCTATAGGTGCTTTTTGGTTCTATATAGTCACTCACTTGAGTATATACCATAGAATACCGGCTAGTGCAGCCATATCAACACACACAGACCAACACAAGTATGCTTTAAGAGCATACCTCTTCCAATCATTGTGCCTTCTGATATATTGGGTTGGGTAAAACCATTGCATCTAACTTTTCCTCTAGTCTGACAAGGTGATCCATAATCTCACCGAACTGGTCATCTGTTCTTGCAACTACTCTTTCTAATCTATCCTCAACATTCTCTAACTGAAAAGATTGTATCGCTACGCTTTCTCTTAGATCGTATATGAATGTGAAACCACCGATAATCAAACCTACCGTGGCTACTATGTGTCCTACGGATACGCTCCTATTCAGTTGGTTCCCGTTGCTCATAACTCTATGTCATCCTCTCCGGGGGTTAATATTTCCCACATAGTTCCGCCTGTAATAGCGCAGACTATTACATCCCCGCTGACTGTATTCTGGTGAAAGTGAAGGAATGTCCATGAAGGTTTTACAGGGTTGACCAAAACTGTAGCAAACGTCGGCCCATTAGGGTTTGTTACCCACCCCCTTCCTACTGGATATTCACCTAGTATATCTTTGTGATATGTCAGCGCCTCTTCTGCGTTATCCCAGCATACTGCCTTGATTGGTAGTTCACTCGGCATCATTCTAGCTGATGCAGCTAAAGGAAGTAATAGTAAAAGTATTAGTAATTTTTTCATTGTAGTAATGGGTTGGTTTCCACTCCAGATAACGTCATGTTAATTAATCTTTCTAACTCTGCTATCTCTCTTACACGACCGCTTCTGGATGCCTTGCGTAAATGACGTAACAGTTCCTGTAAATCATCCTCAATTCCTTTCTGCTTAAAGTATTGGCCCTTCATTTCGTCAACGCCGTACACTCTAATACCAAACAAGTATCTTAGAAGCCTGCTACCCCTTCCTATATCATACCCGCCTTCCCCAACTCTTTCAGTAAGTCCTCCACCTGGAAGGTCTAGTTCCCAATCCTTAATCCCAAACAGATCCCCTTTTAGTTTTTCAAAAGATCGGGTTCTTGATATATCTCCTGTTACCTCATCTCTTAATGCCTCTCCAAATATACCAAATGGATTTGCTCTGTTCAGTTCAGCAATAGGCACAAGATTCTTGGCTAGTTTAGCTATGCGCTTGGGCATAGGTATACCCAGGAAGTCTTCTGTCTGACCCTTCCACTGTTGTATCTCTTTGTCTCTAAAAAGGCTATAGTTATATAATTGCTCAAGAGGCTCCTTAATAAACGGGGATGTCATCTCCCCTATGAGGTCAGCAGGGCTACCCAACCTCTCCAGGTCAGCAACGGGAATATAATTCAGAAGGGTTATCATTTTCCATACATCTTCTTCCCCTTCCTTTCCTAGATAAATAGGAACTCTTTTCCCCCACCAATCTGTAGCTTCTGGGTCTGGTCTACCATCCTCATGCTCTATGTTTAGTCTTGCTGTATTCAGGACTTGGTATCTTTGGGGGTTTTTTAATATAGCTTCTATGTTGGCTGGGATGTTTTTCCTTGACCATGTGTAAAAAGGAATGAGCCTCTTCATCACATTCCTTTCAAACATAGAAAGATCAGAGTAATCAAAGAGGGATTTCTTTACATCATACGCGGCCTGTTCTGGAGTCTTTCCTTTTCTTAAAGAATTAATAAAAACCCCAAGACGAGCATTATTCTCAATAGCGTTCCCAGCCCTGAACCCAACTCTGACAGGAAGTGATCTTGTTCCTAGCGTTCTGCTTAATGCACTGGCCTTGCCTGCAGCAATTCCTGTACCCCTCTCAAGAGTTTCTTCTATTGTACGGACAATATCAGCACCATACTGACCGCGCCCTAAGATACCATGATCTCTTGCTTGCTTGTATATGTCATCATAACTGCGGCCAGCGATGGTGTCTGTTTTGGATAACCGCCCACGCCATGCCTGGTTCTGTATCCTCTGAGCCTGTCTGTATACGTCTGGGTTCTTTACTCCCGCTAAGGTATAAGCGTTCCATATATTACCCACAAGGTTTCTTGTGTGGTAAGCTGGGCGCACTGCTAATGACCAGGATTTCCATAAACCCTGTACTTGATCAAAGTGTTTAAGAAATTGATTTGTGGTGGTGGGGTCGGTTAGCATCTTACTCTGGGCATTAACCACTTTAGCTATACTTGGGGGTAGGTAATGGGTCTTCAGGCCAACAGCCTTAACCCAGTCATCAGGCAGCGCACCAGCCGCGACCATCTTCTTGTAGTCATCAGTTGTATGCCCAAACTTTTTACCCACCTCTTTAAGATAGGTAGCACCCTCCATGCCCATGGAGTGCCTAGCTTCTCTTACCCCCATTAACAACGCAGGGTCAGTGTGCATGAATTGAGGGAGTTTCCCCGCGACACTTAATCTTTTTAGTTCTGCCGCTATTTGTTTTTCAGTGGGGGGTTTTCCCAGTTTCTTTTTTAACCGCTGGGAGACCATATCTTTAATCTTCCTTTGGTTTATAGCCTGTACCGTACCAGGCATCTTTCTAGCCGTCACGCTAGGATGCTTGGATGGGTCTCTAAACCAGTTCTTAAAGCTATCTACTCCCTGTCTGCGTCTAGCCTCTGCGCTCAGAATATGAGGAACATAACCCTCCACCCCTAAGTCATTAGCCCTACGCATAATGTCACTAATTGGAACCCCTGCGGCCTTCTCCGCTAGGTACATCTGGTGGTATCTGCCAGCCTGTGCATCTGCAATTTTCTGTAAGCCGCTTGTGCTTCTAGGTAGTCCATACCACCGCACATCTCCACGGCCCATTTCAATTAGAGAGTCTCTTACAGACATTGCCTTACCGCCCCTTTCTGCAGCCCTGGCTGTCTCTACTGATTGATTAACCGCTTTAGCCGCGTCATCATAAGAGACTCCAGCCTTCTGTGATAACGATGTGATCTTTGCTTGAAGGGCTTTTACATCCTGCTCTATGGCCATGTTTGCGCCCCTCATCCTGCCCTTAGCGGCATCAGCTAGCATCTTTACATCTCTTGATTCTCCAGTGTAAATATTTAATGACCTCGCCAGGTCAGTCTGCCCAAGAGACCTACCGCCTTTCTGTAACCATTCCGGGGTTAGCACACCTATACCCTTACCAATCCCCCTCATCATTCCGGGGCCAATATACATAAGGGGATCAGTGGACAGGTCTATTCCAAATGCTGTAAACCCAGCCCAATAAGGATGCTCTTTAACCCACTCAGGATATTTCTCTTTAAGTAAATCCCTACCCCTGATAACCTCTTCCCTTTTCCAGCCCCTGGACGCACCACCAAAGAAAGCAGTTGGATCATCTTCCTTCAGGGCTTCATTCATCCCCACCCACAAAGCATTTCTTGGGCGATCTAGCTGGGAAAGAATGTCAAGAATAACACTCCCTGTTTCCTTGCCCATAGATGAAATCCAGCCTAATACACCTTTCCTTTCTTCTTCGCCATAGAGTTCTCTATAGTATTCTTCAAGACTTTGAGCCATTTACTGCGATTTCAACCTCTGGAAATTAAACCCGAACAACCCCTTAAACTCTTCATCAGATGTTGTTTCATTTGCCCAGGCATTATATGCTGGCCTTGTTGGCCATTTGAAATTCCATGGTAGATCAGGGTTAATTTCTTTCATCCACATGGTTACCAGATCAGCCGCGTGTTGATCTCTCTGCGACCCCTGAAACCCCTCTGCTATACCAAAGGATAAAGCCTGATTGTATGCAGCCCACGGGCCTTCAGTTTTTATTAACTCTTTTGTATTTGTAACCAACTGAGCAGTAGGTGTTAATCTCGCCACTGGATTAGTGTCTACCCATCCAGGTCTTGGCTCTGAAGCCGCTCCCTTAATAGGAAGGTTCTCTTTTTGTTTTCCATCAGGAGACCACCATGTTTTCCACGGCCCCTGACCACCATTCAAGTCTTCTACTATATCCCTGGCTAACCTGAGTTGTCCTATAGACATATCTCTATAGTTGCTGGATATATCCTTAACCCCCATCATCACAGATGCGGCTCTTAGTATGCCAGCGTTTCTTTCTATCTGGCTTAGTGTTTGTCCTATATTTGGGCTTAAATTATATTTATTAACAGTGGCATCAACA
>Ga0208030_1001304_pt1 | contig 14647 bp, 11 predicted proteins | sample MalvirDeepMed_M9_FD_184246 | JGI IMG/M metagenome (GOLD analysis project Ga0208030, IMG submission 184246) | Marine viral communities from the Global Malaspina Expedition - Malaspina viral metaG DeepMed_M9 (SPAdes) (version 2) | ecosystem: Environmental > Aquatic > Marine > Oceanic | place...
GGGTGATCGTGTCTTGAGCGGGGAGGGGGCCGTTGGCACTTGCCGTAAGACGATACTCGTCGGGGTCTGGGACTGCATCCTTCGTGTAGGTTGACGCTGGCAGTGCTGCCGTGGTTGCCGCTTTTGGTTGCGTCCCAGAAGGGCGGTGAGTCCATGCGTCAAATGCCCGAAGGAACTTCTCGTCCGACTCTGTCTCGGTGTAGTACCTGCCGTCGTGGTTGTGATCACCTTCCGATATCTTCCCAGTGGCAGTTCCAAACCCGACCCAAGATGTTATGCCCCCACCGTCAGTCATCAGGAACTCGTTGTCGTTCCCATCCCCAGACGGGAGAGTCAAGGTCCAAGCCGCAGAGGCGTGTGTCTTTATTCTTGTACCGTTAGCCGACGCGTCGTTTATCAAAATGATAGAGGCAGGGTGTACCGTGCCCTTCCAAACCTCGTCAGACCCAGTGGCTGTCTCGCGGGACCAGAACTGGGTGGAGGACTCGCTAGTGTCGACAGTGTCGTGACGAGACAAGAGCCTTAAGGGACGGTGCGAGTTGTCTGTGGCGTCTCCAGCGACCACCCAAGCGTGGTTGTCGGCGGTCGCTCTCCCTAGGTTTATGGCTGAACCCATTGAGACGCCGACTTGGTCGTCGCTCTGTATCTCTATATATCCATTGGTTGATGTGTTCTTGATCTGAGTGCCTCTGAGGTCCAAGTCCCCATCGAGGCGGGTAACCCCAGCATCAACCCACAGTGCGTAGGGGTTTCTTATAACAAGCGGGTATTCCCCCCCCGCAGACACTGGGGCGTTCGCAATATAGAGAGATGCGGCGTTGGTCGTGGTCACGTCGTAGTTGGTGGCATCGACGGTGATCTGGCTTATGTAGACTGTATGGAAGTCGCTGGACGCAGTGCCGGTGGCCCCGGTCACGTTGTCCGTGAGGGTGGATTCATCAACGTGAATCGCCTTAGCCTCGTCGTTAGGGGTGAAGTTTGTGTTATCCCTGTTCACCTCCACCTTGCCGCTAAACTCGGCGTTCTTGGCGTTGATGAATCCCGAGTTGGCGATCTTGAACAGTTCTCCGGCATCACTGTCCTCAACGCGAAACACGCTGTTCGTCTGGGTCGTATGTCCCTGAACCTTCAGCTGAACCGCATCGGCAGACCCGTCCACCACCAACGCATCCGTCATCGTGTCGCCGGTGACGTTGACGTAAGCAGTGTCGTGGTTGTGTGCCGAGAGAGCTATCCCCGCATCCGCGAGAGTGTTATTGATCCAACTGGTTCCGTTGTACCTCAGAAGCTCCCCGTCCGCTGCCGACGTGATTATCACGTCGCCAAGGTCGGCTATGTTGCTCACAACCCCCTTGTTGCCCGTGTATCTGTAACCGACAATCCATACAACCTTGCCACTCACCGCTGACGGGACGTTGTCTCCGATGAAGTGCAAGATGCCCGCCGAGTAGTCGAAGAACCACTCCTCCCCGCTGGTGGTGGAGAAGAGTTGCGTGCCTGATGCGTCAAGGTCTGGATCCCCCCCGAGTTCAGAGGTGTCGGCGTACACCTTCACGTTGTACCCGTTGGGTGCAGTGCCACCCTTGAACTCGGGGGGGATCCAGTCCTTCAGCCGAGTCCCCCCTGAGTCACACAGCCAAGTCCTGTCGTTGGCAGACGTGGTGTCCTCCACGCACTTGACACCGGATGTGGGCGTGTACTCGGCAACCTTTCCGTCAACCGCTGCGGGTGGGTCGGGGATATCTCCGGCGTCTGTCCATACAACGTCCCCCCGAATAAAGATCGGCGAGGCCTCGGTCTCGTTGGAGGGACTCTTGGCCGACGAGGTGTCCGTCTTCGCTACACCTGAGCCGATCTTCTTAAAGAGGTAGTCAACCTTTTGTGCGTCAGTGATAGCCATTAGTTGCTAGCCACCCTGAACCTCAACTGGGTTATCTTGTCTCCCGACGCCAGTTTGAACCGAACCAGAATGGCGTTGTCGGTGGCATTAGTGGACGAGGCGGTCCCGAACGAAACGGTGTACCTTCCGTTGGGGTTGGACGGCATGACAGTGCCCAGACCACACCCCCTGATAGGGGCACCACCCTCGTTGTCGAAGGCCGCCGTTGGAGTGATCCACCCGTTGGTCGCCGATGCGGAGGTGTCCACCACCGACCCCGGAAGTGCCACCTCGCAACCGTCTGTGGTGTGTATGTCGCCCACAACGTATATGTCGAACTTCGAGACAGCAGAGCGGTTGAACCGGAAGGTGATGTAGTGAATGTCGCCGCTTCGGCCAGTTATCGTGGAGAGGTTTGTCTGGGATGTCGGAAACCAAGAGCCGTCACCGTAGTTGGTGGCGTCGTGACGTATAACCCCGCCGACCAACGCTGCGTTGAACTTGGTGCTGATTGCGGTGTCTGAGTTCCATTCGTCCCCCCCACTGGTCCAGTTTGTAAGGGAAGGGCTGTCCCCGTCGTTGTCTCCACTGGTCTGGGAGTTTATGTATATGCGAACCCCGTCCCCGCTGCCGCTTCCCAGCCCAGTCTCAACCTTTACGGCGTCCTCGCTCGGCAGGTACGTGGGGACCGTCCCGTTCTTCACCAATATCTTCGCGTTGCTATACGTGACCGTTGAGGAGTTGCCGTTGACGTTCCTGACAAGACCTCGCAGTTGTCTCGTGGAAAAAGTATTGGTGCCCCCCGGCACCACGGTCAGGCTGTCAAGAGATACCGCAGTTGCACCCACGTTGTAGTTTACTATCCCACCGACTTGGTTCGCAGACAGGATGTTTGCATACGACTTGGTTGCCGACGATATAGACGACCCTGTCCCAGAACCACCCAAGTGCGTGTAGGCAACATCGTCTATGAAGTACGGGTCGTCATTGCCCCTGTAGTGGGTCTTGGAGACGTTGGTCATCTTGTGGTTGTCTACAGTCAGGGTGCCCCCCGAGGTGTAGTGCTTGATCCCTGACGACTTTGTGACAGTGCCCTCGGTGGTCTGGGACACGCTGTTGGAGGGGTCGTTGATGGTGAGGACGGGAGATGATGTCATGTCGTCTCGGCAGAAGTAGGCGTCGTTGGTGTCGGTGTCTGTGATCGTGGTCTGCTCCAGACGCACGCGGTGGACACCCACGGCAGAGACCCCAGTAAGCTCCCCCTTCGCGTCGTATGACTGCCAGAACCCAGAGTTGCTCCCCGTGACAGCCTCTCCCGTGTCAAACCACTTGTTGTCCGAGATGCGCAACTGGCCGGTGGCTTTGTCGTTGTTCCCCGCCGTCATCGCCTGCGTGTCTGCCGACACGTCATCGACCCGCAGCATGACCACTCCCGACTCGCCGTTGTAGGCGTCCCCCACTGTAGAGGTTGTGGATGTGTCGGTGGTGCGGCGGGTAACCGTGGAGCCGGGGGTCTGCGTTGTTCCTCCGGAAGTGTTATCAGGCACGGTGTCGCAAAGCTTCGGGGAGCCTGACCCCACCTCGCTCAGAACAGACAGGGTGGAGGTGACGCCCAAGTCCACAGGCTTGGCGGGCACCAACAGGCCAAGAACCTCGTTCAGGTCGTCCACGGCATTGGTTACCAGAGTTTCGTTGTTCCACGGCTGGCCCACCAGAGACATCGCATCCTTGTCGGCCTGTCCCTTGAAGTCCTTGGTCAGGCTGAGGTCCGTGGGGTCTCCCAGCGGCATACCCATCCCGTTGACTTGGTTCGTACCTGCCCCCCAGTCCACCTTCGTGTCATCCACTGCGTCTGTGGCGATTTGCGTTGTGTCAACAGCCCCGTCTGCAATGGCGGTAACGCCCAACGAGCTAATTGTCACGTCGCCGCTCAAGGACTGATCGGCCCAATTCGCCCCGTCGTAGATGAGAATGTCAGCCGTGACGACGCCAGTCGTGTCCACGTCGTCCAGTGCCCCAAGGGTGGTCACCCCGCCAGACGCGGTGAGATCCTTGCCATCCCAGTACAACACCCCTCCCGCGTTGTACATGCGGTCGGATGTGTCCTTCGGGGCGGCAGACCGTCCAATCTCAACCACCCCGCTAGTGACCTCCAGCGCACTGATGACACCCTCGGAGCCAGCCCACAACTGAGAGGCCCTTCGGGTCCTCTTGTTAATCTCGCGTGCGCCCCCTGCCGCTCTCGGGTGCCTCCCTCGGTTTCTGCTAGGCATTCTTGCCCACCTCGTGACCCCGACTGCTGCGTATTCCAGCAGACCCCACTTTGAGGATCACCCCTTCCAAGGCCCAGTCCTCAGCGGCGGTGTTGTTCCTGAGGCGGATAAAGATGTCATGGGCAATAGCCCTGCGTCGATCCACGGGACCAGACGATGCACGCTTGCGGTCAGGGGCAAACGTGCCGTCGAACCGGCGGTTCTTGTTGAGGGTGGTCTCAGAGCCAGTGTCCAGTGCGTCGTTTGCGAGGTCGATTATCAACTCTGCGGTCGGGCCGACATACACCCCGTAATCCACATTCCCCGAGTCGTGGGCCAACAACCCCGTGGTCTCTGTCAACACAATCTTCCTGCCGTCAGGCAGAGAAAACGGCCCCAGCCACACAAAGCTGTCGATCTCCTTGTTCAGGGCGGTGGAAATCCTGTCGTCCTGCTCCTTGATGGAAATCTTGTAGATGGCCCCGTTCCTTCCGCCTACCAGAATCTCCCTGTCGGACTCCTTGTCCCCGTCGAAAACGTGATAGGCCGTCGCGTTGTGGACATACTTGTCCTCGCCGGTTTCCTTGGCCTCGTAGCGGTCCTCCCACCAAGACCCCGCCCTTGAGTCGTAGAAGTAGTGTTCGACCTGCTCTGTGGGGTCGGAGTGGGACAGGAACAGGTTTACCCCATGCTCCCTGTCGTTCCACAACATGCGGACAACCCTCTTGGACAGGTCGATCTTGGCAAGCCTCTCGCTAATTGAGGTTGAGGTTATCGACTGAGGGGGAGAGCCGGGGACCATTTTGAACACGCCACCCCTGCTGCCGAAGAAGTACAGGACCCCAGATGGGTCTTTGCACCAGCCTCTTCCCCAAACCATGCCGGTGACATCCGTCAACAGGTCGATGACACCCCCCATGGCGGGGTCACCACTCAACTGGTAAATGGAGTGGTCGCAACCGAAAATCAATATGTCGTCGTTGTAGGGCACAAGGGCGTTGACCTTGTCTGGCACAAGGCCAGCAGGACTCTGACTCCCAGTCGCGGCCATCTGGTCGTCTTGCGGACGAACGAGGAAATCGAAATCGTTTGGGTCGTGGCTTCTCGACATGAACCAGTTCTGAGGCTCCCCCGAGAGGCCAGACAACACCAGACGAGACCCCCAAGTGGTGATCAGCGTGGGCTTGTTTCCGGAAGGGTCTTTCGGGAACGACCCCTTGCCAGCACCGTCTGTACGGTTGGTGATGCCCTTTCCTCCCTCTTCACCCTGAATATCTAGGTTGTCGTACCTGTCGACATCCCAGTCAACTATCTCCCCCTCCTCACCCCCATCCTGATAGGAACTGTCGTAGTAGACGCCGTTAATCCCATCCACATAGTAAACCCTGTCCCCGTAAGCTGCCGAGAATATGACTGGGGCGTCTGTCCTCATCTTGTAGTCCGAGTTCTTTATTGAACCGAACCCCCCGCTTGTCAGCTTTTTCACAGTACCCATGGCGGTCACGAGAGTTACAAAACTCCTTGAGGAAACCCTGCCGGATGGGTCAATGTTCTCCACTGCATTTCGCCCCATCTTCCTGAAGGGGGAGTCGACCGTCGCGTCCACGTCGTACCTAGAACCGAGGGTCTGGCTGGCGTCCAGAATGTTGTCGGGACTCAAGGAAACCAAGGTGTCTGTAGCTTCCGCCTGAGTCACGATGGCACCCCCGTTGGTTGCCACCCTGACAGAACCCCACTCTACGTCGGGGGCAAGGTTTGCTGGGCGCAACTCCACAACCTTGCCGACAGTCCCGTTGTCCACATAGACACGCTCGCCAGCGGCCCGAACAAATTTGAATAACTCAGTGCCGGTGGCGGTCGCACTCAGCGACAGGGCGGGGTCCCCCCTAGAAGAAGACACCCTGAAACGGTACAGGCCCGTCTCGATGTCAGTGGAAATGTCTCTGACAAAATACTCGCTTTCGTCTGTGAGTCCTGCGGGGCCATTCCCTGTCCCCTTGCTGTCGGGATCGTTGACTTTTAGCGTGATCGCATCCCCCTCGTTCAGGGGAAGGTCCCTGAACCCTTCAAATCGCTCATTGCCACTGTCCACGTGCTTAGACATAAACTTTAGAGTCAACTCGTTCGCGTGGGCCACCCCCATGCTTCTTCCCGTTGGCATCCCGCACACCCTATCCTTGCCGACAACAAACACCCTGTCGTTCTTGTGATCGTAGTCGACACTGCGGGGTGCCCAGTCGGCAGATTCCGTGTCGGTTGAAAGGGCGGATAAACCCCCCCCTGTGTATTCAGAGGTCAGCTTTGTTTCTGTAAACGAAGTGGCCCCTCTCGAGACCTTGAACAGCCCCGTCTTCCTCTTGCTGTCGCCTTTTACATTGCAAGCGACCCAGAAGTCGCCCCTCTTGTCTGCCACCACGCCATAAACCGACCCGGGACCCGTGTCGCCAGACATGTTGGCAACAGTGGTATTCTCCCCGGTGACAACCGACTTCTGGTACAGCTTCACATTGTTCCCGCTCACCGAGAGCATCCCGATGGTGCCGCCACCGACTGCAATCAGCGTGTCTCCAACATCACTGCCCACCACCGCCCATCCGGTGGATCCAACGGTAGAGCCGTCTGCGTTTGATATGCCCCCGTCCCACCCACCCTCCTTGACCTCAGTCAGGGTAGCTCCTGCCTTAACCTTGTACACGTCCTCAGTCGAGATGTCGGGGTCAACCGCATCTGGAGTCCTGATCCACGCGAACACATAGTCCCCGTAGGCGACAACCCCGTGGCATGTAGCCGAGGCGGCAGACGACAGGGTCAGGGTGTTGCTGCCACCCGCAGTGTACTTCCACGGAGGGGTTGTCTGGGTCAGGTCTCGCTCAAGGCGAATGAGGTCCACGTTGTTACTGGTGTCTCTTCGTATCACCGCCCAGCCCACGTTGCTCCTGCCGTAGGCTGTGGCCAAAACGGTGAAGCCGTTCCCAATACTGGACACGTCGAGGATGGTGGCCGACTTCCACGTCTGCAAGTTGTTAGTAGAGCCGGTCCCCGTAGCCTTGTTCAGGAACATGTGGTCGGTCCCCACAATCGGATCCAAGTCCCGACCTGAAATATGGTTGATGTCCTGAATGGGGCAGTCCGTGATATCCCCGACAGAGAACTTCCTGTCAAGATCGGGGTGGTACAGGGCCATTCCGGCCCTCTGACCGCCAGTCATGCGACCACGCTTCGACTCGTCGCTGGAGTCGCCCGTGAAAGCAAAGGCCCGCACGTTACGGGCAAGCGGGGTCGTCAGCTTGGGCTGGTTCTCGTAGGCACTGAGATCAGCAAGACCGCGAACCGGAAACGGGACAGAGACGTTCTGTTGGGGGCGCGCCATTCCAATTCCCTAGACATAAGATGTTTCGCCATTCTTGGCGTAATAATGCTTGGCCTTCACAGACCAGTCTACCAGCATCTTGTGCCCAGCTAGGTTCAGCTTGTAGCCCCAGTAAAGGTCGAGTCCGATTATCCCGTCAGCGTCTCCATCAAACCCGATACTCTTCACGAGAGGAGTTCTTGTGAGCCACAGGCCCATGTGCCCGCCGCCGATAGGCTCCACCCCGTATGATCGCTTCTCCTCAATCCACTTCACGTCCACAATCGGGTCGTTCTTATTCGGTCCACCAACCCTCTTCGTGACATTGAAGTTCACGGCTATCGGAGCCGTACCCTTCCAGTCGGGCAGGGGCCTTGAAAGCTGGTGGCCGATCACGGTCCCAGCCTCGCCGTAGTTACGCATCACTTCCCACAGACGACCGTGGTTCTCGGGGACCTCAACATCATCCTCGACGTTCAGGGTGTACGGCAGCGAATCAGGGACACTGTCCACGATCACCTTCGTGTAGATGCCCCGCATCCGGTTCACGATGGTTGGGTACTGGTAGCAACTGGCGTCGACAACGTGAGGCTCGTTCGTATCCTTGATGAGCGTGTAGGAATCGAAGTTCTCCCTGAGACGCTTGCGGAGAACCACGCCGAACTTCTTGTTGTTGGAGTTGTCGTACCAAACGGCGTGAGCATCCTCGAGTGGGAGACGAGACAGCCCCTTCATGTAGTTCTTGAAGCAAAACCCCTTCCCTGAGAACGGGGTCGTGAGGGCAAACTTCTTTCCCCGAAGACGCAGTCGCTCGTCCTCCACACTCACAAGCACCTCTCGGTAGGGTGCCTCCGTGGGGGGCAGGTCGCCCACCTCGGACCCGTCACCCAAGATCATGCTTCGCCTCGTGGTATACATCTCAGCCTTTCAGCAAGATTATGGCGTCCTGCTTGCTGTCTGCGGCAACAAACTTGACCCAGTGTGCTGCGAACAACTCGTCTGGTAAGGCAATAGCCTCATCGTCAGCTCCGGTATCCATAACGCCCAGAGCTACGCCGAGCGAATTGGACAGCTTGTAGTATGTGCCGTCCGGCTTGTCGGAAACATGGACGGTGATGTCGCCGGGGTCCGTCTTTATGATGAGGATCCCGCCAGACGTGTCCCTGAGATCAACCGCAGTGCATTCCGCCTGTACGTTGCTAACCGTGATCTCCTCACGCTTGGAATCCCTGAGGATAACGCCCATTGTCAGGCTCCTTTTTTGTTAGGACGAGGCGGTGAGGCCAGCATTCTCTAGGACAACAAGGATGGCTTCGATTGCGGTGTTGTGGGCGGCGGTGGTCTCGTCGGGGTCGCCAATGTGGTCAGCCTGAGCAACAGGGGTTGCGCCCCAAAAACCCAGCTTCTGTCCAGCCGCCGTGCCAATCTTCGTGCCGGTCGTGGTGTTCAGGATCAGATCAACACCATCAGACAAGGTGGTGTCGCCGGTCGAGGAAATGGAATTTGTGCTGGTAACTTCGTTGAAGGTCGAAGAATCAACCGTGCCTTGGTTCACATAGACAGCGGTGCCGGATACTGCGTCGTCGTCAATGAACAACGCCCCCTTGACGTAGCCGCTGCCGGACGGAACCGTCTTGCCAATTTCAAGGACGATGTCCCCAAACTCGTCAGCAAGAAAAACCCCAGAAGCATCGTGCGCTCTGTGTCGTCCAGTCATGTCTCACTCCCTAGTCTGTGTAGGTTCCCGTGAAATCCTTGTGTCGGATGCGGGACCCAAACAGGTATTCCCGACCCATAGCAGATCCTACATCGGATCTGTCTGCATTGTAACCAAGAGTCTGTGGGACTGACGACCGGCTATCCAAGTCTATCGACGAGGCAAGTGCAACAATGAACCTCTGGTTGTACACACCCTGAGTCTCGTCAAGACGCCTCTCAGCCTCCGCAAGACAAGAGTACAGTATCGCCTCCGCGTGGTCAGTGCCACCGTAGGGGATGTCCGTATCACCAAGGTCGTCCTGAGGCCTGACCCTGTACTGCATCTTCAGCACGTATGCCCCAGACACCGCTGGCCAGAACATGATCTCCTTGCGGGTCCCCGTCTCGATCCCACTGTTCTTTGTGCGGATGGCGGCAACCTGAGGCTTCGATCCGTTGGTCCCGATGTAGTCCCGCTGCCGAAGCTCCCTGATCCGTCCCTCACCCACGATCTCAACCGAGTACCAAGCGTTCTCCTTCTCGACATATGTCAACGGGGAGATCAGCCTGCCGAAGTCGTCGGGGAGAGTGTAGTTATCTTGGTGGAGGCGGTAGGACGCTCCGTCGACTATGTCCGCGCCGGGGTTGTTGTCTGTGTCTAGCGTAAGCTTGGTGGAATCAACAAAGGTGGCCACTGGGTAGCTAACCCCGTCAACCTCAAGAAGGTACTTGGAGGCTGTGGGAGTGTCCGCAAGCCCATGAGGCACTGAAAACGTGACGAGGCGGTTTCCGTTCCCATGGGCCACGTCATCAACGTGGTCGTACTTGACCGTCCCCGCCGTAATCTGGGCACTCAGGACGAGGTTGTCCGTCTTGTCCAAGAAGGACCACTTATGGGCTTTCCGCTGTCGGATCGGCGGCGGGCTGTAGAACTGACGCAGCCCAGACCGAACCACGGACTTCACAACCTCTCTCTCGCCGCTGTCCAAGTTGTCGAACGTGGTGGTCCCCTCGACAGTCAGAGTGCCGCCGTACAGGTGGTACGCCACTTGAGCCTTGATCTCCGCGAAGTCCATCGAAAGCTTAGGCTCTGCCATCTCGTACCCCTATGTAAAAACGTACGGGGCTGGGGTTGCGGGTAACCCCAACCCCGTACGGGCTGAAAGGGAGGCGAATCCCTTGGGCTTTAGTCTTCCTGTCCTGCCGCAAGCAGCTCGACAGTGACGACCTTGGCGGTTGGAGTGGTCACAGGCGGAACCTGCTTGGCAATCAGGATCGGGCGAAGGTTTCCAGAGGGATACTCGGCGTCCCCACTGGGCACACTGGCCTTCTCGACGCCATCCACGAACAGCCGGGCCGTGCCAGCACTGTAGGAAATCGCCAAGTCAAGGATGGTGTCAGCAACAACTGAACCGGACCCAAGGTTGACAAGGGTCTGGGATGCCGTCTTTCCGTGAACACACTTCAGCACAGCGTCGACTGCCGTAACAGGGTCTGCGGCGGGCGAGTTGACAGAGTCGATGAAGAACCCGATGTGATCCATTGAAGCATCGAGACCCACCTCGGTATCGAGTCCCACGGTGTCGGTGTCGGTGTATTCCCCGTCATCAAAAATACCCGTGTCGCCGGAGTTGTCAGCGAGGCCGACAAAGAGCTTGATGCCGTTGTTGATAACGTCCAGCTTGACGCGACACTGAAGCCCCCATCGACCAGCGTCAGGGTCGACGATATCCCTCGCAACCTCAAGACTACAGAAGTTGTTGTCGGTTGCCGCAAGCGTGGCCGAGGCGTAACCCTTCAAATCAGTGGCGTTGGCGGCGAAGTTGTTATCACCATTGTCGCCATCGAGGTCTCCAAGGCTTCCCAAGCCAAACTTGCCCTGCACGAACCGGCCCCCGAGGCCGATGGCAAGAGCGCGAACGGGAAGGTTCCCAAAAGCCGGTCCACCGACTTTACGCTCGCTGATTCCCTTGTGGACTAAATCTCTCATGTCTTCTTCCTTTTAGTTCCGCCAGTCTAAACGACCCCCCACCCCGCATGGCGGTGATGGCGTGGGCGGGGGGTCATGAAAATAGTACTTCTCCTAGCCCTTGGCCAGCACAAACTGGCTACGGCGGTCGTTACAGAAGAAGTTGTAGGTGCAGTCCACGTACTGGGTAATAGTACGGTGATGCAGGGGGTGAGGCTGAACTCTCGACTCCTTCATGTATTCCCCTCGCAGGAATACGGGCTTGAAGTTGTTCCAGTTCAGGCCATAAACGGCATCAATCTTACTGGTGCCCGAGTACACGTCATCGTCAATCTTCGGAACCCAGATCACGGGGTTGCGACGGAACTGCACAAGGCCGTCCTTGCTAGCTACATCGTTGCCCAGATTATCGTTCTGAGACTCCAAGATTTCCTCCATCTTTGAGATCACGGCGTACGTGGTGTAGTACGCATGGTCAATGCTCTTGTTGGAGAAAGGTCCATCGACGGGCGGCTTGAAGAACGTCTTCACAGAAGCTTCCCGCATCTTTCGGATGAGGTCGCTCTTGGACACGTTCGTGTACTTGCCGACCCAGTTGCGCCACTTGCTGGCGTCATCGACATCATTCTCGGCAACGCTGGGAGCAAGACCGCCAACCTTGGTGTGACCCAAGTCGTCGTTGTTGTCCTTGACGGGCAGGTCGCCCTTGAAACCGGCTGTGGCCGGAGGACCCGTGTCCGCAGCAACACCGCTGTCCTTCGAGATCCAGTACTTGATCCCGAGGGGGGCGACTTCGTCGCCGCTGGCCGGAGGCTCGCCCCAGAAGTTCTTCTCCATCAACTCAGCCAAGCTGGTCATCGCGTCAATACGCGACACCTTCAGCAGGTCGACAAGACGGGACGGCTCGCGGTTCATCGCCACGATCCGCTCTTCAATCGCCCAGTGCGTCTCACTGTGACGCCAGTTGACCTGACCGTTGTCCATGACATCGGCGGTCGTCGGGTTGTCTTCCTCGTTCAGTTTCACGTTCCGTGCAGCGTTGTTGCTGTACAGGCGAACATTGAACTGGTGGCCGTAGCCACTGCCGAACTCGACCCGCTTCTTCCGGAGCAACTCCGGCATCGCGGTGTGCTTCTGGATCTCGGGGACGAGATCCGTCCACGTCAGCTTCTCGAAGTTCTTGAGGGTGGTAACGATCAGGTCAAGATAATCACTGCTGTCACGGGTGACGCCAGCGTTATGCAGACCAGATGCGATTTGATAAGCCATAGTTCCTTATTACGTCAAATCCATCCCTTTTCCTTCTGCCACTGGTAAGCCGCCTGCAACGCAGCCTGCTCAGCATTGGCAGGAGTAGAGTCCGTGTGCGTCGGCTTGGCCGTCGTCTGCGAACCCATCTTCTTTGACTTCTCTGACGCCTTTCTAAGAGTTTGGTTTTCGATGTTGCCGCTAAAGGAGGCCCCGAAGGCCTCGGTCACAAGTTGCCGCATCGGGGGAACTCGCTCACCTCGTGCCGCATATCCAAAACCAAGACGGGAAGTCGCATCCGCCAAGGTTTTACGGTTGCCCGACGTTTCAGCCCCTAGACCGTCATAGGAGCCTCTGCCGAACAACCCCTCGTCCATAGTATTACAGATTTCATCGAACTCGTCAGCACTAGCCTTGGCTGCACGCTGCTGCTCTTTGCTCTGAAGTGCATGATTTACGCCCTTCATCTGCTCAATCTCACCCCTCAGGGAAGAAATCTGATCAGAGTAATGGCGGTTCATCTTTGCGATGGGGTCGTCATCGTCCACATCCTCGTCAAGAACGAAGTCTCCCTCACCCTCGTAGAACTGCTGCTGGTCCTCAGCCCCAACAGCAGTGCTGACCTGCTGAACCATCCTCTCGAAGGCGGCTGGGCCTCCGGAGAAGTTCTGCACCTCTTCCCTGCTCAGGTTGAGATACCGGCCCCAGTTGAAGTGGTCCTCAGACCAGTTATGGACAGCAGGGGGAGACCCCAATTGATTCTCCCCGCCACTTTCCCCTCCATCGTCTTCGACGGAGACAGCTTGTTCTTGTTCGGTTTCGCCCTCTTCCTCCTCAACCTCCTCCATCCGTACGGAAGGCTCCTCGTCCATGTACTTGTCGCCCTCGTCCACATGCTCCTGAATCTCCTCGTCAGACAAAAAGTCGTCCGTCTCGATAACGGGAGCTTCCTCTGTCGCCTCTGCGGTTTCAGCCTTGTCCTTCGCCATCTTTCAACTCCCTAATGAACACCGTCTTTGTTGTGCATCCCGATCTTCCTCAGGAAGTCGGTTTGATGCCGGAGGCTTTTGAAGTGGGGCCTGCCCATCCCATCAAAGTGTGTAGGTACACCGTGCTTACGAGAGTGTTCAATTGCAGCTTCCCTGTCAACAGGGTGAACAGCCGCGCCCTCAGACTTTATGACACTGCCTGACTCCCAAGAGCGTCTGATGTTCCCAGCACCCTTTGGGTTCTTGTTGAACTCGCCCCTGTCCACAACCTTCCCGTTCACCCTGTACACGACCGCCACTAGTAGCTCCTCCTCAGTGGCCGGATCGGACCACCCCTGTCGGGAATCTGACCCATGGACCGTCCCTGCTCGGCACGAGGGACGATGCTGAACCCGCCCCCCTCGATTGGTGATGGTAGTGGCCGGTACTGGGGAACCTGAGGAACGCCGCCCTGAGGTGGGAAGTACGTCCCGCCACGGACACCCTCGGCACCCTGAAAATCAACCCCAGACGCCTCGCCGATCTTTCGGGAGATCCGGCTCAGGTTCTTGTGGGCGTCGGCAATACGCTTGCTGATCTTCTTCAGCTTCCTGTCCATGGCCGCACGAGTGACCTTCTTCTTCAGGAGACGCTTGGCCGTGCTGCCTGACCCGCCCTGAGCCTTCTCCTCAAGCTCCTCGTCAGTGAGGTCCTGCCACATCCTGAACCGCCGCTCAAGATCCCGCTGCCGCTGTTCCTCGGCGTGTTCCTCCGGAGACATCCGGGGTGGCACCAGAGGACCCGAGCTTGGCTGTGGCGGTCTCTGCATCTGCTGCGGCTGCGGCGGCTGCATCTGCTGCTGGGGAGAGAAGAGGGGCCTCGGTGCCTCGATGGGGGGTGCCTCCATCATCCTCAGAACGTCCGGCGGGGGCGTCCGCATGGATCCGCGAATCGCTCGACCCGTGTTCGGGAAAACCGCCATGACTATCTCCTTTGGCTGTATTGACGATGGATTCGGGACATCCCAGCGGGGAATCGTCTTCCGTACTCGCGAGGCGGCGGGTCGTACGGTCGCCTGTGAGGAGGCAACGCCATAGGCATCTGCCTTGGGGTGGCCGGTGGTGCGGGCGGGGCGTACAACGTCTCAGGGCCGGTCCATCGCCGGGGAGGCATCTGCCTTGGGGAGGCCGGTGGTGCGGGCGGGGCGTACAACGTCTCAGGGCCGGTCCATCGCCGGGGGTCCCTCTGGGCTGGCTCGGGAGGGATCAGCCGTGGAATCGGGGG
>Ga0208030_1001306_pt1 | contig 14638 bp, 25 predicted proteins | sample MalvirDeepMed_M9_FD_184246 | JGI IMG/M metagenome (GOLD analysis project Ga0208030, IMG submission 184246) | Marine viral communities from the Global Malaspina Expedition - Malaspina viral metaG DeepMed_M9 (SPAdes) (version 2) | ecosystem: Environmental > Aquatic > Marine > Oceanic | place...
GCATGGGAATGGACCTGCAATCGGCGATCGTCATGGTAGGCAAGGCGATGAATGACCCGATCGCGAATCTATCGGCGATGTCGCGTGCCGGCATTCAATTCTCGGAAGATCAGAAGAAGATGATTTTTAGTTTAGTAAAAACCGGCGACATGCTCGGTGCACAGAAAATCATTCTAGGCGAACTGACTACGCAATTCGGCGGCAGTGCAGCGGCGGCCGCACGAACCTACGCCGGCGAACTGGACACAATGTCGAACGCATTCGGCGACCTGGCGGAAAAGCTAGGCGAGAGGCTCGTACCTGAACTATCGCTGATTGTAAGCTTCTTGCAAGAGGCGATCGCATCCGCGCAAAAACTCGGCATCCTAAAAGAAACAGGACCGAAAATAAAAAAAGAGAAGACGATGCGTATGGCGAGGCTCGAGGACGTAACGAAAGAAGACATAAAAGAGCGAGACGAGCTTATAAAAACCCAGAAGGAGAACCTCAACGTTCTCAAGGAGCAGCGGCGGCAGCAAGAATCGGCATCCTGGGGCACGGTCGCTATGGGTCCAGCGTATTACGCAACCGACTGGAATCGCCGACGCGAGGAGCGAGCGAGGCTCGACGAGAAGATAAAAACCAAAGAGCGTGGAATTGCGATAAACATCGAAGAACGCGAGAAGATGAAAGTGCAACTCGCCGACCCAAAACACCAAGCCGGCATAGACAGAAGGGCAGCGGAACAGAAGAGACGAGACGACGAGATTCACCAGAAAGCACTCGAGGCGAACGCAGCCGAACGTGAAGACCAGAGGGGAGTGATCGCTGACCAGCAAGCAAAGATTGAACGGCTAGAGGCAAAGCAGGACGATTTACAGAAATCCATCGACGCGACATTCGCCAGCCCCGCCGAGCGTCGCGAAGACCGAAAGCGTCAGATCGAGTTGAACGGAATGATCAAACAGCAAAACGAAATTCTCAAACAACAACAGGCCGAACTCGACAAACTGAGGGCCGCATAGATGAGCCACGTCGTTTCCGTTAAGGAACACAAAACGCCGACATTCAGCTCGACCGCCGAAGAGGATACGGCCACGCGGTATTTTATCGTTGAGCTGATCAACTCAAATTATGGACCGCAGACCGCCGTGCGTGCCGTTATGGATTATTACGGTATCCGAGCCGGCACCTGGTACATGTACGGCGCCGAGGTCGCATCAGGCTGCCGTGCCAAGACGATCGGGCCGGCGACGGCTATCGATGGAAGCAAGACGCTCTACTCGCTGCAAGTTCAGTATTCGAGCACACAGCCGGACGAAGAAGAAACGCCGGAAGATCCGCTCGACCTGGCGACGCAGTGGGGACCAGCGGGCACGCGGACAATACAAAAGACTGTATACAAGGACAAACGCGGTAAGCCGTTCGTCAACTCTGTCGGCGATCCGCTGAATGATGGCGTATCGATCGACCAGAACGTGTCATGGATCAAGGCACGGCAGAACGTCATCTCGACGGACTTTGATCGACTGGCGAAATATACAAACGCCTGGAACGCAAACGCATATCTCGGCCAACCGAAGCGGACCGTCAAGATCAGCTCGATGGAATACTCCGAGAAGAAGTGGAAAGGCGACGCATTCTATTTCGAATTCTCAGCAGAGTTCGAGTTCTATCCGGAGGAGCAGTTCATCGAGCTGCCGAATCTGGGATGGCGTGCTAACTTCTTCAACGACGTCGGCGGACTGCTCGGCGCCGCAGAAGTCGGCGACATTAAGTTGAGCGTAATACACGATGGAGCTTCCGCTTCGACCTCGTCCGGATCGCTGCTCAGCGAAAATCTCGGCACTCCGATCACATCACCCGCTCTCCTTCAGGTCGATAATGGATTCCTGGCGTCTCGCGACTTCCTGATGCTGGACGAAGCACCGCAGCACGATAACACGATTCTGAAGTTCGACATCAAGCGGACAGAGGCATTTGAGGACTTGGACTTCTAATGGCACTCCTTCTCAAAAACAACACGTACAAGCTATTTGCTCGTGCAGTCGATAGCGTGCTGAAGCCATCGACCGAGGTGCCGCGTCCAGTACCGCACGCCGTCACGCGGGAGTGCCTGACATTCGAGGCCGAGTCTAATGCGACTTACAGCATGGCGGATTTGACGGTCGGCAGCGGCGGCGCGGTAGTCTTGTTCAATAGGGCAGCCAAGCTGCGGCCTAGATGGCAGGGAGAAGTCAGCGAAGGCCGGGGATTATCAACAATCGCAGACGCACAGGGCGGCCTCATTAACATACGCGCCAACGGACTCGTTGAGATCTCCTGGGCCGTCGCCGTGCAATCAATAAACACCGGCGGAATCGACCTGTGGCAAACATCAATAGAGTTGAGCGACGACAACGGCGCAGCATACACGACCGCAGATAATCCCGTCAGATCCTACAACTACCACGAAGGACTCGACGTGTCCGTTGTCTCGCCGCCTCGCAAGTTCCAGGTGCTGAACGGCGATATTTGGCGAGTTCGCATATTTACAATTTCAAACACAGCAGGAGCCGGCGACACGGCACAAGTCACCGCGAACGGCACCTACTTCACGATAAGGAGTCTATGACATGGCGAACCTTGCTTGGCTCGGCGCGGGAGGTACTGTCGGCGATTATTCCGTGGCCGCGAATTGGTCAACCGCCGCTGTACCGCTGATGGGCGATAATGTGCGAATTCCGCCGACATCAACGACGGCGATCAGTGCGAGCCTTAATCAATCGGCGACCGCAATCGGTGATTTTATCGTCGAGCGAGGCTATCAGCAGGCAATCGGCACAGCGGCAACGACGTCGGCACTGCCGGTGTATCTGCAAATCGACCCAAATCGATTCGAATTCGCCGGCGGAGGCGAGTCGTATATCGACATCAGCTCGGCAAATATCGACGCCGTCATCAACTACACTCGCTCAGCGGCGGCGGGTAAGAGCGGACTCTACCTTCTCGGCTCAAATATCACCGAGCTGTCGGTGAACGGAGGCAACGTCGGCCTCGCGTCCATCGCAACGAAGACATCGACCGTAGCGACGGCATCGGTTAACAAGCAGGGAGCGAAACTGACACTCGGCGAGGGAGTGTCGGCGACGACAACCTACTGCTACGGCGGCACGCTGATACAGAGATGCAACTGTAGTGCTCTCGAGGTCTACGGCGGCACGGTCTACCTCGAGGAAGAAGCGGCACCGTCAACGCTGACGATCTACGGCGGGACGGTTTACTGGAACTCCAACGCGAGCATATCGACCGCGTATCTCTACGGCGGAACACTCGACGCGACGCAAGCATCGATGGCTCGAACGATCACGACGCTATACATATCTGAAGGTGAGGCGATTCTCGACAAGGATCTGATCACCGTCTCGACGCTGACGCTGAACAACCAGAAGCCGGTGCGACTGACATCGGTCAATTTGTGATGAGCACAACCGACGCCGCGGAAATCAAGAACGAGCTGCAATGGCTCAAGCAGTCATTTGCCTCGACGGGCGAAACCGTGGACGAGATCCGCGAATTGATTACAGGCAACGGTCGGCTCGGTATCGCTCAGAAGGTAACAATAATGTGGCGGATACACGCGGTCGTCGCCGGCATCTGCGGAGCGACCGCAGGCAGTGTCGCGACGTACCTGGTTATGCGAATCATTTAATGAACACGATCATCAACATCCTGAAGTCGCTGATATTCAAGCCGGCAGACAACGCCGGCGATCTGTTTATGCGGCAGCTCGTCAGTGCCCGGCGGCTGCACGCACTGGTCGCCGATTGTCTGCCGGCACAAACACTCGTCAAGGCGGCGATGGTAGAGATCGTCGAGCACGCTCACGATGGACACAACGATGCAGCAAGTTGATTGGACGAAGGTATCTCTGCTTATGCTGGTTATCGCCGGAGCTGGTTACATGGCGAAGGATTCAGTCACGCTGCCGGAGATGGCTGAACCGCCGCGATCGATTCCTGCACCGAACGCGGCGAATCGCCAGGCGGTGCAACAACTCGAGGCGGCGAAGCTACACAATCCGCGAGCGGCGAGACTGCTCGGCCAATTCTTTGCGGACTTCGCCTGGCTGATCGAGCACGGCGACAAAGCGACCTACACGACCGGAGAACTCGAGCTGCAACTCAACGAAGGCGGCCGGCGACTGCTGGCGATGAAGTCCGAAGTCGGCGAGTCGAATCTATCGCCGGCGATCAACTCGGCACTGAATGCAATGTGGGGCAGCTCTACCAGTCAAATAGCCAAACACGAGGCGTCTCAGGTGATTTACGCAATGGCCTGGGCGATGCGATGATATGCCGCGACCATTTCGAAGATGGCCTGATGACGCCCCTGGCGACCTGTCGCCGTGGAAGATCCGCGCAATGTACGCCGAAGGCTACGCCGGCTGCGAGTGGCGAGCCGACAAGATCAAAGCGGCTCGGGCCGAATTCGACGAGCACATTGAATCGCAGGGAGACTGGTCATACGCAAACGGCGAAGACGCGGCATATGCCAACGGACTCGTCGGCAGTGGCGTCGGCAAGTGCTCGCTGATCTTCCCGCTGATCGAGCAACTCTATCCCGGCTCACTACCAGGTCCGGCTCAGGTGACCGGCGACTGCGTCAGCCACAGCCAGAAGAATGCGGATCTCGGCTCGCTATGTGCCGAAGTACTCGCCGGCAGTCCAGACGAGCAGAGCGGACTCGTCGAAGGTGCACCGGACGTCTCACCGGAAGGCATCCGCAACGGCGTGCTCGCGAGCGAGTGGCCTTGGTACTGGCGAGGGTATAACGGTGCCGGATGGCAGTGCCACATCGCGGCGAAGGTATCGACGCAGCACGGCTGCATGATCCGCAAGCGGTACAGTCCTGAATTCGACCTGACGAAATACAGTAGCACATCGGCCGCACGCTATGGCCGGCGACCTCCACCGGACGAACTCGATCGCATCGGACGGCAGCACCTGGTCCGCACGGCGACGCGAGTCAGCGGCATGGAGCAGATACGCGACTTCCTCTCAAATGGCTACGCGATCGCGAGCTGCGGCGGCGAATCATTCAGCCGCAATCCGGATGCCTGGGGATGTGCATCGAGAACTCGCTCTGGCTGGTCGCACGCGATGGCTTATCTCGGATTTATAGATACGCCAGAGGTCCGCCGCGAATACGGCGACTCGCTCGTTCACGTCCAAAACTCGTGGGGCAACTACATCCAAGGCGAGCCGCGGCAAGTCTACGGCACGACCATCAAGATCAATCGCGGATCATTCTTCGCCAAGTGGTCCGACGTTAAAAACCGGACGACGATCGCCATGTCGAGCGTAGCGGGGTGGCCGGCGAAACAACTCCCAGACATTCTCGAGGGGTGGTAAATGAAATACCTAATACTTTGTGCAGTTTTACTCGCCGGCTGCCAGTCAAATGATCTGCGGCCGTATTGTGCCGCGGTGATGGCACAAGTCAGCGAACCGGCACCGAGCGTCGAGCCAACGGAAACGGAGGCGACCGGCGATCCGGTCAGCAGCTTTCGAAACCGACGCGGATCTCGCCGAGGCAGTGGCTGATCGTCCTGCTCCGAGCCAGTCTGGCTCGAGATTCCGGCGGCGGATTCGTCTTTTTCGGCGACATCGCAGATAATTACTTAAAGGAATGGAGTCAATTATGGCTAATTGGAAGACGACACTTGGCGGAATTCTCATCTCAGTCGGCACTCTTCTACAGTCCGGCTCGAGCACCTGGTCTTCGATCGGCACGATCTGCGTCGCAATCGGCGGCTTGCTCGCAGGAGCAGCGGCACGCGACTGGAACGTGACGAGCGAACGCAGCGGTGCTCGGTAGTCCATCGACGCTCTAGCACAATTTGAAACGGGGCAGAACGCGGCCGCCATGCTGTGGGGTAGCACATGACGCGAAAGCGAAAACCGACGCCGAAGGCCGGCGACAGCGTGCTCGTTACGTGGACCGACATCTACGAGCAACCGACCGCGGACGCCGCATCCGACGCGAAGCTGAAGACATTCCGCAGCCTGGCGTATTTCATACGTTGGCAAGGCACCGGCAAATTCAGGCAGCTCGTCACGACTAATTGCTTCGACATCGAAACGCACGAGAGCTACGGCTGCTGCTCGTATCCTGCCGGCTGCGTTCTATCAGTGGAGGTGATCTAGTGGACAAAGATATCCAGGCAATCTCCGAGCACGCTGACCGTGCCAAACTCGAGAGCGAACTGGCGACGGCGAAGAAGCACCTGGCCGAGACTAAAAAGATCAACTCACTTTTATCCGAGGAGCTGACCAAGCGAGGCAAGTCGCCGCCGAAAACACCGAAGCCGAAGTCGTCGAAGCTGACCGGATTCGCTCGAGCGATAATCGCCGATACTCATGGATGCCATCTGGATCTCACGGCATGGTCGGCAGTGCTGGCCGATCTCAAACAGCTTCCGATACGGGAGTGTATTTTGCTGGGCGATCACGCCGAGACGGGGGGATTCTTGGCTGAGCATCATGTGCCGATGTTCCTGGCCGACGCAAAATACAGCTACGCCGACGATCTCGAGGCGGCGAATAAGATGCTCGACGAGTTGCAAGCCGCGACGCCGGGAGCCGCCTACCATTACCTCGAAGGCAATCACGAGGGCCGCATCGAGAAGTGGATCATGCAAACCGCACTATACAGCGGGGATGATCGCGAGATGCTGCGGCGTGCTCTCAGTCCTGAATTCCGGCTGAAACTCAAGGAACGCGGTATCAAGTATTATCGACGATCCGAGTTCAACGAGACGACCAAGGAACGCGGCGTGCTGCGTCTCGGCAAATGCTACTTTGTCCACGAGATCAGCTCGGCGAAGAACGCGGCCAAGATCGCCGTCGATAAGTACGCCGGCAATGTGATATTCGGCCACACGCACAGGCAAGACTCGGCCACAGTCCGCAAGCCTGGCGTCGGCACAATCGCCGCACACAATCCCGGCTGCCTCTGTGCCGCTCGACCGCTATGGCAACACTCGAGATCCGCGATCAACGAGTGGACTCACGGCTATGCGATCCAGCTCGTGCAGAAGGACGGCAGTTTCCTGCATATCAACGTACCCATCATCGATGGCGTCTCGCTGCTGATGCCGCTAACGAAAGCGATAAGGAGTGCAACATGACCAGGCGAGAACGCGGCGAGCGGCGTGCCGAGCTGCTGCGACAACGAACGGAACTGGCGAAGGCGAAGACAAACAAGCGGCGGATGCTTCTCTACCTGCTGCTCGTCGCCGCCTCGATCGCCGCTGTTATATTCATCGCGGCCAAGTTTGCGGGGTAACGAATGAAGGCCGAAACAGTACGCGAACAGATCGACAACCTGGCGTCCGCCGGCGTGCCGAGCGACGCCTTCACGACGCGGATGCTGATCGAGCAGACGGGAAGGGGGCTGGATTGGTGCAACGACCTGATCCGCAACGCACTCAAACTCGGCCTCGCAAAATACGTCGGTGATCTGCCGGTGAAGACTCGCATCGGACGTACAACAAAGGTGCCTCACTATCAGTTTATCAACACCAAGAAGGGAAAGAAAAAACAGTGACGACGATCATCGAAGGCAACGACGCGACAACCATCGAGCACCGCGACGGCGTGGACTTCTTCAATAATCCAGAGACGGCACTATCTAATCAGATCGGCGGCCGGCACTACCGCCATCTGCCGATCCCGCCGTTCGACTTCTGCCGCAAGAATGGCATCGGGCACGCGGAAGGCGAGGCGATCTATCACATTGTGAGGCACAAGAATAAGAACTGCCGAGCGGATCTCGAGAAGGCGATCCACTGGCTGCAACTCATCATCGAGCACGACTACAACGACCGCGAGGAATGATGTTCCTGACGCCGGAAACGATCGAGAACGTCGCCTGGATCATCGCCGAGGGTATCATCGCCGCGGCGTGTATCGTCGCCGCCGGACTGGTCCTGGCGAAGGTCGTCGAGGTGCTCGGTATTCGCCGCGTCTTTAGTCGCCGAGGCAGGGATGCACGCCGTCATTCTGATAGCAGCGATCGGACTCGTCCGCCCGACCGAAGGAATGGCTCGGGTACATGAGTGCGACGTGATCGAAGTCAACCTGACTCGCGACAGCGTGCATCAGGTCATTCTCTGGACCGCCGGCGAGTGCGACGGCTGGATCATGTGTCACTCAATACCGGACGGCACGCACTGGTCGATCCGACCGGACGGCCGCGTCTCGCTCGTCTGGTACGCCGGCGGAATCCTGCACGTTTTGATCGGCAAACGCAAGAGATTAACGCGGACAGATCACGATCCCGAAATCGAGGACCGCGAACTGCGGGGGATAACGAATCGGCCTGCGATGTGGCAATGAGTACCACATTTTGTGCCGTTCAGTACTGGCCGAATTAGTGTACGCTCGTACATGATAGCATCGACAAAACAAGCGAAGGCAGCAGGCATCCGTATTGCGACCGCGAGACAAATGCCGTACATTCCGACGTCGGCAACTATTGCCAATAAAAGTGCCCACGCCGCTGTAATAGCAGCGACGCGGGCCACACGCCGCAAAAGGATCTTGCGACGAATGTTTATCTTATCAGCACTCTGCTGGAATGTTTCCACCGCTCCCCGTCCGTCGCGAATGTACGCAGATCGGGGGTGCTCCATGAAATAGCAAACGCCAACCGGTGAGCACCGCCGACGCTCACCAAATCCGTCATCGCGTGCAGTGACAAGCAATCAAACCACGCGATAGTTAATCATCAACGAGGACGACGGTGCTCGCCGCTTACCGCTCGCCAGGTCGAGAGGCAGGTGCGAACCCGCTAGAGACAAGGCTGTCTATTACATGTCAAAGGCAAACGTAGGTATAAACCCCGATTTCTTATATTCCGACACCGCGGCGGCCGCTGCTCTTGGCGTATCGCTGACGCGATTCCGCCGCGAATATGTGCCGCACATGGACGACGCGGACAAACTAGGAGCGGCGTGGTTGATGCTCGGTTCTGAGATCATTCGCGTACACCGAGAACGACTGCGAACATGCGACGAAATAAAGGCAAGCGACGGGAGAACACAAAACCGCGTATTAAAGTAATTCGCGAACGCCGGCGGGGTGCATTCGTACTCCGCTGGCACGACGGCGACCGCTGGCGTCAGCAGATCACCGGCTGCAAATCCCGGCGAATGGCCGAGCGTCAGGCCGCCGAGAAGGAAGCCGAACTGCTCGCCGCGGATGCCTCGTCGCTGAGCTGGTCCGGCCTGGTCGCACGCTATTTACGCGAGCACCTCGGCGGCCTGAGCGGCGATTATCAGGCCACATCGCTATCGACAATCCGCAAGTTCGAGCAGATCGTCCGACCTCAATATGCGGACGAGATCGACGCCTCAGATCTCAGCCGATTCGCCGCCTCTCTGCGTCGCGAGGATCGCTCAGAATCGACGGTTCGAACCTACCTAAAACACCTCCGCGTTATGCTCAACTGGGCCGCAGACCTATACCTGATCGACGAGTCGCCGCGATTCCGCCTGCCGAAGACGCAACGCCGCCATCGAGAGATGAGATCCCGACCGCCGACGACCGAAGAGTTCGAGCGGATGCTCGCCGCGGTGCCTGTAGTGCGACCGACCGACGCCGAGTTATGGGTGCAATACCTCACCGGACTGTGGCTCTCCGGACTACGGCTGGACGAATCGATCCGCCTCTCCTGGGATCGTGGCGATTTCCGCGTGGATCTCGCCGCCGACATCCCGCACTACCGAATAACGCGGCAGAAGTCGAAACGGGACGAACTGCTGCCGATCACGCCGGACTTCGCCGCACTGCTGGAAACGTTCGAATTCCGCACCGGCCGCGTCTTCCGGCTGCCATGCGGTACAGACCAGGCAGGGAAGATCGTCAGAGCAATAGGCACCGCCGCGAGGATCATCGTCAACGACGACGGCAAGCATGTCAGTGCTCACGATCTGCGGCGTGCATTCGCTACTCGCTGGTCACAAAAAGTGACACCAACCGCACTTCGCCAACTAATGCGGCACCGCTCGATCGAGACAACGATGAAGCATTACGTGCACCTCGATCTGGCGACGCTCGCCGGCGAGTTATGGAGCCAAAAAGGTGGCCAAACAGGTGGCCAGGCTGCCATGTCTCTAGATAACCAAATTGCCAAAGAGCGATAATCCCAAACGAATAGGGACGTTTTCAAGTCGGGGTGACAGGATTCGAACCTGCGACCTTTTGACCCCCAGTCAAACGCAATCGTGCAAGAATCGGTCAAACTTCGTAACGATTAGGTTTAAGACACCAGCAAAAGACTGGCGAGGCATGAACTTAGGCAAAGAGGTGGCCAAACAGGTGGCGACCGCTGACCGCCAGATCCCGCAAAATCTGAAAAACGGCACCTCCTAAACGCCGCTCCCGGCAAAAATTCTCTTGTCAACTTTCGAGCCGAAATCGATCAAAGATCGGCCAATCTAGCGAAAGTTATCAGGCACCCGATCCGGCCTCGAATCGTCGCGTATCGTTCTTGAGTCATGGGTGACACAGAACACGCGACCGACCGAAATGGAAAGCAGCGATGCTGCCGGCTTCTACGCGACGGCTCGACCGGCGGAGGGCAGGATGCCTCGCGTGCTCGGTTATCCGATGACCAGATCGACCGGATGCAATGCAAACTGCACGACCTGATATTCCATGAAGGGCCGCTCCGAGCGATCGATATCACGAGGCGATTCGAGATCCACAAAAAGGACACCAAGCGGCTCCTGTCGCACAACTGGTTCATGCGATCCGGTGACGGCCTCTACTCGATCACGATGACGCAGAAAGGCGGCGTCCGACCGCTTCCGATGAAGTACGCAAAATGGATCAAGCAACGCAGGGAAGTCGCGAAGCGAACCGACGAGATGAACGAAGCGAGGCGACGCAAATGATGGCCGCCGAAATGCCTCGAATACACGTCGCGGTGAAGTCGCTGCGTTTTGAACACTTGGAGCAGATCATCGGCATCGAGAACGCGAACTTCGTGACGCCGTGGACGATCAAAGACTTCGCCAAGACGCTCGACGAGAAGGACGTGAAAGGCGTCGTCGCGATGAACGGGCCGGCGGTGTTCGGATTCATGATCATGCGGCTCGGTCGCCGACTGGTCGAGATCGAAAATATAGCGGTACACGCGGCGAAGGTGCGAAATGGTATCGGATCTTATCTGGTCGATTTCGCCAGAATTCAGCGACCGCGGCTGCGACTGGTCGTCAGCGAACGCAACCTCGAGGCATTGCGATTCTTCAAGGCTCGAGGACTGCGAGCGACCGGCGTGCTTTTCAACCACTACAGCGACGCGGCGAGCGGCGACGCGATCGTGATGGAATCCGAGCAATAAAGGAGCAACCAATGACGACGCTGATACTCTCTCGAAAACTAGGCGAGTCAATTGTGATCGGCGACGGCATCACCGTCACACCGGTAAGAAGATCCGGTCAGGTGATCAAGTTGCGAATCAACGCACCGCGAGAAGTGGCGATCCGCCGCGGAGAACTCGAACCGCTAACCACAAAGAAGGACGCCAGCAATGAGTGAGAACATAATCAAACAGACGCGAGCCGAATACGACCAGCTGGACCGCGTGAACCCGTCGTCGTTGATGTACGCACTGACGAGTCGGAAACACTATTGGACGTACTGCAACGGCCAGATCGAGCACCGACCATCGCCGGCGATGGAGATCGGCACGCTGGCGCACGCACTAATTCTCGAACCGAATACGACCGACTTCGCGTACTGGACCGGCAAGGTGCGACGCGGCAAAGAGTGGGACGAGTTCCAACTCGAGCACGCCGGCCAGGTGATCGTCCGCCAGAAGGAAATGGATATCGCCGCGAGAATCGCCGAGGCGGTACGCGGACACGATACGGCCGCGGCACTGCTGGCGACGTGTCATACCGAGATGACGATCAAACACGATTGGCAGATCGACGGCGAGCACGTCCTTCGGTGCAAAGGCCGGATCGACGCGATCTGTCCGACGCATCTGGTGGACGTGAAGACCGCCGGCGACATTCGACCGCGTGAGTTCGGTCGGCAGTGTGCGAACCTTCGCTACAACGTCCGGCTCGCCTGTTATCGCTTTTGGTACGAGCAAGAAACCGACAACTCGCCAAACGTGTATCTGATCGCCGTTGAGAACACGCCTCCATATGACGTCGTCGTCTATCACGTACCGGATCAATTCCTTGATAGCGGACTGACCGAAGCCGAACGCGGCGCGAGGCTCGTCTGCTGGGGGCTAAAGGACGACGCCTGGCCTGGAATCGCCGAGAAGGTGCAGGCTCTCGAGGTGCCGCTGTGGGCGATGCCGGACGAGGAACTGGTGGGATTCTAAGCATGAATACAAGCGAATTTAGCGGGCACAGCAGCGAGATGCGGGACTCGCCATGGCTGGCGAGCGAGGATCTGCTCGAACGCGGCGAGGTGACCGTGACGATCGACCAGTGCTATCAAAACAAGGATGCCGAGTTTGATGGCGGCCGCAAAGAGGACTGTTTCTCGCTGGCGTTCATCGGCAAGCACAAGCAGCTCGTACTTAACTCGACGAATCGGCGGCGACTCGTGGACGCATACGGGCCGAACGTCGCGGCCTGGACTGGCAAGGCGATCGTGCTGCACGTCGAGAAAGTTCAGGCGTTTGGCGAGATGCGAAACGGGATACGGATAAAGGAGTGCAAGTGATGGCACGGCAGGGCGTGGCCGGGAATGGCCGGGAATGGCCGGGCCGGGCGCGGCCAGGAACGGCCTGGCTGGGCCAGGCGAGGCATGGCGCGGCATGGCAAGGCGGGGCGGGGCGAGGCTAGGCAAGGCGAGGCAAGGCAAGGTAATTTTTCTCTAAGAATGGAGGGCACATGTCCATCACAGTTTCGCAAGGTTCGGATACGCAACTAAACCAAATAGAAAGGACAGTCGAGGTCACCGGGATTCGCCCGATAATGTTTGATCGGTATGCAGGTGATAACGACACGCAATTGCAATGGCACGAAAAGATCTACCTAAAGCCAGGCACGAATACGTTGTGCCTGCCATGCACAAACATCAATTCGTTCTTCACAGCTCACAACACTCCAAGCGCACCGAAGCGACTTCGGGACAAACGGAAGTTCAAGGACATCTGCAACGCCATACAGTCGTTCATGATTCTAGAAGCGATGGACGGCAGTGATTACTGCGACTTTGTACGCGACGGCGAGTCGATCGAGGTCGGCGAGTTCGGCGAAGATCGAGATGAGTTGTCTGGATTGTATCTCGATCGTCGAGTGGCTCGGTTGGACAAGGGAATCCCGAACCCCAAACAGCGGGCCGTTCTGCCACTTCCCTGGTCGATTCAATTTCGGGTCATCATTTTGAGAAACACGTCGATCAAGGAGGCCGAGATCCGGAATCTACTTATAGAGGGCGGACTGGCTATTGGATTCGGAACATATCGCGGCAGCTTTGGCAAGTTCACTGTCAGTCGTTGGGAATGAGATAGGCCAGGCACGGCCAGGCGCGGCACGGCGCGGCGTGGCAGGGCAAGGCAGGGCTAGGCAAGGCAAGGCAAGGTAGTTTTTTTGGCGAAGCAAACATCATTTATCGACGAGCCGATACAATTCGGCGGCCGCACCTATCAACCGCAACTCGACGAGAAGCGGCTCAAGACGGCTCTCGGTCGCGTCTGGTCGTTGATGAGAGATGGACGTCGTCGAACACTCGCCGAGGTCGCCGCGGAGGCTGGATGCAGTGAGGCGGGAGCGAGTGCGAGGCTGCGAGATCTCCGCAAGTCGGAGGTCCGCGAGCGGTACAAATGCAAGGCGATCCACAGCGAGCGAGTTGACGGCGGGCTGTGGGTCTATTGGATGGAGTCTTAATGGCAGGCGATTGGATCAAAGTAAAAACAGACCTGGCGACTGATCCAGCTGTTATCAGCGTGGCCGCCGACTTGGGACTAGACGAGGATCTGGTCGTCGGCAAACTGTGCCGGCTGTGGTCCTGGGCCAATACGCACACGTCAAATGGTCACGCTGCCGGCGTGACAGAAAAGTGGCTCGACAAGTTCCTAGAGTGTGACAACTTCGCGACCGCGCTGGCCGCCGTCCATTGGCTCGAGGTCACACCGGACGGCCTGGAGATCCCTAGATTCGAGCGGCACAACGGAAAGTCGGCAAAAACAAGGGTTTCAGCTCGCGAACGCAAACAACGGTCACGATCTCGTCACGCTGCCGGCGTGACATTAGCGGGACACACTCCAGACAGAGAAGAGAAGAGAAAGAGAAGAGAAGAAGTTATAGAACCGCCTGCCGGCGTTTCTTTGTCGCGTACCTCCGGCACGACGACCGCTGGCCGCACTGAGTTCGGATTCCCAACTGCAAACGGCGGCACCTGGTATCTGTCCACGATCAAGTACGAGCAATACGGCGACACCTACGCCGATCTGGATCTCGACCTCGAGTTGCAGAAGGCTAGGCAATGGCTCCGCGACAACAAGCAACGACGCAAGACGCCAGGCGGGATGACGGCATTCTTGACGAAGTGGCTGAACCGCTGCACCGACGCGGCCGGACCAGGCGGCGATCGTGGGACTAATCGAAAAGTAGGCTCGGGACTCTGAGGGCACAAATGGA
>Ga0208030_1001316_pt1 | contig 14552 bp, 18 predicted proteins | sample MalvirDeepMed_M9_FD_184246 | JGI IMG/M metagenome (GOLD analysis project Ga0208030, IMG submission 184246) | Marine viral communities from the Global Malaspina Expedition - Malaspina viral metaG DeepMed_M9 (SPAdes) (version 2) | ecosystem: Environmental > Aquatic > Marine > Oceanic | place...
ATTGTTAGCTTTTCTTCTGATGCGTCCCAAACAAAAGAATCCCCAGCAGTTCCGCTATAAAATGTTACATCATGTCCTGAACCGTCAGAACCAATTGTTAAAGCACCAGTAACCGTTACTGTATCGGTTGTCGATTCGGTGAGCTTTATCATGTTAGCACCACCGACATATATATCTAATACATCAGCGCCGGATTCTTGTAAATATGTATCACTACCGTCACCACCAAGTACGAGTTTATTGGTGGAGCTTATTGTTAAATTACCATTAACTATTTCATCATAGTTTCCTGAACCATCACCATTTACAGTGAGGTCACCATTAATGGTAAGACTGCCTGATATTGTACCGCCTCCCGAGAAGGAAGCCGCTCTCGATAGTCCGAATGGCATCTTTTATTCCTTTCGCTTAGTAGAGAGCAATAACCTTAAAGGCAGTTTCAGAGCCGCCAAATACGAACTTTGTTACTGAAAGAGGTAATACTGACCCAACTGCAAATATAGCAGCCACTGCAGCCCCTGGTATAACAAGTGTGTTCTCATCCGCCATCGTAAGTGTTAAGTCTTCTGAACCTGCAGGTACAACAACACCCATCAATGCTCTTGTTGGTGCACTTGTTGATACTGCGGTATCACTTGTTGCGGTGAGTATTTCGGCCCTGGTGACTGGAGCACCTGATTCTTTGACACTCCAGCTTTGTAGTCCTTTAATAGCCATGTTTTTTCTCCTGTGTTACGATACCTTACCGAGCCTGACTTGTCTCATGGGCATCTTGGTTACATTAATGCGTAGGGTGAAGATGACATTTGCATAACAATTTTTCTTTTGTTACTGTCATTATCACCAATTTTTTTATAGAATTGTCTTAAATAATACTCCTTTAATTCTATGTTACCTTCGTTTTCTGCTCTTTTTGACTTTAGGTAATCTACTACGGCTAAGGATAGTAGCCTATTTAAATTTACATGAGATGTCTCATCTGCGCTTGAATCAGCTACTTCCTTTGGAATCTGATATATTGTTACACTCTCTGATGCAGTTTCTGCTGTTAGTAATGCCGTAGCCATAGTTAATGTACCAGCGGCTGCGTTAGTTAATTGGTAGTCACCATCGTTGCTTGCTGACCCAATAACTCTTATCTTATCAGTTGCTGCAAAACCGGCAGTAACAAAACCACTACCACTATCAGTTATTGTATCAGAACTTCCACCTCCATCAACAAATGCAATTGTAGTACCTGATATTCTAGCTGATGTATCCTCTAGAGCTTCCGCAACAAATGTTTCATCAAATCCAGTGTATTCAATACGTAATCCATTTGTGATATCCTCATCGGGATATTCAATTGTCTTACCTGAGTATGTAGCTGATATACGACCTAACTGGTCAGGATAATCAGTCGGGTAGTCCTTATAAATATAAAGACATATCTTTCTACCCTTTAATTGATAAAACCAAGTTGTATCAACATAACTACTCATGGATTTGTATCCTCTGAAACAGTTATACTACCTGATATTCTTCTAATTATTTTATACTTATTATCATCATTAGTATCCAAAATACTGATTGAATCAATTGAAATCATGTCAGATGGGAATTCATACTCCTTCTCACCACTGATGATATTCTGCTTATTTATCTTTAAGCTTTCCTTGGTATTGGATTTTATATGATGCACTGCATCCTTAATCCATGCAAGAGACAGTGTTGTTTGAGAAATACCAGCTCTCTCCATTATTTCTAAAACTGTCATTATGTACTTATAACTGTTACTTCACACGCCATATGAGAACTACTACTTGCTAGTAGTAATCCATAAGTAGAGCCTGGCCTTGGTACACACCACGCCTCGCCAACGTCTATTTCTGCCAGCACAGTCGAATCGTCTGAAGCTCCAGAAGTAGCCGATGCATCAACTTTTACCTGAACTGTATCTGTGCCAGATGTGCCAACTGTTGTACTTATATTATTTGTAGCACTGCTATCATACTCAAATCCACTATTTTTTATGATAATCATATCTGTCCCAGTATCAACTGCTATTGTAGTTCCATTTGACGTAACATACCCATAAGTACCATCACTCCATCCAGATGTGCCTTCTGCAGTTCCTGCATTTGAAACACCATTTGAAGCAGAACTACTACTTACATTTATATCTACATCACCGCTATTAGCAGTTATCTCGCCACTTCCACCTAAAGACTTTCTAATATTTTCATTAATAACTTCAGTAGCTTGTAAATGTGTATCCGTTGCATCTAGAGAAACCTTTGGAGTAACTGAAATAGCCCAACTTATTTTATTAGTTGTTACTATAGTTGCCATTATTATCTCCTATATTGTTGTTGGGCAGCCGATTGTTGAGCTGCCATTGTTTGATTAATCATTTTACTATTGTTCTGTATATACATATTAACCTCAGCCAATGCCCAGTCATAATACTTCTTTGACTCATTTGAATAAAAAGTAGCATTTTGGGTGGTGGAAGTAAATTTCTGAGCCTTCTCACCTATTTCAGCTTGGTAAGATTGTAATTCAGAAGCATATTTCTGTAATTTTTGTGCATCATCCTGTGAATCAAGTTGAGCATCCTGAATACTTATTTGTAATTGAGCCTGATACTCAGCGTTAGCATCATTGAAACTATTCAATGAATCCTCAATATTTGCCCTGAATACATCAATTTTATCTGACTCTTCTTTTTGCCATGCTTGTAATGAAACATTCAATTCAGCAGAATACAATGCAAGTTTCTGTTGATATGTTTGTATCTCTTTAGCTACATCAGCCTGATACTTACCAATATCCGCTTGATACTTTTGTAACTCCATTGCATAGTCTTGTATTGATGCTTCCAGTGTTTTTGATGCATTTTGTATATTAACATTTGTTGACTGTTGCATCTTCTGAATTGCCGCAGTTGTTGATTGAGTCATCTTTTGAACAGCCGCTGATGTGGATTGTTGCATCTTGGCAATGGCTGCCGATGTTGATTGTTGCATCTTTGTTACTGATGCATTTGTTGAAGCCTGCATCTTTGCGACACCTGATGAAGTTTTACTACTCATCCCAGCTGTTAATACACTTACATCATTCCTTGAATTTGTTATTGATGCCTGTGTTGCGTTTTGCGCGTCTTGAATTGTGGCTTGCATTGCCGATGTTGCACTTTGCACCTCTGCCTGAAAGGCAGATATGTATGTATTAATTTTTTGTACTTGAGCCCCTGCTAACTCGAAATCTTCCTGGTCTTCAATATATTGACCAGCTATATGCCACCATTCATCAAAATCAGTTTCAGCACCACCAATCGTCCCAGATGCAACGTCAGTTAATTCATCACCACCACCCTGCACTGATGGCTTTGAATATGCAGAAGATAAATCTCCAGTTGCATCATTAAATGCTGCTGTATTTGTCTCGCCTGTGTATCCATCAACCGCAGTTGTTATTGCATCTTGAGCTGCCGCAATTGAATCCTGAGCACTTGAAACAGCATCCTGAGCTCCAAGAACCGCATCCCCCAATGATGCATCTGAATAAGATATTGATGGATTTGATGGTGTTGATGGAGGAACCGCGGAAAGAGATATAACCCCAGGGTCAGTTTCACTTAATCCACTTGTGAACGAACTGAAGGCAACCTTTGAGGTAAGTGATGGTTTTATATAAACTGGAGCACTTGTACTGAATGAAACTGAACTACTCGATAATGTTGGTGCAGATGGTGCGACTGGTAAACTCAAATCAGTCCAATCAGTGATTTTACTTGATGCTAATTTCTCAAACTCCTGAGCACTAGCATGAAATACGACTGCATTTCTTAAATCAGAATCATCATCTATTTTAGTATAATCTACATATAAAACAACTGTAGTCTCAGAATCAGTTGGGATAGGTTTAACTATAACTCTTACACCTTCGCCAGAATTTGCATCATCAAGATAATACTTAGGATATGTATCAGTAGCTAAGTGAAGACTCGATGTATTAGCAATAAATCCTTTCATATTATATGGAACTTCAGTTGCGCTAAATCCATTTCTAGATACATCTAATATGCTATCAGTCGCAATTGGTATAGTTACCTTTACTCCATCTGAAGTATTTCCACCATGATTACCTGGAACTGTAAAAGTAGCTGCCCACTTCAATAAATTTTTTGGGACACTGGCAACCACAAATTTCTGACCAGAGATAAGAAACTGGGCATTTGCAGTTCCTACCCCTGTTATATTTTGTATGTCTGCTGCTATGTTTGTTGTTGCCATATTAAATCTTTACCTCTGTAATAAGGAGGCCAGTTACACTAGGAAAAAGGAGGTCAAACCTAGCATGACCGGCCTCCAAATATATCTCTATATCGAGCTATTACCTCTCGAATTTAAGATTTTTATGCTCTCGCATCAGCTATATCAATAGCTGCAGCTGTGTTTGCAACACCAGTTGCATACCAATGACCATCAAATGATACTACTTCGATCCAATCTCCAACTGTCGCAGCTCCATCAGAAGTATCCCACTGAACCATACTGGTATCAGAAGTAATTTCTGTTAAAGCGGCTTGGTCTTCGAAAATATGTCCCATAATATCTTCTGAATCAGCAGCAGACTGAAGTACGAAATCCTTCGTTGCTTCATTATCTGATAAAGCGTGTAAAATGAACTTATATTGAAGTCCATCATTACCGCCCGCCAAACTCGGTAACTCAATATACACAGTGTTCGATGCAATATTTATGAAGTAAATATTACCTGATTCACTGGCAGTTAAAGTTAGAGTTGGACTACCTGTTGCTCCATCAGACCCAGCAGGATCGACCAATAAGGCCTGTCCTACAGCTCGATGAACTTCATGGTCAGCTTTGTTTTGTCCGTATAGTGGATTTTTAGGCATAATTTATACCTCCTACGACCAATAAGCATGGGATTCTGGCATCTGCCATTCCATACCTATTTCACTTTGGATTAAGTCGACTCTACGGTCAACACCACTGTTTTCAAGCGTTTGAACGCCAACATAGATTGCAGTGTCACGATTAATACCATTACCAACCAGAGGCCGCATAGCACAATGCCTCATATTGACTGCTAATAGTTTAATAGGACTTTTATCTAAGTGAACATTACGAACAACTCTCATGTCACCATAAGGTGTTGAGATGACATTCACAGCCACGCCAAACATATTCTGTTTGCCGCTTCTGGAAAAGTCAAAACGACCATATGATTGTCCAGCTGAATCAGGGCTAGTAGCTCCTGGGTCAACCATGCCAATATTGTTTGCAAAATATCCACTGAGTTTATGCAACCAGTTATATGTTTGCGTATCACAGAAGAATAATGTCGCATTTGCATTATTATAACGAGGGTCAAGGAAGCTGGATAAGTCGTCAAGAAAATCATCTTGAGTTTTACTTGCCAACGTCAGGCTGAAAACATTACCATAACTGGAAATATAATCAACTGCACCCTGCGTATATTGAACACTACTAACTGAACCTTGAGAACCGAAAAGCATTGCTTGTTCGATATCCCACTTATGTTCAATTAGTTTTTCACGCCATATTCTCGCGAACTCGTTTGGTTCGTATTTCAGAACCGTCGCACGAGTCGTATTATCCATAGCCATGGTGGTTTTGAAAATCTGTGTAAGTCCAAAACCCGTTGTAAAGGGTTGGTCTTTCCAGGTTTCCGGATAACCAGTACCCTGGCCATGGGCACTACCTACTACATGAGACCGTCTTCCTTCAAGAGCACTTGCAATGCTTTGATCGTGTACGGTGGCATCGTTAGCCGATCCGCCATAACCAATATCATCACTTGTCCACCCAGCTAAGTAATTAGAACCACTAGAAGAGGCTTTAATTACTTCACCCACTAGCAAAACACATTCGCGGCTGTCTTTAGTAAGGGAATCTGTTACGCTTTTTACACGAATTAGAATCTCACTATCAGCATCGCCACCGCCATCTGTACTAGAACTCGGAATTCTAACTACCTGATCGGGTAGAAAGAATGATGGTCTTGTACCGCTTGCGCCAACATCTACCTTGCCTTGTGTCTGCCCATAAATAGACTGCAAATTACCGGATGATTTATAATCAGTTGACATATAAACCTTTACAGTATCACCTGCTGACATTGAAGCCATAGCTCCGCTGTCATTATAAGCAACTAAGTCAGCATCGCCGCCAGAGCCACCAAGGTTATCTACATCACTTGCATCTACCCATCCAGATACATATGCATATCGTTTATGATAAGAGGGTCTGCGTTCTGTGAACTTGAATTCAGGGTCATCAGTAGGTCTCTTTGCTACTTTAGATACAAAACGAAAAAATGGATCCTGAGCTATTGCTAGTTCAGAAACCCTATCTCCGAAATTATATCGTCGCCTTAAGTCACCAGTATCTTTACTGGTTCCATCAGACCAAGTAGCAACATCACTATATGTACTTAAACCAAATACATCAGCCATGTTTAACTCCTATCTTTTACCTAAGTTAATCTCCGAACATTATTGTCCGAAGATGTTATCAAACTCACGGTCTGAGCCTAAGATAGAATCAAAGATTTGGTCGTCTGCTGTCTTTTCGACTTGTGCGCTACCTGATGTAGCTAATGAACGTGGGCGACTCTGAGTGTCTCTCATATGAGCTGCCACACCTTTACTTGCTTCCTTTGCTATGTTTTGTTCACGAGTTTCCCTATTTTTTAAATAGAGAATATCTTCCAGTTCTAAAGTTTTGTTTTTGGCAAACTTTGTAAAGTCTTCCCATTGGTCCTGCGTTAAATCATGCGAAGCACGAAATGACGCTTCATCGCTGAGACGACGGTTCTCCATTTGCTGCTTTGAAAGAGTTTCATTCAACCTTCGTTGAACAACACCATCAATCGTAGCGTTCAGAACTTTAGCAGAGTCAGAACCTGTGTCAGACATAGCCTCATCAGGATCGAACACAAAATCTTCATCGAGCTCGAACTTATCCTTCATACTTTCTGGGGCTTGACCGCCACCCTCAAAATAATTCCTCACATGAGAAATTAAATTGGGGTCTTCTCTCATTGCATCGAGGACTGGAAGATATGGCTCAAGTTCCTTCAAACGGGAGTTTAGCCGCTTTGCTTCTCGACTTGAATCCGAATATCTTTTTTCAAGAGAACCTAAGTCCTCCTGACTTATTTGTTGTTCAGGGTCCTGCTGTGGAGCAGGAGTTGGCTGAACCTCATCTTGTATTACACCATTGACACTTCTATCAAGTGCCTCGAAAAAATCTTCACTTGATTTACTGTCACTGGCGGGAAGCTCTGCTTCGGGGGCTTGATTGAAATCAACATCATTCAAAGCGTTGCCTGCTTGTTCTTCCATATTATGAACTCCTTTTCATTTGGATTAATTTACAAAACACTTTCACTATTTTCCAACAGTTTGTTTTGCACTATCTACAGCGGATTTTACCTCCCGCTTCAGGTCTTTCTTAGCGGTATCAAACTCACCCTTGAGCAGTCCCCTAAGAAGTTTTTGTTGAGCTTCTGTCTGCAGTACATCTTTTCTTACTTCAACTTCACCACTTTTTACCTTGTCTTTTATACCTGCCTGTACTAGTTGACGACTCAAAGTCTCAATTGTTCCATCTTTATCTTTTATTGCTTCCTCCATTTGCTGCAGTTGTGATTGTAGTTGTGCATATAAAGACTTACGCTCAATAATTCTTTCTTTATTTCTTATATCAGTTTCACCAATCATGGCTATATCATCAATGAGTCCAGCCTGGAACCACCTGAAATATTCCTCAAGTAATGCCCATCTATTCAATGGCATCGTTGCTCCAGCTACAATTCGTACATCAAACTTTCCTGCTGCATAGTCATTCCATTTACTGACTGCCTCGCCATAATCATTGTAGATTGGTATATTAATTCTTGTTTCTTTCTCTTCTCCGCCTTCTTTTTGACCAGCCTCTGGTTGTATAAGTCTGAATATTTTATCAATTGTGTAATGACTCTGTGACACCATTTGAAAACACTTACCTAGTTGCTCAAGAGCAGGTTCAACAATACTACCCATCCATGCTTTTAATCTTCTCGTACCAAATTCATCGTTGGCAAGAAGACCTCGATAAGTCTCTGGTTGTTCCTGGGTGAAACCCATCATTGCTGATGGCACTCCAGAGATATACTCAGAATCAGATTTACCCTCTTGAGTTATTGTATAAAAAGCATTGTTAATTGGAGCTGGTAATACAGGTGTTGGTGGATTGAATCCCTGACGATACTTTAATAATGCTCCAGGTGATGACGAATATCTCTCCCATTCCTCTTCATCAACAGAGCCTTCCTCATATAACCACCTAAGATTTGATGCAAGATTTGCATTATGAATCATAATCTGATGAGCTTTATTAATTTCCTGTTGCTTACCAATCAGAGGCATCACGGCTGACATCGGATATGGTGTACCAGTGTAAATATATGGAATTGGTATTATTGGATACTCATTAATAGGCAATTCATATTCGTATAAAAATGTATCATCACCAACACTGCATACAAGGTCAACACGCGCCTCATAGAACTTAACTGAATCAACCACCTTACTAGCAAATTCAGGCTCCTTCATCAACTCTTTAAAGTCTGCTTCTGGAATTATTGTCTGCTCAATCTTTGAACGTATCTCTTGAGCCTGTGACATTAGAACCTGTTTCTGACGTTCAATCGCCTCTGCAGTATCTTTTTCAGCTTTTTCAAGCTCCAACTGAGCTCTATCGGGAATAATCTCTCCAGACTGTAATGCCTGCTGAATCTGTAACTTTTTCTCTTCAAGTTGCACAGTCATCTCGGCAGCAAATTCTTTTATCTCAACATCAATTGCCTTTTGAATCTCTCGCATTTCGACTTCATCGGGTGGTGATTTAATATATGCATTTATAAATGGCTTCTTCACCTTTTGATAAGTTTCATAGTAGGCAATTATATCATCATCATCACCATCCCTACCAATGCCAAGACTGACATCTTCCTGTTGTATAATCTTTGATTCATCCCTATCTCTTAATGAAAGTGTCTCTGTGACACCAGAACCCGATCCAGGACTTGCCCTTTGTATTTTCCTAGAGAATTCGGGGAATAGATTTTTTAACTGGGTGCGGGTTACATTCTTACGGACAGTTATAAAACCTGCATCCCTGAAAAGAAAGTCACGGCTCATTGGGTCTACAAAGACATCATACGGCTCAATTCTCTTGAATATAACCTCACCCTTACCAATATCCATATCCTGGTCAACATCAACCAAGAAGTATCCAACTCCCTTTGTCAAAGAATCAAGAATTACCTGACTATATAAAGATTTACCATTTGATAGATACCAACAATACTCAGATATTTCGGAATGTACTTGAGCAATGTCAGCATCGTCACCAGTGACTCCCACAGCTTTCCATCTTGGATTCTGTGCTGTAACAAAATATTTCATTATCTCGACAATAGGCAATACCCTATTAATCGTGAAACTTGGCATACCAGATTCTTTTAAAGAATCCGATTCGTCTTTTGTTAGTTGCTCATCTAGGTAAAAATCAAAACCTTTTTGACTTGTAAACTGCCATTTACGGCGGTGGGTGCTATTAGCTCTATCCCAAAGTTGTTTATTTATAGCCCCCTTATTTTTTCTTGCCATCTAGACCCCCTAGAATCCTGAAGGTTGTCCGCTTTCTCCATCATTGTAGAGTTGCCTACTGCGCATTAACGCCTGCCCCCTTGAACCGTACAATGTACTTTTTGGAGGAACAGCCATCAATCTGTCAAGTATGAGCCTTCTATACTTATTTATCATCTCAGTTGATGACCAGGGCAAATCTGACGGGGTTTCATTGGAACCGATTGATTCGTTATATTCATCAACACCAAATCCAAGAACATTTTTACCAAAGTCGTCCAAGGCGCTAACCTCTTTTAACTCGGCTCCCATCTTATGAGGTAATATGGCAATTCCTTTTTCGCTGAAAAGAACGTCACTCATTATGCTACTACCCAACTTTTTGCTTGTTTTCTTTTTCTCACAACAAATTTACCCTTATCGTCTTTATGCATCCCAGGTGGGAATGCGTGCAATAAAGCATAGTAAAGGGTCTCAATTGTATCGTCATGAGCCATTCTAGGCCCAAAAGTAAGCACTTCTGTAACTAAATCAAACATATTTTCCTTTAAATGTACCGTTTTCATACTGAAACGAGCCGACAATCCGCTATAAATACGATTTCTCTTGTTTGTACCACCTGGCTTTTGTGGAATGACTGATACATTAAACTTATTTCTTAATCTTCTTTCTTCGTTCAGGGCTTGAAATATACTACGGTTCATAGCCACATCCTCTACTGTTGCTGAATTGCAATGATACTTATCATATAAATCCATTATATAATCAACAACACCCTTCTTACCTCGAATAGTACCATCGAATGACTTACCCCCGATCGTTGGAATACTTCGATGTCTCTCATATTCTACAACGTAAGCGTTGTTATCGGGGTCAATTGCAACAACCATTATTACAGAGAAGTCCGACTCTTTCGTATCAATGTCTGTAGCTGGGTCACATCCTATAAACGTATTAACTGGTATTTGTTCCCCATTAATTATCAAATGGCCCTGATTATCCTCATAATGATAATAACCAGTCCAATACTTTATATCATCTCGAATCCATATTGCATCTTCCTCACTCTGCACCTCCATGAAGTATTCCTGCCAGTATTTGGAAGGTTGACCAGAATCAATATAAAACTTCTTGCGTTGTTCAAGAACTTCATCAGTAAAGAAACTCGGCCAAAGAAGTGAACCACTTTCATTACGAGCCTTATATGTCATTACTTTCCAGGCAAATTCGTCTGCTTTTCCATCCTTTTTTGCCTTATAGTAACTAGTAAGTAAATTATTGATAAAAGAATCATAATGTACAGGAGTGCCATTAATTCGTAAACGCCCAGTATGTGGCTCGAGGGCAGGAAAAACAACAGCAGTAACAAGATTCGCATTTTTATCACGTGCATCTTTTGTGATTGTATTTGCTTCATGTTCAAAGTCATCCAGTATAATTAAATCATACCGTTTATGTAATTTACTACCGCCACGTATTCCTGCAACATTAGATTTTGAAATTAGTTTGCAACCGTTACTCAGCTCAATATCTTCCTCAGTCCACTTGTTGCCCTTCATTGAACCGAAATAATACAATATTTTTTCATTATGAGTCAAATGATGTTTAATATAATCCATATTACCCACTGATAGCTTATAAGTGGCTGAAACCCAAGCATAGAATAAATGGTCATCTGTTGGGCAAAACAAGAAGTCTTTAAGGATTCCTGCTTTGGTTAATACAGTTTTACCATGTCCACGTGGTAGAATTACAGCCAATTGTCGAACATCCAAATTATCAATACAATCAGCTACCTCATAATGGAATGGTGGAGTCTCACTACGCATGAAGTCCTGTGATAGGAACAATTTACCAAATGATATCAGGTCATTCTTAGCAAGTTGTAAAACACTCTCAGCTTCACTTACATTCTGAGTATTTATGTTCACTTTTATTTAAATCTCTTATCTATCCAACATTTTCCGTAATACATCACGCCTATCCAAATTGATATTTCAATCGCTTCCATATATCCAAGTTCATTAAGTATACCTATATCCATTATTTATTGAACATTCTTTTTAGTAAGACTGCTCCTTTAAATTTTAATAATGCACAAACAAGTATAATAACAACTATTGTCGCTATATCAACAAGATGATTGCCAGAGTCAGATTCAATAGTCCCATAAGGAGTCTCTATTCGTATCTTCTCAAGAGATTTGTGTTCAAATGTTTTTGTTGAATCACTTACTAACATCTTTCATAACCTCATCATATAACTTCATTGATATCGTTTTCTTCACACCATCTGACCATGCGTATGTAAGTGGGTGATTTTCGAAGACATCATAAAATCTAGACCTCAAATCAATACCATCTTTTATAATAGTAACATTGGATACAAGTTTCCCCATTTCAATTTTCATACTAGTTCTCCAAGCACCTTATCCTACTATCTGAAAATTCAATTGTCACCCAGCCAGTCCTAACAAGTTGATAGAACGAATATCTGGCATAGTCTGCATACCGTAGAAAAGAACCACCACGTATGTACCATCTGCGGCGTAGAGTCTCCTCTTCAGAATCATCAACAACAATTGAATCCACAGGTTTTGCATATAATTGGTGATTGTGACCAAGAAAGAATACATCCCCCCAGGGATAGACAGCTGCCATTTTATCAAGTTCCAAATCACCGTTTTTTGCCCCTGACTTTCCATGACCACTAACCAAATACCAATCCTTTCCTTTTACTGATATCTTTGAATATCCTGGTAATCTATAATACGGAACACTAAGTTCCTTTGCCATTACCTTGCAAACATCAAAATCAAGTATATTGAAACTACGCAAATAATCATGATTTCCACCACGAATAAATAAGCACTTGTCCCTTATTGGTTCAACACGCTCAACAAATTCCATGTACTGGTCTTCTGGTGGTATGCTTTGTCCACGCTGATTGATTTTATAATTTGGTGGAATAAGCTCAAGTATATCACCATTAGCAAACCAACGGGCGTTATCATCCTTTTTAATTGATTTTATCGCTTCATTAAACTTTTTAAAATCGTGTTCAACAGCACCAACGTGTATATCAGTTAATGCATGGATATGGATCGTATCATCGAACTCTGCAGAAAATATACGACCTGGTTCAATGTTTTCAGTCTTTTCAATTACGACTGACTCTCTTGGGGTTAAGAATCTACGGGCACATGCTTTGCATTTATATTCCTGCTTCGTCCCCGTTCTTTGTATCTTCTTTCCGTTTTTTATCACCAGGTGACTTGTGCAACTCGGACATATCATTTGTTTTCTCCTTTAGTAAGTTTCTGGTATCGGCACCTTCCAATTGTCCAGGTGAAAAGCCCTTAAATAGACCCATTACACCTGTCTCAATCTTCTTCACACCACCGCTTAGTGTTCCAATTGCCTTACCCATCTCCTTTAGCGACTGCAATGCAATATTTTCATCATCTGTACTTTCAGCTAATAGTTTAAGTGACTGTAGTACATATGTATGGTCAATCCCCAGCTCTTTGGCAACATCCATTACGCTTTTTTCCACTTCTCTAATTACCCTTCTTTGTTTTAGTAGGACGGCAGCTTTTTTCTTAGCTGTGTCCTCTTTATCCTCATTGAACGCATCCATATACGCCTTAACAGGTCCCATCCCAACCGCAACATTCGTTGCGAAAATTTTCTCTTTATTTGTTGTTTTTTCACGTTTATAAACGCGGTCAGCGGGGTTTTTTATCGTTCTTGAAAACGTATATCTATTGGCGTGTTGAGAAAAGTCCGTGTCCATTGTAGTTGTTTTGCGCTTAAGGAACGTGCCGACAACTGTCCGTACGTAACCCTTGGCAAACTTGTAATTTTTTCTGTCGTTTGGGTGTTTGATCTCATTTTTTACCCTAAGTAACTGGATAATGCGACCATCATCAGAATAAACCCAATCACCTTCGTTGGATGTACGCCAATCTTCATATACCTCGACATCGGGATTTGAAATGTTGAATTCTTGAATATTGTCATAAACATAATGCCTAACCTTCTTTATTTTCCGATACTCCAAAGGGTTGCTCCTTTAATTCGAGTAGTTCACTATTTAATGACTCAATTAGGTCAAAAACTTTCTGTTGTATAGGATACATGATACCATCAATCTCAATTATCGTTGTATTCTTTGATAGAGAAGATAGTACCTCGATTTGTTCACTGAGTCCCAGTTGAGCCAATTCATTGATAGCTTTTGCCATCTCATCTCCAATCTAATAATTTGACCAAGTTATATCAAGCATTATTTTTTACTTGACTTTTTACCTAATTGTCTTATTTTAATTTACTATATATATATTATATATAATAATAGTATAATAGTACAGCAGCAGTAGTATACCCTATATATAGTGTTTTCCTGAAAATTTGTACCATTTTGATAGGCAACGTTATTATCGCTATTACCCCCTATCGGGGAGATTTCCTATATATAGAAAACCGTTGTTTTTCATTTTTATAAACTTATGTTGTTATTAATCTAACAGAAAGGAGTCCACATGGACCCAGCAAAACGAAAGCAACTATTGGCAGCAGGCTTCACAGAAGCAGAGGTCAATGCAATGGAGTCAGCACTCTTACTCAAGGTTGAGGAGGACAAGGTAGCAGCGTGGCTCGACAGTCTCAATGATAAGTCTATATCAGAGATTAAACGTGAGTCAACGCAGAAAGCAGCAGTACTACGAGCAAGAGCTGCATTCATGGATAGAAGTGATGCACGAATACATAATCGCATCGCAACCAATCTACGCTTTGTAGTACAGGGAGCAGGCGCAGTACAGTTCTAGTAGGGGGGAGCTTTATGCTCCTCTTTACATACATATACAGCGTTGTATTATAGA
>Ga0208030_1001321_pt1 | contig 14528 bp, 12 predicted proteins | sample MalvirDeepMed_M9_FD_184246 | JGI IMG/M metagenome (GOLD analysis project Ga0208030, IMG submission 184246) | Marine viral communities from the Global Malaspina Expedition - Malaspina viral metaG DeepMed_M9 (SPAdes) (version 2) | ecosystem: Environmental > Aquatic > Marine > Oceanic | place...
GTATTAACTTCTGTCTTGGAAGAACACGCAGAGCTATTAGGTCTGTCGTCTTCTCACCCTCGTCCACTAGCTACCGTCCCATTGTGTACATATAGAACAATCATTGGCGTGCTGTAGAGCAGACGGCACTGTGGTTACCTTAGCCCTCTCCGTTGCAGCATTGCCACTCGTCAACTTGCTACCGTATGTCTGGTAATCAATTACTGTGTTGACTGCGCTGTTGACGGCAGCCCGAATCTCTCCCAAGTGATCCAAAACCTGTCTGCTTGTAGACATTATTAAACTCCTATACCTCTAAAAATTCTTCAATGAAGCCGCCGCCGAGTTCCTCATCTAGTCGCCGCATCAATTTTTCCATATGGATGTGTAGTACCTTGCCCGTCACAGAGTTTTTTGAGTGGAATACCCACTGGTTATTGTCGTCGTGAGGTGATAGTACCGTGATATTGCCAGCAGCGTCTATGACTTTCATCTCGCCACTCGCACAGAAAAATGATGCCCCATTGCTTAGGGTTCCAGCAGGCGCAGTCCCATTGAAAAGGCTGATGAGATTAGTCCCTGCCGTTGTGCCGTGGGCAGTAGTAGCCCCAATTTTAAGCAAGGCTGTGTTTTGCAATGATAGTAGAGTCCCTGTCCAGTCGTTACCTGATGCTCCCACGTTCAGCAAGTCATTGTTGTTGAGATTAAGATCCCCGTTTGAAATCTTGACAGAAAGGTCTGTTGCTTCTATTGCTATGGCTACATCATCGGAGTTCATTGCCTTTGCAGAATCATCTATCCTGCCCAAGTCAAGCTCCCCTCCCTGATACAAGACAGTCATCTTCTTATCGTCACTACCTCCACCGCTATCTCCGAAAATAATTGCCGCATCTGTTGTTCCCTGCACCAGCACAAATCCTCTGGTTGTTGCTGGTTCTGCTGTAGTTCCAACTTGGAGCGATACAATATTAGTACCGTTGTAGTCACCGCCACCACCAGCAAAGTCTGTTCCTACGGTGTTGGCACCTACCCCGATACCTACATTCCCATTTAGCTTGACGTTATCGGCAGGGGTCAGGTTAATGATGTTCCCAGATATAGTCAGGTCTGTTCCGTCCCCTTCAATCTTTTCACCATCATCCCCAAATGTCAGTCCTATATTGGCAGGGATATTAATATCGCCAGACCCGTTGGGAGATATAGCTATGTCTCCATTTGCTCCATCAGTAATAGTGATACTTCCAGTGGTGGAGTTCCCTGTCTGCATGGTTATGTCGTGGTTACCAGAAGACTTGAGTGTTCCAGCGGCACTCCCTGTGCCAATAACCACCGTACCGTTGATGGCTACTTCTCCGTCGGTAGAGTTAGTTATTGTCTCATCATTCTCAAGAATGATACCCGTCGACCCTGTAACATCTATACTGACAGGGAAGGTGACACCACCACCGTCAGCTATTGTCATCGCATTATCACCATCGGTGTAGCCAATGCTGGCGGTCTGTACTTCTCCCCCAACCTTTATATCCCCTGACACATCTACTCTTGTGCTGGCATTTAGATCAATGATAGCCTCGCCATCAATTCTCAACGTGCCGTCAGAAGATTGCTGTACGAATGAAGCTGTATCACCAAACGTCAGCTTCATAGTGGAGTTAAGGCCAAGGCCGACATCATGTAGGTGAGTGAGGATAACTTCCGCGTCAGCGCCAAACTTTAGGTTTGCACTATCAGATTTAAGACTAAGAGTGTCTTTTACCTCTACGTTTCCGCCATCGGTTAATCTTAATACCTCACCACTGTCATACTGCTTAAAAACAATATCGTCACCATTAACCATAGTTTTAATAATGACATCTCCAGCCGTACTGTCCAGGTCAAAGGCGATCTGGTCTGTGCCACCATCTTGGAGCTTAATATCCCCCGTGGTGCTGTTGAGATGTAGCTCCCCCGTTGCATCTATTGATATCGGAGTAGCAGATATTGTTAATCCATAAGCTCCATCGTGCGTGAGCTTGGCATCACTATCTGCACCTATATTGAGAACAGCACTATCAGACGATAGCGTAAGGTCATTTCCAATGTCTGCGTCGCCTGAGATATCTAGAGATGCACCATCAACTTCTCCTGTTACTGTAATGCTATCTACAAAAGCATCTTTCCATCTAACTCCTGTAGTGCCTAAGTCAACATCACTATCAGACTGCGGGCCAAAGATATTGTCAGCTACATATACCTGCTCGACGTTTGCTGCATAGAAATGAATCTCATCAGCAGTCTCAAAGTCTATCTTGGTCTGGTCATCCTCTCCGATTCTTACATCAGCCTCAAAGATACTAGCCACCCCTGTTATTAGCCCTGCATCAACATGGACAGTTCCGTCAAGAAGTACACTGTATCCACCCGCAGGGTTTAAATTCAGAGCCGCTGCCGAAGTAATGGTTAAAGCCCCGGAGCTGGTAGACCACGTTGAAGCCTCTGCTGCTGTAATAGTGATGGGCGATCCTGCTATAGTCGCACCAATATCACCGTCATGGGTAATACTGAATCCGCTATCAGCACCCATGTTAAACACTGCCGAGTCAGATGTCAGGCTGAGATCATCGCCTACTGTAAGGTCACCGCCTAGCGCAACAACTGAAGCTGCCGCATTAGCACCGTTGGTGATGGTTACATAGTCTATGATCGCGTTTACACTGGCCTTGTTATTGCCTATGGTAAGGGTGTCAGAATTAGTTGCCTGCATTCTCCATATATCCCCAACATCTTCACCCCTGTCAGCAATGAAATAGAGTGGAGCAGGGTCAGTATCACCTATACCGCGTATCTTTAAGTACGAAGTATCCACCCCTTTTAAAGCTATCTGATCAGACCATGCCAGGTACCTTTTAGAATCCCCTGAAGCTACCTCAATATCCCATGCGTTAGTCAGCGCAAAGGTACTACCTTCTACAGTAAATTCCCAGGTACCGGCTGAATCCGTAGTGTCGGTGGTGCCGTGTGCTGTACCTGCCAGGTTAGCAGCTGTTGCACGTAACGAAACAGTTGCATCCTGCACTCCGTCCCCGTTACCGGCACGGACTTTCCCGCTGAGATTCATATCTTTTAGAGCCATGTGTTACCCCCGAACCATACGTGAGTGATCACGGTAATTTAAAGCTTCTTTAACATAGTATTCTGGATCCTGCATTATGTCATCCTCGTCTATAAACACAAGTGTTATCCCCTGCCCTGCCAGCTGAGCCCTCGTTATTATGTCCCTGGCCTTCTGCTCCACCCCAAACTCGTAATGATAGTAGACCCCCTGGATATTGATGGCAAGGTCTGGGGGGTTGGTAAACTCAAAGTCTATTACCGCTCCACCCTTGGTCATCCTGCCTCCCATCAGGGGAGTCTGGTACGTAAAATCTACCCCTGGATCTTTGCCCAGTTTTAGCAGGGCAGTAAAAGCCAGGTACTCGGGCAGGCTACCCTCCCAATCAGGAGGTAGTTCAGGAGTCTGTACCATTAATCCTCCGTAATAGCCACCCAGTCCAGGTCATGGTTGGTAGCCGATGAATCTGCCCAGAAAGTAGACAGTGCCACGGTCCCACCCTGTTCTCCAAAGTTAAGTTCCAGGCTGTCATTGGCACTGAGCTCATACCCGACGGTACTGCTCACATCAGATGTACCAAAGTACACCAATCCACTGTTGCCCGTACGCGCACTTACCTTGATGTACCGCACCCTGTCGGTAACATTGCTAAGCTGCACCCTCGTACCGGCTGTAGATACCCTTGTCTTTGTAGATGTAAATTTCATTACGGCTCCATCAGGCTTACAGTACTGGCACCGCGCTCGTCATAGCCCGTACTCTCTAATCCCGTGGCAGATACCACGTCTACGTAGTAATTCCTGCTAGCTGAATCATCATCCCTAAAGGTAAATTCCACGAGTCTCTGACTCTCTATAGCGGATACCAGGTTAGCCCTCAGCTGTTTGGGGGTATTGCCCTTGTAGGGCCTACTAAGATCAATATTCACTTGATGCCCCCACTTGGAATCCATTTTCTTCCTGTATATCAATGTAGTACTTACCACGTCAGGGGTCTTCAGTTTTACCTGGTTCTCGTCAGTAGCGTTAACTCCTGCCTTCCTGGATAGTGTTATCCTGAGTCGCATGGCCTGAAAGACAACACCAACGTCTAATCCACTAGTCTGGAATGTGTATGTAGTTACCCCGTCACTGGTTATAGTTCCCATCGTAGTATACGAGCTAGAATAGTCGGTGGCATAATCAACTGTGACTGTCCGTGTATAGTCATTGGCGTCATCCAAATAATCAGTGGCAGTATCACGTACATCTATCTTTAACTGTAATGCCAGCTTATCCACCTCTGATTGACCCGCGTTAAACCACGGGGTCTCATGCTGCCCGTCAGTTCCATATGAGAAATTTCCTATCTCAGAGGGATTAATGATGTCTGAAGGCATGTCCATGTAGTACACCCTGTTGTTCCATCCCCACCACATGCGGTAGTACCCATAAGCACTATTCACCGCAAGGGCGTCGAAACCAATACCGTCTTCCGTAGCCTGCCATTTAACCTCCCATCCGAGATCGTTATATCCAAGGATGGAGCTCCTTCCTGTATTTACATCCATAACCATAGCACCGTGGTGGCTCTGCCAGTAGACATTGGAAATCTCATCTCCCGCAGTAGTGATCGGTGCGGCATTGGCATCTATAGCTGCAAGCAACTCGTTATGAGTAGAAGCCATTTTCCTGATAGCACCACGCTTAGCCTGAGGCAGCCCGTCGTCGCGGTCTGGACCCATTATGGTTACGACTGCCTGGTTGGAGCCGTTTATGTACTTATAGATACCCAGCCCACTGGGGATATACACCCCTTCACGCCACTTCAGGGTTCCCTTTCCTGCTTCAGGATGGAAGGGTAACCCCAGTTGTGTCTCCACAAACCTTGAGTTAGCTGCATCGTGAGCCCACAACCCCTTCTTTGTAGCGGCATATATGATCGGCTCACCAGTGGCATCCCTTGCTACAAATAACTTAGTTACATAGCCATCAGGCAGCGGTAATACGGCATCAAGGATTTCAGTATTACCATTATCTGACCCGGCTAATGCAGCAGACATATACCATAGCTGCCCCGAGTAGGATATACCCCATAACCGCTCATCCCATACTGTTACAAACTGGGTAGCCTGGTTGTCCGAATACCAATTTGAACCATTAGAAGTGTATGTATATCCTGATCCATTAGCATCATAGTGGGCAAATACAAGATATGAAGTTCCTGCCCTATTTGTATAATTAGTTACATCTGTAACCCGGTCAGCTGGCGTAGCCAGCGCAGACCCCCACACATCAGAGGTGTTATTGTACTTATATATCTTGGCAGCCTCAGATGTGGAGCCGTTCCATGCCACGTATACCTCATCACCCAGTTCCCCTATAGCCCCTATCTTTGCTAAAGCAAGGCCATGGGATAGCGCAGCTGTCTGTTCAGCTTTACCGGGCAATACAAGGTGATTCTTATACCTAAGCTGGCATGTGCTGTACCATGCACGGTCAGTTTCACCGGCACCCTCCATACGCTCTACCCCGATACCCCCTCTCCAATCGCTCCAGGCGACCACAGATGAGCGTATTTGGCTATCTTTGGAGGTATCCCCTATAACTACCTTGGCAGGGTATAAAGACGCCAGTACGCTCTGTACAGGGCGTGTTACAGGGTAGTAGACACCGTTAAGGTATATCTCATTATTTGTAGATACCTTGTTTGCCATTAGGTTACGGTCCTAATGTTGGTAAGCATGGGGAATCTACGCTTGCTGGACTCCGACATAGCCATCCAGAATGCTGACTGTTGCCTCCTTGCATCAGGATCGTTGCTCGGGCCTCCCGAACTGGAGGCAAATGCCAGTGCGGTAGCGCGTTCTATTACGTAATTGTCATCTATCTCATTGGTAGTACTGTCAGCCGTTCCTATAGTACCTATGAGCGCAGGCTTATCACCACCTACCAACTTGAGTAGATCATAGGGTGCAAGCCCGTCAATGTAGCTATCAAATACTATGTCATTCTCCTGCCTATCTATCTTCCATAGATTCCTAGGTACCTTAATCCAGTGTGCAGTGTCATTCCTTACAACGCTTATATCATCCAACCATATGGTACAGGCACCAATATCAGACCCACCAGTTGAATACTTTAATCCAACCGAAATAATTCCCGTATCTAATTCTGGGTTAGCAAGGGCAACACGGAAGAATGTCCACTTATCTTCACTCAGTGCAGGAAGTGACAATGTTTCTAGAGGTGAGGCACAACTAGCCGTGTCATCCAGTAGTATCTGTAGATGAGCAGCAGTTACATCTATGGTGCTTTTAATCCAGCCCTCTATATAGTCGTACTTACTTATATCCTTGCTGGTTATAGATTCTGTGACAATCTGGTTAGCTCCAGCCGCTGCCGGGATGATAAATTTATTAGTGCCAGTTCCTTGTTTCTTATCTTCTGTATCTACAATAGGAAACAATAAAACACTGGCACCATCTGAATGAGTAGCGGCAGTAGTACCCCCTGCACCCCTGGCTACCGTTAGTGTATTAGATGAGATACTGCTGATAGTCATCTTCTCAGAACCTACCAGAATCTGTTGATCTGCCCTTAGAGGGGTGGCACTCGTTACAGTAACTGATGTTGCAGAAGTGTCCGTAATGGCACCATTCAACGTGGTAGCAACCAAGGTTGAATGCTCATCGAAAGCTGCATTACACGCATGTACCCGGGTGAAGTCTACCTTGTCGCGGTAGTATACATCCTGAATCATTGATATCCCTGAAGGCACATCAAATCTCAGGTCGTGTCCGTCAGTGTGAAGGCTAATATCTTCTACAGGGTCATATACATGCCCTGTAGTATCCATGATAGCCTGGTTTATAAAGTCGTGAATCCTGGTAGGGGGGAAGTCAGAGTCCCATAGTTCATAGGTATCGTTAGCAGCAGTATTTGCACTCACAGTGACTCCAGCACTAGCTGCAAACGTCAGTGTAGTAGTAGAAGCTACATAATCTGTAACTCTTGCTATATCCCCGTCATTACTGCCAGAAGTAAATACTATCCATTTACCTATATGATCGTCATTCCCACCTATCACAGTGGTAAGAGAAGTATCAACTATAGTAGTAGTATTATTATTCGTACCAGTAGCTTGGCCTACATATAAGGCCCCGAGGTTATATCCTATAGATTGACGTATCTCCTTGCGGGTACGTCCTTGAATGACAGGCATGTCCTACACCTCATGTTAGTACTTCCGTACCATCTTTTTGCCGGTACGTTTGGCGTAGGCTTTGGCTTTCTTTTTGCCCTTAGGAGTATATGCGAATTTTTTCTTACCCACTTTCGGCATTGTCTGCCTCCTTATCGGGTTCATCCAGCTTAGCACTGAGCTCGTTAACCGTCCTGCTTAACGCAGCTACCTGCACCTGGAGATTAGTAACCTCGTTAACCCTCGCCTTCAGTACCTCGGCTAAATCTTGTTCCGTCACATTAAGTTCTGCCATTCTTGTGTCCTTCTAGCGTATGCCATTGTAGTATATTACGCCTGTACTACTATCGCTACGCTTCCTCGCGTGTTTTTTAAAATCTCTAACTATGTTGCCTAGCTCTTTACGCTCTTCTAGCGTGGGTGCCTTAACCTTACCCTTGACCCTGACCTCTTCAAGCCAGGTTTCAAGTGACTGTGCTGCCATGTCCTCTATGTGGGACTGCGGTATGTCAGGGTCAGCTGGAATCTTAACCACCGTAGAACGCCCGGTTTCCTTATCGTGGAACCTAAACGTATGTATCACTATGGACGCCCCGCTGTCACCGTTGAAACCGGCAGAATCTTCACCGACATATACGGATCCTTGAGGCGTCCAGAGTTCTGTTGTCATTACTCTATGTTTGCTTTAATAAGTCCGTATTCGCCAGCCACGCCAGCTATCGGCCCCATGTAACCAACGGGAGAAAGGTTAACTGTACCATCTTCATCATAGACTTCTACTGCCCCATCTACACCATTGGATGCTACTAAAGGAACACCTAAGCCAGGAGTTCCATCAATTAAAGCTGTTGTAAACCCTTTGACACAAAGCCATCCGAAATCAGTATCTGCAATATCTACACAAGTCCAACCTAGAGGAGCATGGTCTACGTCATTAGCATCATGTGCCTCTACTTCCGTGTATGGATTTTCGTATAGCCCAACTTGCTGTGAAGTTGTTATCGCAGTTGCAAGCCCGTCTTCTTCGTCAAGTGTTATTACACACCCTGTTGCACTTGATACCACAGTATTACCTTTGACTCTGTACATATGACCTTCTTCTTCAACATCGTTGAAGATAAGCCATCCATCTTTGTATAGATCCTTTGCAATAGTTAAAGACCCCGAAAGAGTTACAGTAGTAGCTCCAGCAGAGGCGGCAGTTACTGCTAGGTCAACCTGATGGGCAGCAGTTCCATCAATACCCATTACTAATTTACCTGCAGTTATATCTTCACCTGCTTCGCAATACACAAATTCTCTATCAAAAATCTGCATCCGAGTACCTAGTTTGTGTTTCTGGGCAGAAGTGGTTACTTTCTCCCATCCGTATTTACCCATTATTGTTTGTGGAAACGACATAACAAACCTCCTTAAAGGTTACTTATTACAGGGTCAAGCCCTGCGATAGGCCGATATATATTGCACCTGCCACGACCTCGGCCTATCGTTACAGCCGTGGCAAATGACTATTTATGTTTTCGCCGTTTGTGCATACGGAGACTGGACAACTTACCCGAGTGACTTTCACTTGTAGCAATATAGTCACAATCTCCGCTATCACATCTATATTTAGATGATGTCACCTCGGCAACCTTGGGGGCTGCCTTTTCCTGACACCATTCACACTCACACGTATCACTGGGAGGCCAAGGGAATAAACCGATCTTAGACTTCCTCAGCACGTAGTCAGGGTTGCCTGGGATATTCTTTATCTCGCTTCCGACTTCATGGGAAATGTTCCCATTATCAAAATACATGGTCTTATGACGATATAAAGTTGTCTTAGGTTGCCACTCATCTATGTACTTCAGGGAGTAGCCGATACCGGCTAACTCATTCTTCATTTTATTACGCTCGGTTATCCCTACCATGAATTATCCCCTTCGATCAATGTCTATGAGCCAGTTGAAAGATCGCCAATCTCGAACTGAAGTCCTGCGCCTCGGGAGTCGTCTAGTTCAAACACACCGTAGTCAGCTGTCATCACTACTTCAGTAGCCCTGAGAGAAGCATCCCTCTGACGCTCAGTCTTGGTATCTACACTGGTAAGGGCAGCCATTGCGCCTTTGTCAGCTATAACACCGATGCCTGAGTCCTGACCGGTTTCTTTCTCAATATTCCCATCTTCAAATATAGGAACACCGTTAATAGGTCGCAGTCCACTATAGAAATTCTTTAGTAAGTCTACGCTCCATCCACTGGTGAGTTCACCGCCTACCGTACTTGCAACGGTCGCTGCCTCTTTAGAGAGAACAGCAACTGCATTTGGATGATGGACAATATACATCTGGGAGCCAAACTTATTAGCTTTAGCCTTAGATATAACAGCATGAACACTTGCCGCATTCATGTTATGACCATCAGACCCATATTCAGTCCCGCCGTTGAGGTTTGTATAAAGAGCAATAACGTCCGTGTCTTTCTTCCTTGCCATTCCATCGCCCAGCTGTCTGCCTATCATGGTAAACACGTTAGGGGCAGATTGCCTGACCAGTTTATCGGTAAGAATAACCTTGGCTCCAACCTCACTTGCGGTAAGGTCAACCGTAGTCATACCGATCTCTTCTTCATCGATTATGTCCTGTCCATCGACCAGGTCAGACATACTCATCGTTCCTACCTTGGGAACCGTTACCTGTTTTGATCCCTTGGGGAGTTTAAATTGTTCGATAAGAGCCAATGCAGGTGCATTATGCTCCTCTGTATACCTAGCCGAAGCTATGATTATCCGTTGGGCATTTTCAAGATTGCCCGTTGTTGCTGTCTGTGCCATTAGAAATCCTCCTGTTAGATTTTATATTCCCATTAATCGCTTTGCAGCCGCCACCACGTCAGGTGAAGTATCACCAGAAATGTACTTGTCCAACAGGTCGTTCTCAGAACCAGAAGCTGAAGGTGTTGGCTGGTTATCATCGAATGACTGTGCAGGAACCTGCTTCTGTTTTAGTTCAGCAAGTTCAGCCGCCATAGACCTTGTCTCAGATAACCGCTTTGCCTCTGCTTCCATCTCCTGAGGGGTGCCATATCTGCCCAGTATCTCCAGGTCGTCCAGCCCGAGTTTATACTTCTTTGCAAAGTGGACGGAAGCGTTACGCTGTCCTTCTGCATATTGCCTCTGCTGGTCAGCCTGTTGTTTGGACTGTGTTTGTTGGGCAAACTCATTTGCCGCTTGTGCTGCCTGTTCCGGTAGATAACCCTGTCGCTCCAGGTCCTGCTGATACTGGGTAGTCTGCTGTTGAAGCTGAGCCCTCTGTTCCAGCTGACTGTAATACTGCAACTGTTCTTGTTGCGCCCTGACCTGTTGCTCCAATGACTGCTGATCCACCTGTTCAGGCTGCTCTTGCGCCTGCGGCTGCTCAGGTGTAGGGGATTCCTGCGTAACAGGTTGTTCCTGCGACTCAACAGCGTCTGCCGCGGGAGCCGTGTCCACTACACCGGTATCTGGACTCTCCTCTACAGGACTGTTCTCAGATACGGGAATATCGGCCCGTTCAGTAACCATAGCTCACCTCCAATGTTCTTCAGTATACATAATTGATAAAGTGTGTACAATCATAAATTAACGGTTTTCAGCTTTCCACTTGTTTCTTGCGTTACGTGAAGCCTTGGCTCTTGCCAGCGTCCCGGTGCTGGAATGGTACTCTACTGCCCTCCGCAACTTGGACTTACTTCCCAGAAGATTACCCAAGTAATCTATGTTTGTATTTCTCAATACGTACTCGTATGCCTCCAGGTCACTCATGCGTAACTGCTTCATAAATGCATTCTGCTGTTCGGTCTGATAGTCTGGGTCGTAGTAGTCTTTACCCTCGCCTTCGTTGCGTCCTATATTGAAGAATTCATTGAGGGCCTTTTCCCCTGGAGTATCACCCTCTCTATACCCCATGCCCGGCCCGTGCTCATGCATACGGGCTCCCATCTTTTGCTTGCTCATCTCACCTATCTCTTCGTAATATTTATTTACCGCAGCCTTCTCTGACACTCTATTGCCTAGACTAAGGTCTGCCTCAATTTGTTGTAGTTCTGCTTCAAACCTAGATTCTATGTCATCAATAGTCCCGCCCAGTCCGTACCTTTCACGCTTTTCCTTGGCTGCCTTGGTACGTTCAAGCTGTTCCAGGTGCGCCTTTTGCCATGGTTCTGCGTTCCTGTATTCAGGCCATCCCAATGCCCTTGCCTCGTCATTAGCGGCGTCAGTGAAGGTTTCTCCAGAGGTTCTTCCCCCTAAGAATTCCGTGCCTACAGCGGTAGCCATTTCCTTACTGAGTATCGGGACCTCTTCCCCCCACATCTCATAGGCTGCCTGTATGGGGAACGGCAGTACTTTAGATTGAGCATAATCTAAAAGCTCTTTGTTAGGCTTCATTCCTTTCCATTCTTCTCCAAAGAATGAGGACATGGGAACGCCCATAGGGGTGTCCCCTACCAGATAGTCCATAAGGGAGGACGCCACGGGGGGCTGCCTCATCCTTAACCAGTCATAGATAAATTTACCTGTAACAGTGTTCTTCCAGTTATCAGTATCGAGCGGTGCAGCCATGAGTGTCATCATGGATCTCAGTCCACCGCCTATTCCATACCATCTTCCGCCAATCTCGTAAGAAAGGAATCTCTTACCATTTAAGGGATTGAGCCCCCGTAATAATTCCTCATCACTCTTACCCATGGCCTTACCTATGCCCCAGTATGTTAATGCCCCGCCTATCAGGGTCTGTCCCAATGCCCTTCTCGCTTCTACACCAACCCTACCACCGGCAAGAGTATTTGAGAATACACCAAACAGGGAACGTGTATACCTCGGAGAGAAGAACACCCATGCGTTCTCAATCGATCTCTGCGTGGCTGATACACCTAACGCCCTTGAACTGGTAACGCCCAGCATCGTGTCAGTGTAACGCGCAAGCCTCATTAATTCCTCTTCCAACGCATTCCCTGAAGCCTTCCTTGACGCAGTCTGGGCAAATCCGTCAAACATATACGCCCTGCCCATTCCTATAAAGGTTTCAAATGACCTCTGGAAAGGCCTTATAGGTGCGCCTACCCTGCTCTGTAAAAGACCGGATTCAAAGAATTCGGAGGTTAGACCCAGGTCTATACCATACTTAGATGCAAGCTGTGATTCAGGGCTATACTGTCTCCAGTGCATGTAGAAGTCAGGGTCAATCATTGCCCTGAATGCCCCGTGGACAGCCTTGGACCACCTTATAGGGGACCTGAAGAACAATATCGAGCCCTGTATAGTGAACTGTCCAAGATCAAATGCGCCAGCCTGTAACGTCCTCAATAAAGAAGATACACTTCCGGCGTACTTATTTAATTTCTCAAAATTAGTTAGGTCTGCCCTCTGTAACTTGGGGAGGAATGCCTGCAACTCTTTCCAGTCTTCCTTCCTGAATATGGCAGGATTCCTCAGTTGGAAGTAGTCATCCGGCATCACTTCCCCTTGCTCAGCCAGCTTCCTCTTTCTAATGACATCCCAGTCTCCCGGGCCAGGCCTGCGTGCCAGACGGCGGTCTATACCTGAAGGACCCAACGGCCCTGCCTCACCTTTAACCCTCTTGGTTATCCTACTTACAAATACCTCGTCACGTATCATTTTGTGTATCGCATGTACGTATAACTCAACCTGCTCCAACGGGTCTTTCTTATAGTTAACTCCTCCCTTGACCCCATCTTCCTGCAGATCATAGAATCTCTTTTTGAGTATGCCTGCCTTGGCCCCTACCTTTCCACGCGCGGCTGTATACTTGCCCTTGGTCTCTATCCACCTGGGCCAGTAGCGCATACCCTGTCCCATTTCAAGCTTGGGGAATTCTTTGCCTGTGCTCTTCTCATATAGCCTTACCATGTCGTCAAGTAATTCATGCCCTGCTTCTATCCATTCCCTCTGTTCCCGTGTAAGGAAAGGCGCATACTTATTCATGTCTTGAGCCACGTCACCGAACTCGACCCTTCTCTTATCAAGGAGCGTGATCTTGCCGTCATCGCCTATTACCTTTTTAAAGGGGCTGCGTGCGAGTGCGGATAGTCTCTGGGAGGCCTGAGCCCCCTGGAACTCTTCAAGGAGCATATATCCCAGTCCTTCCATCCTGATCGGGGACCGTTCAATTATTGCTGATGGATTGGAAGAATTGATCAGCGTTCTCAAGAATGCCCCTAATCCTACTGTTCTACCTTTAATGGTTGTGTCAGGCAGTGCGGCTAATTGATTGGAAAGCCTGCGTAACAAGTCTCTTGCATTATTGCCACGAACATTTGCGTCGAGAAGCTTATTCACGAAATTAGAACCCATTTCAGAGCGTATCCCATCAGATGAGTCCATTGAATCTATAATGCCCCCTCTTCTTCCGCCATATCCTCCGCCCCACTGGCCTCTTTCCCGGAATTCATTCAGGATATTCCTCCCTGTCCTATTCAGGGCAGTACCTGTATCTCCCAGTATATTACTGAGGCGGGGCATGCGGATAGGTAAGGGTCGCTGCATCCCTGTGCGTGCTCCACGGGATTGTATACCAGCTCTTTCTGCCTGCAGGGCGCCACCAGGGACAGCAGCCCGTGCGGTGGTGATGGGGGCTTCTCTAGTAGTTTGCCCTGGTCTTTTTACTAGTGCCTCTACAGGAATGTCTCCTGCGTGAATATATCCACCAGATGCTTCAGCCACATTAGATAGATTTAACTTAGAGGCATCTACAATAAATGGATCATTGGGGTTTGCCGTTCTCTCTAACCATACTACCTTTTGTTCAGCACCTTCTTTGAAGAACTGCCTAGATAATTCCACTCCTTCAGGGGACTTAGGCATTAGGTAAGCCCGTATACCACCTGATTCGGTAGGTTGTATTGGTCCTAGAGTGGGGTCAGTAGGTGGTGGCCTATGACTCCAATACCGTTTTATGGGACGACTAGATACAAGCAGGGATTCAAGTTCTGGCCTAATTAATAAACTATCTTCTATATTTACATCTTTAGGTTGAAGAACTTCATTAGCATCCCATCTTTGTACAGTCTTAGGAAAAACCGTGTCGGGAACGACTGCCCCAGCAGCCCGTGTGACGGGAACGACTGCCCCAGCAGCCCGTGCGGTGGGTACGACTACCTCTTTAGCGGATGCGGCTGTGGTAGGCCTTACCTCCCCAAACTGTTCAATGGCCTTGCGATTCCAAACCACACCTTGGGGTGTGTCTCCCATCATGTGACCTTGGACTAGCGCACCATCAAACCCTTGTTCTTTCAA
>Ga0208030_1001328_pt1 | contig 14477 bp, 19 predicted proteins | sample MalvirDeepMed_M9_FD_184246 | JGI IMG/M metagenome (GOLD analysis project Ga0208030, IMG submission 184246) | Marine viral communities from the Global Malaspina Expedition - Malaspina viral metaG DeepMed_M9 (SPAdes) (version 2) | ecosystem: Environmental > Aquatic > Marine > Oceanic | place...
TTTTTCAGACCCCTTCCCCCCATCATTGTGGCGCTCTTTACCACTCTTAACAGCATGGCAGTGGTTGCATAGAGCTTGAAAAGGCCCGTACCAAAAGCTACCGCCTTGCCGTACTGGTGTGATGTGGTCGCATACTGTGGCAATTCTCTCGCAATCAAAGCATACAGGATTGCGGGCAAGGAATGCAGCGCGTAACGCTCTCCATCGTCTACTGTTGTATCTCTTTTCATTGTACTTTCTGCCCTCGTGGGGTTTTACGCTTGTGTAATACTTGTTGTGCTTTCTGGGCTGTGGTTTTGATGCCATAGATTGAGGTGCTTGATGGTTGGTGTATCTGTCTAGCCATAGCAGTAAGCCATGCCTTACGAGTAGCAGTCATCTTACAATCGGATATGTATACATCATCTCCATCTGTATAACTGTACTCTATACGCTTTAGCCTAGCATACTCTAGTAAGTTCTCTGCTATATCTATACGCTCTTGCTTAGTGTATGTTGGGTGTGTGTGCAGTGTGCTAACTGTGTTTACTTTGCATATCATCTGTTAATCTTTTGTAGTATATAATTAATTGTATTAGCTCTTCATTAGTGTACTTCCTACTATCCTGTGAGCGCTTGTACATATTCTCTGCTGTACCCTCGCCATGCTTTATATCTAGCTCTTTACTCATGCGGTACTGAGCGCCCTGGTTACCTATGTTACAGCCATAGCATTGGCCAGCGCTATTCTTAGGGTGCCATCTGGTAGCATAGTGACGCCTGCTCATAAAGTGGCCGCATTGCATTTGCTTTACATCCTTCTTTGTATCGCATGTTATACACTTTACTAAGCCGTCAGCATCAGCATCGCGCCAGCGTATGTACTGGCTAAAGGCAGCATCTAGCTTTTTAATTAGTGTTTTTCTCTTTATAGTCTTTCTGGGCTTTTTCAATTTCTTTAAGATCGTCTGCAGTTATGTGTATATGGCCGCCTAGCTCTTCTAGGCTTTTCTTTTGTGGTTCAACTATTAGAGCCTCGCCTAACTTCTGCCAGTCTATCATAGCGAAGTGTGGCGGTTTTATAGCTCCCTGGTGTACTGTGTGTTGCTGTTCTCTTAGCGGTATAGTCTGCTTTAGCTCGTAATCATGCAAGCACTTTATTAGTGTGTTTGTAGTAAGGTTGCCAAATAGCTCAAATTTACCTTGCCTTATCATCTTAAAGGCTACTAGTATTTCCTCTACTTTGAGGCTAGGAAATATTTCCATTATATCATCTATCGCGTCTTGCTTATCTTCTTGATCTTGAAAAGAGCGTGTTGCATTTACTGCCCTTATTAAGCGCTCTAGCTCTGCTAATAGTATTAACCTAGTCTTAATTTTATCTAGCTTATTAGCTGTTTGTAATACTAGCCCCTGCTCAAAGGCTGATTCGCTTGTGTGTACTCTTGCTACTTTTCTGCTATTCTCCACTAGCCCATTCAAGTGCTTGCTCAGCGTTAATCTCGTTTCGCTTTGCTCCTCCTTTGACAGCAAATAATCCTGCCCATCCTTGGGTAATGCTTTGCTTGATAATTTTGATAGCTTGTTTTTCATTGTTGTTTGATATTTTCTGTAAGTTATGTAAAGTTGCTTTCTCACCTCGCTCGGTGTACTTTTTTCTCTTTTGTTGTTTTCGCTCGTCTATCCATATATCCCATATCTCATCAAATTCTTTTGAATTAAAAGGCCTCTCTATTCTAATATGTTTACTCTTCTGTATACTCTTCTGTATACTATGTGGTCGATTTGGCGAGGCAGCTTCGCCATTTTGGCTAGGCAGCTTAGCCATTTTGGCTATGGGGGTAGTCATTTTGGCTATCCTTGATCTACCATTAAAGTAAGTTTTTATATAGCCTAATTCTTCTAGCTTTTTAATTGATCGTGTAGCGGTTCGTTTAGAGACTCCTACCTCAATAGCTATTGTATCATTGCTTTTATAGTATTCGGTAAGCGTGAGTATATCAGCTAGTATAAATTTATCTGTAGGGTTTAAATTCTTATCCTGATAAATTTCTATAGGTACCCATACGCCTGTAAACTCTTTAGCCATTTAGTTGCTCATCTTGGTATAGTATTTCTCCTATAAGTTGAATCTTAGTAGTATCAGCAGTTTTTACTATTTTATCCGCGTAGCGTATCATACGTTTAGGCTCTTCATAAATCCAGCGGTGTATAGTGCGCCTATCTACTCCTAGAGCATCCGCGCAGGCTTGCTGTGAGCCGTATAGCTTTTGTATATATTCTTTCAACTCTTTATTGTTCATTTGTACCATGTTGGCAGCTCTAAGAGCATAGGTTTGTTAAGTGGTTCAAGATAATCGTAGCTTTTAGGTGTGCTTTTACCATCCCATCCTCGGTACCAGTCTTTAAACATTTGCACCTCTAGCCTAGCTCTATTAAAACCATCCTTAGCCATTTCTAAGCTCATCTCGTAAACTATTACGCCGTTAGGCGAGTTAGGATCGCATGTAATTAGATAGTGCTTTATTTCGGCCTTAGAATTAAAAATTCCATGAGCATACAAAGCTAGTTGCATGTGGTAAAGGTTATCTAGTACCCAGCGCTGAATTTTTCTCGGCTCGTTATCTGTTATTTTAAGATCCGCTATATAATCATCTCCTACTACATCAGCGTACCCGTGAAAGTTTACGCCATCTAGTGAAAATTGTAGGTATTCCTCTACTCTATTAGCCTCAGATATAAGCTTATTAGCCATGGGGTTACTCATTACAGCCTCAGCTAAATTTAGAGCCTCATCGTACTCTTTACGAGTAAATACCTTTTGTTCGCCGTACTCTTCTACTGCCTCTTTATAGGCTTTAGTTGCCCTTGTTTTGCAGTCTATTACCTGTAGCCCTACCTGCTTTTCTGGCTCTAAGGTTAGCAAGTGAGTAAGCCAGCCTCTGCGCATAGCAGAGCTTTGCTTAAACTCCCTTTTTTTATACATAACCCAGTGTGCTGGGCTGCGGCTAAATTGCTTTAACGAGCTGAATGATAATCTAACATCTTTGATATTCATAGCTTAGGCATTAAAAGGGTTTCCACCCTCCACAAATAGCTGGTCTAAATCTACTTTGTCGTTAAACTTTTGTGCTAGCTCTAGTATGTCTAAATCTAGTGCCTCTTTGCTTTCTACTCTTACGTAATATTTAGTATCTAGCCCCGCACCCTTACGAGTTATTTTAAGGTCGTATGTCATTGGATCGCCTTCGACATCGCTAAGATTAGCTAGCTCCTGTAATATGCTCCTAGCTGTGCAAGAGTAGATTTTAAATTTGCCATCCTCATGGTGCCATACATTAAAAGCAGCAAAAGGCCTTACTTTATCTTCTGATTTGTACGCCTTCTTAGGCATCTCTCCGTCAAAGGGCCAGCGTAGTGGCTTGTTGTCCATAAAAGTTTGTAAACCTTCTACTGCTTTAGAAATTACTCTAATTGTAGCTGATTCATTTGGCTGCAGCTTTAAGTATTGTGAGCTTGCTGCTTCGCGCTCATAGTTGTTTTGTAAAAAAGTCATTTTGTAGGGGTTTTGTAGGGGCGTTTCAGCCCCCGTTATTTTTATAGGTTGTTTAATTGTATTCTCAATTCGTCTGCTATCATCTCACAATCTAAAGTGCTTAATGTGTGGGCTTTCATAGTGCTTACCATTCTACCCATAAAATTTAATACGTCCGACTTGTTTTCTAAAGTTGCTACTTCTAAAATTGCGTCGCGTCTGTTTTTGAAATTCTTCATTTTGTTTTTGTTTTCGTTATTGATACCCCAAATATAGGACAAACTTTGTCCCATTCCAAATAATGACAAAAAAAAATAATTCACAAAGTATTGTGCAAAAGCAAAGGGGCCAACTGAATGTAACCCCTGCCTAAATCAAAATGAAAATACTTGCTATTCCTTACAAGGCTTACAAGGTACGCAATCTTTCTCAAAGAAAGAAAGGCAAAGCGGTAAAACTCCTATAAGGCATAATATTACATTAGGCCAAGTACAGCCATTTTCTACTATTTGCTGACATGCTGTAATAACTATAAGGCCTGCGCTGGTGCGTTTAGCGCTCCATTTTAGGCGCTTATCCTTGAATATTTGTGTTAGGTCTAGTTTAGCTAGTGCTATTGTTATATTTTTCATGTCAGTATGTCCATATTAAATTCTGTGATTTGGTTGTATCTAGGTCTACATGGATAAAAGTATCAGCTACACCTATTCTAGTAAATCCTACATATAACAAAGCCTCTATAATTAAAAATCTTCTAGCGCTATTCACGCAAGATATATCAGCCGCTAGCCCGTAGCGGTGGCTAGAATTTGGTACCCCTCGTACATCTCGGTTATGCTTTTCCGTTCTGTAACCGCTCGTTATTCTAAAGGGTACGGCTGCCCGCTCTCTAGCCTTATCTAATAAGTCTAAAAAATCCTGGCTCATAAACTCACCAGAGCCTGGTAGATCAGGGCTATTAAATTCGTCTAAAGTAAAATACCGCATAGCCCTATAATACAAATTACAATACTTATTAAATCGTTAATATCGTAGCGCTGATATGTTAATCGCTTGTATCTATTATTAGCGACATTTAGCAATAAAATACATAGGTAAGGTATGGCTTCAGTCATGTCTCCTATTTTTGCGATGTGTTATTATGCCCTCTACGTTTAGCCATATTAGAGTAATTGCACCTACTACACCTAGCCCCCAGGTTAGGCACTCGCTGAAAGTTGCAGCCGTCCAGCCTGCCCATAGTACATTAGTTGCTATAAGTTTTTCCCATTCCATTATACTGCTGCTATTGTTATATCTGCTCCATAAATTATATCCTGCCCTGCTGTTCTATGGCTGCTTAGGTCTACTTTTATTAATACGTTAGCTGTAGCGCTGCTAGTTATATCTACCATATCTATAGTAGCGTTAAAGTTGCCACTTGTAGTATTTACTAAATCGCCATCCGTATGATCGTGCTGTCTAATAGTTATGGGGTTTGAGAGGCCGCTGTTATTTACGCCCCAAACTTTTACGTGAGTAGCCTTGTAGCCTGTAGGTATTGCTTTAATAGCGTAAGCTACGCCCGTTGCTCTATTATCATATATCCTGCCCCATATTTTATCTGTAGTGCCATCTTCTATACACCATTTGTCATCCGTTGCATCGTTTAGCACAAATTCCGTAGCCATTACCTTCATTAAAGTAGTGCTATTAAACCAGCCACTCTCACCGCCTGCTGCTGCAGCCCATACAGGCCTATTGTTACTATCTATCGTACAAACCTGCCCCGTAGTGCCAGGCGCTAAATAAGACTTTGTGCCAGTAACATGAGCCAACATAATAGAAAAACTACTTGCGGGTAATCCAGGAGCCATTATAGCGTAATCAGTTCCAGCTCCGTCGCTATATTTTAAGGATGTTATTCCATCTCCGTCAGCTTGTACAAATTGCGTTTTAGCTAAGTTAGCCTGCTGTATTGTGGTGTCTATTATACCTAATTTTGAAACTCCTATAGGGCCAGGAGGTTGCCCCGTTTCGCCTGGGCCTTTAGTTGGTTTTTTTCCATCCTGGGCCTGTGTTATGCCTGTAATATTTCTAGTGAGATATATACACTCTACATCGTACTCACACCTATTAGCTACATAAGATAAACCAGTAAGCTGGTAGAAATTATTGCTATCATAAACATTTTTAAGCACGTTAAAAGGGTGCATAAATTTAGTACCTGTTCTATATAAAGTGCCGCGCTCTGTACGTACTGCAAATTTATTAGCTGCTAACCTTTCGCGCACTCCTAGGCCGTTTATACTAAAACCCGTTACACTAGTTTCGCTGCCATTATTCCAATATGAAGCGCTTTGCCATTCTGGTGGATCTCCAGGATTAAGGCTATTGCCATATACGCTAACTACACCTAGCGCGCCTCCTGTAATCTCATCACCTATAAGGGTTTCGCCTTGGTCGAAATGGTAGCGCGCATCATCTGAGTTTTTAGCTCTTATTGTAACCTGGCCAAATAGCGCCAATTCATCATTGTCAAATACACCTGTTCTAAACTGCTGGAGCTTATATAATGAAACGCTAGTATCTAAATAATCTACCGCAGTAACGGCGTTTCCATTCCATTGTATAAAATCTAGGCAGGCCGTTATTTCTAAGCCTTCTGCATCAGCTGGTAAGCCTGGTACTACTACCTCAAAATCTTGGCCATGATAAAACTGGCTGCTAATATAATCTGGGTAAGAGGCGTTACCATTTTGGCCATCAAATACATTGCCTACCCAGTGTACTCTATTAGTATCTGTATTGCTCCAGGTAGTATCTGGGTATTGTGGTAATCTAAAGGGCTGGCCTGTTTGGTCAGTTTCGCCTTGAAATACGTTTGTACTTTGGTTATTTGCTGAGTACGTAGGTACCCTGCTAGCATAGTTAGAAGTACCGCCTGCATCTCCTACTCGCACTTTAAATTGTAGCCTAGGCCTTACTACTTTATCTATACCCGTTTGGGTATTAAATCCATTAGTAAAAAATGCTAGCCTGCCTGTTATGATATAATCTCTACCTAGAGGCTGCTGCGCATCCTCATCATTAAGAGTAACGCCGCACCCAGTCCCAGAATCTAAGTTGTAATATGATGCAAGTAACAAAGGTAAATCACCTTGGTAATTTCTAACCCTTGTAACCTCCTTAAAAGCAGGCGTACTTGATCGCTCCCAGCCTGCTAGCTTTTCAAATTCTGTATTATCGTTACCAAATTGCACTAGATAATCTGAGCCTAAATTTTCACTAGTGTTATATGTTACTGCGCCATTGCCTGCTACATAGTGATACGTTTTTAGTATATCGTTTCCATGCTGCTGCATTGCACCCATAGGCACAAACCAAAACGAGCCGCGAGCCATAAAAATACAAGCATTGAAACTCACGGCAATACTTTCTAAAACTCTATAGGCGCTGTAGTATTCTTTTAGCCCGTTTTCGTTTATATTATGAAATGTTACATGCTCTATTTTAGCATTTTCTAGCTGCTTTTGTACGCCTCCTATATCATCTAGTAGCTCCTTATATTGATAGCTGTAAAAATCCTCAAAAAATCTTACAAACTCTGCGCCAGTATTCCATACGCCTGCTGCATGTACTTTTGTTAATGCTTTATATAGATGAGCTAGTACAGTATCTGTGCCATCATATGAGGTGCCTGCATTGTTATAGTCTATACCTCTTAAATTAGCTAGCCCATCTGCCGCCGTTATAGCTACGGGCGCGTTTGGCATTGCATCAGGGATAATTACTTGCTCTGGCAATATTTCACCGCACCACCATAATTCATTAGCACTATCTGGATCTCTATAAATTTCTATGCGATATGTACCCTCTACTGCACTATCTAAAGCATTGTAAAAATTATTCCACTGAGTATCTAGGGCATCGTTATGTAATAGAGTTATTTCTACTTTAGAGCCTAGTATAGGCTTGCACCTATCAAAATTATCATAGTCGTATGAAAGCCTAAAGCCATCAGGGCCTAAAGTAAAGGCATGATTCAAATTGCCCGTAGAAATAGAGCCATCTACTATATTAACTTTCCAGGTAGTGCCTTTCTCGTCTGTAAATTCGCTTGTACCGTAAATTACCGCCATTATCCGTATCTGTTCCTATCGCGCGTAGCGCGGTCATTACTTATTACTATATCATCGCCAGATATACGCCCGTATACGTTAGTGCTACCGCCGCCAAGCATATCTTGCAATTTACTTAAAGGGGCTACTACTTCGGGATCAATACGAGCGTTTTTATTATCTCCTATCAAAGCAGTGGTAGGCCCAAAGGCTAGCCCTCCTTCTGCTAGCTCAGGCATATCATGGTTCCCTGACGCTATACTGCTCATAGCGGATTTTAAGCCTGCACCTAAAGCTACTAAAGCTACACCTGCTACAATAGCAACTACAGGGTTAAGGCTTTGTAGAGCTTTTTTAATACCTCCTATAGCTACGCCATACCCTATTGCTAGCTCGCCTAATTGTATTGCCATGTCTGCAAGAGGTGCTAAAATACCCTCCGCGCCCATCTCTGCGCCTCCTATCATCTGGCCTACGTTAGATAGCATAGATGAGGCAGCGCTAGATAAACTAGACGCTACGTTGTTTGCAAAATTTGTAAGGCTATCGCCTGTACTATCAAAACTTTCTTCTATTGATTCTGTAGCTTCACCAACTTGCTGTGCTACGCCATCAATTTCGTCCATCTTATCTATAAAGGCTTGTGTGCCTGGAATTAACGAGGCAAGCTCTTCGCGTAAATCGCCTAACTCTTCGCGTAAAGCTCCTAAGCTACCAGTAGGATAGCTCTGTGGACTTTCTTCTAAAGTTGTATTAAATATTTTTACAGCATTTTCTAGCTCCTCTGTGGCATCTTTCCATTTATCTAGGGCATCTATTTGCTCTTTTGAGCCATCTTTAGCGTTTTCTGTTTCTTCTCTTAAATCTGAGACCTTTTGCTTTAAAAAAGCTATAGAGCCCGCTAATAATTCCTGCTTTTTTATTTTATCGTCTGTTCCATTATCTTCTTCTACTGCATCCTGCTGCTCCTCTTCATTTTCTACTATAGTATTAGTAGTTTCTGTATGCTTAGTTGCATAGCGATCAAGTAAAGCAATTTGTCTAGCCTCAAAAGCTTCAATATCTGTGAGCGTTTCATCTCTCTTTTTATTAAGAGCATCTAACTCGCCGCTAATTTGTACAGTGTTTTTGTGCGCAGCCTCTCTAGTTATATTGCCAGCCTCTTCTTCAATATCAATAGCCCTTTGTAAAAGATCTTGCTTTTTTTGTATTGCTTGCTCATCTGCTGCTAATTGTGAAAATAAAGCGCTGCCCTCTTCTGCTAGTGCCTTTTCTATAAAATTTCTCCTTAGAGCGTTTGTATAATCATCTAGGCTTTTTTGAAGGTCAATGTATTGTGTATTCTCCGCTTTTAAGTTTCCAAAGTGTTGCGCATCTAACTCGCCTAGCCTATCTAAAATTCTCTGCCTATCATCTAGGCTTTTTTCTTCATCTTTGTAAGCATTAATTAAATACCTAACTTCTGCGGTTTGGTTTCTTACGGCATTTTCTGTATCTCGTATGCTATCTTGATATCTTTGAGCGCTTGTTCTGCTCTTTTCAAAAACTCCTTCAATTCCCTTAAAAGCTAGTACAGCACCACCTACAGCTAAAGCTATAGCGCCTAAAGGACTAGATAAAGCTACAAAAGCCTGCGCAGCTAGTTTAGTAGCTCCTACCAAATTAGGTAACACGATTAATAGTGGCCCAATAGCTGCGACTAAAGCGGCTATTTTTACTATCGTAGTTTGTGTATCTACGCTTAAATTTTTAAAATCAGTAGCAAGCTCTCGTATAAAATTAGCTGCATCGGTTACAAAGGGAATAAGTACCTCACCTAAAGCAATACCTGCACCCTCTAGCGCGCTTGTCATAGCTTTAAGGCCGCCTTTGGCGGTATCATTAGCAACGTCAGCCATTTCTTTACCTGCACCTGCTGAATTTTCAAACGCTGTAGTAAGCTCATCTACTTGGCCTACACCCTCAGTTAATACGAGTAAAGAAGTACCAGCTCTACGGCCTACCTCATCCATTGCACCCTGTACGCCTATACCTTTAGCTGCTAGCTCTGCAAAACGTTCTGTAAGTGTGCCGCTTGTGCCCGTCATTTCCTGGAGAATACGCCTTAAAGCTGTACCAGCTTGCGATCCTTTTATACCACTATTAGCAAGCACACCAAGCATTGCGCTAACCTCTTCTAAAGATACCCCAGCTGCTTTTGCATCTGGAGCCACAAACTTCATAGAATCCTGGAAAGTATTTATATTTAATGCTGAGGCGCTAAAACTAGCAGCCATTACATCAGTTACTCTGCCAGTCTCGCTAGCATCCATGCCAAAGGCTCTAAGAGTAGCACCCGCTACCTCTGCAGCTTGCGCTAGGTCTGATCCTGTAGCCTGTGCTAGGTTTAATGTAGCCTCTTGTACTTGTATAATCTCATCAGCACTAAAGCCTAACCTAGAGTACTCTAGCTGTAAAGCTGCTACCTCTCGCGCTGTAAATATTGTGCTAGCTCCTAAGTCTTTTGCACTTTGCTCTAGCCTTTTAAAATCTCCTGCTGTAGCTCCGCTAACTGCTTTTACCTGAGCCATAGCGCTCTCAAACTCTACAGCTAAATTTACGGCAGCACCTCCTACTAAAGCTAAAGGCATGGTAAGGCTCCTGGTCATATTTTTGCCTACAGCAGCAAAATTGCTAGACATTGAGCGCATATCACGCCTAACCCTACCTAGCTTTTTATTTAGGTCTTTGGTATTAGCCCCTATATTTACTACTAAATCCCCTAGCTTTGCCATGCCCTTCTATTTATTCCTTTGTGCCAAATTTTCTAATAACATAAAACCACTAATCTGCGGTTTTTTAGCTTGCTGCTTTTCCTCCCAAGGAAAAACTACTAAATCTATAGGCTTTATCTTATGCCCTTTTTTAGTATGTACGTTTAAAAGGTATGCGGTCTGCCATCTAGTACGCTCCCAATTAGAGCGTTCTGCGCTATCTATAGCCTCGCGCTTACCTTTTACGGCGTTAGCAAATTCCAAAAACGTCAATGAGTAGAGAGAGCCTGGGGTAAGCCCTAATAGACCTAGCCCCAGCTCCTCAACCCTACTCCACGTTAAAGGCTCTTGCCTTTCTTCGCTTTTTTTTTCTCTTTACTACCTCCCATCACCTCTGTCATAGCGTCAACTAATAAAGGTAAATCAGTTACCTCTATTTCGTTTAGCCATTTCTCCACATCCATAGTAAACCTCATGCCCTGAGCCTCGCATCCAGCCTTAACAAAATAGTAAATAAGTTCAGGTATTAGAGTTACATCTGTAGCATCTACCTCTGTAACTTTTACGCCCGTTGCCTTTTCAAAATTTCGCCAAGCTAGCATAGTTGCGCGCATTGGGTATATACGTTTTCCTATAGTTATTTCCATGAGTTTATGAAATAGCCTCTCTTACGATAGTTTCAACGATTTGTACGTTGCAAGTGTACGTTGCGTTATCCTCAGTACCACCAGAAAGCTCTAGGCTCTCAATGTAACCCTTCACCTGGTAACGGAAATCTCCAGCGTTTTCTGCTGCTGCTTGTCCTACTACGTGAGTAAAACGAAAATCACACTTAGTCTTGTTAAGTTGAAATCCGCTCAATGCCTCGTACCCTGTGCCTGCTGCTGAATCCGTAGCATACATAGAGCTAAAACTTAAAGTTGCAGAAGTCATGCCTGGTAATAAAGCTCTGTAACCAGCGTTAGCTTTCACAGTGCTGTCACGCATCTCGTTTGTAATTGAAATAGAGCAATCTGTAATGTTGTCTACGATCAGCTCTGTCCCTCCCTCAGCTGCGACCATTATTTTTAAGTCGGAGCCGTTGATTATTCCTGTTGTTTGTGCCATGTTTAATTATTTATTTTTTTTTTTATTACGCTTATCGCCTCCGACAAGTGCTGTTACCAAAGTATCTAGCCAGCCAAACACCTTAACTGCAGGTGCATCAGATGGCATTAGAGAAAAGATAGCTCTTGCTGCTACCATTAAGGCTAATAGAATAGCCTCCCAGTTTTCAAGTATAAAATCCATATTTATTAATTATTTATTCTTATCGTGTAATCCTGTATACACACCCATATAGAGCGATCAGGGTTAACATCCATTTGCTCATTTGTATAGTTTATAGACTGAATTTTTACCCCTCCAAATGTTCCATTTTTCCTCTCTAGCGCAGCTCGTACAGCTACGCCTAAATCTATTGCCGTTGAGTATGTAGTATTAAAGCAATACACCTCTATGCTCGCCTCATCTACATTACCATTTTCCTCTTTAGTATCTGTAGGGCTATTGCTCACTACAGAGTAAACTAAATAGGGCTGGCTCTCATTTTGTGGCGCTATCTCTGGGTATATCTTAGTAGCCACAATATCAGTAACTGCCGTTACGTTGCTTAGTATGTTATATATCGCTTTTCCTACTATCATGCCGCCTTAATATAACGTGTAAATTCTTTGCGCAATAACATTACCTGTAACTTCTTACTTCTATTTTTAGTTGATCGTAACCCCCTACTAAATACTCCAGTATTTTGCGTTCTGTGTTTACCTCCAAACCTAGGCCCAAAATCTCCTTTTTCTACTATGTGAGAAAAGAAGCCATCGGCCTGCCATCTAGTTTTTCTAGGTAATATATTGTTAGTTTTAGGCCCACCCATGACATTAGTATACATTTTATTAGGCTGCCACGTTCCTGCTGACTTTCTTAGCTGTCCTGGCTTAATTATACTACCTCTAAAATCTATGTTTTTATGATAGTCTTTAATGTTAGCTCGCAAATATTTAGGGTATACGTCTGCTACTCTAGTATTTAGTGCTATAAATTTATCCTTGGCCTCAAATTTCCAGCGCAGTAACTTATCTAGCTTTTTATTTATTTTATCCATACCCTCTATAGATATGCTTTGGCCGTGCCTTGCCCTACTCCTATTTCCTACCTGAAATTTGCTCATTACTCAATAATTTCAGTAATTAAACGTATGCGCTCCTGCCTGCCTACCTCATGCACTCCTAGAATATTGTAGTTTTTACTATCGTAGTTAATACGGTACCCTGCCTTAGTTGCTTTAGTTGTCGAGCTGTAACGGATATTAAAAACAACTTTATTCACGCTTACCATTTGCTCACCGCTATTTTGCTCCACAGCAGCAGGCTTGCGCTCTATCTGAGCCCAGCAAGTAGCAAAAGTACCCCAGCTCTCTTCGCGCTCGCCGTAGGCGTTAGCTGAAAGCGTAGGCTTTTGTATTGTTATTCTTCTATCTAGTCCGCCTATATTCATTTAGTAGATATAATGCGGTAAGGGTTAAGTAACGCTGCTACTCCTAGAGGTAGCTCTATAGGGTTTGTGCCAGTTATCACTGCGCGCCTGTTTTCGTAGTAATGAGCTACAAGCAATTTAACGGCATGTAGTATAGGCTCTGCTGGCGCTGCTCCTAGTGTACCAGATATAGTAACTACGTTAAAGTCATCATCGTAGGTATCTGGTGGGCTATCAAAATGAATGCGCCCAGGCTCGCGCTTGGTATCGTACCAGTATTTAGCAGCCGCTAAAGTCTGTGTAGCGTTAGCTACGTCTTTATATGTAACACCTGTAATTGTGTTAATTGGGCCTGTAGAAAATTCACAATTGTAAAAATCATCTAGGCTGAGTGTGAAAGCAGAATCTACAAAATGCCTGTTAGTGTAATCTTGGCAATGTTGAACCGCAGCGTTAATTAAAGCTGTAATAGTTGTATCCTCATCGCTGTGATCTACGCGCAAAAACTCTTTGGCTGTTGAAAGCGGTAAAAGTGTTGTACCCGTGGGCTGTGTAGTTATTTCTAATTTCATCTATTTAGTATAAAAAAGGGGCAGGCGCAATACCCGCCCCCTTTAATTTATCTTCTAACTATTACGCTACAAAGTTCTTTACACGAGCTAGCGCGCCTCCTTGGCGTACATCTGCGTCGTAAAACTTGTTTACGTGTAGTGCAATTCTTGCTGTTCCTGCGTTGCTGTAAGGATCAACTAAGATGTCTACACCTCCAAAGAATGCTAGTACCATTCCTTTAGCGAAATCTCCAAATACAAAATCACCTTGGTCAGTAGCACTATCTACTAGATTAGGTGTGTAGTGTGTTGGGAATCCGTCTACTCTGTTCTCATTAATTAAAGCCTTAATAGATGCAACTGACGCTTCACCTTTAAGAATGCTCATAGCTGACGGAGAAAGTACAAACTGGCCGTTAGCTAAATCGCCTCCTGCTGCTAGTACTGCCTTTTCTGCTGCAAATATATGAGATGCTGCAATAGAGCCGCCCGTAAGGTTGCCCTGGTAACCAGCTCCTGCTGCTGCCTTAGCAAATACATCCTTGTCGATAGTTTCGTTAATACCTGCTGCAAGCTCTGCTGCAATCATTGAATCAACTGAAGCGCCTCCCTGTAGTATAAGCTGCTTTGAGAATAAAGTGTTATTAGCTACACGAGTAGGAGAAAGTGTTAACTCGTCCATCTCCATAGTTGACGCTGCGTCTGCACTTACCTCTGTTTCTGCTGTACCAACTGCTTTGTTTGATACTCTAGGGAACTTTAAGTTACCTGTAGCGTTAGTGATAGTAGTAACGCCTACTCTCTCAGCCATAGTTGGAGCGCGAAGCGCCTCAATAAGACCAGGAACAGAAGTAGCTACATATCCAGAACCATCTCCAGAATCAGCCTGGAAGTTGTCAGCACCACCAGCACGATATAGAGCGCTTGATGGAATACCAATCTGGCCGCTCATCTGTAGACCTCTTGAGCCATATTCTTTAGCTGCCTCTTGTGCCCACTCTGCTTCAGCACCTTCTAGCGACTTTCCAAAGCTAGCTGCCTGGAT